>Ga0187872_10001697_pt1 | contig 21536 bp, 19 predicted proteins | sample June2016WEW_16_4_FD_132973 | JGI IMG/M metagenome (GOLD analysis project Ga0187872, IMG submission 132973) | Peatland microbial communities from SPRUCE experiment site at the Marcell Experimental Forest, Minnesota, USA - June2016WEW_16_40 | ecosystem: Environmental > Terrestrial > Soil >...
CATGGTGATGGAGTGGGTGGATGGGCGCCTGCTGCGGCAAATCCTGAACGAAAAGAAGAAACTGCCGCCGGAGCGCGCGATTCGCATCGCCACCGGCATTTGCCGCGCTCTCGATTACATTCACCGCCACGGCGTCGTCCACCGCGACCTCAAGCCCGAGAACATCATGGTCGATGCGAATGACGACGTGAAACTGATCGATTTCGGCATCGCCGGCAAGGAAGGGTCGCGGCGCCTGACCTTCGCCAAGCTCTCCCAGATTATGGGCACGCCCGAGTACATCTCGCCCGAGCAGGTCAAGGGAAAGCGGGGCGACGGCCGCAGCGACATCTACGCGCTCGGCGTCATGCTCTACGAAATGCTCACCGGCAAGGCGGCTTTCCAGGGTCCCAATCCATTCGCCATCATGAACGACCGGCTGTTGAACAATCCCATGCCGCCCCGCGAGATCGATCCCTCCATTTCGCCCCAGTTGCAGGAGGTGATTTACCGGGCTCTCGAGCGCGATCCCAAGAACCGCTATGCGACCGCCCATGAAATGGCCTGGGATCTCGAGCACCTCGATCAGGTCGGCGTCGCTGAACGCCCTGAGTTACGGGACTGGAAGAAGCGTCGCACTCCCTGGGTGAGAAGAGTCCTCTTCTACGTCATGCTCGCCCTCATCCCTATCGTGATCTTCGGGCTCCTCTTCCTCTTCGCAAAGCGCTGACCGGCCGGACGCCGCATCATTCGTACAGGTCGGGTACGTGCGGCTCGCCCCACGGAAACTTGGCTCTCCCATTTCCATTTATGTAGTCCTTATGTGCCATTTATGACTTCTTAATGCCGCGGGGCATAACGTAAGCCAAGTGAAAGTACTTTCGCATCCGGCACATCCAGGACCATCCGAGCTACATATGGATGGCATACGATTTCGTCGTATATATTTTGATGTGACCAATAGATTTAATGAGTTGGACCATTCGCACGATCATCTGTAGTTTGTTTTTCACCGTCGCGAATCCTTGCACTGAAGATGAGCGCGGTAGGGAGGGAAGGTTTGCATATGAAACCTGCGTTGAAGTGTTTTCCTAGGATGGCCACGGCTATATTGGCCGTAAGTTTTGCAGTCGCTTGGGCGCCGGCATCGAGGGCGGAGGACAAACCGTCCGATTCGCCCGCGGCCCAGCCGGCTTCCGCTGGTCCGGCTCAGCCGAGTGCCGCTTCATCTTCATCGGCGGCCCAGCCGGCTTCCAGTCCGGCGGCGTCATCGGCTCCTGCGGAAACGGAGCAGCGCTTGGGGGAGCTTGAGAAGGAAATCAGCGCTTTGCAGGAAGAGATCGCTGCTTTGAAGGAGAGCGAAGCCGCGAGCATGAAGGCGGCTGCCTTGGTGCAGCCGGTGAATGCTCCGCCGCCGGACGATGCACCGGCGAAGGTGACCTTCGCCGGACTACTTGGTCCGATGACGCTCAGCGGCTTCGTCGATACGTACTACGCTTTCAACTTTAACCAGCCCCACTTTCTGGGTGGCGGCTCTCCGGCCGGAAACACGGGGCAATTTTTCGACAACAACACGCAGCAGTTCAGCTTGAACGCGATCGAGCTGGTTGCCGATAAAGCGCCCGATGCGACGGCTGGAGGAACCGGCAGGGCCGGCTACCACATCGGCGTCATCTACGGACAGGCGGCCCAAACAATCAACGGCTCGCCGGCGACCGGGGTTTTCAACAACCCAACCGATGCCAATAACATTGCGTTGAAGGAAGCGTACATCGACTACATCGCTCCTATCGGCAAGGGCTTGACGATCACGGTCGGCAAGTTCGTCACACCTGCCGGCAACGAGGTAATCGAAACCAACGGGAACTGGAACTATTCGCGCAGCATTCTCTTCTACTACGCGATCCCGTTTTTCCATTTCGGCATAAACGCCAAGTACACCTTCAACCCCCAGTGGTCGATCACGGGCTATATTGTCAACGGCTGGAACAACACGCAGGAAGTGAACACCGGCAAAACCTACGGCGTCAGCCTGGCGTGGACCCCGAACAAATACTGGGCCGTCACCGAGAACTATCTAGCCGGTCCGCAGGACGACGCGTTTTTCTATGGCGCGTCGGGCAAGCCCAACGACAACTGGCGTCAGCTTGAGGACGCTACGATCGCCTATACGCCCAATGCCAAATGGGCGTTTGCGCTCAACGGCGACTACGGCTACGGTGACAAGTTCGGTACGGAGTCTGGAAACTCGAAACCTGTGGATTGGTGGGGCGTAGCGCCCTATGCGAAGTACAGCTTTAACGACAAGGCGTATTTCGCAGTCCGTTACGAGTATTACTCCGACCCGCAGGGATTCTCGCTGGGGGTTGTTCCTCTCCTCAACACGCACGTACAGGAAGGCACCGCTACGTTCGCCTACAACCTGACGAGCGCGTTGCAAACCCGTTTTGAGTTCCGCGAGGATTTCTCGAATCGAAATCTATTCCAGAAGGGCACGGACCCCTCGCATTTCGTGGAGACGCAGCCCATCGTCGAAGTCGGCTTCATCTACACGTTCAGCAGCGCGAACGCCAAATAGTCACTGCTTCCGGCTCCCGCGCGAGGGAGCCGCGCTTCATCGTAATCAAACGGCCATCCGGCGTCTTCCACTCCCGCCGGGTGGCCGTCGTATTTGGGGGCTGATGATTTGCTCGCGGACTATCGGGGTGTTGCGATCACCGCATTGCCGGTGGCGTCCTCGATCAGAGCGAGCTTCGCCTTTGCTTTCGGCGCGCGGCTGTTCACTTCGGCCGCCTGGGCCACCGAGGCATGCTGAGCATCCAGTACCGCCTGCCCTGCGGCCACGGCATTCTCAAACGGAAGGAATGTCGAAGGAACGAATTCGGCATCCGTCCCGCTGATTGCAATCGACGCAAAACTGGCACGCGGGTGGCTGGGAAGCGTTGAGAAGCCGACACCGCTCAAGCCGCCGCCACCGATTGATCCACCACCGCCAGAAGCGCCGCCGTTCGTCGGGCCTGGGGCGCCGCCGAGCATCCTGCCGCCGGATTGGGCGCTAGCGGACAGGGTGAGTCCTAGGATCATGATTGCGAGACCAAAAAGCCTTTTCATGGGATTCCAGCCTTTCTTCTGCAAGCGCTTTCCACAGCGCGCTATGATTTCGGCAATCGCCCTGCCAGATGCGCCCTGGCAGCGTTTCGCGCTTATCTACCGCGAATTCAACGGATTCGAGCGCAACGATCGGCGGAAGCGCGCGGTCGTTCTCGGCCCGAAGCGAAATCCAAACTCACTTGTGTGCAAAAGTGGTGCTGCGATGATCGGATCGCGTACTAGGACTTCTGGTACCGGGTTGCGAGTAAGATTCGAGGTATTAGAGACCCTTCCAGCCCGCGTACGCCGCTCCCTTAAGCGGGCATTCTTCGTCCAGTACAACGTGAATGGGAACCTGCGCGAGGAAATCCTGCATCTTTTCTTTGTGTCTCGCCGCCGCGACGAATCGCCCGTCTTTCAGCTTCCGAAGAATCTTCACGGCGATTCCCCCGGTGACATAGACTCCGCCGCGCGCGACGCTCCGAACCACAAGGTTTCCCGCTTCTGAGCCGTAGATCTCGACCCACAGATCGAGCGTGGCCACGCAAACGGGGCAGCTTCCCTCAAGCCCCATGCGCGTGATTCCGGGAGCGGGATCGACGCTCGAATCGTCGAACCCCGGATGGCGCACCGAGGGATTCAGGAATTCGTGCACCGTCCGGAATCCCCGTCCGGACAATATGAGTTCGGCGCTCGCAAACTCGCCGCGGGATTTCACGAACTTCCACAACTCGGCCTGCTGGTCCGTATGCGGCGCAAAATCGGCGTGGCCGGCCTCGGTTGCCAAGGGCACATGCTTCGAGCCGTCCCAGAAGAGGATGGCTTCGCCCAACCCGGTTCCCGCGGCGATCACCGCGCGATGCGCTTGCGGAGCGGGAACGCCTGCGTAGAGGGTTTCGAGATCGCCCGGCTGCATGACGGCGATTCCGTGCGCGGCTGCTTCAAGATCGTTCATCAGGCGGACGCGCTCGAGTCCCAGCAGCTTGGCCATTGTTGCGCCATCGATGATCCAGGGAAGATTCCCGGCGCGCACGCGATAATCCACTACCGGGCCGGCGATTCCAAACGACGCGGCGCTCACTCTCGCGCCGGTCACGCTCAGAAAATCCTTCACGATCTCTTCGAGCCCCGCATGATCGCGGCTCGAATAGCGCTTGTCAGCGACTTTGCAAAGCTTCCCCTGCTGCACGTCGAACAGCCCCACGTTCGTCTTCGTTCCGCCGATATCGCCCGCCAGTATCATCCGCTCCTCCGGAACGCGCGGCCGCAAGCTCGAAGAACTTTTTCAGCGCGGCAAGCCGAAAGTCGCCTCGCAAATGATCTTGGAATGGCGAGGCTTCCACCCCGCCGCAAAGCAGGTAAGAATGCGGTTCGCACAGCGTTATAGCGGCCGCCAGCACCGGCCTTCGGAAACCGTCAAGTCGTGCGCCGCCTCCGGCCCTGCGCTCCCCGCCGGATAATTCGGGAAGGACGGCGCCGCCGTTTGCCATGCCTCGAGGATCGGATCGACCAGCCCCCAAGCGGCCTCGACGCTGTCAGCGCGATCAAACAGCGTGGCGTCGCCGCGGATGCAATCGTTGATCAGTGTGGCGTAAGCCTCGCGCGAGCCCGCACTGAAAGCCTGCTTGTACTGGAAATCCATGGTCACCGGACGAATCTGCATCTGCGATCCGGGAGCTTTGGCGCCGAACGAAAGCGAAATCCCCTCGTCCGGCTGAATATTCATGACCAGCGAATTCGGTTCGACGTCCCTGCCCTGAAAAACCATGTGGGGCGCTTTCTTGAACTGGATGGCGATTTCGGTGCCGGGCCGTGTCAGGCGTTTTCCGGTGCGCAGAAAAAACGGCACGCCGCTCCAGCGCCAGTTGTCCACCAGAAGCTTCAGCGCTACGAAAGTCTCAGTCGCCGAGTCGGGCTTCACGCCGGGCTCCTGCCGGTATCCGGGAACGTCCTTTCCCGCAACCTTGCCCGGCCCGTATTGCCCGCGCACGACCGATTGCGCGATCATCGCGGGCGTGAACGGCCGGATGGATTGCAGGATCTTGATCTTCTCGTTGCGGACCGGCGTGGCGTCAAACGTTGCCGGCGCCTCCATGGCCACGATCGACGTCAGCTGTAGCACGTGGCTCTGAATCATGTCTCGCAGCGCCCCCGCCGATTCATAAAACGCGGCGCGGCGCTCGACGCCCAGCGATTCGGCTGCGGTAATCTGCACGTGATCGATGTAGTTCCGGTTCCACAGCGGCTCGAAGATGCCATTGCCGAACCGGAAGACCAGCAGGTTCTGCACCGTTTCCTTGCCGAGATAATGGTCGATGCGGTAGACCTGCGATTCGTCGAACACGCGAAGGACTTTTTCGTTCAGCTTGCACGCCGAGGCTCCGTCATGGCCGAAGGGTTTCTCGATGATGATGCGCGTCCACGTGTCCTTCGACTTAGGCTTTGCGAGACCCGCGTGCCCGAGTTGCTCGATCACGTGCGGGTAGACGTCAGGCGGCGTCGAAAGATAATAGAGGCGGTTCCCGCCGAGGCGAGCGCCGTGGTCGAGTTCCTCTAGTCGTTGCGCGAGACGCCGGTAGGATTCGGGATCGTCGTAGTTCCCCGTGAAATACTCCAGATTTTTCAGAAAATCCTGCCGCCGGTCTTGCTCACCCTTTTTCGGAAGCGCCGCATCGGTGCTCGATCGGAATTCCTCGTCGGTAATGGGCGTGCGCGCAAATCCGAGCAGCCGAAACCGCGGGGCGAGGCAGGAATGAATCGCGAGGTCGTAGAGCGCCGGAAGCAGCTTTCGCTTCGCCAGGTCGCCCGAGGCGCCGAACATCACGATGGCGCATGGCTCGGAAGGAATCTCGCAAAAATAGCCGTCCGTTTGGAGCGATTCAGCGACGTCCGTTGCGCGGCTGCTCATCTTCCGTCTCCCTGGCCGGATCGGATTTCGGTTCCGGTCCAGCGTACCATATTCTCCATTCGGTCTTCTCACCGATGACGTGACGGCAGGGCCGCCTGCACCAAGCTCTTGTCGGTTTTAGAGCAGCGCGTAGTAGCGGATCAGGTTTCCGTCCGTCTTCCGCTCGCCGATGCCGATGAAGACGTGCCGCGTCAGCCAGTCGTGCTTGCCCGCCTCGACTTCGAACGTCGGAAATGCACGGAGGTAGTATTCCGAAGGGTCCACCGGCGGGCCGCCGGAGAAGACCATCTCTCGCAGCCGCTTCATGGTGTCGTCCTTATAGCCCCAGAGGTAGCCTCGATTCGTCAGCAGGATCAACGTCCCGTCATCTTCTTGCAGCATGTACCGCGCGTCGAACGAAACCGTGCCATCCGGACGGAATAGAGCGTAGTCGCCGCCGCTATTGGGAACTGCTTTGCCGCGCAACCTCGGCCCGTGGAACTCCCCGCTATCCAGATACACGCCGCCGCGGTCGGCGCCCGTCGGCATGTGCGCGATGGTTTGTACGCGCGTGAAGTGCAAACGCACCTCGAAAGCGAATTCGAGCTTCGGCTCTGTCAGTGTCGACGCTTGCGAACCAAACGGTCGGATATGGGTCACGGGATCTCTCACCTCGTTGGATTGTCTCGGCCAGCGATGTGATAAAGTCCCTCCGATCTTTCGTTCTGTCAACCCGAGCCCGGCCGCGGGCGATAGCACTTGAGATCGAAATCTCTTGGGAGGCAGCGGCATGAAGGTTGCATTGATCGGAGCAACGGGGTTCGTCGGATCGAAAATTCTGGCGGAAGCGCTGCGGCGCGGCCACAAGGTAACGGCGATTGTTCGCCATCCCCAGCGCCTGACACCTCACCGGAATCTGACCGTCAAAAGCGCCAATGTCCTGCACCGGGACGAGCTTGCGCGTATCTTGCGCGGCCACGACGTTGTTATCAGCTCGTTCAATCCCAAGCGCGGCACTCCCGGCCCCGAAGTCTTCCATCGGCACGTCCGGGGGCACCGCGCGATCATCGCTGCGACCAAGAAATCCGGCGTCAAGCGGTTCCTCGGTGTGGGCGGCGCGGCCAGCCTGAAGACGCCCGCCGGCATCGAGTTTCTCGATTCGCCCGAATTCCCCGCCGCTTTCGAGGCTTTCAAGCCCAGCATCCGCGGAACGCGAGAGCTTTACTACCTGTTGAAGCAAGAACCGGGCCTCGATTGGGTGTTTCTCGCGCCTTCGGTGATGATTGCACCTGGCAAAAGGACAGGCGCGTATCGCGTCGGCAAGGATCACGTGCTGTATGACGAAAAAGGCGCCAGTCGAATCTCGCTCCAGGACTACGCCGTCGCGATGATCGACGAACTCGAGCACCCCAAGCATCATCGCGAGCGATTCACGGTCGGCTACTAAACCAGGAGTACCGGTATGCCGAAAGGCAGTCCCCTGACGATCAAAGACCGGATCGCCATCAATGATCTTCTGGCGGAGTACGCCTGGGCGCTCGACACCGGCGATGTGGACTCGCTCGTCGCCTGCTTCACGCCCGACGCCGTCGTCATCGAGGAAGTCTTCGAGGAACCCGATCGCTGGGAGGGCGCAGCAGGCATCCGCCGGCTCGGCGAACACTTCCGCTCCGTGCCCAATTTTCCCGGCCGCCAGCACCATATCAGCCAGCTGGTCGTCAAAGGCGATAGCCGCCGCTGCTCCGCACGCTCATTCGTCTTCGTCACGGAATGCCAGGGCGAGCCACCCTACACTCTTCGCTTCGCCGGCTACTACGAGGACCGGCTCGTCAAGGTGCGTGGGCGATGGCTCTTCAAGGAACGCATCATCCGCCTGTGGGATGGCGAGATCCTTGCGCGCTTCCCCGGCCGCGGCCAGCGCACTCCGCGCAAGCGCCCGCCAGAGCTTGTTATCGGGGCCACATAGATTTGGTTTACCGCGACGGCTCGAAGAATCGGGCCGCCGCGAGAAAGGACCGAAGATGCGAGTTCTGAAACTTGCGGCACTCATGGCTGCGCTTGCCTTCGCACCGACGCTTGTCGCGCAGACGCCTAAGCCCGTTCGCACGCAGGCAGGCTTGGTTCACGGAACAAGTGAAAATGGTCTGACGGTGTATCGGGGCATACCCTTTGCCGCGCCACCTCTCGGGGATTTGCGCTGGCGAGCGCCTCAGCCGCCCGTGGCATGGACGGGCGTCAAACAGGCGGACAAGTTCGCGCCTGCGTGCATGCAGACTCCTGTCGTGATGCCAGCCCTCGGCATGGAAAGCTATCCAGTCAGCGAAGACTGCCTCTATCTGAACGTCTGGACACCCGCGAAATCGCCGAAGGAACATTTGGCCGTGATGGTATGGATCTATGGCGGTGGCTTCGCGATCGGATCCACGTCGCTCGCCACGTACGACGGCGCGAACCTCGCGAAGAAGGGCGTGGTCCTTGTGAGTATCGCGTACCGCGTCGGAGCGTTCGGCTTTCTAGCGGATCCGAAGCTTACCGCTGAACAGGCAGGCCATTCCGGCAACTACGGCCTGCTCGATCAGATCGCCGGGCTTCAGTGGGTGAAGCACAATATCGCCGCATTCGGCGGAAATCCCAACCGCGTGACAATTTTCGGAGAATCCGCGGGAGGAATTTCCGTCAGCATGTTGGCCGCGTCGCCGCTCGCCAAGGGACTCTTTCAGGGCGCCATCTCGGAAAGCGGCGGATCGTTTGGACCGCCTCGGGCCTCCAACGAAGGGGGAGAGAATGTGCCGCCGCTTGCAGTGGCGGAGCAGCACGGCGCGGCTTTCCTCTCGAAACTCGGCACTTCCTCGGTCGCCGACGCTCGCAAGCTCTCCGCAGATTCCATCCTGAAGGGTTCGCCCCCCGGTCTGGGCGGTGGCTTTTGGCCCACTTTTGACGGCTATGTGCTTCCCGGAGACCAGTACAAGCTCTATGAAGCGGGACGTTACAACGACACGCCAATCCTGATCGGCACCAATTCCGACGAGGGCGCGCTTTTCGTTCCGGCCACCACCGCTGCGGCCTATGTGGCAAACGTTCGCTCCGGCTACGGCGATTACGCCGACAAAATCCTCGCCGCGTATCCAAGCGGTTCGGATGCCGATGCTCTGCGTTCGGCTCGTGACCTTTCCCGGGACACGACGTTCGCGTGGCACACCTGGGCCTGGGCGCGGCTCCAGTCCCACACGGGTAAAGGCAAGGTCTTCGTCTATTATTTCAGTCACAGGCCGCCCTATCCTGATACGCCACAGTTCAAGAACTGGGGCGCGGCCCACGGCGCAGAGATTTCATACGTGTTTGGTAATTTCTCAGCGACCATGCCCGCCGGCCCGGAAGACAAGGCCGTGTCGGACGCGATTTCTTCCTACTGGGTGAACTTCGCCAAGAAGGGGGATCCAAATGGGTCTGGCTTGCCTGCGTGGCCGGCATTCACCGGCGCCGATCAGAAGGCAATGAATCTCAACGATCCGTCGAGGGCTATCCCCATGCCGAATCTTGAGAAGCTTCAGGTGCTGGAGGGCTACTACGCCTGGCGCCGCAGCCAGGCTGACGTCAAACACTAATCGAAGGTCGTCGATTGCGAGAGGCGGCTGGCCTCTTCAGGTCGCCTTTCGCACCGGGCGCATCGCGCGCGGCCAGATCCCTTGCTTTCCGGGCGACAGTATTCCATTCGGATCGACAGCATCCTTCAGCGTCTCTGCAAACCGCCGCAGCGCGTGGTTGTTGTAGTCGTACTGCTCGCCGATCAGGTCCATGTACGCAACGTGCGCGCGGTACTCTCCAAATCCCATCCGCCCGGCCTCGACCACCAGCCTCTCGCACAGCCGGTGCGCCTGCACTTTGTGCTCTTCGCTCCGCTTGTCGTACAGAATCATCATCACCGAATAGAGATGCCGCGCGCCGAACGAAAATCCGCCGTAATAGTCGAATCCGTGCTCGTGGCATCGCGCCCCCACCAAGTTCGCCAGCTTCACCGCTTCCCTGCCGCTCGGCGCAACCACCGGCGAAAATCCGATGTGCCCTCCGTCCTCGCCGCGATACTTCAGCACCTCCAGCGCGACCAGCGACGGAATCCCCGCCTGCACGCTGTCAGGGCCCATGGACGCTGTCAGCGCGCCCGGCTTCTCCGATTTCACGTCCCACTTCCTGCTCGAAAGCCGCGCGCCCGGAATCGCGGCGTACGCGTTCTGGGCAATCTTCAGGCGCGCGTCGGCCAGCTCTTCCGGCCCGTAAATGGCAAACGTCAAATTCCATGCTCCCAGCCTGCTTTCGTCCAGCGCCTTTCTCACCACGTCCTGCGGCGCCGCTCCGTCGCCGCCGTACCACTTGCTCCGAGCTCCCCTGCGCGAGATCAGCCGCACCGCGTTGCTCAGCACCGCCGTGTTCTGAATGATGTCCTCCCGCCGTAGGCGGGCGGTGATATCGACGATCTGCTCGAGGTCGCTCTCGCGCTCGAAGCGCACGTCGCACGGCACAAAAAAATCCGGCTCGGGCATCAGCCACACGCCCGCCTTCGTCACCACGCCCATATTCGACTGCATGAACAGCCCATCCACCGACGGGCCGTATCCCGGCTTGAACGCCTGCCAGGTCTTGCCCCGGCTCAGCGCTCCCATCCCCGTGCGGATCACGTCGCCATTGGCGAGCACAACTTCCATCCCGCAGATTTTCTCCGAATGGTCGCCGTAGGGCGTGTAGCCGATTCCGCGGTCCAGCGCGTTTCCGATCACGCTGCCCCATCCCAGTGCGGGCACGGAAATCCAGACTTTCAGCTTTCGCTCGCGGATGTATTCGTACAGATCGAAGAACGTGACGCCCGGCTCGACCACCGCGTGGCAAAACTCCTCGCTGACCTCGATGATCCTGTTCATGCGCCCCAGATCGAGCGTCACCGAGCCGGAAACTCTCGGCGCAGGTCCCCCGTACCCGAGATTCTTCCCGCGGGAAATCGTCCATAGTGGAATCCTGTACTGGTTTGCGGTTTTGAGAATGGCCTGGATTTCTTCGACCGATGACGGCTTGACCGCCGCGGCGCTCGCGAACTCTCCTGGATCGGCCGACGCAAATGCGAAGGGGTCGCGATACTCTGCGAGCTTCTCCTCGGCGCGCACCACCCACTCGTCGCCGATCGCCCCGGCAAAATCCCTCAGCGCCCTCTCGAAGTCCCGGCTCGAAATTCCCGGCGGCAGCACGCGTCCCTTTGCTTCGTTACCTGCCAAAATCCTTCTCCTCGTCATTCTGAGCGAAGTGGCCGCACGCCGTTTCTCGTCCCGCTCCTGCGGGACGTGCGGCCACGCAGCGAAGAATCTCTCTTCGGCTTTCTAACCCAGACAGCGCCCGCTGCAGTAGGGGATCGGAGCTTTAGTTCACCCTGAGCGCAGCGAATGGGCTCCGACAAAAAGAAAAGAGATGTCGGGCGAAGCCCTTCCCTTGCGCTGTTCCTCTCGCAGCATGTGCCGTTCTTGCACCCGCCGTGGCGGGTATTCCCACAGCCCCAAGCGCCTAGCGAAACTGTTGCGTCATCTCGTTGAGCTTTGCGAGCAGCGCCGCATCCAGCGTCACGTCGAGCGCCGCGATCGACGCGTCGAGCTGCTCCGGCCGGCTCGCGCCGATAATCGGGCTTGTGACCACCGGATTCGCCAGGACCCACGCGACGGCCATGGTCGGCATCGGCAAGCCAGCATCGGCCGCGACGCGCCGCAGGTCGTCGACGGCGTCGAAGACGCGGTCGTTCCAATAGCGATCCTGATAGAGAGCGCCGACGCGCCCGCCATATCCAAAACGAGTTCCCTCGCTCGGCGGCTTCGTTCGGTCGTGCTTGCCGGTGAGCAATCCGCCCGCAAGCGGGTTGAACGGAATCACACCGATGCCCTCCTCGGCGCACAGCGGCAAAAGCTCGCGCTCGATCTCGCGATAGAGCAGGTTGTAGCGCGGCTGCACCGAAACGAAGCGTGCCAGCCCGCGCACGTCGCTCCGGCCGAGCGCGCGCGCCACCTGATACGCAAGGTGGTTCGAACAGCCGATGTACCGCACCTTGCCCGCATGGACAAGGTCGTCGAGCGCCCCGCGTTTCATCCACCGTCACCTGCGGGTCGTAGCCGTGAAGCTGATAGAGATCGATGTAGTCCGTTCCCAGCCTGCGGAGCGACGCGTCGATCGCATCGAAAATGTGGCGGCGATTGTTCCCAGCGTGAAATGGCTGCGGCCCCGTCGCGCCGAAGCATTTCGTCGCAATCACGAAATCATGCCGCTTGCGCGCATCCAGCGCCCGATGATCTCCTCGGTGCGCCCTGCCCTTTCGAGCCCTCCGCCGAGCGGATAGACGTCCGAGCTGTCGAGAAATGTGATTCCCGCGCCCGCCGCGCGGTCCAGAATGGCCACGGACGTCGGTTCGTCGCACTGATGGCCGAAGGTCATCGTGCCGAGGCACAGCTTCGACACCCTCAACCCTGTATTCCCCAGCCTTACGTGTTGCACGCTTTTTCCCCTTTTTCGCGATTGCGGACCGCCCATTGTCAGCCTAGGATAGGCGTGATTCAAGAGCGGAGATACGACCGTGACTGCCAGCGATTTTCGCCGCATCGCCCTCAGCTTCCCCGAAGCGACCGAGAGCGCTCACATGGACCATCCCGATTTTCGAGTCGGCGGAAAGATCTTCGCGACCCTCGGCTATCCCGACAAGGGCTGGGGCATGGTCAAGCTCCCGCCAAAACAGCAGGTCTTCTTCATCGAGGCCGAACCGGATGTCTTTGTGCCCGCCAAAGGCGCTTGGGGACGTCGCGGCGCCACGACGGTCCGCCTTCGCGCGGCCAAGAAAGCTTCGCTGCGCCGCGCGCTTGCCGGCGCCTGGCGCAACATCGCACCCAAGCGCCTCGCCGCCCAATTCGACGCTAATGGCTGACGTTCGCCTCCTGCATCGAGTCCCCATAGCACTGCGCTGTCATCCCGAGCGAAGTCCCGTGCGCCTCTGTTTTCCCGTAGTGTTTGCGGGCACGGGACGCAGCGAGGGATCTGCTTTTCGGCCCTTGGATTTTCCCGCCTGCTTGCAGTATCTTGGGAATTCGTCGAAATCTCACCGGGAGGCATCTTCGAAATGGCTGATGAGCAACAACAGGGCGCGCAAACCGTGCGCATGGTGAAGTGCGTCAAACTCGGCCGCGAGCTCCCCGGCCTTGACCGCCAGCCGTGGAAGGGCGAAATCGGCAAGCGCATCTACGACAACGTCTCGAAGGAAGCCTGGGCCATGTGGATCAACCACTCGAAGATGCTCTTGAACGAGTTCCGCCTGAATCCGCTCGATCCCAACTCCCAGAGAATCATGGAAGAGCAGATGGAGCAGTTCTTCTTCGGCGAAGGCGCCAAGCTCCCCGAAGGCTACGTCCCTCCAAAACACTAGCCGCATGAGCTTCGAAGTGGTTTTCCCGGTAGGGGCACAGCATGCTGTGCCCGGCGCACATCCTTGGCAGCGCTGAGCCAACTCCACAGGCCCTACTGCTTGACAACGACTACCCCGCGCCTAACATGGATATCGTGAATATTACGGTCAAACTTGGCAGCGGCGGTCGGCGGCGCGAAGGAAGCGCGAACGCGAGAACCTTGGCGCCCACACCCCCCCTACGCAGACTTGCGGGCACCTATGATTTTCTTAATCGCTAATATGGAATATAAAATTCCGGCTAATCCGCTGAAAACACGGGACGACATTTTTTCTAATCGAGAATCTTTGAGGGTGTCGCACGCTCCAGCGCCAGTGCTCGAATCCAGAAAAACGGAGCCATTAGGCCCGTGCGAGTGCGCTAAGATGTTGGGTTCGGCCAAAGGAGAATTCGCCCTCGTATGACGGCTGCCTCGAAAAACTCATTCTCGACCCGCGCGACGCTGCGCGTTGGCAACGACTCGTTCGAAATCTATCGGCTGCACGCGCTCGCCTCCGCGAGGGTTGGCAACGTCGCGCGCCTGCCGTTCTCTCTGAAGGTCCTGCTCGAAAACCTTCTGCGCCACGAGGACGCGCATTTCGTCCACGCGGACGACATTCGCGCGCTCGCCTCCTGGGATCCCACGTCTTCCGCGGGCGCCACGGAAAAGGAAGTCTCCTTCATGCCCGCGCGCGTCCTGCTCCAGGATTTCACGGGTGTTCCGGCCGTGGTCGACCTTGCCGCGATGCGCGACGCCATCCGCAACCTCGGCGGCGATCCGAAAAAGATCAATCCGCTGCTTCCGGCCGAGCTCGTGATCGACCATTCGGTGCAGGTGGACAAGTTCGGCGCGGCGAACGCCTTCGCCTTCAACGCCGATCTCGAAATGCAGCGCAATATCGAGCGCTACGCCTTCCTGCGCTGGGGCCAGAAGGGCCTTCGCAACTTCAAAGTCGTCCCGCCGGACACGGGCATCTGCCACCAGGTGAATCTCGAATACCTGGCGCGGGTCGTCTTCAGCGAACAGCAGGACGGCAAGCGCTTCGCGTTCCCCGATACGCTCGTCGGCACCGACTCGCACACCACGATGGTCAACGGCCTCGGCGTTTTCGGCTGGGGCGTCGGCGGGATCGAGGCAGAAGCCGCCATGCTCGGCCAGCCGCTCTCGATGCTGATTCCTGCGGTCGTCGGCTTCAAGCTTCACGGCCGCCTGCCCGGAGGCGCTACGGCCACCGATCTCGTCTTGACGGTCACGCAGATGCTGCGCAAGAAGGGCGTCGTCGGAAAATTCGTCGAGTTCTACGGCACGGGACTTTCGAGCCTCACGTTGCCCGACCGCGCCACGATCGCCAATATGGCGCCCGAATACGGCGCGACGATGGGCTTCTTTCCCGTCGATGCGGAGACGCTCGCGTATCTCCGCTTCACCGCCCGCAGCGAAGACCAGGTCAAGCTCGTCGAAGCCTACACGAAGGAGCAGGATCTCTTCCGCACGGACGCAACGCCCGACCCGATCTTCTCGGATACGCTCGAGCTCGATCTCGCGAGCGTTGTGCCCACGATGGCCGGCCCCAAGCGCCCGCAGGACAGCGTGCCGCTCACGCAGGCGAAATCGGCCTTCGAGAAATCGCTCACTGGGCCTCCGAGGCACGCCAGCGTGCAAAGCAACGGCGACAAATTCGAGCTTGCCGACGGCTCCGTCGTGATTGCCGCGATCACCAGTTGCACGAACACTTCGAATCCTTCGCTGATGCTCGGCGCCGGCCTGCTCGCGAAGAAAGCGGTCGAGCGCGGCCTGAGCGTGAAGCCCTGGGTGAAAACCAGTTTCGCGCCCGGCTCAAAAGTCGTCACCGACTACATCGAAAAGGCCGGGCTGTGGCCCTATCTCAATCAGCTTCGCTTCAACCTCGTCGGCTACGGCTGCACCACGTGCATCGGCAATAGCGGCCCGCTTGCGGAATCGATCGGCAAGGCCATCAAGGACCATAACCTCGTCGCCGTTTCCGTCCTCAGCGGCAATCGCAATTTCGAAGGCCGCATCAATCCGCTCTGCCGCGCGAACTACCTCGCGTCGCCGCCGCTCGTGGTGGCCTACGCGCTCGCGGGCCGCATGGATTTCGACATCGTCGAAGAGCCGATCGGCAAGGACACATCCGGAAAGGCCGTCTATTTGCGCGATATCTGGCCCACGCCGCAGGAAGTGGAATCCACGATGCGCAGCTCCGTTACAAGCGAAATGTTCCGCAAGGAATACGCGGACGTTTTCACGGGTGACGAACACTGGCGCGCGCTGCCCGTTCCCGAAGGCGATCTCTACGCCTGGGACGATAAATCGACCTACATCAAGAATCCGCCGTACTTCGAGGGAATGAAGGTAAAGCCTGGCGCGATTTCCGATCTGCGCGGCCTGCGCGTGCTGGCCGTCCTCGGCGACAGCATCACCACTGACCACATCTCACCGGCGGGGTCGATCCAGCCGGATGGCCCCGCGGGAAAATATCTGATCGCGCACGGCGTCCAGCCGAAGGACTTCAACTCGTACGGCGCGCGCCGCGGCAACCACGAAGTGATGATGCGCGGGACGTTCGCTAACATTCGCTTGCGCAACCTGCTCGCGCCTGGAACCGAAGGCGGCTGGACGGTCCATCAGCCCGGCGACGAACAGATGACGATTTACGACGCGGCCATGAAGTACCGCGAAGAGGGCGTGCCGCTCGTGGTCATCGCGGGGAAGGAATACGGCTCGGGGTCATCGCGCGACTGGGCCGCCAAAGGGACCATTCTGCTCGGTGTTCGCGTGGTGCTGGCGGAGAGCTTCGAGCGCATTCACCGCAGCAACCTTGTCGGGATGGGCGTGCTGCCGCTCGAATTCCTGCCCGGCGAGAATCCCAAGTCACTCGGCTTGACCGGCCTCGAAATCTACGATTTTGAGGGACTCGCCCAGAATTTCGAGCCGCGAAAGAAAATCAAGGTCCGCGCGCGCGATAAGTCCGGCAAAGAGAAGAGTTTTACGGCGATCGCGCGGGTGGACACACCATTCGAGGTCGCGTACTACCAGCACGGGGGTATCCTCCAGTACGTCCTCCGCCAGATGCTCTAGCGGTTACCTGAAAAATTACCTTGACCGCCCGTGGAGGACTAAAGTCTCGCTTCGTATGGCCGATAAAGAATTGTGGGACCTTTGCGCACAAGCGAAGCGAATCAAACGGGCGCACGTCCATTCTTCCGATACGCAGCCAGACAGCCCATTCTCAACGGGGAGCAGCAGGTTATCGGTTACGAGCTGCTTTTTCGAGATGGACTGGAGAACTCGTTTGGCAATGCCGATCCCGATGCCGCGTCACGCAGCGTTCTTGATTCTTCGCTCCTGATGGGCCTCGACATTCTGTGCGATGGCCAGCGAGCCTTCATCAACTGCACGCGCGATCTGCTCATCAGGGATTACGTCACCCTGCTGCCTCCCCAGCAAGTCGCAGTCGAAGTCCTGGAAACGGTTCCCGCCGACGATTTGGTGATCGCGGCCTGCCGTCGTCCCAAAGCATTGGGCTACATGATCGTGCTGGATGACTTTTTCGAAGGCGATCCGCGCGAGCCTCTCACCGAACTTGCCGACATCATTAAGGTGGATTTGCGGGCCACGTCCGCGACACAGAGAGGCGTCCTCGTCAGGCGTTACGGACATCAGCGCTGCCGGATGCTGGCCGAGAAAGCAGAAACGCGGGAGGAGTTTCTCGGCGCCCGAAAAGCCGGTTTCTTCTATTTTCAGGGCTATTTTTTTCGCAAGCCGGAAATCGTAGGCGCGTGAGATCCCGGCCAACCGCATCAACTATCTGCGTCTGCTGCAAGCAATCTCGCAGCCGGAAGCGGGTGCCCGCCAGATCGAGGAAACAATCAAGGGGGAAGCCTCCCTGTGCTACCGGCTGCTGCGGTACTTGAATTCCCCGATCTTCGGCTTTCGGCAAGAAGTGCGGTCGGTACGTCACGCTCTGGCTATTCTGGGCGACCGTGAGGTGCGCCGATGGATCCGTCTCGTCGCCACGCTCGTCGCCGGTCAGAACAAACCGACAGATCTAGTGCTCACGGCGCTGACTCGCGCCCGCTTCTGTGAACTGATTACCGCGAAAGTTGGGCAAGACTCCGCAGACCTGTTTCTCGTCGGCCTGCTGTCGCTCATAGATGCGATCCTCGAACTGCCCATGGGCCTGGTGCTCGATGGAATCTCGCTCGCCCCGGACGTGAGGGCGGTTCCCCTCGGAGAGCGCTGCCGGCTCTCTCCGATCTATGACCTGATGTTGACGCACGAAGCCGGCCAATGGGAAGAAGCGGCGAACTTGTCGGCTCAATTGCACTTGCCCGATGGTTTTGCGGCTGACATCCAGTGGAATGCCATGCAATGGGCCAGCCAAATGACCAGCGAGGTTTAGAGGATCGGGATTCCGCCCGGCGTTGACCTAGCAACGGCCCGATTGTTGCAGGACCTCGGTCTGCTCGCACGACGTCACGGCCGTCTGGCGTGGCGATTCACGTCCGCGTTCTTAGAACCCGTGCCTAGCGGCAGCGTCGCCCTTACCATGGTTCCCCGACTTCCAGAACTGATATCCAACCGGCCACCGAGTTGTCTCATTCGTTCTCTCATGCCCAGAATGCCGACTCCAAGTGCGCTTGGGCCGACTTGCCGTTCCTGCAGATGCTCAGCCCGCATTCCTCGTCCGCTGTCGGTAATTTCCAGGACAATGTCGCCGTGCACCTTTGTGAGCCGAGTTTTGCCTGTGGAACTTCCTGAATGCTTCTGGATGTTTCCTAGAGCCTCCTGCACAATTCGAAAAAGCGCTGTCTCGGACTCCGGCGACAAACGACCGATATCCGCTGCCATTTCAAACTCCAAATCTATGCCGCTGCGTTGGCTAAAGCCCTTGACGTATTCCTCGACCGCGGAAGCCAATCCAAGTTCATCGAGCAACGGCGGATGCAAAAGATAGGAGAGCGAACGAATCTCCCTGGACAAATCCTTGACCATTTTTCGCGTGTCCGTCAGTACCTGCTTTCCCCGCTTGCTCCGGACATCCGCCGATTTGCCAAGTTGCGCCAAGCTCAAGCTTATGGCCAGCAGGTTCTGGGAAACACTGTCGTGAAGATCGCGCGCAATGCGCCGCCGCTCTTCATCCTGCAACTGGAGCAGCCGCCCTGAGAGTTGGCGCAGCTCCTCTTCCGCCCGCGTCTGATCCGTGATGTCCTGCGCGACACCGATCGACCGCTCGGTCCGCCCATCCGGTCCTCGAATCTGAATCGCCCGCGCAAAGAGTACGCGGTAGGTACCATCCTGCGCTCGATGCCGCAAGACGTGCTCGAACGGTTTGCACTCGGCGACCGCGCGCTCAATGTTTGCGTGGCCACGCTTGCGGTCTTCCGGATGAACTCTCGCCCAATACTCCTCGCGGTTCCATTCCGCCTCCGAGGCAAGACCATAAATCTGAAGCAAGTTCCTGGAGAGCGTCGACTTCCCGGTCTTGAGATCGAGTTCCCAACTGCCGCAATCGGTCATCTGTTCGGCTTGCGACAATAGCGCTTCACTCTTACGCAGTTGCTCTTCTTCGTGTTTCCGTTCCGTGATATCACGCACAGTTGAAACAACGCCGATGATCTCGCCCTTATCATCCCGGAGCGGGGCGAAGTTATTGTTCGTCCATATTCGCTGGTTCGTCTGGGGAACGACGTAAGCAGTGTCGTGTGAAGAAATGCTCTCTCCCGCAAGCGCTTTCTCGAGATCGGCGTAGATTCCCCCCTCGGTGATGAATGGGAATAGTTCGAGCGGATGCTTCCCGATAACGTCGGCTGCCTTCGTTCCGCTCATTCGCTCCATGTAAGGATTCCAGAGCGTGTACCGGAGTTCGCGGTCGTGGACGGCAATTCCTTCCTGAGCGCTCAATAGAATCTGACGGTTTAATTCAGCGGCCCTCCGTAGCGCAGCCTCCATATTCTTTCGCTCGGTGATGTCTTGATAAAGCAAAACAGCACCCGTTACTTTTCCTTCGGCGAAAAGCGGCACGGAGAAGCCCTCTACGTCAACGAGGCTTCCGTCGCTTCGGCCCCGGCGCGTCACGATGTGTGTGGTTTTCCCCTGCCAGACTCTTTCTCGGCTGGAATCCACTTCAGGGCGAATCTCAGGAACCGCCAGCAATTCGTATAAGGGCCGCCCAAGGATCTCTTCCTGACGATAGCGAAACAGCGTCTCGAATGCCGGGTTGCACATTTGCACCGTGTGATCGGCGCCGATTGCCACTATGGCCAGAGGTGTGTTCTCGATGAGGGAGTTGAGGAAACTCGTCCGCTCTGCGAGCGCCAGCTCTGCCTGCTTGCGTTCGGTAATGTCCGTGAGGGTGTTGATCGCTCCGGTAACAGTTCCGTCGTTTGCAAACTGAGGGACAACAGTCACCTGAGTCCACAAAACAGAATCCGAACCCGGATGCCGCCAGCCGAGCACTTGACCGATAATCGGCTGTCGCGACTCAATCGCCTGCCATACGGGACGCAGCGAAAACGGACACTCGGTTCCGTCCTCTAGAAGGACAGTCAAACTCGTATCTTTGGTCGTATGACCGTATATCTGCTCTTGGGTCATGCCGAACATGTCGAGCGCGGCCTTGTTTGCAAATTGAATCTCGGCCCGCGGCCCATGCAAAACCACGCCTACGTGTAAGGATTGCAGGAGAGCACGAACGTACTCCTCGCTTGATAGGTGCGGGTCAACTCCAGGCACTGCGCGGGCCGCCGTTCCTTGCGAAGATCGTGCCATTGGCCTGTTCCGTGTCTCCTGGTGTTTCCAGGATCACTCGTACGGTCCAGCCATTTCCGTTCAAAAGAGTCAACAATTGCGGGTATTGAAGCACTGGCATTAGAGAAAAGCAAGTGACTGATCTCACGTTCCGGTTAGGTTAGGACAAGCGCCGTGCCATTCGGCCGTTCCGGCGGCTAGATCGTAAGTCGCACTTTCCCCGCGCTTTACCCGCTACGACCGGAAAGGCCTGCGCCGCAGATCCCCCCAGGCCGGGCAAGACGCTCCACAAGCCTCGGCAAATCCTGCCGCCGCGCCAACTCTCGCGTCGCGCCAAGCGCTTCCGAATTTGACGCTTAACGTGCAGTGGCGGACAATCGCAGGGAGCCTGATCCGAGGGAGAGATGCTCTCCGCTGCGATTCCTCCGCTGATTCCGACCGGCACGGAGCTGACAGCACTTCTGATTGTGGTTTGCTTTTCGGCGGGGCTTAATGTTTACGCTACGGTCGCGATGCTCGGGCTGCTGGGCCGTGCCGAAGCACTTGCGCTGCCGCCTTCGCTGCATCTGGTCGAAAACTGGTTCGTGATTGCGGTCTGCGGCGCCCTCTTCCTTGTCGAATTCGTCGGCGACAAAGTTCCGCTCTTCGATCTCCTCTGGAACGCGATGCACACGTTCGTGCGCGTCCCGGTCGCCGCGCTCCTGACCTACGCCGCAACGGCGCAACTGCCCGAGTGGGAGCGGCTCTTCGCCACGCTGCTTGGAGCCGCAATCGCACTTGCCGCGCATGGCGGCAAAACGGCGGCGCGCGCGGCCGTCGCGCATTCGCCCGAGCCTTTCTCGAATATCGCGCTCAGCCTGAGTGAGGATGCGGCAGTGATCTTCCTGATGTGGTTCGTGACGCGGCACGCTTATGCGGCAGCTGCAATCTCGCTGGCCGCGCTCGCGCTCATCGTCATCATGATTCGCGCCGTCGTGCGCGCGATGCGCGATCTCTTCGGCAGCGCTGAAAACGCACTCACGAAGAGTGCTTAGCCTTCAACGGCGGATATGCTTCGCTACTGGTTTTTCTTCTTGCCGAAGAGGCCGCCGAGAGCCCCCTGCGCCGCGCTCGCGGCACCGCCGGCAGCGCCGGTTGCATTCCCGCCGATGCCCTTCACCATGTTGCCGGCCATGCCTTTGACGTCCGGAAGGAATATGGGATTCGAAGTCGTGCCGGTGATGGTGAACGGAATGCCGCCGCCCTGCGAATTCTTGCTGCCGCCGAGTGAGCCGAGCGCCGAAGTCATGGTGCCGATACCGCCCGCAAGTTTCGCGGACATCTTGCAATCGAGTTTCTGGCCGGCGCTGAC
>Ga0187872_10001698_pt1 | contig 21519 bp, 17 predicted proteins | sample June2016WEW_16_4_FD_132973 | JGI IMG/M metagenome (GOLD analysis project Ga0187872, IMG submission 132973) | Peatland microbial communities from SPRUCE experiment site at the Marcell Experimental Forest, Minnesota, USA - June2016WEW_16_40 | ecosystem: Environmental > Terrestrial > Soil >...
CCTCGATGGCCGCGACGATGATCTCCGGTTCGATGTGCTTTTCCCGGCTGATCTGCTCGATTGTCTGGTACAGCAGACTCGCCATGCCCGCTTCTCCTAACTCCCCCCACTACAGTTCAACCACCAGATTCGCTTTTCGGATTCCCGCGTACGGCACGGAAATCTCGCGATCTTTCACGCCGAGCTTCACGACCCCATCCGCGTACCCCGCGAGGCGCCCCTCGAGGTACTTCTGGTTCTCGACCGGCTCGTTGAGCCAGATGCGTGCCAGGCGCCCAGCGAACCGTTCGTAATCCTCCGGCTTGATCAACTTGCGATCGAGCCCGGGCGAGCTCACTTCAAGAACGTAGCCCGGCCCCGGCACCAGATCCTCGACGTCCAAAATCGCGCTCAACTGCTCGCTTACGCGCTCGCAATCCTTGTGGCTGATCCCAAGGTTTCCCGGGTTTGACGGGCCCGGCAACCGGTCGATGTAGACCCGCAGCAGCCGCTGCTTGCCTACCTTCCATTCCACGTCGAATACATCGAGGCCTTCCGAGCGAGCCACCCGCTCCGCAGCCTCTCTAATCCTGTCCAGGTCCATGCTCTTCTAAGGGCGGCATTTATCCCCGGGAGGGATGCCTGCGCCCATCCGCTTCCCTCGCGCCCAACAAAAAAGTGGGCTCGCGCCCACTGGTTTGTGCGACCTACTTGGAAGCAAACCCAGTATAAGCTTCGTTGCCCTGGAAACGCAAGGCCGGCGCGCGGGCCCGGAACCCGCCTGCGCGGCAACCGGAAGCGCAATCTGCTACCATACGCCCTGCTTGGTCTTGGAACCGGAGATCGGACGATGACCCTGCGCGAAGTGGTCGAAAAGTATCTGGCAGCGGCGGGCGGTTACGGGAAGCCAGTGGCGCTGGCGTCGCTCGGGCTGTCACGCGAGGAGACGGAGCGCGTTTTGGGCCTCTACGACGAGGACTACCACATCAGCCGCTTCTTCCACTTCCAGTGTGCCGCCGGCGCGAACTACCAGATCAACGGGTTTCCGCAAACGCACGTTTCCATCGACGCCGGGATTCAGAGCATCCTCTAGTTCTTGGCCTTACCGCACAGGCGGGGAAAACGAGAATTCAGGGTCAACGTCCACCGGGATGTCCGACCCTTTGGCGAGCGCCGTGGCCAGATCGGGCGGCATCACGGCATATTTCGCGAACCACTTTTCAGCGCGCGCACGGTCGCCGGTAGCTTCCTGCGTGAGCAGCTCTTTCGCGAGCGAGGCCATCGCGCCGGGCATCTTCCCGTAGTCCGCTTCGTACAATCCGGTCGATGCGTCGCGGCGGATTGCGCCCTGTTCCGCGAGATAGTTGAATTCCATCATGGCGCCGGCGCCGTGCGCTTCGGCGATTCCGAAACGAATCGTGCGAAAAGTTTCGCCGAGATAAGATGAGTAGATCCCGTCGAGTTTTTCCTTCGAGATCGCCCCGTGGTCCACGAGCCACTTCACGCACATCATGCCCGTGATATCGGCCTTCGATTCCTCAAGACCGGAGTATTGCGCCCCGATGGCCTCGCGGACGTCGGTTTTCCCGGCCGCCGTGCGCGCGTACGCAGGACCGAGACCGTGCGAGATTTCGTGGAGGACTACAAAGTCGAGCAGGCCTTCGCCGGTGACGAGCTTGGCTTGGTCCGCCGGCATCAGGCGCTGGGCCAGCGGCACGATGATGAAATTCACGCGCGCGTCCATGAAATTCTTCCAGAAGATTTTTTTCGAGCCTTTTTCTTCGTGGATGCGCGGATCGTTCGGGAGATTGTCCGCGACGGCCTGATAGCCATGCAGGAGGTCGCCTGCGCGATAGATCGCGTCCACCACTTCCATGGGCGATTGCTTGCCGCGCTTCGAGGGTAAATCCTCGGGCGCGAGCGGAAGCGATTCCTGCAAGTCGGGAACGTATTGCTGAAATACAGCGAGTTTTTTGCTTTCCGCGTCGTTGCGAATCATGACGGACGCGCCGTAGGAGGTCTTCACGCCGAGCAGGCCGTCGAGATAGGTTTCGTAGGGCGCGAAGATGATGTCGAACTTTGGATTTTCGAGATCGAGCCAGGCGATGTCGCTCGCGTAGTAGTCGTCGGTGAGTAGCGCGTCGGCGCGCAGGCGCAGGAATTTCGCAAATGCGGAATCGTCGCTGAGCGCGGCTGCCTCGCGAAGGTCCGTCGCCATCGGCTCAACAAACTCGCGGTATGCGACGTGATAGGGAATGGCTTCGAGCGCATCGCCCTTGCGGCGAACGATCGTCTGGGGAGCGTAAAGCGCAGCTTTTTGATCAGGGTGAGCCGCGACGTACGCGTCGAATTGCGCCTTGGTCAGATCCTCGGGGAAGAAGCCAACTCCGGGCGGTGTGGGGGCGGTGCCGACGAAGGGCTTGTTGTCGTCGATCAGATCGAAGCGGCCGCCATTGATTTTCAGATAGTCACGCAGCATTCGATCTCGGGGGTCTTTGCTGTTGGCGAGCGAGAGGTAGAGCTTCAGTCCTTCAGGGTCGCTCTGACGCCAGTAGATGCAATCCAGCAGGCCGGCGGCGTCCACAAGCTTCGCCACCATCTTTTTTTCTCTCGCGGTCAGGCCCGACGAATCAAAAGGCATCTTCACGGGCTTGAATTTCGCGATGCGCTGCGCGAGGTCCGGAGCCACCACCAGTTGCGACGACGGGGCCTGGGACCATGCGCTCGTCCCGGCGAAGACGATCAGTCCGGCTGCCAGCAAGAGCAGGCCCTGACGCTGCGGTTTAGGCTTCATGCCGCCATCTTAGTGCAGAAAGGTTGAAGTGCAAGCGTCCACTTTTGTGAACTCCCTCCTTCGGGTGTTCCGGGCATGGGAAATGCTTGGGACATTTTGACAAGAGTCTGCGCTTGGGCTGGATCTAGCCCGTTCCGGAAAACCCGTAGAACCGACCGCAGGCCATAGATAACGCAGCCTCTAGATCACAGCGTTGACCAGCGGGGATGGTAAGGAGATTGCCGTACATCCAGATGGGGTCCCGGAGGAGTAGCTAATGATTCAAGGATCGCGGGAAAAGACTGGTCAGGCTGGCTCCAATTTCAAGGAAAGGCGGGGCGCGTTGCGCTACCCGTTCAAGGCTTCCGCGTACGTGGTGGATGCACAATCAAACGCGCGAGTGATTTCGCGTGCGTCCGACCTGAATCTGAGCGGCTGCCACGTCGATGCCGTCACCTGCTTCCCGGTTGGGAGCGCCGTCTGGTTGCGCTTGACCAAGGCGAACGAATCGTTCACAACGAAGGCCAAGGTGGTCGCCGCGCGAGACGAAATCGGGATGAACCTGGCATTCGTCTCGACCGAACCCGAGCAACTTTGGGTCGCCAAGAAGTGGATCGACGAGCTTCGCCAAGAAGAGCGCCCGGCGGCGGAGCCCGTCGAGCTGAAGCAGGATGCCATGGAAGCGGCCTTCGATCAGGAACCGACCGAGATCCTGAAGTACCTGATTTTGATGCTGGTGCAAAAGTCCGTGCTGAACGACGCGGAGGGAAGCGTCCTACTTCAAAGGCTTCTGAGTTCCTCCTGACAAGACTGCTCTACGTGCTCTGATCCTGTGATTGCACGCCGTAGCGTGTCCATCCTCAGCATCTCCTAAGCAGGCGTTTCCAATTGTGATCGCTCCTATCGATCCTTCCCCGAAAACGGACGCAACCTCACAAAGGCGGCGACGCCGACGGGATACGAGCCGCTGGCTGGGCGCGTCGGGCAAGCGAAGAGCCATTTCGTCGCGGAGGCCGCGCGGGACGCTCCACGGCTAGCGCGAGCTGAGGGCAAAGAGACGGGCGGCGAGGGCTTTGTGTTCCTGGCAAATGGCGTCGGGGAGGCGATCGCCGAATTTCTGGAAGAACTTTCCGACGGCCTGTTCTTCTTCGGTCCAGTCAGCGGGATTCACGCGCAGCAATTCGTCGAGCGCCTCGCGCGAAATCGAAAGTCCGTCGAGCGTGAGCGAAGCCGGCGTGGGAACGCAGCCGATCGGGGTTTCGGTGGCGCCAGCGCGGCCCTCGATGCGGTCGAGCATCCATTTCAATACACGCACGTTTTCACCGTAGCCCGGCCAGAGAAACTTCCCGTCCGTATCGCGGCGGAACCAGTTCACATGAAAAATCCTCGGCGGGTGTTTGAGGCGTGGGCCCATCGCGAGCCAGTGGCCGAAGTAGTCGGCCATGTTGTATCCGCAGAAGGGAAGCATCGCCATTGGATCGCGGCGCGTCACGCCAACGGCTCCCGTCGCCGCAGCGGTGGTTTCTGAAGCCATCGTGGCGCCCACGAAAACGCCGTGCTGCCAGTCACGCGATTCATAGACGAGCGGCGCGAGGCGGGCGCGACGGCCGCCGAAGATAATCGCTGATATCGGCAAGCCTTCGGGGTCCTCCCAGTGCGGGGAAAGCGAAGGTGATTGCGAAGCGTGCACCGTATAGCGCGAATTCGGATGCGCAGCGGCGCCGTTTTTCGCGGACCAGGGTTTGCCGCGCCAGTCGACAAGACCGGCGGGCGGCGCACTGTCCATGCCTTCCCACCAAGGCTCGCGGGATTCGGTCAAGGCGACGTTGGTAAAAATCGTGTCGTGGTGAAGGGCGGCCATGACGTTGGGATTCGTCTTCCCGTTGGTGCCCGGCGCGACGCCGAAGAATCCAGCCTCGGGATTGATCGCGCGCAGTGTGCCGTCCGATGCAACGTGCATCCAGGCGATATCGTCGCCGACGGTCCACACGCGATAGCCCTGATTTTCGAGGGCCGAGACCATCATCGCGAGATTGGTCTTACCGCAGGCGCTCGGAAACGCAGCCGCCATGTACGTCACTTTGCCCGAAGGATCTTCCAGGCCGAGGATCAGCATGTGCTCGGCCATCCAGCCCTGTTCGCGGGCCATCCAGCTCGCGATCCGCAGGGCGAGGCACTTTTTCCCAAGCAGGGCGTTGCCGCCGTAGCCTGAGCCGACGCTCCAGATCAGCTTTTCTTCCGGGAAATGGAGGATGAAGCGGCGCTCGGGGTTCAGATCTGCAAGCGAATGAAGACCTGGGACAAAGTCGTCCGAACCGCCGAGCCGATCCAGCGTGACCTTGCCCATGCGCGACATGATGCGCATGCTCGCCGCGACGTAGGCGCTGTCCGTGATCTCGACGCCAATCTTGCTGTAGGGCGAACTCGCGGGGCCCATGATGTAAGGGACCACATACATCGTGCGGCCCTTCATGGCGCCGTCGAAGAGCGGCCGGACCCTGTCCTTGGCTTCGGACGGGGCCATCCAGTTGTTGGTAGGGCCTGCGTCGTCCTTCTTGCGAGTGCAGATGAAAGTGAGGCCTTCGGTGCGGGCCACATCATTGGGGTTACTGCGGTGGAGGCAACAGCGAGGGTAGGTCTTCTGGTTGAGTTCGAGGAACGTGCCGTCGCCGAGCATTTCGTCGGTCAAACGCTGGCTCTCGGCTTCGGAGCCGTCGCACCAGACAATCTTCGAGGGCTTCGTCAGGCGCGCCGATTCCTCTACCCATCGTTCCAGCGGTGTGGACACCTAACCTCCGATAATTACCCCGGGATGCCGCCTTGTTTTCTGCGGTCCGCGATACGTTAGAGAAAATAGGCTCATTCTAAGAAGAAAAATTTTAGGGCACGCGGCCCCGAAATGCAAGGCGAGTGTCCGGCTGAAACGCCGCGGAAGTGCCTGATGTTATACTTCGGCGAAATGTACGCGCGGAAACTGCACGCGGAGATGGCGATTGGCAACGAGCGGCGGCCCGTGCCCCTCGAGTGGCTCGATAGTTTTTGCATGCGGAGTTTCACCGGCTCGGTCGACTTCGATGATACATTGCCGACTGCAGAAGGGCGTCTTGAAGCCGGACTGCGCGTCGATCCGGGGCGGCTGGCGGCTGCGATGAGCGAGTGGTTCACAAAAAGGGGCAAGGGGAACGGTCAGCTTGTCGTGGTAGAACTGCGCGAGACCGATTGAAAGTCTGCGCGGGCCCCCGGGGGAAGAAAGGAACCGGACCCGCCCGCGAGTGACTTGGGGCGTTGCAGCGGTCATCGCCGGGAGTCCGGCTCCTCACAAGTGTTCGACGCCCGCCGTCGGAGATGGTTAGCAGTCAGCGCGTAAACCCGCGCGTGCTGATTTCCTCAGTGGTCTCCAAATCTCCTGGAACGCGCGGCGCGTCTCTCGGGACCGGAGTAGGTAGGTTCCAGCCGCCCGCTGAGGAGGGCCTTGATCTTCGGCAGCGCCGCGCGCGCGGCGGCTTCACCAGCGGCGACGAGCAGCGGCGTCTTCGCGAACTCATACCACAGAACATGATGGACGTCCGGCTCGATCAGGACGTCGGTCACCGTCCGCCACGGTTGAATCACGTTCGTTTGCATGATCGAGAACGAGCGGCTGATGATCTCGATTGTGTTGCGTGGTTGATCGTCGAGTAGACCCGGATCGAGGTAGACCGAGATCACAAGCTCAGCACCGAGTTTCCGGACGGCCTCCGCCGGAGCCGCCTCCGTTAGGAATCCGTCCGCGAGGACGTGGCCGTGATACTCGACCGGCATGAAAAGCCCCGGATAGGCGCAGGAAGCGCGCAACGGCGGCCCGATCTCGCCATCGGTGAAGTGGACCGACTTCCCGGTGACCAGGTCGGTTGCAACGATGCTGAGAGGAATGTTCATGTCGGTGAAGTAGCGCGCGGGAGTGAATTTGTGCAGGAACTCCTCGAGGCGCTCATTCGAGGCCATGCCGTAGCGCGAAAGCGTCCAGCGGCCGAAATCGCGGAAGTGAGTTTCTCTGCCCTGGCGTTCCATGTCTGCGAGGGAAATTCCGCTGGCGTACGTGGCGGCGATCAGAGCGCCGACGCTCGTCCCGGCGATAAAATCGATTGGGATTTCGTGCTCCTCGAAGACGCGCAGAACACCGATGTGCGCGATCCCGCGGGCAAAGCCGCCTCCGAGAGCGAGGCCCACCTTCGGGCGCTCCCCGCCATAGGCGAACGAGCGCAAGCCCTGGACAGCCTTCGTCAACCATGTGGATGCCGGACTCATGAAGCGCCTCTGTGCCTACCACAACTTTAGCACTTCACGAACGGCGGGAGCGTTTCTGGTTGACCCCCGGTGGCGCTTTTGCAACCATGTGGTGCCGGAAATGTCGCCGCGCCGAGAGCCATCACGATGAGACGCCCAATCGAAAAAGCATTGGTCCTCGGGGCGGGGACGATGGGCGCGCGAATCGCCGCTCACCTCGCCAATGCCGGCATTCCGTGTTATCTGCTCGATATCGTCCCGCCGGAATTGAATGCCGAGCAAAAGCGCAAAGGCCTCACACTCGAGAGCCCCGCGGTGCGCAACGGGATCGTGCTCGCCGGGCTTGAAGCGGCGAAGAAATCGCGGCCCGCTGCGTTCTTCACGCCGGAGACGGCGCGGCTGATCACGCCGGGGAATTTCGACGACAACCTGGCGTGGTGCGGCGAGGCGGACTGGATCATCGAAGCGGTCGCCGAGAACCTCGAAATCAAACGGAGGCTTTTCGAGCGCGTCGAGACCGCGCGCAAGCCCGGAACGATAGTGTCGACCAACACTTCGGGTTTGCCGATCCGATTGATCGCGGAGGGACGCTCCGGGGATTTTCAGAAACACTTCGCGGGAACGCACTTTTTCAATCCGCCGCGCTACATGAAATTGGTCGAGTTGATTCCGGGGCCGAAGACGTTGCCCGAGGTGCTCGGGGCGCTCGAGGAGATTTGCGACCTGCGGCTGGGCAAGGGCGTCGTGGTGGCGAAGGACACGCCGAACTTCATTGCCAACCGCATCGGCACGTTTTCGATGCTGAAGGCCATCCAGGAGATGCAATCGCTCGGAATGACGATCGAGGAAGTGGATGCGTGCACGGGGCCGGCTGTCGGCTGGCCGAATTCGGCCACGTTCCGCACGGCGGACATCGTCGGGCTGGACGTGCTCGCCCACGTAATCCGCAACATATACGACAGCATTCCGGATGACGAGTCGCGCGAAATATTTCGTGTTCCACCGCTCGTCGAAGAAATGATGAAGCGCGGGTGGCTCGGTGAGAAGACGGGCAGCGGCTTCTATCAGCGCGTCAAGAAGGGCGGCGACTCGGAAATCCTGACGCTCGACTGGCACAAGATGGAATACCGCCCGCGAGAGAAAACAAGACTCGGCTCGATCGAAGCCGGCAAAACGATCGAGGGCACGCGAGAGCGGCTGCGGATGCTCGTCGGGCCGGCGCTTGAAGGTAAGGGCGGCGACAAGGCCAACCGCTTCCTCTGGGCCTGCGTGGGGGACACATGCCTCTATGCCGCGCGGCGCATTCCGGAAATTGCAAACAGGGTGGCGGACCTGGACCGCGCGATGCGCTGGGGATTTGGCTGGGAGCTCGGACCGTTCGAGATTTGGGATGCGATCGGCACGGAGCGGATGGCGAAGGCGCTCGAACAGGAAGGGAAGCAGATGCCGCCGCTCGTCGCGAAGGTGCTCGCCTCACCGAAGAAATCGTTCTACGAAACGGAAAAGGGGAGCACGCGGTATTTCGATTTCACGTCGGCCGCGCTCGCACCGCTCGAAGAGCCTGCCGGAATCATCCTTCTGAAGTCGCTCAAAGATCGCACGCCGGTAGTGCAGGAAAATTCCGGCGCCAGCCTGATCGACCTCGGCGACGGCGTGCTGTGCTGCGAGTTTCACGCGAAAATGAACGCCATCGGCGGCGACATCGTCGCGATGCTGCAAGCGGGTCTCGCGCGCCTCGAAACGGAATTCGAAGCCATGGTGATCGCGAACCAGGCGCCGAACTTTTCCGCGGGTGCGAACCTGATGCTCCTGCTCATGACCGTGCAGGAAGGCGAGTGGGATGACATTCACCTCGCGGTGCGCCAATTCCAGCGCGCGAACATGGCGCTCAAGTACGCCCCGCGGCCGGTGGTGGCGGCGCCGCAGGGGATGGCGCTCGGAGGCGGCTGCGAGATCCCGCTGCACGCCGCGAGAATTCACGCGGCGGCGGAGGCTTACATCGGGCTGGTCGAGGCCGGAGTGGGATTGATCCCGGCGGGCGGCGGAACCAAGGAGATGCTGATTCGCGCAAACGAACAGGCGGCTGGCGGCGATAGCCTGGACCTGATGCACCCGTTTCGGCGAGTCTTCGAGAACATCGCGATGGGCAAGGTATCGACGAGCGCCGAGGAGGCGCGATCGCTCGGTTACCTGCGCCCGGCGGACCTGATCGCCATGAACCGCGACCGTCAGGTTGCCGACGCGAAGCAGACTGCGCTCGCGATGGTGCGCGCCGGATATCGCCCACCGGCTCCGGCGGAGATCCGCGTGCTCGGCGAGGAGTTCCTCGCGGCCGCGAAGCTGGGAATTCACATGCTGATCCGGGGCGAGTACGCGACCGAACACGACGGCGTGGTGGCGCGGAAGCTGGCCTACATCATGGCCGGCGGAGGAATCACGTCGCCGCAGGCGGTCCCCGAGCAATACGTCCTCGACCTCGAGAGAGAGGCCTTCGTCAGCCTCTGCGGCGAGCGCAAGACGCAGGAGCGCATCGCGCACACACTCAAAACCGGCAAACCCCTCCGGAATTGAGCCACACTTTCCGAGGCAACTTTTTCATTCTCCACGCGTTCTTAGGTAGCGCGTGAATCCTGCGCCGTGGATGTGTATGCTGGGGACCTCGCAGGGTAGGTTCGGGGATGGCCCTTCGCGGTCGTTATTGCGCAATGACAGAAGCCGCTCCATAAACTCCACCGATCGCACCAGCGGTGGGGCTCATTCTGAATTCGGGGTTACTGACATGATGACGGGGAAGAGGATCGAGCTTCTTTCACTCGCGGTGATTGCCGCCGCGGCACTGCTCACTTTGAGCGCGTGCGGGGGCGGAACCAGTACGACAACGACACCACCACCTCCTCCTCCTAGTTCCGGCCCCGTGACGATTTTTCCGGGGACAGCGAGCGTGCCTGTGAATGGAAAGGCGCAGTTTAGCGCGTTCCTTGCGAGCGCGCCGACGGCGACATTCACGTGGAGCGTCTCATCCGGCTCGGGCAACGGCACGATCAGCGCGACCGGTCTGTACACGGCGCCGTCCTCAATACCAAGCCCCGCGAGCGTGACGATCACCGCTACCGGCTCGGGCGCGACGGGCACGGCGACGATCAACATCGTAGCGGCGCCCATCGGAGGCCTGGCGATCGATCCGTCTGTGGTGGTGGTGCCGGCGGGCCAAACGTTCACGTTCTCCGCGACCGCCAATGGCAACCCCGTCACACCGACTTGGCAAGTCAATGGCATCACCGGCGGCGATTCCGCCGTCGGACTCATCAACGCGAGCGGCGTCTACACGGCTCCATTCACGCCCCCGCCGAACGGGTCGACGATAGTCACTGCCAATAGCGGGGGCAATTCGGCGACGGCCACCGTGGTCGTGGTGTTCTCAAACGCGTCGCTGAGCGGGCAGTATGCATTCTCGTATTCCGGACAGGATAGCAAGGGTCCGTTGCTCGTCGCGGGCAGCTTCACGGCGACTTCATCGACGGCGTCGATCGGCGGGATCGAGGACTACAACAGTACGGCGGCAGCACCCGTGCAGGCATCGCCGGTGAGCGGAACTTTTTCCGTGAATCCGGATGGCAGCGCGACGGCTACGTTAACCGATGTTGCGGCCGGTGGCTCGGAGACCTGGGACCTCACACTGGTGGCGAGCCCGCAGGGGCAGGCGTCGCCGCGCGCGCTGCTGGTCCGATTCGACAAGACGGCGACAGGCAGCGGCGAGGCCGACCTGCAAAACACCACGAAGTTCGCGCTTTCGGCATTCAAGGGGAATTACGCATTCAATCTTTCGGGCAACAACGGGAGCGGCAAGCCGCTACAGATCACTGGGATGCTCCAGGCCGACGGCTTCGGAACGATCCCGGTGAATTTTGCCGAGGAAGACATCAACGACGCGGGCACGAACACGCAGAGCGCCGCCGATACGTCGCTGCACGGGACTTTCTCAACGAGCGCGAATTTGACCGCAAACGGGCGCGGCACACTGCAGTTGATCAACACCAGTACCGAGATCAGCGGCACGTATACGTTTGCGTTCTATATTGTCGATAACACGCACCTGAAGGTGGTCGAAACCGACGCGAAGGCGACGGCGCAACTTTCGGGCGATTTCTTCAGCGCGCCGAACACGGATGGATCGTTCTCGACATCGATTCTGAACGGGAGTTATGCGTTCACGCTGAGCGGAGCGAACGTGAGCGGCACGGCGTCGTATGCCATCGGCGGCGTTCTTGTGACGAGCGGAACCGGCAGCATCAGCGGGGGAGTTTTCGATGTGAATTCGGGCGGGTCGGTGACGGCCGATACCAGCATCACGGCTTCGTCGTACTCAGTCGTCTCCGGCCTGGGGCGAATTTCCTTTTCGCTGACCAATGGATCGACGACGCGCAACTTCGCCGGGTACGCGACGTCGAGCGGATCGGTCGAGATCATCGAGCTCGATACGGACATCCTGGCGAACGGCACAGGATATTTGCAGACGGGCACGGGGATCCCGGAAGGGAGTTTCGCGCTGAATTTGACGAGCAATGCGAACACAAGCGGGTTCACGGAAGAAGACGTGATCGGCCAGATTGCAGTGCCGGGCGGCGTGCTCGTCCCGCAGGGGAATATCGACATCAACGACAGAGGCACGGTGACCACGGGAGCGCCGATCGAGACCACGAGCACGATTGTAGCGCCCGACTCGAACGGGCGCGGGACGACGACGCTCGAAACGCACTCGGCGAATTATTCGTTGGCCTATTACGTGGTGAGCAACGGCGCCGCGCTCGCGATTGAGATTGATGGGCAGCGTGTGGCGACGGGCATCGTTGCGCGACAGTTCTGAGGTTTCTCAGCGAAATTCCTGCGTGTCATAAGGGAACACACCCAAGTACGAACGTACTATTGCCGTGCCTGCCGGTACGGCCGAAAATCGCGATAGCTAAACAGAATCAACGTCTTCCGGGGGGAGCGGCGCACCGCCGTTCGTACTGCCGACGATGACAACATCCAAGGAAACGCTGGAGGTCGGTGAGTCCCCTGTTTCACAGGGAAACAGCCGCCCGAAAGCAGAGTCAGGCCATCTCCGTTCCGACGCGGTCTCTTTGGATGTTCCCATAAAAGTGCATGGGTCGCGCGTGACTGAAGTCGTGCGCGGGACTACCGCCCACACCGAGCCCTTCGAAGAGCAGACGACCACGATGATCGTGTTTCCTCAAGGCGGTGTCCTGAGGATGTCCACAGTCGTCAGCATGGGGCAAGCGATGGTTCTGACGAACCTGAAGTCGCGGCAAGACGCGATTTGCCGGGTCGTGAAGGTCCGCACGAACCCGAACATGCATTCCTACGTCGAGATCGAATTCAACCAACCCCAGCCGGGATATTGGGGCGTCTATTTCCCGTCGGATGGACCTGAGCTGGCGAAGAAAACTGCGCCCGCCGTTCCGCCCGCTATGTCGATTCCCTCAGCGCCCACCACTCCTTCCGTCGCGCAGCAGACTGAGGTCACCGTCAAGGAGAAGACGGTCCTTGAGGCTCCCGCGGCGCTCGAACCAGTGCCCCACACGTCGCTCACGGGTCCTCGCGACGCGACTGCCGCGGTTGTCGAGAGCGAAAAACAGATTCACCCCTCCGAAGCGCCAAACAAAAGAACAGGTTTCGACCGTCCGACGATGACTCCCGCGGCCCCTTCGCCCGCTCTTTCGCTGGCGGAATTGCGCGGAGACGCCTCGGCAGTGTCTCCGAAGTCTTCTTCGGGCGCCGACGTGGCAGAAGAATTGGAAGCCGGGTCGCAGGCTATCGAGGGATCGTCGGCGGGCAAAGAATCTGTCACGTTCGGGCGGTTCGCGGCCAGCTCCAGCCTCGGTGCGCCGCGTGCGGCATCGCGCGAGTTCGGCTCGCGTCTGGAATACGGGACGCTGGGAGCCACAAGTCCGACCGCAGAAACCCATCGGGGCGCGAGCCGAAACTGGTTCTTGATTGCGGCTTCGGTGGTGGTGTTGTTCGCGGCGGTGGGAGGCGGAGTCTTCTACTTCTACGCACGGCCTGCCGCGCGTCTCGTAATCTCAGCGCCTGCGGCGCCTCAGCTGCCTGCGCGCACAGATGCCGTGGAGAATCCTGTTTCGGCTGCCCTGCCTGCGAGCGAATCCGCGAGCCAGCACGCGAGCACGCCGAGCCCAGCGCCCGCCGTCACGGTTCATACAACCGAAGCGGCGCCGTCGAGGCCCGGCAAGTCTGTCCCCAGCGGGAACAAACCGAGCGCTTCGACCAAGGAGAAAGCTCCGAGCGCAGCGCCTGGGGTACCCGATATGTTTGGCGCGCTGAACGCCCACCCGGTGTCCTCCGCGCGCGCGACTGAGGGGCCCCGCGAAGCGGCTCCTTCCATCGACCCCGGCATGGCCACCGGCAGCGAGACCAGTGCGCTCCCGGCAGTGGCCGCTCCGTCGGTGAGTTTGGCTCCGCCTGCACAGCCCGTCCCTGAGGGGCCCGTCTCCGTCGGCGGCGAAGTGAAGCCCCCGAAAGTGATTTCGTCGGTAGCGCCTGTCTACCCGACGATTGCTCGGCAAGCGAACGTCGAGGGAAACGTAGTCGTCCGAGTCACAGTCGACAAAACGGGCAATGTGTCTGATGCGCACGCCATTTCCGGTCCTCCGCTCCTGCGTCAGGCAGCCGTGGACGCGCTGCGTCAGCGGAAGTACGAGCCGTCGACGTTGAACGGTCAGCCCATATCGGTCGAGATGCTGGTGACGATTCAATTCCATCGCTAGCCGCGCTCCAACGGCATAGAGCGCTCAGCTGTGCGCTGAAAACGCGTCTTCCGCATGACTTCGACATCGCACTCACCTGCACGGTTGCTTTTTTGTCCGCGCTGTCATCCAATGGAGCAGTTTCCCGGGACGAGTGGTTCTTTCGGCCGAGGTGAGCCATGCGAGAAGCGGTGATTGTGAGCTCGGTGCGGACGGCGGTCGGCAAGGCGCCCAAGGGGACGTTGCGCGCAACACGGCCGGATGATCTGGCCGCGGTCGCCATCCAGGAAGCACTTGCGCGGGCGAAGGGCCTCGAATCCAAGGATGTCGAGGACGTCATCATCGGCTGCGCCATGCCCGAAGCGGAACAAGGGATGAACGTCGCGCGGATCGCGTCGCTGCGCGCCGGGCTGCCGGTGACCACCGCGGCCATGACTGTCAATCGCTTTTGCTCTTCGGGTTTGCAGGCGATCGCCATCGCAGCGCAACGAATCATGGCGGGACAGGGTGACGTCTTGATCGCGGGCGGCGCGGAGTCCATGAGCATGGTTCCCATGGGGGGGCACAAAATCTCGCCGAATCCCTGGCTGATGGACAACTACCCGGACACGTATCTCAACATGGGCCTGACCGCCGAAAACGTCGCGAAGAAGTATGGCATCACGCGCCAGCAGGCCGACCAGTTTTCGTTCGCGAGCCATCAGAAGGCGCTCGCCGCCATTTCGGCGGGCAGGTTCAAGGACGAAATCGTGCCCGTCGATGTAAGCTATACGGCGCTGGAAGGCTCCAACGGTTCTTCCAATGGCGCCCGGCCGAAAGTGCACAAGATTCGATTCGACACGGATGAGGGCCCGCGCGCGGACACGTCGCTCGAGGCCCTCGCAAAGCTCAAGCCCGTGTTTCACGCGCGCGGTTCCGTGACGGCCGGGAACAGCTCGCAGACGAGCGATGCCGCGGCTACTTCGGTTCTGATGAGCCACGAGCGGGCGCGCGAACTGGGTTTGAAGCCGCTGGCGCGATTTGTGGCTTTCGCCACCGCTGGTTGCCCGCCCGAAGAAATGGGCATGGGGCCCGTCTACGCGATTCCCAAGGCTTTGAAGTTCGCGGGACTGAACCTGGAACAAATCGATGTGATCGAACTGAACGAGGCGTTTGCAGCACAGTCTCTGGCGGTGATCAAGCTCGCCGGGCTCGACCCGGCCCGCGTGAACGTCAACGGTGGCGCGATCGCGCTCGGCCATCCGCTCGGATGCACCGGCGCGAAGCTCACGGCCACGATCTTGCGCGAACTCGAACGCCGCCAGGCTCGCTACGGTCTGGTAACCATGTGCATCGGCGGCGGCATGGGAGCGGCGGGGATTTTCGAGCGAGCGGCGTAGGCTGGCCATTGCGTTCGGCGTTTCTGAGCGAGACAATTTGGGCAATCAAGTAGCGAAAGCGAGGGGATAGCATGGCGACCACAACAGTTTCGCGATCACTGAATCGCGGCGGTGCATTCTTAGTTGCATCCACGGCTCCCGAGGACGTTTTCACACCCGCAGATATCAACGACGATCAGCGCCTGCTCGGGAAAACCGTCGAAGAGTTCGTTGCCAAAGAGGTCGTCCCGAACATTCCCGAGCTCGAGAAACATAAGGAAGGCCTGATGGCGCAAATGGTCCGCAAGGCCGGCGAGATCGGCCTCCTGGGGGCCGGTATTCCGGAAGCTTACGGCGGAGCGGCGCTCGACAAAGTCTCCATGACCGTCGTCTCGGAGAAACTGAGCGCATACGCCTCGTTCGTGGTTGCGTTCGGCGCCCACACGGGAATCGGCACGGTCCCCATCGTTTACTTCGGCACCGAGGCGCAGAAGCAAAAGTATCTTCCGAAGATCGCTTCCGGCGAGTGGCTCTCCTGTTATGCGCTTTCCGAGCCGCAGGCAGGTTCGGACGCGCTCGCCGCGCGCACGCGCGCGGTCCTTTCACCCGACGGAAAGAGCTGGATCCTGAACGGGCAGAAGATGTGGATTTCGAGTGGCGGATTTTCCGACGTCTATATTGTCTTCGCGAAAGTGGACGGCGAAAAATTTTCGTGCTTCATCGTCGAGCGCAGCACGCCGGGTTTCTCGGTTGGGGCCGAAGAGAACAAGATGGGAATTCACGGGAGCTCGACGGTCCCGTTATTCTTTGAAAACGCGGCAATCCCGAAAGAGAACCTGCTGCACGAGATCGGGCGCGGCCACATCGTCGCGTTCAACACGCTCAACGCTGGACGTTTCTCTCTGGGCGCCGGCTGCCTGGGCGGCGCCAAGCAAGTCCTCGCCATTGCGTCGAAGTACTCGAAGGAGCGCATCGCCTTCGGCAAATCCATCTGCGAGTTCGGCTTGATCAAGGCAAAGCTCGGCGAGATGGCCATCCGCACCTACGCACTCGAATCGATGATCTACCGGACCGCCGGGACGATCGAGGCAGCCGTCGCCACCGCCGGCAAGGATAAAGTTCAGCAGGCCATGGAGGTTCTCGAGGAATACGCCGTCGAAAGCTCGATCAGCAAGGTCGTCGGCAGCGAGACGCTGGACTATTGCGTGGACGAGGCCGTGCAGATTTTCGGAGGCTATGGTTTCCACGAAGACTACCCCGTGGCGCGCGCCTACCGCGATAGCCGTATCAACCGCATCTTCGAAGGCACGAACGAGATCAATCGCCTCGTAATCATTCAGATGCTGATGAAACGCGCCACGGCGGGCATCCTGCCTTTGATCCCGGCGGCCATGAAGCTGGGCGAGGAACTCCTCGCGGGCCCGTCCTTGGAAGAAGCCCCCGCGGGTGCGTTCGCCGAAGAGGAGCGGTCGCTCGCGCAGGCCAAGAAAATCTTCCTGCTCGCCGCGGGGACGGCCGTGCAGAAATTCCGCGATCAACTGGCCAACCAGCAGGAGATCGTCGGTTCGCTCGCGAATATCGTGATGGACGTGTACGCGATGGAATCGTCTCTGCGGCGCGCGCAGAAAGTTGCCGCGGCGCGCGGCCAAGCGGCAGCTTTAATGGCGGACGCCACGCGCGCCTTCGCCTGCGACGCCATGGACCGCATCGAGAAGGAAGCGCGCACCACACTCGCCGCGACCGTCGAAGGCGACACACTGGTCACGCAACTTGCCGCGCTGAGACGCTTTGCGAAGCATGCGCCATTGGATACGATCGCCCTTCGCCGGCGCCTTGCAGACGCCGTGCTCGCGCAGGATCGGTATCCGTTCGAAGGGCGCTGATCGCCCGGCGCGAAACAAAATCGAATTTCGGTTCTTCTCGGACGCAGACGGGCTCCGCGAACTGTCATCCCACAACCGCTTGCAGGCCCATCCCACTTTCCATATTCGGGAAACAGATTTCCATCGAGGGGTTCGAGAATTCGCCGAGATCGTTGAATTTCAATCGGTTGGCCTCTGTTTCCTTTGGACTCCATGTTGCATCTAAAACATCGGAGGGCCGAAAGTCGATGAAGACTGTTTTGAGCCAGCTCAAGGCTGTTGCAGACGCCCTGATTCAGAAGGCAAAGGTCCGCAAAGGGTTGCTGTTGATTCTCGCGGCGTTGTTTGTCTTTCAACTCTACTTTGTGCGCGAACTGCTCGCGGCGGAGTTCATCTTCGGGATCGGATTCGCGGTAGTGCTCGTCATGGTTGGGATCTTCTATCTCATCGGCACGCTCGGCGAGCGGGGCCTCGAATTGACCGAAGCAGGCGCTCGCGTGGTGGTGAGTTCAGCGCGGCGAGGCTACAGCACTCTCGAGGAAATCAGCAAAAGACCGGTACGCGATCCACATTCAGAGTCTGCCCAGTAATCAGCAATCGCACTCACCCCATCGAAAACTAGGAAGTCCGTTCACGCCGCGGCTGGCCGCCGCGCACGAATCCGAAACCCCTTGACACGGGCGCAAAGCGTGGACTACGCTCCACCGTCTTACTATTTGTATAACCTGTCCGGCGGAGGGCAACATGGCCTTGAAACACAAGGGCCCGGTCGGGAAAAGGTCGGTTTCGGACCGCGATTTCGAAGTCCTGCTCCGTCGCGCCTCCGAATGCCTCGCGGTTCGTCGGCCTCACCTGGTGAAGATGAATCGCCCGGGCCGTAAGACGCCTCGTTCAGCCGCCTGAATGCCTTACGTTACTCCCGGGGAAGATCAACATTTCCGGAGAATCGCCGGGGGGCGGTGCGGGTTTAGCTTAAGTGGCTCCGGGGCCTGGACTCGAACCAGGATAACCAGCTCCAAAGGCTGGCGTGCTACCAATTGCACTACCCCGGAGTAGAGCAAGAAAGTGTAGCAGACATTTTCTCGATTTGTTCCATTCGCCCCGCTGCGCGAGTTCTCTCGTTTGCTGCACTGCCGCCAATTTGTTAGGCTTCTGAAGCCTTCGAACACGGAGAGGTGTCCGAGCGGTTTAAGGAGCACGCTTGGAAAGCGTGTGTTGGGGAAACTCAACCGTGGGTTCGAATCCCACCCTCTCCGCCATTGCTTAGCGGCGAAAGTGATTTGCGAATTCGACTACCTGGCGGCCCACGGTGGCGAGTTGCATCGCGGCTTTCTGATCTGTGCATCCGCCGGCAGCGTCGAAGATCGGCTCGGCGGTATTCAACGCGGCGCCGAGCGGCGTCGGCCAGCCGCGCAGAGCGTGGACGATCGCGCGCAGCGCCATGAGGGTGCTCCCGCACGTCTGCCAGCCAAACGCGGTGACGATGCATCCGACCGCGCGCCCGTCCAGGTAAGCCCTCTTGTCTTCCCGGAGATCCTCGAGCAGATCGATCGCGTTCTTGACCAGCCCGGAAACGCCGCCGTGGTAGCCCGGAGTTGCAACGATCAGGCCGTCGGCTGCCCGTACGGCTTCGACGAGTTGCTGTTCCTCTGGTGTGCGTTGTTGTTTCTCGGGCGAATACGTGGGGAGCTTGCAAAGGAACGGCCCGCCGAAAAAGGATGTGCGGGCGCCGGCTTCCTCCGCGGCCCTGAGTGCCAACTGAAGCGCGCGCTCGGTCGTGGATGCCGCGCGCGTGCTGCCGCCGATACCGACCACGAGAGGCTTCCCGGAAGAGTCGTCACCAGTCTTTTTTGTCACGAAACCTCGCAACCCGGCTTTGGTTCGCGCGCTCCCGCCGGAGCCGCCCAATACTAGCAGAGAGCCAGCGATTCCACGATTCGGTCGTGCACGTAGTGCAGCTCGTCGGACAAAATCGCATAGGGCGGCAGAACGTACACGATGTTGCCGAGAGGGCGCAACAGCACGCCCGCGTCGATGAAGAATTTGTACAGCTTCGGACGGAGCTTTGAAGTGTACCCGGCATCATCGGCCCGCAGTTCGACCGCGGCCATTGTGCCGATCGATCGAACATCGCCGACGGCCGGATGGTTCCTGATCGCGGCCAGCCGCTCACGGTGAATCTCGGCAATTTTCGTGATCCGGTCGAACACCGGCTCGCGTTCGAAGATCCGGCAGCTTGCGACGGCGGCGGCTGCCGCGATCGGATTTCCCGTGTACGAGTGGCCGTGGTAGAAGGTTCGCGCGCGGTCGGTGCCGACGAACGCCTCGTGGATTTCCTGCGTGCAGACCGTTGCGCCCATGGGGAGCACTCCGCCCGTCAGCCCTTTCGACAAGCACATCAGATCCGGCACCACGCCGGCCAGATCGCTGGCAAACATTTTTCCGCAGCGCCCGAAGCCGGTCAGAACCTCATCCGCAATCAGCAGCACGCCGTGCTCGGTGCAAAGCTTCCGCACACACTGGAGGAACTCGACCGGATGCACGATCATGCCGCCCGCACCTTGCAGCAGAGGCTCGACGATCACCGCTGCGATCTCGTCGCGTTGTTCTTCGAGCAATCGCCGCAGTTTCTCGACGCAGTCGATGTCGCAGGCGGCGCGTGTCTTCCCGACGGGGCACCGGTAGCAGTAGGCGGAATGAACGCGGTGAACCGGGAAGAGCAAATCCCGAAACGGATGCGTAAAGCTCGACTCTGCGCCGACCGACATCGCTCCGACCGTGTCGCCGTGATACGCGTGCTCGAGCGCGACGATGCCTTTCTTCTCCGACCGACCGATGTTCTGCCAATACTGCACCGCCATCTTCAGCGCTACTTCGACGGCCGTCGAGCCGTCGTCGGAGAAAAAGACGTGCGCCAGCCCTTTCGGCAGAATCTTCCGCAGGCAGTCACGCAGTTCTTCGACCGCGTCGTGTGTAAAACCCGCGAGCAGCACGTGATCGACTTTTGCCGCCTGCTGGGCCATCGCCGACGCGATGGCTGGATGTCCGTGACCGTGCAGGTTCGTCCACCACGAAGAGATTCCGTCGATCAGCCTCCGGCCATCGGCCGTGTAGAGGTACACGCCCTCAGCCTTCGTGATGCGCATCGGCACCGAGTCAAGCGCCTCTTGCGTGAACGGATGCCAGATTTGCAGTTCCGGGCTCATCCGCGAAAAACCTTGCGATCGAAATTCCTGTGAAAGACTTCCAGAAGCGTTTTGCGGTCGATCTTCTTCAAGAACGGCACGGCGCCGCCGACTTCAATTTGTCCGTAGTGCTCGATGGCCTTTCGATTTTCTCGATCCGGCTTGCCAACCATGATCACGGCTCGGACGTCGAGCCGCGCCCTGCGCAACGCCGCGAGCGAAAGCAGCGTGTGATTGATCGTGCCGAGCGAAGTCCGGGCGACGAGAAACACGGGCAGCTTCAGTCGCCGCATCAGGTCGGTCATGAGATGCGCGCCATTGACGGGAACGAGCGCGCCACCCGCGCCCTCGACGATCAAGTTCTCATCGGCCGCGATTCGCGGCATCCGGATTTTCCGGAGATCGATTCGCACGCCCGAGCGCCGCGCGGCCAGATGCGGCGAGACCGGAAGAGCGAAGCCATACGCCTCCGGAATCGTTCGCGATTGCGGCAGTCGCGCAAGACGCATCACTGTCCGGCGGTCGGTTCCCTCGCACGTGCCCGTTTGGATCGGTTTCCAATAGATGGCATCGAGGGCGGCGCAGAGCAAGGCCGAGACCACGGTCTTGCCTACGCCCGTGTCCGTTCCAGTGATGAAAAAACGGCTAGGCATGCACGGCGCTGTCGGACGTTGCTCGCGCGAACGACTTGCACGCCGCGTCCGTTGCGGCAACCAGGCGGCGGATGTCGTCGAGGGTGATCTTGCTAATGAGTGAAATTCGAATGCGCGCCGTCCCTGGAGGCACAGTCGGCGGCCGTATGGCCTTCGCCGCGAACCCGCTGCGTTGCAGTTCGCTCGCGACGTGCAGCGCCATTTCGTTACTTCCGAGCATGATGGGCACGATGTGGGTCGAGCTCGTACCGGTGTTGAGTCCAAGGGCCGCCAGTTCCTCGCGCAGCGCGGATGCAATCCGGCGAAGATGTGCTCGGTCGCTTTCTGCCTCGCACGCCAGGGAAATCGCCGAGCGAATCTGGCCCGCCAGATACGGCGGCATGGCCGTGCTGAAAATAAAGGTCCGCGCGCGATTGATCAGATAATCCTTCAGCGTTTTCCGGCCGCAAACAAACGCGCCTGCGCTCGCCAGCGCCTTCCCGCAGGTGTGCACGATGGCGAGAAGTTCGCGCTCGACTCCCAGTTCGGCGGCAATTCCGCGGCCTTCGGGCCCGCACGCTCCCGTCGCGTGCGCTTCGTCGATCACCAATTCGGCTCCGTGCCGGCGCGCCAGGCCGAGCAGGTTGCTGACCGGCGCGACGTCGCCCTCCATGCTGAACACGCTCTCGGTGACGATCAC
>Ga0187872_10001700_pt1 | contig 21513 bp, 10 predicted proteins | sample June2016WEW_16_4_FD_132973 | JGI IMG/M metagenome (GOLD analysis project Ga0187872, IMG submission 132973) | Peatland microbial communities from SPRUCE experiment site at the Marcell Experimental Forest, Minnesota, USA - June2016WEW_16_40 | ecosystem: Environmental > Terrestrial > Soil >...
AATTGATCCACTTTTTTTGCATCAAATTTTTTTTCATTTTTTCACGTGAAATTTTTGAAATTTTTTTGATGCAAAAAAAGTGGATCAATTTTTTTCTAATTAAGTTCTAATTTTTTTTTTTCAAAACTAAAGTTTCGCAAAACTTTTTTTTTAAAAATTAATCTATACTTTTTTTTTATTTTATTTATGTCTTTTTTTTTAAATTTGGTTTCATTAATTAAAATTTGTTATGTTTTTGGACATCAATTTATAACTCGGCCTCGACCCCCCAAGTTACTAGTTTACTTTTTTTAAATCTATAAAATTTTTTATATGACGTCATAAAATAGTTTACCGTTTTTTATCGGACATCAATTTTTAACTCGCCCGACCCCCCAAGTTACAAGTTTACTTTTTTTTAGACCACGAAAAAACCAAAATTTGATTATATAAAAAAAGAAAAAAGTTAATTAATAAATTTACATTTTATCAAAAGAAAAAAAAATAAATTAAATTAAATTAAATAAAATTAAATTAAAATAAAATAAAAGATGAACAAGGTAGAAGAAGATAAAAGTGAAGAAGATTGTTATCATGAAAAAGATATAAATGATTTGTTTGAAGATATTAAAAAGAAAATAAATCAATTATGTGAAAATGAAATTAAACAACACAGAAAGGAAAAAGAAGATGAGACAAAATCTATAGCAATTCCCTGTAATTATATATTGGGATTTATCATAGTTACTCTGTACCATCTGACGACGATAAATAATGGAAGAAGAAGTAGTGGATTTGATAGATTTAGCCTAACCAATTCAGTTGGAGCCATGGGAATCCAATTTCATGCAAATAAGAACAAGGAGAGTTGCTTAGAGTTGACGGTGTTAAAGAAAAATTTTAAAGACGCAAAAGAAAAAGAAAAAGAAATCAAAAGATGTAAAGATATTCTGTTGACATCTGCGAAAAGATTTAGAACAATGTATGATAAATATGTCGTGGATAGGAGTTGGCGCAGAATCGAAAATCCAATTGAGTATCCAGCAGACGATTTCTGGGTTGCATTCAAGTGTGATGAAGATGCGATTGTCGAAACTGAAGATTTGCGCATAGACATCTCCCGTATTATGAATGCAATCGCTCAATATCTTGCAATGGAAGAGTCCATCGTTGTGCAAACAAAACAAACATCTCTGTTTTATTATACCAAGAGATTTGAATTGTATAAAAAATTGCATAGATGTGGGATGAAAAATTCAAGTTTTTATTTTATGACAATCAAGACAATCAAAAATTCTATTTCAGAAAAAAAAGAATGGACAAATTAGATGAGGATAAGGTTTACGATGAAAAAAAAGATATTGAAGAAAAAACCCATCAAGTTATATTACAATTACAAATTCATAACAATAAAACACCTGAAAGAAAAATTGTTATTATAATTGACACTAGAGAACAAAATAAATTTAGATATAACTTGTTAGAAAAATGCTTGAAGGAAATGTTTCCAAATGAAACCAGATTGGTGAGACAAAAACTCGAGTCGGGAGACATTACATTCACCGACATGTCCGTCGACGACATTAAAAACGGCAAGTACAAGCAAGAAGATAACAAATTTCCATTGATTGAATTGAAGACTGTCGACGATCTCATCAAAACAATCGGAAGTCAAAGAGACGAACAGACAGACACGATGAAACAGTTCACAGATAGACGATTCTATTTGATTGAGGGATGTATGGAGGCTGCCACTTCTCAGCATATGATTAAAGCAGCGTACGGTCGGTTGAATACCTTGTGGATAAGAGATGGATTTGGATTGTGCAAAACCGATGGGCAAAAACAATCTGTTATTTTCCTTTTGAACATGTTTATTTCACTACAATTCATGGAAGAAAAGAGATTCACGAGTGAAAATAAAGGGAAGTTCATCTTTGTCGAATCTGGAAAGGCGACTAAGAATCCCTTCGTTTCGATTCTAACCACTGTCAGCGGAGTATCACAACGAATAGCAGAAAGTATTGTTGAAGTGTACCCTACTTTACCAGATTATATTAACGATCACATCAGTTTACTTTCCACCAGCCGTTCTGTTGACTCTGTCGAATTGTATTTGAACGAAAGGGTGAAGGAAGTAAACAAATCAATCAGCAAAAAAATTTACTCTTTATTTGGTCCAAAATCAATTCTAGATAACTTTACAAACAAAACCACCAACACCACCACCAACACCCCAATCTCAAACAATAATAACAATAACAAAGTCACAAACAAAAAAAGAAAAAAGAGAATAGTCGAAGAAGAAGAAGAAGAAGAAGAAGATTAAACCAAAAATTTAAATATGATTTTATATATATATATATATATATATTATTAATGAAAAAAATGAAATAAAAAGAAAAAGAATGGAAAGAGATTTAATCAGTGAAGTGTTAGGTTACATTGATGATTACGGAAGTGAAGTAGATACAATTTTACCAACTTTTAATGTTCAAAATGATAGAGAAGAAATATTTGATGAGTACATGAGATGTTTAACTTTTATTGAATTCATGACGTTGAACAAAAGTAACAATAATTTAAAAGATGAGAAGTACGGAATTTGCAACATTAGACCAAAAGATAAAATAAGTAAAATGTTGATCAACCCTGAAACCAAATATTATTATTTGTTGAGTGATTATAATGAAATCACGGCGGAAGAAGCGTATGTTAAACACATTGAATCTCTAAAAAATTCTTGTCGCTTCTTAGTTTTTGAATTGCAAAGAGAAAATATCAGAGAAGAAATCAATAACAGAGAAGTTAAAAATGCATTAAACGTCCTTTACAAACAAATCAAATCAAAGAGTCTAAACGAAGATGATAGAGATAAATTACTTGGTGATTTGAAAAAATGTTACCAATTCTTCGTTTCTCAATGCAAACCAAAACTTTTGAAATCGTACGAAGGCGTGTTGATTATGGCGGAAAGAGACACTTCTGATTCGATGAAAAGCACGTACCCCATCATCCATACGTACGTTACCAACGCAATCGTTACCAAAAAAAATAATTCAAAAATGTGGGATGCTTATATTAAATTGCAAAGTTTACCTGCTTCTTCCTCATCGTCATCGTTGTCAACTGTCGAAAACGTTAGAACAGAAGGTTTGGTGGATTTTTTTAACAGGAGAACAAATGTTGCTGAACCCCTTACGATGGAACAGATGTACGAGCAATACAAGGAAATGTTCGAAGTTTTGACGGTGATGGAAATGACGCCGACTGAGGATGCAAAACGTGCGAATTCAAATACATACACCGATTTTCTGAAAAATTTTAGAGAAAAGCACACAGAAACGTTAAGAAAGGATGAAGAACTAATATTCAGATTTGAGACGGATAAAAAATTATTTTATAAAACTTTGTTCAACATCGAAGGCGCAGACAGTGAAGACAAAATCAAAGACTGGTTCTACAATCACTTCAAGAATATGTTACAAAAGATGTGCGAATTCATCAGAACATGGATTAACGCGTTGAATTTATACATTGTTTCGCATCGACGGGAAGAAGATGGACTGGCTGTTAGTGAATACAAAAGTATGGTCCAAAATATAATTAAAGCCGCTTCTTCTGACGACATTAACTCATGGAAGTCAATAAGCGCAAACGTTGCACAATCGTACTCCGAATTTAATAAAAGCAGTGATAGGACAATTAAAGATTATTTAAAAACAATGGCAGTCTTTGCAAATAAAATTGACGCGTTGTATAAATGTTTGAGATCAATCTTCGCTGAAGAAAACGATACCGTCAATAAATTTCACGACATTTTTTTTAAAGTCGAAGCGAAAGACGACAATTACACGCAATTGACAGAAAAGTATGCTGAAATCAAATATACCGATCAACAATCCGACATTAAAAATTACGTAACGATAATTAGAATTTTAAAAAAAAGAACAGAAGTTTTCAATAAGATTATAACGTTTATTGGAAAGCAAAGTGCAGAACAGTTTGGAGCGAGCAATGTGAAAAGTTTGTCAAATTTGAAAGAAAATTTGGCTTCACACAGATTTTGGCTGATGGCTGGTTTTACTGTAACCGTTTGTGCCACTGCGTTTTTTCTTCGTTCTTCTGGGATGAATACAATCGCTGCCGTTTTATTTTTCGATGGAGTGCCTGCCATTGTTACTCGTATGTGGATGGCCATTAAAAAATTAGGTGGAAAGAAATCATTTAAAAACGAGTTAACAATTGAATCGATTTCAGTTGCTGTTACGTTGACTGACGGCGAGAAGAAAAATGTGAGAGAGACGCTTGATGTTTGTTCAACTCAAATTACAAATTTCGCTTTTAAATATGAAAAAGGTAATTTTGTTATGGCTAACCAAGCGATAGAAAGGGGTTTTTTGTGCATAAACCAAATGACTTCGACGAAAGATCATGGCGAAATCAACAAATTCATCGTTAGTTTGGAAAAGATGCTTGCGATGATTGGGCAAGAAACTTACTTAATTGATACAACGAGAAGAATTGTGGCAAAAAACATCAGAAAATTGAAAGCAGTTCTTGTTCGTGTTAATTTCAGTGAATCGTACAATGACTTGCTTTTTGCTTCGAACGACAAATTGAACGACACTGGGCTGTTGATGGAACTTAATTCGACAAGCAGACTGTTAAAGGTTGTTAACATTATAATCAGACAATTTGCGGTATTCTGGTTGATGGCTGACAATGGAAAGAACGTTTATGACAAATGGACGCAAGCATTGTACGCAGTCCTTTTCAAGCAGAATCTCACACAATTCGTAATCGATAAGTTCAGACGCACAGACGATTCTATTGGAGACGACAACGGTAGATACAAAGAATTTGTTGGAAACGATTTGCTCATAGATTTTAGGTCTGGTGTCGCTGACGATTATGTAAATATTTTGCACGAGATATTAAAGGCTCCAATCAAGCCTCTCATCGTTACTTGGACTATGAAGACAATTGGCATTTTGTTGAGGCACCTTATCGATTCGCCTGTATCTTACCTTGCAAATCTTGTTGTTCAATCTCCAGACAAATTGGCGTATCAACTCAAAGAATTTGTCAATCTCTGTTTTCCAGCGTCAGGATCGACTACAATGCCAGCACAAGTTCATTGGCTGTTCGAAAGTATATTATCGATGTACCATTTAACCTTCAATTTACCAGATTTGTTGTTCGGCGACGGAACGATTCCTCGCAATGCATTGGCGACTATCATGGAGGGGTTCAAGTTCGAAGAGTGGAGTGATTTGATATATAAAATCATTCCAACAGGAGGGGCTATGGTTTTCGCTTACTTTTTGTTTGGTGTTGTTGCGTACTTTGGATTAGGCAATTTACTTCCCGCCGTTATTCAAGGTGAACCAACTCAATTCGTTTGGGACAGTTACAAGTTTGATGTTGAACAAGCGGCCAAGCAAGTGTCGGTCAATGCTGGCAAACATCTTACTGAAACTTCAATATTTGTATCTACCGTTTGGTTGTCAATGAAAGAATATGCATGGACAGTGCACAATAGCAAAAAAACAGAAGGAGAAGGAGGACAAATAAACCTAGGAAATGTAACTTATGAAGAAGGAGAAGAATATGCAAAGAATCTGGAAGAAGAGAAAAAAACAAAAGAGGGCAGCGAACCATTATTATTTGGTCAGGACAACACACAAACAACTGAACCAGAATATAAATCAACAGTAACCGAACCTGAAACTCCAACAAATATTACCACAGAATCTACCGAACCTGCAAGCACAAAAAATATTACCGCGGAATCTACCGAACCCGAAAGCACCAAAAATATTACTGTAGCACCTACCGAACCACAAATACCCAAAAATACTACTACCGTAACAACAGCCCAACCAGAAACTGCCACAAAAAGTCAGCCTCGAACATTAACTGTTGCGCCTAAATCCGAACAGTTCAAAACGACTTTTGATGTATTTATTGCTGCGAAAAATGCTGCAAACGAAGCAGAACGGAACCAAATAGCGAGACATGATGTTCTATTTATCGAATACACAGAAGAATTAGTAAGATACGGACAAAAACATAGCGACGAAGAATATAAGATGTGTATAGAGACGAATAACATTATGGACGCTGATTGCGACATAGTTCGTGACAGACAGAAAAAATTGGAGAAGGAGATTTTCAAGGACTTGGATAATTACGCAACCGAAAACGTATCTACTGTTTTGGTCACCTTGGTTGAAGAAGCGCTTAATATTAATGTGACAAAAGGAGACGTGTGGATTGATCTGTACGAAGAAAATGTAAATGGCACGTGGGTGGAGAATGTCAATTACTATGAAAGTCGAGTGTGGGGTTCATCGAAGACGAATGTTGACGTAAGTAAGTGGAGTGTGACGGACAGAAATCTTTTTTTGTCGCTAACTGCTTACATGTGTGACAAAAACGAAGGCGATGAAGAACCAAAAGTCGACTTGATGTACAAAACGTTGGTGTCGACTGTGTTTGGTCAACCCAAAAATGACAGAGAAAAATTCATAGAGAGAATCGGTAAAGTATTTGCAAACCAAATAGACCCAGTAGATGTGCTGAATGACTTTGATTTTAACACTCAAAATACAATAGCAAAAGCGGCTAGAGATTCTTTGAAAATTATGAAAGTGTTGAGGGATGAACAAGGAAGTGCTGAAGAAAATAAAGAAATATCTGCAAAATTACAGCACGACGTTGAGCAAATGTTCAAATATTTTAAGAAGGCAGGTTATGAAATTCTTATTTCAACGACATCTGATAATCTCCAAAAGGCAATATACAAAGACTCGATAAAAAAATTAAATATCAAGATTGAACAAGACTCGACAGATGCTAAAACACTTAAATCGATTATGAAAAGGGTGGTTCGTAAAGGCATATTTGCACGCACAGCAGAATCTGTTCAAGAAACGGGAAAATATTATTACGAAAAAGGTATGTTCTATCCTAGGTTGATTTCAAACGTATTGAGTGAGATTTTGGATGATCCATCAAGTTATGCAGCAAAAATGCTGTACGCAATAGCATCTTGGGGTTTTGGCATAGTCACCGGAGTTACAAAAAAATTCATCTGGGAGATTTTTTCGAATAATCCATTACTAAGCGTGTTTATTAGTTCAATCGTTGGAGGTGTAGGTTACATTGTTTACGAAAACATGATTGTTTATTATAATCATTTTGTGGACACTATTCCTTTAAAAATATTCATTACAGTTGGAGTAATTAATGGCGTAACAAATGCTGCTCGTTGGTTAATCAGAATGCTTCGACGAATGTTTGGAAACTTTCGGATACCATTTTTAGGCAGAGGAAGAGGAAGACCAAGAGGCGGTGGAGGAGGTGGAGGTGGAGATGGCGGTGGTGGAGGAGGTGGAGGTGGAGGTGGAGGTGGAGGTGGAGGTGGTGGAGGTGGAGGTGGAGATGGAGGTGGTGGAGGTGATGGTGGTGGTGATGGAGGTGGAGGTGGAGGTGATGGTGGTGGTGATGGAGGTGGAGGTGGAGGTGGAGGTGATGGTGGAGGTGGAAACAATAATAATAATTTTAATGTCAATAGAATTCAAGTTAATCAAAATTTCGATTACGGTGATTATTTGCAAGAACTACGTGATAATGATGAAATGGAGTATTACTACATAAATAATTTCGTTGCTAATCCAATTCCTGTTATAAATGAAAATGATGTGAATGATAATAATGATATTGATAATCAAAACCTATACAATTTTAATAATTTAATCAATCAAATGTGGAATGACATGCGGAATAATAACAATAACAATAACAATAACAATAACAATGACAATAATGATAACAATAACAATAACAATAACAATGACAATAATGATAATGACGACGATGATGGCGATGTAGAAATTCTTAATGAAGACGATGATGGAATAGACGACGATGATTTTGAAAAATTAGTGAAGATAAAGAAAGATTATGACAATTCAGTATTTATTTTTTCAAATGTCTGCGATGGCATTTTCTTCCCAGCATCGGATAATAGAATAAAAGAAAGTAAAATAGAAGGTGAATCGACTGCAGGAAAACGTAAAAAATCAAAAAAGAAAGGAAGAAGTTCAAAGGGGAAAAACGTAAAAGAAGAAAAAGTAGAGGAAGAGGAAAAAGAAGAAGAAGAATTTGAAGATGTGGAAGAAAAAGAAATCGGTAAGATGGAAAGAGAGGAATTGAAGAGAGAAGTGATAGAAAAATTTAACATTGATGCAAAATTTGTAGATTTATTTATAAATGATTATCAAAATTATGATTTAAAAGATGTTATGTTTAAAAAATTATTAGTTATGAAGATATTAGAAAAACATGCATTGATTAGTGGTTTATATTTTATTTCTTAATTGTAACTAAAAAAAATTTTAAATTGCACAAAATATAATTAATAAACAAAGTTAATATATAAATTTGCATTCTGATATTAAAGATAATAAAAAAAAAATGAATAAAGAGATAATTTTAGATAGAAAAAAAGAAAATGCTTGTTTTGTATGCAGTCAAATAATAAATTATGAAAAAGATGATGTGATGATAAATGAAAATAATAATAAAAAATGTCATTTAGTTTGTGAATTTTCTTCTTCAAATACTTTATCGTTGTTAGAATCAGAATTGTTATCATTTTCATCAAACAACAACAATAATAATAACAACAACAGCGAAGACAAAGAAGAGTCGGTTCTCCCTGATAAATGTGATATATGTGGTGAAAAGAAATCGATAAAAAAACAAGTTAATTTGAAAAAAAATGTAAAGTATAGTGGTGCAAATAATAAAAAGAAAAACAAGAATAAAGTTGAAAACGAGAAAGAAGTAGAGGAAGTAGGTGAAGGAGAAAAAAAGGATTTATGGTTTTTTTTTGTTTGTGGACATAACTTGCATTTAAATTGTGTGAACGAAATGTGTGGTGTTATTGATATTATTTATAAATGTCCATTGTGTCCATTTTTACCCGAAGAGTCAGAATTCATGAAAAATAAAATGTCGTCGATGGATGTAATAACTGATTTGGACAACTTGCCAATTGTTTCTAATGATGCCGTGTTAATTCCGACTAATTTAAGAGAAGCGAGTTCAAGATGTGCGACGGCTGTGCCAAGATTTACGAAAGTGAGTAAACAAATATGTCATGAAACTCAAACTCTCCGTGAAAGAAATGGAGAAAGCAATTACAAGACGTTAATCCCGCTGTTAATAGATTCGTACGATCAAATATTATCTTCGATTGGAAAAAACTTAAAAAGTCCGCCTTGTGTTTTTGAATACTTGAAAGTAAATGATGTCGATGCTTGGATGTTACTTGATGATAATAATGACATGGAGCAATTTATGAAAAGTAAGTTGATATCCGAACAAAATAGAAAGAAGATTTTAAGCAAAATTTCAAATCATTCTACCAAGAAATACTTATTTGGTTACGATTTAATAATAACTAAAAAATATAAATATCATTGACATGGTTGAAAACAAAAAAATAAGAAATTAAATAAAGTAAATATATTCATTTTTCATTAGGATATCCCTTTGAATAAAGGGATAAGAAATGTTCATTTTTCTTTTCATTATATTTTCTTTATTCATATTATTATCAACCACGAAAGGAAATGATGATGTAGATGAAGGAGAAGGGTACGTATTAACTAAAAATAAACATTTATTGAAACCAAATAGTGAAAAAAATGACGAGGAATATGTAATTTCAAAAGAAAAGCGTGAGCACAATTATGAATTATTAAAAAAATTTAAATTTGGAAAAGGAAATAAGGAAGAGGAGGAGGAGGAGGGCATGTTCGAGAATGATAATTTTAAAGAAATTCAGAAAGCGTTAAGTCGTCAAACAATGCGAACTGAATCTGAATCAGGATTTAGCCCACCACCTACTCCATCGTACGGTGCAACACCTAGTGAATCAATGGAAGCAGGATATTACAATTTCTTATTCTATTCTTCTGCAACAGATGATATCATAACCGAGCAGGCGAATATCATTCCAATTTTTTACGGTTGCAATTCATCTGTCTCTGACGCATTTGAAGATAACACGTACAACATCAACAAGTTTATCAACGATCTGGGAAGTAATTCAGTGTGGTGGTGGATGGTTCAACAGTATTACAATCCAAACATATATCCAGTTCTGCAAACTACCCCATCTGATTCAATTGGATTCGTTTCTCAGTTCAGGGTTACAGATTCGGTTCTAATGTGCGACTATCCATTCGGAACCGATCTGTCAGACGTGTCCGTTCAATCTAAAATAGTCAGAAATTCCATTTATAGATACAATGCAGGAACAGGTGCAAGAAATGATGTGTTCATTATCATTCCCGACGCTTCTGTTGCTTTAGGAGGCGCCTGCAGAGATTTTTGTGGTATGCACTATGCTTATTCAGAAAGGAAGCGCGTTTTCAATATTGCTGTGATTGCCAATCCTTTCTATTGTTTGAACGAATTTGATGACTTTCATTTGTGCGCGTCGAATTTGTTACAAGCAAACGGAGACGGGTCGATTAATAATAATGTCGAGACAGACGCACAAGTGAACATCATCGCCCATGAACTTGCAGATATAATGACCAATCCGTACGAGGGAGGATATTCATCTGGGCCCCCATCTCCAATTTACGGGTTAGACATTGCCGATCCTTGTTCATGGAGATTCAAGACAGTTTACAGTGGCCTAGATGGGGTTTACAATGAACAAATGGGGAGTGGGCGTTATTTGATTCAAAGTATCATGCCTAAATTTTGTCCTAACGTTGAAGACCTAGTTACATGTTCTACTTCTCTCGATTGGTTTGATTTCCCAGATGGTGGTTGTTATTGTGCAAATTTTGATATATTTTGCTGAAAAAAAAAATAATGGTGGGGGTAAATTATATATAAAAAATCAAATTTTGATTAATAAATTTACATTTTAATTTTTTTTACATTGAAACGCATAAACATAAAAAATTAAAATACAAAGTTGAAATACAAAATTGAAATACAAAGTTGAAATGCAAAACAAGAATAATGAAGGAAAAGAAAGAGAAAAATATATCAAAAAAGTAAATAGTCATGTTAATCAATTAATTGCAATTAAATCAAAGGATTATGCTGATTGTTATCCAGAAAGTAAAGTTATGATGAATAAATGTAGAGGATTCAAACAATCGTTCCCAGTGTTTGGCGAAATTCCAGTTGGGTGCATGATCATGGATTTTAAATATAAAGTTAAAAAGTCAATGAGGGACGATACTTATTACATGACAGAATCAGCAGAACCGATATTTAATAAAGTTGCTCTTCACGATTCTTATGATGTGCCTTTAACTCTTCAAGCAAATAACAGATGCAAGCCAAATATGTTTTATTCTGTCTCGTCTTTGATTGAACCGTTTGAAGATGTAGAAAAATATATTAAAGATAGAATAGAAGATAAAGTTATTCCTTTGCCTTGTGATACATTGCTGAGATTCATATCATTTCAGAAAAAAGTGAAAGAGTACATTAGAAACGACGAGAGAAATGGTCTCGCTCCTATTTATGCATCGTTTGGTCCCTTTATCAAAACTTTCTTTGCTGTTCCCTTCCGAATGTTCACCAGAATTGATTTGTACCACTTTTTCGCATTCGTTCGTTCCATGTTTGAAGAAGGTTCTCAGATTTTATTCACCGACAATTATATACCTCAAATGTCAGTGCTGAAGAGAAAGAAAGTTCCAAGACCCGCTGGCGCAAAGAAATTATCGATGGCGGACAAGGCTGCACTGAAATCAATCTTCAATGAACAAAATGAGTATTCTGGCTATGTATCTGGTGGAGGGGTTGGAGCATGCGAGAATGAGGAAGATGGTGAAGAACTGTTTGATGAAAATGAAAATGATGATGGCGATGATAGTGATAAAAAGAAAGGAGAAGGATCAAATGATTATGATGATATGGAAGAAGAATTCAAACCAGTGCTGTTCAAATTGAATTTTTTACGTGCAGTTTCGATTGTGAATAAACAAGAAGATGAAGAAGTTGATTTGGAATCCTTTTTCATGAATTTCAAAGACGATGATGAAGATGATGATGGAGATGACGAAAAGAGCGAAGAAAGTAAAATTACAACTGAAGATAACGGTGGTGATGATGATGACGAAGATGATGAATATGAAAGAGCCAAGAAAAAGAGGAAGAAACAACTTTTAAACTTTAACTTGGAAAATGAATTAAATATCAACAGTGATTTCAAATGTTCTTACACCTTACTCTGTGCAAAGTTGATTCAGGCAAAAGATAAAGGAGAAAATGATCCAGATGAGGCTTCGAAGATTGATGATTTGAAATCAGAAAAAAGAAGGTTACTGCACGAAATAGAAGATAGTTATTTAGATAGGATTGCGGAAGAAGAAAAGAAGAGAAAAGACAATGCTAATCAAATCTGGGCTGTCCATAACAAGTTTAAACATACAATCATTTCAAACGACTGCACGCAATGCACATTCAAATTTCCTCGTTTGTTGGAGATGGATAATAAATGGTGGATTAGAGAATGGATTTGCTTTTATGTGTCGGAACGGTTGAATAAAAACAGGGATTATTATGTGTACGGCGATGAAGTATTAAAAGCAGCAGATGTTGGTGATAAAAAGTTTAGATTCCAGTTGACGTCTGCATTAGTTTTAGAGCATTTACCAGACGTGATCATGATGGGAAAATTAGTGGCACTGCTTGTCTTTGATCCTCGAACTGCCGAATGGGAAAAAATGGATACCAACTCTCGTGATTACATCTCATCTCTTTTATCTCAACTATCGTCTCAATCGCTCATGTCTTGTCTTTGTTTGATGACTTCTGAGGCTTGGAGACACGAAGAGTTGATTGGGGCGCAGTTGAACAAAAGAAGAAACAAAAAAGTGACGTGTCTGGCGTCGACCCCCCAAGTTACTGAAATTGTTACAATTGAGAGAGATGCAAATGGTGACGCAGTGGCAGAGAAAGTAGCAAAACCAGAAGGTAGACAAGTTGATGCGTTTAAAAAGGCAATGGGCGAAGAGTTGACTGTGGTTTGTGGCGATGGCGGGACTGGTAAATCATTTTTGATGGAGTACATCACATACGGAATCGTGAAAGACTGTGAAGTTAATTTTACTGCGCAAAATCAATTGTACATCTTCCTGTCGTTCAAGAATGACGTGATGCAAACAATGAGACATACCGTACTGAGATCGGCACAGAACATCCCCACAAGAATGAAAGAGTGGAAGAACTGCATATTTATGACGTTGGATATGTTTGGATTTAAGGCTAGCAAACCCGACTTCTGGACAAAAACGATTGAAAGGCTGATGAAGACGCATGAAAAGGAAGAAGTCGATGTTGCTGTGGAGGGTGTTACAAAGAGAGACATGTGGACACCAGAAATAGCAGCAATATTTGTAGATGAAGCAGGAATGATGGCGACTCACCATCTGTTTAAATTACTCGATAACCTTCCTGATGAGAGAGTGATGCCCGTGAGAAGATTGATATTTATGGGGGATCACAAGCAATTGGCGCCAATCTCAAACGGAAACCCTTTTAAAAGAATGGTGCAGACGATGCAAGATGTTACTGTTGAGTTGGTGAAGAATCACAGAACAGGTGTTGATCAATTGTTGTCTGCGTTGAAAGAGATAAAGACAGGTGATGAATTGTTTTTGAAAAGAATAGGGGTCAAAGGCAAATCGTTTGGTTGGACGGCGATCGGTAATGCAAATGAAAGAACAAGTAATGCAAGAGCACAAAGGAGTTATATGTCTATGATAGGTGAAAAGATGTACAGATTGTTGGAAGAGATCGACCCCGACAAATCAAAGTACAAGGAGACGATAGCGCTAGTTCCGTACAATGACATGAGGGCGTACGTGGGATTTGTGATGAGTAATTACTATTTTGGACACAGATTGACGGTGGAACAGATGCATTCCTTTTCGACTACAAGGTATAGGAGGAAAGGAGAAGGGCTGCCGATTTTGAATGTGAATATGAGAGTGGTGTTCACGACGAATAACAAACTTGATTTAGATAAGGAAAATAGGTTTTCGAGGGGTCAGTTGGGAATCATAGAGAAGATAATCGACAGCACTAAAAACCATGAAACACCAACAAGAGAAAATTACAGATATTTGGAAACAAAAGGTCCAAGTTTTAGGCAGGATACGACAGAAAGGGAGACTGACGTATATTACGATACGAGAACATTTATTATTCATAGTTACACTGATCCGTCCAGAAAATATCATGTGTATGTTAATATGAAGTTCCCGTCCAAGATATTCGATGTAGTTGATGTTGGAAATGCAATTACAGTGATGAGGGCTCAAGGTCAAAGTTTAAAGAATGTCGTGCTAGTTCTTCCACATGGTGTTAATTTATCAACAAGAGATATGCTGTACACTGGCGCGTCGAGAGCAGTGAATATGTTACGAATAATTGGTAGTTATGATCAAGTTAGCAAGATGTTAAACACAACGGCAGATATCGGTAATTCTTTTTTAAAATTTTTATTATCAAAACCTGATGATGATGAGGAAAAGGAAAAGGAAAAGGAAAAGGAAAAGGAAGAGGAAGAGGAAGAAGAGGAAAAGGAAATTAAAAAACAAAAGATTGATAATAATGAATAAAAATAAAAAAGCAAAAGTTATATATATTCTATTTTTTAAATATAAATAAAAAGGAAAAGTAAAAGAAAGAATGGAGGAGGAGGATGTTAATAATAATAACAATCAAAGTGTCAGTAATGTTCCAAAATTGTCTATCGAAATTAACATAATATGCGATGGAAATAAATTTGAAGATAAAAGTATTTTTTTCACATTTGAGCCCGAGAGACCTATCGAACACATGATTAACCATTTAAATAATAAACTTGAAAAGTTAATTATAAAAAATGCATTTTCTTCACTAGACTTGCAAATTTTTTTCAGCAGCGAGTTTTGTTCCATGAATCGGTACGATCTGTACAAAGAAGTGAATGAAAAAAACTTGGAATTCATTCTAAAGACAATATGCGCACACGACAATGTTAAAAAGTTATTGGATGCAGATGGAAATAAGAAATTCACATTTTACTGCAGATTGCCTGAAAGAGTGATTGTGTACAGAGAAAAATGTTCAGAGGTTTCTGCAATGCAAACATCAGGCACAACAATATTTTACGACAATCCAAGAATGCTTAGAATAATCCCAATTGAAGAGTTCGATGAAGCCAATAAAAGATACAAGAACGATACTATGATAGCTAGATTGACTGTTCCACTGTTTCATTTGTACGCTTCGATCGTCCTCACTGTATTTAAAAACAAAGGGTTTAAAAATTCATCAGTTCTTTTGGATTTAGGGGTGACGAATACCAAATTTACCATCATGAGATTTCATTCGAATTTAGTCGCAAAGGATCAAAGTTTACGAAGCCAATGGTTGCTGGAATCCCAAAAACATGATGTGAGAAAGACAATGACAGAAAAACATGAGAATAAACTTTCCAAAGAAGCGATAACAGAAATGGTGAATGATAGGACAACGTACAAGGAAATGTTTGAAAAGTTTGTTACATCAACGCAACAACAGATAGCAGAAGAGTTTTACCAACAAAACTTAAACGTCGTATTTTTGGATTTTTATCTTCATCCGTCACAGTATAGGTTCACTATCGATGGCGTAATAACAAATTTACCAAATAATGATAACGATGATGATGATGATGTTCACGTGACTAAAAATATAGATAAAGAGAAACAACCTTGTGCTTTGACAAAAACAAGTTGTTCAATTGTATAATATTAATAATAAGAAATGATAAAAAAAATAAAAAACAATATATATATTTATGAATTGTTCGTATATTATATAACAAAAAAAAAATGGCAGCAGAATTAGAAAGTAAAAGTTACGATGAATTGGACAGATTGGCAAATGCAGAATTTTCAAAATATAAAAGAGAGTTTGAAGATAAGATAAAAACAGATAATAAAAAGATTGAAACGTTTAATCTTATTTGGGCAAAGGTTCTTAGACAACAATTCACAGCACAACAAGGTGTAGGTAATTTGGGACCACAAGTAATAATCAATAATAATAATAATCAACCGCAACCCCCCCGACCACAAGCACAAATTGAGGCAGAAAAGTTTGCTATAAATTTCAATGAGAGAGAAAAACAACAAGCACAAGCAAAAATAGAGAAGAAAAATAGATTGAAATTACCTCAACCTATGGGAGTTCCTAAATTTTTAACGGGAATGAAACAAAATGTTAATCCTTTAAGGCAGGATAAAAAGAAACAAGATGAAGAGGAAAAGAAAAGACGAGAAAATGAAGAAAAAGTTAGAAACCAACAATCAGGTGACCAGTCAAGTAGTAATGAATCTGACAGGGGAAGAAAAAAAGGAAGTAATGAAGGCGATGATGACGAGGATGATGATATAATAGATGTTGATGAAGAAGAGAATAAAATGAAAAAAATAAAGCAAAAACCACAGAAAAATAAAGAGGAAGAGGAAGAAGAAGAAGAAAGAGTGATAGAACGAGAAATAGTTGCAACGGAATTAGATAATTATTTTATAAAACATTATTACGACTCTACAAGTAAGGTAAAAGATGATATATTAAAAAAAAGATTACTTATGGCTTGCGACATTTATATTAGAATAGGAAATAAACAATCCCCAAAGATTAGAGTAAAACTTGCTAACGAAGAAAAACTTAATAACGTAACAACATTTGACTCTAAACCTTCGAGCGAGTTGTTTAGAAACAATTGTGCGGCAATAAAAAAAGAGATTGAATCGGTTCAAAATGCAACAAACAAGGATAAATCACTCAAAGTAGAAATAGAAATTAATTTTGACAAAGACTTATTTTATTATTTGTGTGCCAGATATCAATTTGAATACAACGAAAAGAATTTATTAAACTACATAAAGTTGATGACAGGAGAAAATGAGGGTGATGGAATAATGACTTTATTACGCAATTATGAGACTCCGCCAAAATTGATTATAAGAGCAGACACTAGCACAAAAGCAACTGGCAAAACTTTCAGCATCAAACGTGTTAATTATACACAGGCAGGCAGACCATCTGTTCTTTCAACTCTGGATATTGATATTTACGGGAAAGATGAAACTCTCTTATTTTTTTTTCCTCCAAATCTGTTCTTCCTCTTCGCCGTATTCATGACATCCATGTTTGGAAAAGTGAAAGGCGTTAACTATTTTTCTGACAAATATGGAAATATGCGATTGAGAACCATTGACGATTTGAAAAATTTTAGAGAAGAAATTGACAAAGATTACAAAAAATTCCATGAACATCACGTTCTTCGACGAACTACGTTCAATCAGCAACTGCCTAATTTTTTTTCAAAATTCAGAACGTTCAATTCATTTTTATTTAACTATCCTTCAATTATATTTTTGCCAGAATTTGGAAAAACACAAGAATTAGGCACCGTTCAACTCGTTCTCGATAGTCAAGATTGGAATCCTGACGAAGATGATATTATTTCGTCATCTCAAAACGTTAATTATAATCAAGATATTGAAGATATTGAAGATGATGATTAGAAAAATTTTTTTCCCATCACATATATAAAAAAAAGATGTTTACATATATATATTATAATCAATAAGACAAAAAATATATACACACAAGTTGAAAAAAAAAATAAAGAAAATAAAAGGAAAAAAAAAATGAATTCTAATGATCTAAATAGAAATTACCAATTCTTGAAAGATTTAGGAGCATTTGAACAACCATCAAATGAATTAATTTACCATGATTTGAATAGATACAAAGAGTTTATAAAACCAAAGGATTGGCTAGATTTGAGAGTTTTGCATGATGAATATGATTTTAAAAATATTGATAATATTGTTTGGAGAGATGAAGAACATTCTGTGGCAGAAGCTTATAATTCGCGGAATTCGGTGTACAGAAGTCGGCTGGACAGTCTGATTACTATTTTCACAAACGTTGATAATGAATTATGCGTTGAATTGAATAAATTGAGGGAAAATGTGTCGGAAGTTGCTTCGGACGGATATAATAGATCGTATCGTAGACTGTTGTTAATTACATCCATCACCCATTCCAAAATGATGACGTTGTTGGCGAAAAGGTATGTGAAGGATCATGAAGAAGCATTGCAATCTTCTGTGAATGTGACTGTTCTTAAACTGATGCACAGGATATATTTTTCTTTGATAAAGGCGATGGATAACTTTGTTTCAAAAATAAATGATAAAGAACAATCTTTGTTGGTAGTTCAAAAGAAAATAATCGGCCAAGTTGTTGTTTTAACTGCCATTGCAAATGATTGTATTATTCGTAATGGGGGTTTCTATATAAGCACTGCAATAACTGTGTTTAACGAAGAAAAGTTGAACAAGAAATGGTGTCCAAAACTCAAAAAAGAAATTTACATGTTTATGACAAAAATGTTAGAAGAAATGATGACTACTGTTTTATTTAAATATGAGGACTTGGATCAATTGTACACAGAGATGGCAACTGTAATGGATGTAGTGAAAGAGATTTATGACACACTTGGAATCGATGTAAGGGAAATGGACGTCAGTGGAATCGAAGGATTTAATGATAATTACGATGTTTTTAACTTTTCTATCGATTACACATCACTTGGAGGTGTTGTCAGTGTAGGAGAAGAAGGAGAAAGTATTGGCGGCGGTGGCGGTGGTGGTGGTGGTAAAGATATATTATATGCACCATCCACTCCAAGTCAGAAGAGTAATAATGATTTTGAAGTTCCTTCGTTTTTTCCATCATTGGAACAACAACAACAACAACAACAATCCCAACAACAACAACAACAACAATCCCAACCACAACCACAACAACCACTGAACGAGCCAATGGTAGTGCAACAAGTCGATGAGCCAATTGTAGAGCCAGAAGAAGAAGAAGAAGAAGAGATTGACAAAGAGTTGGAAAGGTTATTCAAAAAAAGACAAGAACAGAATAAGGTGAGTCGTAATATTGATAGTAACGAATTTCACGTCAGCGTTCTTATCGGATTAAAATCAAGTTCGGTTGACATCGTGGCAAAAGCAACAACTATAGCCCTAAATGCGTTCTGGCATAGTTCTAACGATATTGGAAAATCTGTAATGTCGAATGAATCAATTAAAGTGTACAAATATAATGGGGAAGTAGAGAATAACGACGACGCTTCTCTTGCTACTGTATTCGGTCAATGTCAATACTGGGATAAACGAGTCGGTTGGTGGGTTGATGAATTTAAGGATAAGGATACCGACGTGATTGTTATTTTATGTCTCAGTGACGCCTTTATGAAAACTGGGGCTGAAAATAAAAGATACTACGACGACATGAAATCAGACATAGTGAATAAATCGATATTTGACACGTTAAGAAGAAAGGGAGATTATATTAGTGCATTGCTTGAGACTAACTTTAAATCCGTTGAGTTCAAAGCAGTTTTTGACAACAAAAACAGAGTGATGAACGATGCAATCAGCGAACGGTCTCGAATGACAAAATTGTACAATTTATCAACACATTTTTTAGAGCATTCAATCCCACCATCAACTTCATCTTCATCTTCATCTTCATCTTCCTCTGCAGAAATTATCTACAAAATGGACAGTATAATGTATTCGTTTATGGGATCAAGTTTTCAAACCATGTACTTTTTTCTTGTTCTTCTATTTTGCAAAGGATTCAAATACAGTGCTGTGCTGGACTATATGAAGAGTCATAAATGCGATAGCACCAATTTCCATTATGTGAAAAGATCGTTAGATGGGTTTATTGACGACTGTGACAAAACATTAGCGTACACAAAGGGACGTATTTTATTGCATGTAGAAGAAACTTTTAGAGATAGATTGAAGGCAGATGTTGAAGCGAATAATTACAACAAGGGAGAATCTAAATTTTTGGCTAGGGGGTTCGAGTACGTCTACCCCAAAAATGATAAAAAGGAACAAACAATAGATTTACGCTATAAAGTCAAACCGCCTTTACCTCCTCAACAATTTTTGGATATAAGAATGTTTGATATTTAAAAAAAAAATTAAGATGATTACTTCACCGCCAAAGATAAAAAAAAAAATTCAAATAAGTTATAATAAAATCTTTATATACATTATTATTATTGTTATTTACAAAAATAGATAAACGTGAAAGCGTAAAATGATATCAATCGGATTGTTATTATTATTATTATTATTATTATTGTTTATGACAATTGTGAAATGTAGTCAATTTGTTAACGTTAATTCAAATGAAAGGTACGTTACTCTATTAAACACTGAAAATTATATTAATCCAAGTGGTCAACATGTCACTGATCCTTCACAATTCTATGGAATATTTTACATTGCAGTTGAAAGTAATGGAAGTATGGTTCAGATAACTGGTGTTCATCAAATTGGATTTGCTACGTTGGTGACGCTCGTTGGTCCTGCAGCGATAGGCGTTTATTCACCAAATGTAATTGCAATTTTGGCTTCGGGGTCTGCTGCACAATCATTCAACTTGCCTGTTCAATCAACGTTTACAATCACCTCTCAGGTTTTAGACTATCTGAGGACTGGATTGTTATCAGTGCAAGTGACTTCTGATGGAAAGACGTCAGGGCAAATAAGAGGCAATTTTATCCCAAACGACGGCAATCTAGTAAATTTCATTAGCACAGAGGTTAGCGGATACAAGGCTGATCTCGGAATGGCTCTCATCAATGCAAACACGATAAAGACACAGCCAGCAAACATCGGCATTCTTTATTTTATATTATCTACGTTACAATCAGGTCAATGGACGGCATTTAATTTGGTTGGTCAACAGACTACACCGTTTGGAGACATCACATCTGGATTAAACGTAACTGCTGTCGCCACTCCGTATGGTTCTCCACCAGTTCGTGTATCTGTCTCTCGTGAAGATATATTTGTATGTCCCCTAAATTCTACTGCTTATTCTTCTATGGTTTTGGGGCTTATTCAACCTCTTCTTCCATTAACATTTCAACCTTTTATTTTAACCACTCTTCCACCATCAACGACACCATAATTAAACCTCTATTTTTTTCCCCTATTCAAAATGCAAATTTATTAATTAACTTTTTGATTTTTTTATATTGTAAAATTATCATTTTTTTTGTGGTCTAAAAAAAGTAAACTTGTAACTTGGGGGGTCGGGCGAGTTAAAAATTGATGTCCAACAAAAAACGGTAAACTTATGACGTCAGAGATAAAAAAACGGTAAACTTATGACGTCAGAGAAAAAAAAAGTATAGATTTAAAAAAAAGTAAACTTGTAACTTGGGGGGTCGAGGCCTAGTTATAAATTGATGTCCAAAAACATAATGAAATTTTAATTAATGAATCAATATTTAAAAAAAAGACATAAGAAAAAAATAAAAAAACAAAAAAAAGTATAGATTAAATTTTGAAAAAAAACGGTAAAGGTTTACCGCAAAAAAATTAGAACTTA
>Ga0187872_10001707_pt1 | contig 21472 bp, 17 predicted proteins | sample June2016WEW_16_4_FD_132973 | JGI IMG/M metagenome (GOLD analysis project Ga0187872, IMG submission 132973) | Peatland microbial communities from SPRUCE experiment site at the Marcell Experimental Forest, Minnesota, USA - June2016WEW_16_40 | ecosystem: Environmental > Terrestrial > Soil >...
CACGCCTCCGTATTGGGCCGGATCGTTCAGGCCGCGTTTCCGCGCCGCCGCGTGCTCGAAATCGAGCCTCTCGTCGACGGGTTGCGCAACGCGAACTTCAAGCTCCAGATTGACTCGAAGCCCGACTGGATCGTCCTCCGCCTCTACGAGCACGATGCGTCGTTGTGCCAGAAGGAAATCGACGTGATGAGATTGGCTGGACGCTCGGTTCCGACGCCGGAGATTCTTTACGCGGAACCGCGAGGGCTCGATGAGATCCCGCCGTTTATCGTGATGCGCTACGTCGAGGGAGTCAGCTTCCATCAACTGAAGCGTGGCGGGGATCGAGACGCAATCGCGCAGGCAGCCTATGCCGCAGGCGAGACGCTGGGCGCGATCGGCCATTTCACGTTTCCCAAGGCCGGATGGCTTGGTCCGGGACCCGCGGTCACGGCGCCGCTGCTCGACGGCGCCGATCCGATGCCGCGCCTCGTCGATCGTTGCCTGGCTTCCTCGAACCTGCAACGGCGCATGCCGGCTGGCGTGCGAGATCGCATTCAGGCTCTGATGTGGTCGCGGGCGAGGCAACTCGCAGCCCTCGGGAATGAAGCACGCCTCGTGCACGGAGACTTCAACAGGCGCAACCTGGTGCTGCGATGCGAAGCCGGGCGGTGGTCCGTGGCCGCCGTTCTTGACTGGGAATTTGCGATCTCGGGCTCTCCCCTGGCCGACCTTGGCAATTTTCTCCGCTACGAGCGCGCCTCGCAGCCTTTGGCGGAGCCGCATTTCTCGACCGGCTATTTGCATGCGGGAGGCGCACTGCCGGAAGACTGGCGGAATCTTGCACGGATGATCGGCCTCGCGGCGATGTGCGAGAGCCTCACGCGCGACGAACTCCCCGATGACGTTGTGTCGGAGCTTGTTGAACTCGCCCGCGCCATCGTCCAGCACCGCGACCCTCAGTTCACGTGATGCGAACTCAGGCGCCCTTCTGGAGCTGCGAAGCGGCTTGAATTTGCGGCGCAGGCTGCGGAGCAGGAGCTTGGGTTGTCGCCGGCGCGGAGCTTGAAGTAACCGGTTTCGGCTTCAGCGAAAATCGGATGCCGCGCTTCGCGTTCTCATTCGCGGTGCGCTGCCAGTCGAGCTGGCCGATATCGATTGCGCCCTCGCCGCCGTAGCTAACAACGTAATGGAGCTCGCTGCCGGCGAGCCAGTAGTCCGTCGCGGTGAGCATCGTGCCGTCCTTCATATAGAGCAGCACGGTTGGCCTGGATTCGGCCACGTTGCCCGTGATCGGATTCGTATCGGGCGACTCCTGCGAACTTGGGTTGTTGTCGCTCGGCGTGGAATCATAACCGTAATCGTTGGGTGCGTATGGTGGCTCGGTGTATGCCGGGTTGTTGTCGGTCGAGTTGTCCGTGTAGTAGCTAAAATCGTCATAGCCCCACGGCGGGTAATACGGATACGGATAGGGTCCCCAATATCCGCCCCAAACCCAACCGGGGTAATACCAGGCCGGATAAACCCAGCCGAGTCCCCAATAGGGCCAACCCCATCCCCAGCCCAAACCCCATCCCCAACCGAAGCCGCCCCAACCCCAGCCGCAGTTCCAGCACTCACGACCGCCCCAGCCCCATCCGCGACCACCCAATCCGCCGAATCCACGATCACCGAATCCTCGACCCAATCCTGGATTCGCGAGCGTCGAGCTGCCGAGTCGAGAGGCTCCGAAGCCGGAGGTTCCGCGCGTGTTCGCCGCGAAACTGCTGCCAGACCGGCCAAACGAGCGCCACTGATTATCTGCAATCGCACTACGAGACGCCGTATTGGTCATGCGGCCGGCGCTTCCAAACGAATGCCACTGGCCGTCCGCGATGGCATTGCGAACTCCCGACGATCGCCCCGCGCCGCTGAAACCTCGGCCGGCCATGCCTGAACCAAAGCGCGCACTCGATCGCGGGCCTGCAAACGATCGAGCGCCCATCGAGCCTCGATACGCGGACCCGCCAAAGGCGCGCGACGAGAATCCGCCGCCACGATACGCCCCGCCATACGACCGTCCGCCACCGCTGAAACTGGGATGTCCGCCGCCGCTAAAGCCGCCGCCGCGGAACCCGCCTCCGCCACCACCGCCGTGGAATCCGCCGCCACCTCCGCCATGTCCTCCTCCGCGTTGAGCGAATGCAGGACTCGGCGCAAAAGCGAGAACGAGCGAGGCAATCGATGCGAGAAGTACTTTTTCGAAGGTGGATCTCGTCATGACGGCTACCTCCACCAAAAATGGCCCGACAGGCCGGAGAACATGCGGGGGCTACGGCCTATCCTACTCCTTTTGATTGTCCGCTGCTGATTTAGGTTGCAAGACGCCTTGCAGCGGCTCGAGCCGCCCGTCGATAGGCCCGACGGGGAGGCCGAGAATCTTCGCGATCAAGGGATACACGTCGATGTTCTCGAACGGCGGTAGCTTTGCACCGTGGCGAATATCCGGCCCCTCCGCGTAGAAAATGGCGTGCATGGCCTTCATCTTGTACGGGTCGTATCCATGGTTGCCTTTCTCGCTCGGCTGCGTGTCGTCTGTATTTTCCGGCGCGTGGGCGCGGATCAGGTACGGGCCCGTCGGGATCACCACCGGATCGCCCGCTCGCGGATTCTCGCTGACGTGTAGGTAAGCCGGAATGTCGCGCCGGCGATACACCACGAACCTGTCGCTCTTGCCGCTGAGTTCGCGATAGACCCGCTCGGCCGCCTGCTCATCGGGCGCGTACAGCAGCGAGCTGTTCTTCAGTGTCACGAATCCCGTGAGGTCCGCATAGCGGTCGAGGTCGATCCAGTTGCCCTCCACGTTGGCCATGCCGTGATCGGACACCACGATCAAATCTACGGGCAGGCGTAGGGGTCTCAGGTCCTCCATCAGGGTGCCGACGAGAGCGTCCACCTGGTGCACGGCCGCGGCCGCCTGCGGGCTATCGGGGCCGAAGTCGTGCCCGGCGCCGTCAACCTGCGAGTAATACAGCGTAATGAAGTGTGGCCTCTGCGCCGCGGGCAACTTCAGCCATTCGATTACCTGATCGATGCGCTGCTGGTCGGGGATTGACGCGTCGAAATGCAGGTAGTGCGACGGGCGGGTGCCGTCGATCTCCGCATCCGAACTCGGCCAGAAAAAGCAGGCGCTTCGCATGCCCTGTTTCTCGGCGAGCGCCCAAATCGGTGCTCCGCCGTACCAACTGCCGTCGCTGGCGTCGAGTTTGGAGCTGTAACTCCGTTTTCGCGCGGGGTCGTAGAAATTGTTCGCGATGATGCCGTGATGCTCGGGATAGAGGCCGGTGACGATCGAGTAGTGATTGGGAAATGTGACCGAGGGAAAAACGGGAATCATCCCTTCCGGCGCGCTCGCGCCCTCCGAGGCCATGCGCTGAAGGTTGGGCGCGCCGTGTTCCGTCGCGTAGTCGTAGCGAAAGCCATCGAGCGAGACTAGGATCACATAATGCTTCGACTGCTGCGCCGGGGCATTCGGCCCATGGTCGACGTTGATGACCTGGACTTGCGCGGGCGGCTGGCTGGTACTCTGCGCCCGCAGCGTCAGCCACAGGCCGCAGACGCATACCACAACGCTGGTTTTCCGCAGAATCGTCGTCATTTCCTGATCCTCACGCTGAAACTTCGTCCTTGTGGCGCGGCGACGTTACAGTCTGATGAACGGCCCATGAATAGCACGGTGGCCGCTTTCTCGCAGCTCTATTTGGCTTCGCACCTATCAGAAAAACGGATACCGTCGCATAGATTTTTCAGCTTGACTGTCAAGATATTCGGGACTAAGGGCGTGAACGGCCAGAGTCTGTCAGTCTCTGCCAGTCATGGAGTATTCACACTCCTTTATTTCTCATGTCACGGCGACACTTTATCAGGTGTAGCGTCTCGACAACCCCGAAACGTAGCAAGATGGGATTGGCGGCAGAAGTCTAACAACCCTGGCAAAATTCTCAGGAGGCGTAGCGTCATGAAACGATCCGTGCAGGCGTGGGGTACGTGTGTCGCCGTCCTTATCGCGGTCCTCGCATTGAGCCCGTTGGCGGTGTATGCCCAGCAGACTCTCGGATCCATCGATGGGATTGTTACGGACAGCACCGGCGCCGTGATTCAGCAGGCGTCGGTGAGCATTCGCAACGTCGGCACCAACCTGGTGGTGACCGCCCAGACGAAGGACGACGGGTCGTTCAGCGCCGCCGATCTGCCGATCGGCACCTATGAGGTCACGATCACGAAGGAAAACTTCGAGAAAGTTGTGTACTCACAGATCCTGGTGCAAGGAAGCTTGACGACCACTCTCAAAGCCACGTTGCAGCCGGGCGCCGTCACAACGTCCATTACCGTCGAAGCGACGCCGCTGCTGAACGAGACTGACACGTCCAACGGCTACACGCTGGGAACCGATGTCATCCAGTCCACTCCGCTGGGGACGGGCAGCTTCACGCAGCTTGCCATCCTTGCGCCCGGCACGCACGCGGACTTCCTCTCCGGCTCGGGCAGCAACGAGGGACTTGGCAACCAGGGAATTTACGCCAACGGCCAGCGCGACACCAGCAACAGCTTCACGTTCAATTCCGTGAATGCAAACAACCTCTTCAATGGCAACTCCACCAGCAACATGGCCGACAGCCGGTTCAGTCTGAATACGGGAGAGATTTTCGGCACCGGCGGCCAGGTGCAAACCAATACGTCAGTCTTCGACTCAATCGGCGAAGGCCTGCCGACGCCTCCCGTCGAAACGATCCAGGAACTTCAAGTCACAACGTCGATGTACGACGCCTCCATGGGACAGAACAGCGGCGCGCACATCGAGCTGACAACGATGTCGGGGACCAACGATTTTCACGGGCAGGCCTACGAGTATTTCCAGGATAGCGCCATGGATGCGGCCCCCACCTTTATCACTCCCAACGACTTCTTCACCGGAGCCCCGCCGCTCCGTCGAAACGTCTTCGGCGGCACGATTGGCGGGCCCATCAAGAAAGACAAGCTTTTCTTCTTCGCTTCCTACCAGCGCCAGCAGTTGACCGACGCGCTCAGTGGAGCGTTCAGCGGTGTTCCCACCCTTCCCGGATTGACCGACACGAACCGCGACGCGGCGGATCTCGTGAATTTGGTCAATTTCGATGACGGCTTCACGAAGACTCTCGGTACCTGCACGAGCAGCAAGTGCCTTACGGTCGCCAAGGTTGACCCGGTGGCTCTTGCGCTGGTCCAGTTGAAGCTCAAGAGCGGTCAATTCCTGATCCCTTCGGAAGGCGTTGGTGTGAAGACTCCCGCGGAAAGTTCCATTCAGAAATACAACTCGGCCATCCTCGGTTCGCCGAGCAAGTTTGACGCGAACCAGGTGAATGGCAACATCGATTACAACTTCAGCTCGAGCGATCGCCTCTCCGGAAAATATTACTTCCAGCGTGACCCCACCTTCGCCCCGTTTGCTGTGAGCTCCGTCGCCGGTTTTCCTCAGAGCCTGGAAGCAGGCAGCCAGGTTTTCTCGCTCGACAACACCACCGTGCTGAGTCCGAATACAACTTGGGAGCAGCGGTTCGGCTTTATCCGCCAGATCGCCAACGCTACCACCAGCCAATCCTTCACGCCGAGCTCGGTTGGCATTAACCTGCCGGGTGGCGAGCTCTTTCCCGGATTCACGATCGACAATGCCGATGGCGGGGCCGCGCTCGCCGCCGGCGGGACGGTGGGAATTCACTCGGGGAATAAACTGACGATCGGCCCTTCCACAAACTTCGCGAACGCCGGAGTCTTCCAGAATCAATTCGAGGGCTCGTCCAAGTACAACTGGGTTCTCGGGAAGCACACCCTTTCCTTCGGCGGTACGTTCGATTACGCGCAGTTGAATGTCGCGAACCGCGAAAACGACGTCGCCTCTTTCACGTTCCGCACGTTCGGCGACTTTCTCGAGGGGCTTCAAGGCTCGGATGAAAGCAGCGGGTTGCTTCTCGACGGCGAGACGAACCGGCATTTTCGGTCCAAGCAGGCTGGTCTCTACGCGCAGGACGATTTCAAGGTTCTCTCCAATCTGACGATCAATCTCGGTGTGCGCTGGGATTGGGATGGGCCGCTCTATGAAGAGAACGGCCTGATGACCAACTTCTATCCTCAAGACTTTAACTACGATCTCGCGACGGACTCCTTCAATTCCGTGAACGGCACGCCGGGTGTTGGAATCGTCGTCGCGGGAGACAACAAAACGCTCGGCACGAAAGGCGTGAGCGACTCGACTTTGACCGGCCGCCAGTGGGGTTTCGCCCCAAGAATCGGAGTCGCCTGGAGCCCCCATAAGAATTTCGTGGTCCGCGCGGGCTACGGAATGTTCTACGACCGCGGCGAGTACTTCACGGAATTGTCGGCCAGCGCCGGGCTCGGGATTAGCGGGCCCTTCAGCGTAACCACACAGGAGCCTTTCACAATCCCACTTAACTCGAATTGCGGAGCTGCGTCGCCAACCTGCTCCACCGGCTGTACCACCTCACTGAAATGCCTATCCAACACTCCGTTCGGGACGACTCTTCCGGCTCCTCCGACTTCCCTGGCGGAAATCGCCGGGCTGGTGCCGGACATGCGAGCTCTTGCCGGCTGCAGCACAACCGGGCCGGTTCCGGGCATGCAGCAGGTCGGTCAGCCGTATTGCAAGCCGGTCTCCTTCTCACCTCCCCGTCCCTTCCTGTTTGGCGGATACGATCCTGCGAATAAGCTGCCCTATTCGGAGAACTGGAGCCTGGACCTGCAATGGCAGCCGAGAAACGACCTCGTCCTGACCTTGGGCTACCTGGGGAATCACGGCGTCCACGAAGTATTGCCGATTCCGTTCAATCAGCCGGGGATCGCCACGCCAGCGAACCCCATCAACAACCAGATCTACTCCTACGGTTTCCTCGCGGCCACGCCGACGGTGGCAGGCGGCTGCGACGACTTCAATGACTCTTCCGCAACCTGCATCCAGCTTCCCACGGAAGCGGTGCAGACGACTCTCGCCGATTTTGCGGCCTCGGACGGAAATACGGCTCTGCGTTCCAAGTTCATCGGAATCAACCCCAACGCGGATTTGTGGATCGCGGAAGGGATTTCCAACTACAACGCGCTGGAGCTGAGCGTCATCAAGAAAATGACGCACAACCTTCAGTTGAATGCCTCCTACACCTATTCGCATTCCCTCGACGAAGGCAGCGGAATCGGAGCCGGGCTCTTCTTCAACGGCAACAATCCGCTGGACCCGCGCACGTCGTACGCGTCGTCGGACTTCGACCGCACGCACGTGTTCACCATCAGCTACCTCTACAATTTGCCGACGATTAAAGACGCCCATGGCTTCCTGAATGTCGTGGCGAATGGCTGGGGGGTTACGGGCATCACTGTAGCTGAAAGTGGAGAGCCCTTCAGCGCCATCGACTTCTCGGGTGTGGCAGGCGGCCTCTTCTATAGCGCCGACGACCTCGTCACAAACCCGCTTCTCCCTCTCGCGCCGGGCGTGACACCGCAGCAGGCCACCTCAAAAGTCACGATAAACGGAGCTACGGGTGGATTCCTGGTCGTCAACACGTCCAAGAACCCGAGCCAAATCGGAGATTCGTACCTGAATCCGAACGTGTTCACCGTACCTTCCCTCCAGCCCGGTCAGGACGGCGTGCCGCCCTGCCAGACGATCACTGGCGTCCAGGTCTGCGACAATTTCGAAACCGGGTTCGGAGCCACGGGTCGCAACGTCTTCCGGTCGCCGTTCCAGACAACCTTCAATTTCTCGATTTTCAAGAATTTCACTCTCACCGAGCGATTCAAGCTCAAGTTCCAGGCCGACGCCTTCAATATCTTCAATCACCCGAGCCTGGACACGCCGGACACGGACTTTGAGCTGAATCCTTGCTTCAACCCGGTGCCGTGCTACGAAACCGCGCCGCCGGCTTCCAAGGGCTACGGCGTCATCGGCAACACGATCGGAAGCAACCGCTTCATGCAGTTATCGCTCCACCTGACGTTCTAGTGTGATCGTTTGGCCGGCTCGCTGTTCGGCGGCCGGCCAAAACGCATCCGCGAATTTCCGCGCCCCATTGACAACCGCCCGCCACAAAGTAAGCTACCAGCGTGAACTCGCAGGAAAAAGAACACGCCGCCGCGCGCAAAGCGGCGCGCGAAATGAAGGCCGCCGCCCTGACCATCACGTTATCTTTCGTCCTCGTTTTGGTCCTGGTCGCCCTGGTGGTGGTCTTCGGACACATTCGGCTCTTCTGATCGACTCACGCGGAGCGAACCGATGAAGGTCTACGAAATACCCAAGGGCGCGACGCGCGTCGAAGACGTGCGCCGCGGCGAGCGGCCCGATCCAAAGCCCGGGCCGAGCGACGTGGTCGTCCGCCTCCGCGCCGCCTCGCTCAACTATCGCGACCACGCCATCATCACGGGCAAATATCGCTACAACCTCGACCACCACACGATTCCATGCTCCGACGGCGCGGGCGAAGTCGTGGCCGTCGGCGCCGCGGTCACGCGCTTCAAGCCCGGCGACCGCGTGATCCCCACCTTCTTCCAGGTGTGGATCGACGGCGCGCCTCCGAAAAACCGCGCCGCGCTGGGCGCTCCGCTCGACGGCACGCTCGCCGAATACCTCGCGCTCCACGAAGACGGCTGGGTCGCTGCGCCGAAAAGCCTGTCGTTCGAGGAGGCCGCGACGCTCACCTGCGCCGGCCCCACCGCGTGGAACGCGCTGATGAACGTCGGCACGCGCGTGAAGCCCGGCGACACGGTGCTGAGCCTCGGCACCGGCGGCGTGTCGATGTTCGCGCTGCAATTCGCGCGCGCGGCCGGCGCGCGCGTCATCGTCACTTCATCGAGCGACGCGAAGATCGAGCGCGCCCGCGGCCTCGGCGCCTCCGACGGCGTGAATTACAAGACGCATCCCGATTGGGAGAAGGAAGTACTCGCGCTCACCGGCGGGCGCGGCGTCGATTGCGTGATCGAAAACGGCGGCATCGGCACGCTCGCGCGCTCGTTCCAGTGCGTCGGCTGGGGCGGAAAAGTCGCGCTGATCGGCGTGCTCGCCGGGCCGCAGGGCAACGCTAACCCGCACGACCTGATGTTCAAAAGCGCCAGCCTGCACGGCATTGGCGTCGGCAGCCGCGCGAGCCTCGAGCAGTTGATTCAGGCCATCGAGGTCAACCGCATCAAGCCGGTCATCGACAAAGTCTTCCCGTTCGACCAGGCCCTCGACGCCTTCCGCCTCCAGGCCTCCGGCAACTTCATCGGCAAAATCGTAATCGCCATCTGACATCCCGAGCGGAGCATCGCGAGCGAAGGATCTCTCTTGGACTTCGAGTCCCGCGCGTTCGCAACGGCATCTAAATAGACGAGGTGTTATCGAATGCGAAGGCGCAGCATCGTCGTTTTTCTGGCAATCGTGCAGTCGATCCTTTTCCTCTCGCACTGGTTTGTGTACGAGACGTGGACATCCTTTTGGCGCGCGCCCAGCGGCGCCGCCGCGCCCGGAACTCCCTGGCTCGGCGTGGCGTTTGCGGTCCTGTCCGTCACGTTTCTCACGGCCTCGCTGCTGGCCCGGCGCTATTCGAACGCGCTCGTGCGCGTCTATTGCACGATCTCGGCCGTCTGGCTCGGCTTTTTCAGCTACGCATTCCTCGCGGCCTGCGCGTCCTGGATCGCCTTCGGCGTCGCGACGCTGCTGCGCCTGCATTGGCCGCAGCGCGACATCGCACTCGCGCTTTTCGGCCTCGCCGCGCTCGCCAGCGCGTACGGCCTGCTGAACTCCGCGCGCACGCGCGTGACGCAAGTTTCGGTCAAGCTGCCGAACCTGCCCGCCACATGGCGCGGACGCGTGGCTGCGCTGGTCACGGACACGCACCTCGGCCACGTTCGCGGCGCGCGTTTCGCGCAGCGCATCGTCACCATGTTGTCGCGCTTCGCGCCGGACATCATCCTGATCGGCGGCGATCTATACGACGGCACCGCCGCCGACGCTCGCCACCTTGCCGCGCCGCTCGAACAACTCTCGCCCCCGTTCGGCACCTACTTCATCGCCGGGAATCACGAGGAGTTCGGCGACCACGCGCAATATCTCAAAGCCGTCCGCGATTCCGGCGTGCGCGTGCTGAACAACGAAAAGGTTGTCGTCGACGGCTTGCAGCTTGTCGGCGTGCACCATCGCGACTCCGTGCACCCGGAGCATTTCCGCGCGATCCTGCGCAACGCCGATCTGGACCCGGCTCGCGCCAGCATCCTGCTCACCCACGAGCCACGCAACCTGCCCATCGCCGCCGAGGAAAAAATCGGCTTGCAGCTTTCCGGTCATACGCACGCCGGCCAGTTCTTCCCGTTCACGTGGTTCACCTCGCGCATCTACGGCCCATTCGTCTACGGACTGAAGCGCTTGGGCGATCTTCTCGTGTACACCTCGTGCGGCGCGGGCACGTGGGGCCCGCCGATGCGCGTCGGCACCAGCCCCGAAATCGTCTTCATCAGCTTCGAGTGACGATCCGACGAGGATCGTCATCCTGAGGCGGGCGCCTTTTGTCCGCCGAAGGATCTCTCTTCGCTCCGTATGGGCACGGTGGGCCGCGCCCGCTTCTGCACTGGTCGTCATGTGCGCCGTTTGCATCCGCCGTGGCGGATACCGCCGCGGTCTTCGGCGCGGCATTCCCTCCTTTGCAACGGAATGGAGGCATCGCATTGGGTCCAATTTCGCCATGGACTCTCGCCCGCGCACCCTGTAGCATCGGTTCATGCAATGTTCCAGCGCCAACTGCTCGCACAAAGCGGACAAGCAGTGCACCGAATGCGAGCGCTACTTTTGCGCCGACCATGTCGAGATCTGCGATTTGTGCGAGGGGCCTGTCTGTCACGACTGCCGCGAGGCGCACCAATCGAACCCGTTGCACGAGGAAGAACGAACGTAGTCTTCCGCGTCTCTCGCCCGCACGCCCCCGCGATTTCGTAGCGCGGACACCTGTTTTTCGCTTTCTCTCGCCACTAGTCACTAACCACTCGCCACTGCTTTCCCCCCTCGTGCTATCATCCGCGGTCATCACCGTGGTCACTCACCGTGACCGCACTCGCCGGAGGACGCCATGGACCGCAAGCGCCGTGAATTTCTTTCCGCCACCGCCGCTGCGGTGACTCTCTCGACAGGCCTGCCCGCCGCTCTCGCCAAGGGCGATCCGCCGCAAACCAGCACGACAACTGATGGAGCGGGCGGCTACGCCGCGCCGACCGAAATCAAAGCCATCGACTTCATCAACCTGCGCGAACTCGAACCCGCGGCGCAAAAAGTGATTCCCCCCGGCGGCTTCGGCTACATCTCCAGCGCCGCCGGCGACGAGTGGACGAAGCGCGAAAACGAAGCCGCGTTCAAGCGCGTCACCATCGCGCCGCGCTACCTCTCCGGCTACAACGATGCCGACCGCTCGATCACGCTTCTCGGCACGAAGATTTCGATGCCCATCATCATCACCCCCATGGCGGGGCACGGCATGGCTCATGTCACCGCGGAGGCAGGCTCCGCGAAAGGCACCGACGCCGCGGGGACTCTCTACATCGCCGCCACACCTTCGAATCTCTCGCTCGAGGAAATCGCGCAGGCCAGCCCCGGCCCGAAATGGTTTCAGCTCTACATGCCCGCCGATCGCGGCGTGGCGACAGAACTCCTGAAACGAGCGAAAGCCGCGGGCTACCGCGCGATCGTGTTCACGATCGATACGGTGGTCGCCAGCAATCGCGAAACCGACCGCCGCAACCATTTCCGCTCGCCGCTGCCCTCCGGAAATTTCACCGGGCAGAGCGGCGCCTATGGCGCTCAGCCCTTCAAGCGCGATCTCGGTTGGGACGATGTCGAGTTCATCCGCAAGACGACGGGCCTGCCCGTGCTGCTCAAAGGCGTGATGACGCCGGAGCTTGCCGTGGCGGCCGTCGAGCACGGCTGCGCGGGCGTGCAGGTGTCGAACCACGGCGGGCGCCAGCTCGACGACGTGTCCGCGTCGATCGCCGTCCTGCCGCGCATCGCCGAGGCCGTGCGCGGCCGAGCCACCATCATCATCGACGGAGGCGTGCGCCGCGGCCAGGACGTCTTCAAGGCGCTCGCGCTCGGCGCCAACGCCGTCGCCATTGGCCGGCCGGTGCTGTACGGCCTCGCGCTCGGCGGATGGATGGGCGTGCAGGCCGTCTTCCAGCACCTCGACGCCGAACTCGAAATGACCATGCGCCTCGCCGGCGCCCGCACCATCCCCGAAATCTCCAAGCGGTATCTCACCGCCTGACCGCCGTATGCGCGTCCGGCGTTCGCAATTGAGATACATTATCCGCCGATGAAGACAACCCGATACTTCCGCGAACAGGTATTGCGCAAACGACCCTATATTCAGGTAGAGTGGTGTGAGAGGATTCTCGCGCAGCCTCTGGCGAAACTGGTCCAGCCGGACGGGCGAATTCGGTTTTGGGGAATTGTTCCGGAACTAGGCGGACGCGTGCTGAGGGTGGTTACCCTCGCGGACGGCGAGACTATACACAATGCGTTCCCGGACAGGGATTTCAAAATTCCCGTCCCGTAGTCGAGGCCAATACCATGAAGCTGCATTACGATCGTGAAACCGACTCGCTCTACATCGACCTGAACGCTCGGCCGAGCGTGGACTCACGCGAGGTCCAGGATGGTGTGGTCATCGATCTCGATGAAAAGGGCCGGATCGTCGGCATCGACATTCAAAACGCCTCCCAGATTTTAGACCTTGCCACACTCGAAACCGAGTCGCTGCCCACCGCAAGCCTCAAACTGAGTTAGAACCCGAAGCGAACATTGACCTACCCCTACGCTGTCACTCCGAGCCCGGCGCCTTTCGGACAATGGGCGCGCGATGTTTGCGTCCCGGGATGGTGGTGCGGGAAGGAATCCGCTGTTGCCTTTACGTTTTTCTCCCGTAGGGGCACGGCGTGCCTGCCCGCCGCACCTTGGTCGGGCTTGCCCGCCGATTGCTGGCGGGCTGCCCGTTCGCCCGTCTTTTTCGCGTACAATTCTGTCGATTTCCAGGCTCCCGGTTCGACTAACCCGTAGGAGGCAACGCCATGCAATACCTGCTGCTGATTTACGGCCAGGAATCGGATTGGGCGAAGTTGACTCCCGCGCAACACGGCGCCATGAACCAGGAATACGGTCAGTTCAACAAGGAAATCATGGAGAAGGGAAAGTATGTCGGGGGCAACCGGCTCACGCCCGTCGCCACGGCCACAACCGTCCGCGACGGCAAGCGCGTCACCACCGACGGTCCTTTCGCGGAAACCAAGGAGCAACTCGGCGGCTATTACCTGATCGATGCGAACGACCTCGATGAAGCCATCGCCATCGCCGCGCGCATCCCTGCCGCGCGCCAAGGTTCCGTCGAGGTGCGGCCCATTGTTGCCATGGAGCAGTCCGCCCGCACGTAACGCCGTCAGCCCGGTCGGCGCCTGCCCAGAAAGGGCTCCCAGGTCGATGGCTAATCGAGCCTGGGAGATCAGACCTCGGCCACCCGCCGCGTCCCCGCCCGCCGCACGCTGGCGGGCCTTCAGCGCGGCATTCTTCGCTGTCATTCCGCGTTTTGTGCGGTCCGGACGGGTGAACGGACCGAGCCCGGCCGCCTTTCGGACGCGGGCGCGCGATGTTTGCGTCCCGGGGGTGATTCAGCGCAGCGGGGAATCTCTCTCCTCCGTTTCGTAGCGGCGAAGCGTGCTAGTGCTGCGTTAGGGGGGCGGAGCCTTAGCTCCGACATAAACAATCGTCGCGGAACGCCTTCCAATGCGCTGACTCTATCGCGGCAAGTACTCCCGGGCACCCGGCACGGATCAGTCAATGCCGGGCAATTCGAGCCTTCTTATAATTTCCGGTAGTCACGAGGGTAGTTCTCTCTGATGAACTCCTGCGCCTCAGCGTCTAGGCGATTCCATTCCCGTTTCGTGTCGCTGTCCCCTAACAGATTATCCCAGTCGATTAGCTCGACCGCATGTCCTTGGGGCACATTAGCCGCGTTCACGTAGCAGCCGCCGCTGATTTCAACGTAGATTTTCGTTTTTGTCTCCACCTTCGCCCCTTTCGTGTAGTCGCTCCACGGTCTGTCTTGGCCTTACGCTAAAACTTATCGGCATTCTGAAGCCGGCCCGCGAGCACAGGCTGCCCACTTTGCAGGATGCGGTACTGACCTCTTCCCAAGAATTCGAGAATACCCAAGTCGCGCAGCACTTGAAGCTGTTGCCGGATTTTGTCGCGCACATGCCTGTTGGCGGGGTGCAACCGGGCTAGCCCATCTTCCGAGGAGTAGACATCACGTAGCGAAAATCCGTCCTTCCTTAACGAACGAATCACATTCAGAACGTCAAGCGTCCACCCACGCTGCCTCGCGTCCAGCTTCGCAAGCGGGCGGATGCGCGCGTATTGGCTCCGTACACCCTGAGGGGGTAGCGCGGCGCCTGCAATGACAATCGGAATTCTCGCGTCCGCCGGAATCACGTGAAGCAGAATGTTGCAACCGACCCAGCCCGCGCGTCGTGCGCTAGGTCCGAGTGGACGCCGCCGCTCGATCGCCGATAGCGGAAACGCAAAGGACGGAATAAGAATTACATCTACGACCGCCCATTCCGAAGCGTCATAGTGCAGCGCAAATAAATTGGGAGTTCGATTTTCCTGGATCGCCCGGACCATGCTGCCGTATGCAGCGTCGACAATTCGACGAGAGAAAGGGCGCGATTGGGCCTTAAGCTGAAACGGAACGGAGCAGTCCGGACAGAAGTAATCCACCGCTGGCGTATTGGGTCTTGACGGCTTTAGAGTGGGAGACTCGCAGTTCGGACAGTATAGGCTTCTCCGAGCCCAGTTCTCAGTGGCAACGCGGGTGCGTTGTGCTTGGCTCCTGTAGTTGGCGAGCCCTTCGTCCGGTAAGGCGACTTCCACGCTGGTATTAGAGCACTTTCGCCGACCGACATAAACGTCACGCATCCTTCCTTATGATGCAAGGGCAGGACTGGCGAAAGAATTTAAAGAGCCCACAGTCGCTCACCCTTGATGTGCCGTCCGCCGTCCAGAACCATGGACGCATGGTCCCGTGAGACTGCATTCATGGCAAGAGCAGGCAGTGGCGTCTGTCGCCCCGGCGCAGTGCGACGAACGAATCCACCGCGGACGCCGAACGAAAACGACCTCTCAATCCTCCTCATCTTCGTGGGTGATCTCGCGCAAAAACTTCACCACGTCGCCCTCGCGCAGCTTCCGGCACATCCGGCTTAGCGACATCTGCTCTCGCGAATCGAGGGCGCGAAACAGCGACTTCACCAGCTTCGAATGCCTCGGCAGCACCTCCCGGATAAACTTCTTTCCCGATGCCGTCAGGCCTACGACGCTCACCCGTTTGCCCTCCCGTCTTTCGCCTCGCTTGGACTTCGGCCGATGGCTTGCTTCGAACACCACCGGCGGAAGCGCCACAATCATTCGCCGCACCCACCCGCGTTCCTCCAGATGCTTGATCGTGGCCTTCATATTCTGTGGCCTGGCCTTGCGCCGTCTCGCGACATCCGGAACGAACAGGGCGCCCTCGCGGTTTAGCATCTCCAGCAGACGAAGCTCCCCCATCGTCAGACCGAACGACTCCAGCGGCACGCGCAGCTCGCCTCTGAGCCAATCCGCTGTGTCGATCAAGTCCATATAGGCCTGCATGGCTCGCTGCGTCTTCTCTCTGTGCGTCGGATAATGCCTCATGGTACGAAATCCTCGCGAATCCGGTCTTTAGGCCGCCCGCTGGAGACATGCTCCATGTACCTCTTATCGCAGAAAATGACGATCCGATGAGGATCGTCATCCCGAGCGACCAACGGGAGCCGAGGGATCTCTCTTCAGCATCTTACCCTGTCACTCGCGCTCGCGCGCGATTCCGCATTTGACGATCCGGCGAGGATCGTCATCTGACAATGCGACAAGCATTGTCATCCCGAGAGCGACCATCGGAAGCCGAGGGACCTCTCTTCATGCTCAAGGCTCGCCATCGCTTCGTGCTGGTCGAGGGATATCTCTTCGTGCGTCCTTGCTTCTCACTCGCCACTTGCCACTAGCCACTCGCCACTTGCCACGCGGCCGAAACGCGCTCGGGACCGTTCGTGGGCTTCCCGGCTCCCGAACCAGCCGCCGACAGAAAATGGCCCCAACCGAGGCGGCTGGGCGTATATGATAGGAGCCGGGCCGGGATTCCGAGGCGGAAGGCTTGGCCGACGCAACGAATTGGGCCACGAACCGAGCCATGAACTCGGCGCCACGAATGCCACGAATGTCGAAATGAACATCGAAATGAACCATACGGAAAAGAGCACGGCCGCCGTGCTCCCGGCGCTCTCCGCCGCGGACGTCTTCGATCTCGACGTCCTTCGCGCGACGCCGCTCCGCCGCGATCCGTACGAGCATCTCGTCCTGCCCGGCTTCGTCAAGCCGGCGGCGCTCGAACGCATCAACGCCGATTATCCGCGCATCGATCACCCGGGCAGCTTTCCCCTCGATTCGCTCAAATTCGGGCCGGCGTTCCAGGCCATGGCCGACGCGCTGGAGTCCCCGGAATTTCGCAAGGCCTTCGAGGAAAAATTCGGCATGGATCTTTCCTCGCAGCCGACCACGATCACGGTCCGCGGCCGCTGCGGCTCGCGCGACGGGCACATCCACAACGATTCCGCGAGCAAGATCATCACCGTCTTGCTCTACATGAATCCCGGCTGGGACAACTCGGGCGGCCGCTTGCGCCTGCTTCGGTCCCGCGCGGATATCAACGATTTCGCCGCCGAAGTTCCGCCGTCCGGCGGCACGCTCGTCGCATTTCTCCGCTCGGATCGCTCCTGGCACGGCCACCTGCCGTTCATCGGCGAACGCCGCGTCATTCAATTCAACTGGGTCACGGGCAACGACAGCCGCCGCGTAGCGCTGTTCCGGCACCGCCTCTCGGCCTCGATCAAGCACCTCCTTGGTTTCGTCGGGCCTTCCCGGCCGGAATACTCGTGAGGCCGCGGCGCTTTTCATGACCAGCGCCGAACGGTTCCTGCTCGTCCGGCTCAGTTCGCTCGGTGATCTGGTGCATTCGGTTCCGGTCGCACCCGCTTTGCGGCGCAGTTTTCCCGGCGCGCGGATCGATTGGGTCGTGGACGCGAGGTGGGCTCCGCTGATGGAACTGGTCGAGGGATTGGACAACGTCATCCCTCTCGACCGATCCGCAGCCGGCACGCTCGCGTGCATTCGCCGCCTGCGCCGCGCCCGCTACACCTGCGCGATCGATATTCAGGGGCGCTACCGCTCGGCCGTGCTGGCGTGGCTTTCCGGTGCGCCGCGCCGGGTGGGCCGCCGCCCTGAAGCCACTCGCGAGCCCGGCGCCGCGATTTTCTACACCGACCGCGTCGTTCCCGCAGGAAAGCACATCGCGGAAATGAACGTCAGCCTCGCGGTGTGCGCCGGCGCGCGCCCGCCGGCGGAGCTCGAGTTTCCGTTTCGAGTTCCGCGCGACGCCGTGAGCCGAGTGCAAGAAACGCTGGCGCGGCAGGGGATCAGCGATTACGTGGTGATCAGCCCCGGCGGCGGTTGGGTATCGAAGTGCTGGCCGCCCGAACGCTTTGGCGAATTGTGCGCTGAGATTTGGCGGCGCCACGAGCTGCGCGCCGTGATCAACGTCGCCGAAGCTGAAGCGGATCTGGCGCGCGCCGTCGCCGGGGCTGCGGGCGAGTCGAAGCCCGCGGTTGTCTCGACGTCGATCCCGGAGCTGGCCGGTCTGCTTTCCCGGGCGCGCCTAGTGGTCGCCGGCGACACCGGCCCGCTGCATCTTGCCGCCGCGCTGGGCACGCGGGTGGTGGGCCTCTTCGGCGCGACCGACCCGCTTCGCAATGGTCCGCTCCCGCGCGGCGCGGTGGTTCGCAACGCCGCGGGCGAGCCGCCCGATTATGTCCGCGGCGATTACGTTCGTGCGCGCGACTATTCGCCCGCGATGCTGTCGCTCACCGGGGCGCAAGTTCTCGCCGCCGTCGAGCAGGAACTCAGCGTCGCCGCCCGCTGACTTTCGGCTTGGCGCCCGAAAGGTCCGCAGGTGCAGGCTGATTTTTCGTTGGCGCGCGCCGGAGTGCACAGCACCGCCGGCGCCGCTACAACTGCGCGCCTCTTTCGGCTATTCTTGTCCGCTTATGCTGGACCTCGGATACGTGCGGGAACACCTCGACGCGATCGAAAAGATGGCGCGCGACCGCGGCGTCGCGATCGCCCTCGACGCGTTCCGCATCATCGACGCCGAGCGCCGCGAGGTCATCACCTCGACCGAGCGCAAGAAAGCCGAGCGCAATAAGGTGAGCGACACAATCGTCCGTCTGCAAAAGACGATCCAAGATGTTGGCGCGCAGGGCGGCGACATAGCAGGCTTGAAAGCAGAAAGAGACTCGATCTTGGCGCGCATGAAGGCTGTCTCCGAAGCGATCAAGCGCGCGGACGAGCGCGTGGCTGAGCTGGACGAGGCGCTGCGCCAGTTCATGCTCACGGTGCCGAACATCCCGCATTCGAGCGTCCCGGTGGGCAAGGGCGCGGCGGACAACGTCGAAGTCCGCCGCTGGGGCGCGCCGCCGAAATTCGATTTCGCGCCGAAGCCGCACTGGGAAATCGGCGAGGGCGCGGGAATTCTCGATTTCGAGGCGGCGGTGAAGATCGCGGGCGCGCGGTTCGTGGTTTACAAGGGACTCGGCGCGCGGATGGAGCGCGCGATCGCGAATTTCTTCCTCGACGTGCACACGCGCGAGTCCGGCTTCACGGAAATCCTGCCGCCGTTCCTGGTGAACACGCAATCGCTCACCGGCGTCGGCCAGTTGCCGAAATTCGCCGCGGACATGTTCCACCTCGAAGGCACCGACCTGTGGCTCACGCCGACCGCCGAAGTCGAATTGACCAGCTATCACCGCGACGAAACGCTCGACGCCGACGCGCTGCCCATCAAGATGTGCGCGTGGACGGCCTGCTTCCGCTCCGAGGCGGGCGCCGCCGGAAAAGACACGCGCGGAATCAAGCGCCAGCACCAGTTCCAGAAAGTCGAGCTGTTCAAGTTCACGCGGCCCGAGCAGAGTTACGACGAGCTCGAATCGCTGGTGCGCAGCGCGGAACTGGTGCTGCAAAAGCTCGGGCTGCACTACCGTGTCGTGCTGCTCTGCACCGGCGACATGGGATTCGCGTCGTCGAAGACGTACGACATCGAGGTTTGGCTGCCGTCATCGCAGGAGTTCATGGAGATTTCTTCGTGCTCGAACTGCGAGGCGTTTCAGGCGCGCCGCTCGGGAATTCGATTCAAGCCCAAGGGTGGCAAGTCGGAATTCATCCACACGCTCAACGGCTCGGGCCTCGCCGTTGGGCGCACCTGGATCGCGATTGTCGAGAACTACCAGCAGGTGGACGGATCGATCGTGATTCCCGAAGCGCTGCGGCCTTATATGGGCGTCGATCGGATCGCCAAGGCGTGAGGGCCGGGCACAATGCGCGCGGCGGAACTTTTCAGGAGATGCGGGAAGGGTGCGGGCGTTCGTTCGAAACCCGCACCCCGCTCCCGGAAGGTTGGATGATTCCCTAGCTGGACTTTACGATGCTGTCCACGTGCAGCGCACCCTTATCCGTCACGTGGCCGGTCACCTTTACTTCCTGCCCGAGGTCCTTGTCGCCGTTCACAGCGTCCTGGTTCTCGATCGTGAGAACTTTCTTGTCCGCGCCGTTCACGAAGACCCAGGAAGCGCCGTTGGTCTTGACGCAGGTCTGGGCGCAGGCCTTGTGTCCCGCGCTCATACCCTTGGCGCCACAGTGGCTGTCGCTGATCCAGCCCGTCCATGTCTGAGCGTCGGCAGCGCGTGTGGTGTGCATTGCGGAAAGACCGATCGCGGCGAAGAGCAGCGCGACCAGACCGAACGTGCTGATGGCCTTTTTCATGATGAGTTCCCTCCTCAGAGATATGGCCGATTTGCCCCAGCCGGTTTCCTTCCAGCAGCCGGCATTCATCAGGTGCGATGTTCTTACAGGAGATGGGTGAGTTCACTATGGGACAAGGCTGCTGCCCTTCCGGCTGGACGCTTCGTTTATATCCCCAAAGGTTGTAATGCGGCAAGGCTCATTTCTCATCCATCCTCAGGAGACGGGACCGACCAGGACCATCGGGCCGGTGGGTTGCGGCATGCCGCCTGCGGGCTCGAGCGTGACCGCGAAAGCTTTCGGCGCGATTCCCTGCGGCACTTTCATCATCCAGCGATCGGGCTGTTCACTCGCTGGATTGAAGACGCCCGCGCTGATCGGCTTGCCCGCCGCCGGGACCAGCCAGAGCTGATAGCTCTTCGCCGCCGGCGCGGGCGCGATTTCGCCTTCGTATATCAGCATGCCCATCTTCGCGTTGTACATCACGTGCGCGGTCCCCTTCGGCTGGCCGGGCTGCGCCGCGAGCGCCACGGTGATCGTATCATTCGCGGTCATGAGGTCGGCGACGTCGCGGGCGTCACGCAGTTGCTGCTGCTGTTGCTTCGCGGACGCGCGCAGCGCCGCAAGCTGCTGGTCGAGGCGGCGATTCTCGTTCCAGAGGACGATTGTCGCGACCGCCAGCACGACGCCCGCCGGGGCAAGCACCGCTGTCCGCCCGAAAATTCCACTCACGCCGTGGGAGGGTAGCGTGCAGGTCCTTTCGGGGTCAACGACCCTGTTTCAGGGCATTTAGGCGCTACGACTTCGGCATGGCGGTTCCGCGCAACGGATTATCAGAAAGACGTCCACAACCGATTATTTTACAATAACTTACGGGATTGTGGTCGTCGATGCCGTTGGGGAAATTGGCGGTTTACCGTTGTTCAATAAGAGCATTCCGGTGGTGGTTTTGGTTGACATCTTTTGCCGCTTCGCTAAACTTCGACCTTCGCACGACTTACGAGCATCCAGGCCATTCAGAGTCACTAGTAGATAGAAGCAGCGCAAGGTTCCCACTTTCAGGAGGAAGGCACGATGGCCACCACCGTCGCCAAGGCGGCTCCCCAACCCATGCCGCGGATCGCGCCGCGCGAGGATCTCAACCCTCACCGCATCGCGCAGATCCAGTTCGACATCGCGGCCGAGTACCTGAAGCTCGATCAGGGGCTGCGCCAAATCCTCCGCACGCCGAAGCGAGTGCTCGAAGTATCCATCCCAACGAAGATGGACAATGGCCAGGTGAAGGTCTTCACGGGCTACCGCGTGCAGCACAATTTGGCGCGCGGCCCGGCGAAGGGCGGCATCCGGTACCATCCGAACGTCACCGTCGACGAAGTGAAAGCGCTCGCAACCTGGATGACGTGGAAGTGCGCAGCGGTCAACATCCCATACGGCGGCGGCAAGGGCGGCGTGATCTGCGACCCGAAGCGAATGAGCAAGGCCGAGCTCGAGCGGATGACGCGGCGCTATACCTCCGAAATCCTCCCCATCATCGGGCCG
>Ga0187872_10001709_pt1 | contig 21455 bp, 18 predicted proteins | sample June2016WEW_16_4_FD_132973 | JGI IMG/M metagenome (GOLD analysis project Ga0187872, IMG submission 132973) | Peatland microbial communities from SPRUCE experiment site at the Marcell Experimental Forest, Minnesota, USA - June2016WEW_16_40 | ecosystem: Environmental > Terrestrial > Soil >...
TCCGCATCCTCACTGCCACCAACAAGGATCTGCGCGCGGCCGTCGCCGACAAGACATTCCGCGAGGACCTCTACTTTCGCATTTCCGCCGTGCCCATCACGATTCCACCGCTGCGGGAACGCGGAGAAGACGTCATCCTGCTTGCGGAGCATTTCCTCGAGCGGTTTAAGCGGGAGTTTCACAAACCGTCGCTCGGATTGACCGGCGACACCCGCGCCCGGCTCCGAAGCTACTCGTGGCCGGGAAACGTCCGGGAGTTGCAGAACGCGATCGAACGCGCAGCCATCCTGTCGAGCGCTGAAATCGACGCGGCGGCCCTCCAATTGCCCACCACAAAACCGGCGCCCGAAGAAATGCCCGATGGGATGCTCGAAGAGCAATTCTTGTGGGAAGGGCCGCTCGATGAAGTGTCGCAGCGCGCCGTCGCCCATGTCGAGCGATTCAAGATTCACAACGCGCTGCGCGAATCGAAGTGGAATAAGACGCGCGCCGCCGAAAAGCTCGGCGTATCGTACAAGACACTCCTCACGAAGATCCGGAGCCTCGGCCTCGAGAACTAGCTTCGCTAGCTCAACAATTCGACAAACACCTCGTTTGAAATCGCCAGCCGCTCGGGGGCAAGGCGCAGGTGCGTCCCGTCGAGTTCGATCAAGCCGTGTGAATGCAGGGTATCGATCCGGCCGCGCAGAACGGCGAGCCGGTCTTTCACGTGCGCTTCGTAGTCGCGCTCGATGCGCGCGAGATCGATGCCCTCGAGCTGACGCAGGCCAAGGAAAAACTCTTCGTGCAGCGCGTTCCAGGGAGTGACAGGCTCGATCTGCTCTCGCGTGGATAGCCCGCGCTCGATGCACGTCACGTAACGGCCGGAATCGTGGATGTTGGCCCAGCGCGTGGTGCCGTCGAACGAATGCGCCCCGGCGCCAAATCCGAGATAGGGCTCGCGCCGCCAGTATTTCAGGTTGTGGCGCGAGCGGCGGCCGGGCAGCGCCCAATTCGAGATTTCGTAGTGTTCGTAACCCGCGGCGCCGAGGCGCGCGCACGCGGACTCGTAGAAATCCGCCATGGCATCGTCTCTCGGGACTGCGGCGGCGCTATAGCGCTCGCCGCCGGCGAGCGCTTCCCTGCCGAGGCGGCTGCCTTCGTCGATTTCGAGCATGTAAACAGAAACATGCTCGGGATAGATACGAAGGAGCTGGCTGACCGATTCCTCCCACGATTCGCGCGTCTGGTGCGGTAGCCCCGCGATCAAATCCATGCTGATGTTGCGGAAGCCGGCGGCACGCAGAAAGTCCGTGGCTCGGAACACATCTTCGCGGCGGTGCATCCGGCCCGCAGCCTGAAGTTCACGGTCATGGAAGGACTGGACGCCCAGGCTGATGCGGTCAAAGCCGGCCGCTCGCCATGCGGACGCCTTTACGGGAGAAATCGTTTCGGGGTCGGCTTCGAGCGTGACTTCGAGAAGATCGGTGCGATAGCACCGCCGCAGCGTGTCGAGAATCTTCGCCAGCGCGGAAGGGTCCAGAAGGCTCGGCGTGCCGCCTCCGAAATACACGGTGTCGATGGTGTCCGTGCCGGCAGACGACACTGATTCTGTAATCTCGCGGCAAACGGCTTCGGCGTAGGGCTGATAGCGGTCGCGGGAAACCACACCCGTATGGAAGTTGCAGTAGGTGCATTTCGTCTGGCAGAACGGCACCTGAATGTAGACACCGAGAGTCATCGCCTATCCAAGAATCTAGCACAGCTCGCCGCGGCACTGCTCTCTCGCCGCATCCCGAATCCACGCGCACCCATCTGATAAGATGGGGCCGGGCATGGACACGCCACTGATCGAGGAACATCGCGCCGCCGGCGCGCATCTCGCTGAATTCGAGAGCTGCGTCCTGCCGGAGTCTTTTTCGAACCCTGAGCGCGAATATCGCGCGGCGCGTGAGAGCGTTGCGCTGTTCGATGCGAACTGGCACGCAATCCTCACCCTTGTCGGCCGCGATCGCGTCAAATACCTGCACAATGTCTCATCGAACGACATCAAGTCCCTGCCCGAGGGGCGCGGCACGCTCGCGCTGCTGCTGAACCCACAGGGCCACATCCTCGCAGAACTCGAAGTCTATGCGCTGCCGGAAAAGCTGCTCCTGCTTTCGCACGCGTCGTTGCGCGAACGCACGATCGCAACGCTCAAGAAATACATCATCGGGTCGCAAGTGCAGGTCGAAGACTTGACCGGCAAGATGGGCAGTCTCGCGGTCGAGGGCCCGCGCGCGGCAGAGGTTGTCGCGCAGGCGTGCGGCGTGTCGCTCGCGGAACTTGCGGAATTGTCGGTCCAAGAAGTGACGGTCGGCGGGGTGCCGTGCTACTTGCTGCGCCGCTCCCACTTCGGCGCCACGGGCGCTGAATTCATCGCGCCAAGCGAAAGCCTGCCTGTGCTGTGGCGGAAGCTGCTCTCGGCGGTGCGCGCGCAAGGCGGCGAACCTATCGGAATGTCCGCTTTCCACGCGCTGCGGCTCGAGGCGGGCGTACCCTGGTTCCCTGTCGACTTCAATGACGCGATGATCCCCCACGAGGCCGCCCTTGAAAACACGCACATCAGCTTCAGCAAGGGCTGCTATACCGGGCAGGAGATCGTCGAGCGTGTCCGGTCGCGCGGGCATGTGAACCGGAAGCGCGTCTCGCTCAAATTCTCCACCAGCGCACCACCATTACCGGGCACGAAGTTGCGCGCGGGAAGTGCCGAGGTCGGCTACGTGACGAGCGCGGCATTGTTACCTGCGGCGGGCGCCGCAATCGGCATGGGGTACGTGCGGCGCGAGCAGTTTGCGCCAGGCAACTTGCTGGAGTTCGACGGTGGAACGGCCGAAGTGACGATCCGATCAGAATCGTCATCCTGAGCGAAGGATCTCTCCCACCCAACGGTCCGGCTCAGATCTTAGTTAGCTCTTCGACAAGTTGAGCGAACGCAGGAAACTGCCGCGGTCCGCGTCAATCTTCTTCTGGAGCTGGAAGACGGCGTAGAGAAGGGCCTCGGGGCGCGGCGGGCAGCCCGGAACGTAGACGTCGATCGGAATCACTTGATTGACGCCCTGCACGATCGCGTAGTTGTTGAAGACGCCGCCGGAAGTGGCGCAGGCTCCCATCGAAATTGCCCACTTGGGTTCCGGCATCTGGGCGTAAAGCTGCTTGATCACGGGAGCCATTTTCTGCGACACGCGGCCCGCGATGATCATCAGATCGGACTGCCGAGGTGAGCCGCGAAAAACCTCCGCGCCGAAGCGGGAAATATCGTAGCGCGACGCGGCCATCGACATCATTTCGATCGCGCAGCAGGCCAGGCCGAACGACATAGGCCAGATCGAACTGCGGCGCGCCCAGTTCACCACTTTGTCGAGCGAGGCGAAGAGAATCCCTTCGTCCTTTAGAAAGCTCGCATCTTCTCCCGGCTTTTCGAGCGTCACGCCCTTCGAGAGTTCAACGGCCATGGTTGGATCTGGCTCCCTTCGCTTCGACCGCCCAGCCCCTACGGCTTCATTTTGCATCTTCGCCTGGGAATTTGCAAAGGCCGCGATTCAGTGGACCTCAACGGTAACCGTGGCGGACTTCGTGCCGCCCGCCGCGTCCGTGGCCGTCAGCGTATACGTGGTAGTTTTCCGGGGCGAGACGCTGACGCAGCGCTCGAACGAGGGCCAGACGGCGTTCGACTGCGGCTCGAGCGTCACGGATTTTGCGTTCGAAACACTGTAGCAGAGGTCGGTCGAATCACCGCGGCTGATGATTCCCGCGGTCGCGTAGAAGGACAGAATATCGAAGCGGTTTCCGCCCATGCCCTCGAAGGTGCGCTGGTCGTCCGCGCGTCTTTGGGCCGCGGCGCGCTCTTCGATAACGCGCGTCTCGTGCGAACGCGACCAAAACACCCATCCCACGTAGCTCAGCGCTAGGACGAAAACCGTCGCGGAAACGAGCAGGTAGCTGCGAAGCCCCGTTCGCGGCTTCGGATCAGGATTGGCGTCGGTGAGCATCGGCGCGGTTTCTCGCCCAAGGAGTGCTCAACACTACTGTGGCGCGGGGGGCGCGGTCGAAGGTGGCGTCGACGACGGCGGAACGACCGCGCCACCGAAGCTGCCCGAATTACCTATGGAACCAGCCCCGATTCCTCCGGGCCCGATGGGCTGCCCGATCTGTTGCCCCTGTGCCCCTTGGGGATTCAACCCCTGTTGGATGGCCTGCGCCTGGTCCTCAAGTGGATTCCAAATGAACTCCCAGTCTTTGTACTTCTTGGCGCCGTGATAGATCCTAACGGATTTCTGATCCACTTTGGTCGGAACGCCAACGCCTGTCAGGAAGGCACCGATCACGGGGCTGTCGACGGGTCCCGTCGGCTGGAGCGCCAAGAGCGGGTTGGGAATCTGCCCGGAAGCGCTTATGCCAGACTGAGGCGACCCGGTAGAAAACCCAGACTGGTCGGAAGCCGAATTCTGCGAAGTGCCTGAGCTCGAGGGGCTATTCGTCGCGCCCGAGGATGCTTGTGACGACGAACTATCGCCTCCCTGGGAGCCCGGGGTGTTCGGGGCGTTAGTGGTGTTCGGGTTGTTCGCCCCCGAGTTACTTGCACCGTTTCCAGTGCTCGCGCTGCTCGTGTCGGTGTTCCCAGAAGCCATGCTTGACACTGGAATGCCCGGGAACGCGCCCTGCTGCACTCCGGGAAGCGTGCCTCCGTTCAGATCTATTAGAGCCATTTGTTGGAGCGTCGCGTAGCGGACGCTGCCGATGATCTGGCCCGTGCCGTTGACGTAGATGAAGCGCCACGCGCCTTCATCGGGGTCCATCGGATCCTTGTACGCAGCCGGGCGCAGGAAATGAAGATTGAGCACGCCCATTTCGAGATCGTCGCTGGACTGCGGGTAGTGCCCTGTCTTGTGGAAATAGAGCCGGACGGCGCGGGCCCACTGATTGCCCCGCCAAATCGTTTGTTCTTCGCGCTCGCGGCGGCCCTGGGTCACAAGATTTTCCAGAGCGATCTGGGAGCCAATAATGACGGCGAGGATTATGAACAGCGCCATCAGGTAGGCGTAGCCCGATTCACTGGAGCGCCTGGCGCGGCGCTTGCCGTCAGACGTTGAATTGCGAGATTGAGTGTCGAGCATTCTCACTTGGATGCCGCCATCGAGAACAAGGAGAGGTCGACGGCGTCCCCCATCGCCTGGTATCCGGCAGCCGACGGGTGCAGGTGGTCGCCGCTGTCGTTGGATGTTAGAACCTGGGTTGGATGCGCGGGGTCACGCACGGCCGCGTCAAAGTCGATCACGCCGTCAAAAGCGCCGCCGGTGCGGATCCACGCGTTGACGGCCTGCCGCTTCGCTTCGCCTTCGGCAGAGTAATACCGCGCTCCCTCGAACGGCGTAAGCGTTCCGCCGAAAATCGCGATACCGTGTTCGTGGGCGCGCTCGACGATCTGCCGCAGTCCGCCGATGATCTCGTCCGCGGTGACAGCCTCGCTGGCCGTGTCTCTGCCTGGAATTTTGGCGGCGCTGAATCCGATGTCGTTGATGCCTTCGAGCACGATCACGCAGCGGACGCCAGGTTGAGCAAGCACGTCGGCGTCGAAGCGGGCCAGCGCGTTCTGTCCGATGAAGTCGTGGAGGATGCGATTGCCGCTGATTCCTTCATTCAGCACCGCCATGGGATGACGGCCGGACTTGGCAAGCAGCTTTCTCGCAAGCTCGCTCGGCCAATCGCTGTTGGTATCGGGCTTGGCGGTGGCGCCGTCTGTTATCGAATCGCCGAATGCCACGACCGCCTGCACGCCCGCCGGCGCCAGCACATCAACGCCGGAGAGCCAATACCACGAGGGTTTGGTAATCGTGTACGGCACATCGGTAGTGCCGGTGAAATCGCCGGACGCGGAAATATACGTCTCGTGATGCCCCGTGGCGTGCCACGTAGCCGGTCCCGTCTTGTCCGGCACATAGACGCTCACAGAAAGGTCGCCCAATGGCGGCACGTCGAAATCCACTGGATCGCTCAGCACAAACGCTCCCGGAGGAATCGTGACCGATTTCTGGCCGCTGAAAGTGAGGGGATGATCGGAATCCGGCCGAATCGCGGCCCCTTCCCTGCGAAGCGCAATGTGCGCCGCGCCAATGACGAGGGCAGTCGCGCCATAGCCGTTCGACAGTCGAACCCGCACGCGGCGCCCGCCAACGCTGGTGTGTACGATCATCCGCAAGGTTTGATTGTCAAAACCATCGTTCGAGCCGATGCCGCCCGCGGCGGCCTCCGGGGAGGCGCTCCACGTACCGACCCAGTGTTCGCCCGCCTTTGGTCCCGCCGCGACGGCCGAGCCTGTTTCCAGCAGGGTAAGCGTGAAAACGAGCCACGCGCAAAACCAAACCCGCCAGCGACTGCCCAGATGCATTCGCGCTCCTTCCTCTCAATTCCGAACTTAGTTGCCGCTGCCGCCTTGATCCGGTGGCTGGACCATTGGCATCGTTACGTGGCGGCCGGTAGAAATCTCCTCGACGTCGGCCGAATCGTTGCCGATGTGCACGAGGCGGAACCGGCCCAAGAAAGTGGCGCCTTCGGCGACCACAAGGACGTCGTCACCGCTCGTGAAGAACGCGACGCGCCTCCCTATTCGCGGCTGCGACGCATAGCCGAAAAATTCCGCCTGAACCTGGGGCGGCGGAGGCGGTGGAGGCAGCATAGGGCCGATGAAGGGCGCCGCTTTGGTTTCGCCCCCTGGCGGTGTTGGCGGCGGTGGCGGCGCGGCGACAAAGATGTTCCGGTGCGAGCCGGAATATTCGAGCTTCTGAAGTTTTGTCAGCAGATCCAGACGGAGCTGCGGCTCCTCGACGTCGAGCGGCTCGAATTTCGTGTCCGCGGCAAGTACTCCGGGCACTTCCGCAACCTGCGTGCGGCTCACGGAATAGTAGACAGCGGCTGCGAGCACCGCGAGCAGTCCCACGAGAGCGTAAATTTCCGTGCGCCGCGACATCGTTCAGGTCCTGAAATAGGTATGCAGTTGAATTTCCAGCCGGATCGCTCCGGCGGTCGCCGAACCCAGGCGCAGGTCGTCGACGAGGTAGAAATTCTTCGATCGCTCGAGACCGTTGATGAACTGGATCACCGCCGGGTAGTCCGCATCGACGCTCGTGCTGATCGAGATCTCGGTGACGCCGCGGTCCTTGACGTCCTTCTGCCGGAAAGAGAACCCGGGGGTCTTCACTCCCGCCTTCGAGGCGATCGCGCCGAGGTCCGATTCGATCTGCGAATAACCAGTCGCCGCATTGAGAAACGATCCGTTGTAGAACGCATCGCAATCCATCCCCACCCGAGGGAGCGATGCCCTGATTTTCTCGCCGCGCTGGATATCTGCGCGAAGGAGCTTCGCCTGAATCGCCAGGCGGTCTCGCTGCGCGCGCAGCGCCTCCGGACCCTGGCGGGACGTTTCCCAGAGGAAGAACGCCAGCGCAAGGTCCGCCACCAGCAGCAGCACGAGGGCGGCGCCGATCCATTTCTTCCATGTCTGCCAGGCGCCGTTTATGGTCATGTGGTCGAGTACCAGACCGTCAGATCGAGTGTGATTCGATCGCCCGATCCCAATTGCTCCGAATGCCGCTCGTCTCTGACGACCATTCCTGAAAACATCTTCGATTTTTCGATTGCTTGCAAGAACTGGATCTTGCTCTCGTCGGAGACGGCGCCGACTTCGAGCGTCACCTCGGCGCGGCCGTTGACGAGCTGCGGTGAGATGCTCACCACTCGCACGCCGGGAGGAAGCGTCTGCTCGAGGTCCATGAAAATCTTTGTCCAGGGGAAGCTGCGCTCGTCGATCAAGGAGTTGAGAAACGCGGATCGGTCGAGAGTCTGCCGCGCCGCCGGACTGCGGAAATAGGATTCGAGCTCCTGCTGTCTTTGCTGGCCGGCCCGGATTTCCTGTTCCCAGTGGTTGATGTCCGCGCGGAGCTGACGGGTAGCCTGCCAGGAGCGGTACGCAGCATGCGACAGCACCACGAGAGCAAAGACTCCCACCGTCCCGGTCAGAGCGGCAGCAGCGAGGAACGGCCGTCTATTCGGGTGTGGTGCTGTTGCGAGATTGAGATGGAGCTTCATCTTCCTCTCAGAGCAGGAATGGAGTTTCCCAGTTCCGATTCAGGCCCTTACGAGCCTGCATTCATCATCCAGCCCGTCAGCGAGTCCAGCCCGTGGCGGATCAAATCTCTTGCGGGCTCGCCGAGGCCGTGCGCTGCTTCGGCTTCGAGCATCGACTCGGCGTGGATTCCCAACCCCGACTCCAGCGCGTTTCGGAACAGTTCCTCGCTCTCGCCGAAACCGGACAGGCGCGCTCGGTCGACGGGCGCGTCCCAGTTGTCCTGGTAATATGCGATCGCCGGGAAAACTTCATCGAGAACAGCCTGCGGCTCGAGCAGAGCGGCCTCCGCCGGCATGTCCGTCGAGCGATAGACGCACATGTTCGCGCCGTTTACGATGACGGTGGTCAGCGTTTTCCCCGAAACGCGAACCAGAAGCGTTGCGCCGTGTTCTTCCAATAGCGGCAATGCAGCCAGCGCTGAGTTCAACACCACGCCGGCAGGAGCGCCGAGAGACTCGACGATTTCTTCGTACTCGCGGATGATTTGCTGTCGCGCAACCGCGCTGACCACTTCGAGGCTTCCGTCGCGGGCCGATTGGCGCATCCACGCAACTACAGTTTCTTCCACGTTGAACGGCACGCTCTTCTTGAGCCGCCAGCGCAAGAGCGGCAGCGCTTCATCCGCTCGCCGCGGGAGGCTGTCAAACGGCAGTATGAACACGCGTACAACCGCATCCGGCACCAGCAGCGCGAGCGAGGCCCCGCGCGCGGGAATGCGGCCGAACACGCGGCGCAGAGCTCCGCGCACAGCGTCGGGCTGCGTGACGTTTGTCTCCACCGGCGAAGGCATCACCGCACCCGCGGGCAGCGATTCCACCACAACGCCTTCCAGATCGCCGCGCGCGCTTCCCCAGCGAGCCGCAGCCACGTGATTGGGCGATATCTCGACGACCAGAGGCGGGTGGGGCATGGCGTGCAGCCAGCGGTCGATTCGCCGGACGATCCCGGCCTGGTAGAACCTGCTTTCCAAACTGTCCGAGCCCGTGAGCTTAATCAAGGAACGTCACCTTGTTGATTTCGCGCAGCGTCGTGACCCCGGTGCGGACCTTGCGGAGTCCCGATTCGCGCAGAAAACTCATGCCTTCTTCCCGTGCAACGCGCTTGATTTCGGACGTCGGCCGGCGATCAATGATCATCTCGCGGATGCGGTCGGAAAGATCGAGCAGTTCGGTGATGGCCGTGCGCCCCCGATAGCCGCTGCCGGAACACTCCAGGCAGCCCGCGCCTTCGGAAAACGCAACCTGGCTCCATTCGGCGGGGTCGAGACCCGATTCCCTCAAGACATCCGGCGCGTACGTCACCCGCTTCTTGCAGTTGTCGCAGATCACGCGAACCAGCCGCTGCGCCATGATGCAGTTGAGGGCGGAGACGAAATTGTAAGGCTCGACTCCCATGTTGATGAAACGCCCGATCACGTCGGTCACGTTGTTGGCGTGGACCGTCGTGAACACGAGATGTCCCGTCAGAGCGGAGTTGATCGCGATCTGCGCGGTCTCCTGGTCGCGGATTTCGCCGACCATGATCTTGTCCGGGTCGTGGCGCAGGATCGAACGCAGCCCGCGCGCAAACGTAAGGCCCTTCTTTTCGTTCACGGGAATCTGCGTGATGCCGCGGACCTGATATTCCACGGGATCTTCGATGGTGATGATCTTGTCTTCGTCGTTCTTGATTTCGTTGATGGCCGCATAGAGCGTGGTGGTCTTGCCCGAGCCGGTGGGGCCGGTAACGAGCACCATGCCGTAGGGCTCGCGGATGTACCGGCGGAAGCGTGTCACTTCGTCATGGTCGAAGCCGACCACATCGAGCGTCAAGTTGCGGAACTTCTCGCTCAGCGTTTCCTTGTCGAGGACGCGCAGCACGGCGTCCTCGCCATGCACCGAAGGCATGATCGAAACACGAAAATCGACGAAGCGGCCTTTGTAGCGCACGCGGAAGCGGCCGTCCTGGGGGACGCGGCGCTCGGCGATGTCGAGCTCGCTCATCACCTTGATGCGCGAAAGGATCGTGGCGTGCCAGTCCTTGGCGAGCGGTTGCATGGCGAACTGAAGGACGCCGTCGATGCGGTACTTCACGACGACTTCCGAATTCCGCGTCTCGATGTGGATGTCGCTCGCGCGCCGCTCGAGCGCCGTGAAGATCACGGTGTGGACCAGCCGCACGACCGGGCTCTCGCCCGTGTCGCGCGTGAGCTTCTCCATCGAGATGTTTTCGTCGCTGTCTTCCTCTTCGCCGACAACCTGGAGCGTGAAACCTTCCGTCGCCTGGTCGAGAACGCGCTGCGACTGCTCCGTGCGCTTCAGCAGGTCGCCGATCTGCGAAGCCGTGGCCACCTTGATCTGCAAGCGTTTGCCCAGCAGCAGCTCCAATTCGTCTCGAAGCTGCAACTGGCTCGGGTCGGCCATGGCCACGACGAGGGTCGAGTCGTGTGCTTCGAGCGGCACGAAGTTGTAGCGGAACATCAATTCGGCGGGGATGCTGCGCACCAATTCCGGATCGATACGCTGCTCTAGCAGGTCGATGAAGGGGCAGCGGTAGCGTTCGGCCAGGCCGCGGGAATGCTCGCGTTCGGCTACGTCGTTCGCTGCGCTTGCAGGCGCCGGATTATTGCTCGTTGTGGCCATCGATTCGGTTCCCCTCACGATCCGACTTGAAGAGAGAACATCGGCAGATACAGCGCGATCAAAATGAAGCCTATCACAACGGCCATGACCGCCAAAATTACGATGGGAATCCACGAAAGCGTCCGTTGCAGGCTCGTGCCAACTTCGTCTTCATAGAATTCCGCGACGCTCGTGAGCATGGCCCCGAGCGCGCCCGATGCTTCGCCGACTTCGATCATCTCGAGCGCCAATCCCGGAATCAGGTGCGTTTCAGCAAGGCTTGCGTGCAGAGCTTCTCCTTCCTTCACGCGGTCGGCTGCTTCCTCGACCGAAGTCGAAACGAGCCGGCTGCCGATCGCCGCCGCCGATGTGTGCAAAGCCGGGACCAGCGGAGTGCCCCCCGCAAGCAGCGTCGAAAGCGTGCGCACGAACTGGGCAATCTGCGCCTTCAGCCAGATATCTCCGAAAATCGGTAAGCGCGGCTTCAACCGATCGATGGCGAGCGCACCGCGGTCCGACCGGGTCCACAGGAATATCGCGACAGCCGCAATTCCGACAACCGCAAGCAAACCGAGGAAGTAGCTCCGCAACGGCACGGCCACGCTAAGCAGGATTCGGGTTGGCACGGGGAGTGGCACGCCAAGTTCGTGGTAAAGCTCGGCGAACCGCGGCATCGCGTAGGTGACAACATAGGTCACCACGAACACGGCCGTTGCAACCAGAACCGTGGGGTAGATCAACGTTGTCAGCAAGCGGCTGCGAAAGCCGGTGCTCACGCGCAGGTAGGCGATGTACTGCTCGAGGACGCCCGTCAGATTGCCGCTGCGCTCCCCCGCCGTGATTATGGTGACATAGACCGCCGGAAACGCCCCCTGCGCCGCGAGCGCCTCCGACAAGAGGGCGCCCTCGCGGACGCGCTGGCGGACCTCACCAAGAATGGGACGCAGGCGGGGAGCCGCAGCGCGCTCGGCGAGCAGATCGAGCGCCTTCAGGATCGTCAGCCCGGCCTTGATGAGGGTATTGAACTGCTGGTTGAAAATCAGAAAATCGTGCGGACGGATGGTCCGGTCGCGGCCCGACTGGCTGAGCTGCGTCAGCAGATCGAAATGGTTGCGTACGGAAAAGACGTAGAAGCCGCGCTCGGCGAGCTTCTGCCTGGCTTCGTCTTCCGACTGCGCCGTCTCGACCTGCTGGAAGATCCGGCCGCTCGTGTCCCCGACTTTGCAAACGAATTCAGCCATGCCTGTGGAGGCACGCCGCCCTTGCGGGCGACCCCTCAAACCTTAGCATACCCTTTCCGGGCCAAGACTGAGGCCCCGAAAACAGCCTGTTAATAGGATGTGACAACGGCGAAAAGGCTGTATGGCGAGCCGTCGGCCACGGAGAACCCCGCCCATCGGAAGCCCTGAGAATATGGCCAAGGCCCCCAAATGGGTGTGGTAAAGTCGCAAACTGCCAATTCGATGGAGCCGATTTCACACTTCTTTTATTCCGATCGCCTGAAGCTGCAATTCTGGGACCACGGCCAGGACGGGAAGCCGTCGCTCGTGCTGGTCCACGGCGGCCTCGACCACGCCCGCAGCTGGGATTGGGTGGCGCGGTCGCTGCGCGAGCACTACCACGTCTACGCCCTCGATCTGCGAGGTCACGGCAACAGCGCCTGGGCGCTGGGCGGCATCTACAGCGTCGCCGAACACGTTCTCGACCTCTCTGCGCTGCTCGACATCATCAACGACTTCCCGATCCGGCTGGTCGGCCATTCGCTCGGCGGCGGAATCGTCCTGCACTACGCGGGTGTCTACCCGGACCGCGTCCGCAAGGCGGTGTCGATCGAGGGCCTCGGCGCCCCGCCAAATAGCCACCTCCACGGTCCCGCGTCGGAACAACTGCGCCACTGGATCGAATCGGTCCGTGATATGGAGAAGCGCAAGTCGAAAAGCTATCCGAGCCTCGACGCCGCGATTGCCCGCATGAAGGAAGCGAATCCTCACCTTTCGGACGAAGTCGCCAAGCATCTGACCCTGCACGGCACGAACTGGGAAGCGGATGGATCGCTCGTCTGGAAGTTCGACAATTTCGCGCGGCTCTTCCCGCCCTACGGTCACCGCATCGACGATGTCGTGGAGATGTATCGGCAGATCAGTTGTCCGGTTCTGCTCTTCTGGGGATTCGAGAGTTTTTTGCCCCTGTCGGAGACCGACCGGCAAAAGATGGCGATTCACGATTGCCGGCTGATCCGAGTGCCGAATGCGGGCCACTGGCTGCACCACGACCAACTCGATCTCTTCCTTCGCGAAACGACGGCGTTTCTGCGCGACTGAGTTCGCGCGCATAAGGAGTCGTTTCCATTTGCGGGTAAGAGGAGCATCGATTCTTTGTTTTGAATGAGTTACGGCCAATTCTACTCGACAGGAGTGACGGGTAGAAATGCAGTGGAAGTAGCTTGCCGGGGAGAGTTTTCTCGCTCGCGATTCTCGTTCGGGACAGCGACCCTTGGGTCGTCGTTTTTCTCGATTAGAAAGTGTCGTCGCTCTTTGTTTGCAATGGGTTCGGCCGGATTCTAATAACCATATTTCTCGATTAGGATTCTCCCCGTGTCGCCGCGACCGCTTCGGGCCCGCCAAAGCGGCGGCGCGTCGCTGACTGCTGCTTCGGCAGCCGGCCTTTGTCGATGATGTGAGATTCGCAAACATAGCTCCTACCACGCTAGCACGGCGCGACGCTGACGGGACTGTCCCAAAGTACAGAAGAAGTTCAGGCGGAAAACCGAGACCAGACCTTGGTCGTCTCACAGCTACCAAGTCTACTCGGAGCAAGGAGCCGACAACGTCATCTAATCAGCCCACCAAACTCGATTTCGCAGCCCATGGCTGTGATTAGACTCTCTCACTGCAACTGGTACAAAAACTCGGGCTGGTCACAACCGCACCGCCGCTACGTCGATTTATTGGCCGAAACGCAGGGGAAACAGCGCGTAGATTAGACCGAGAACCACGGCAGCTAAAACCACGGGAACAAGACCTCTTCTCGGAGGAATAAAGCCCTGCAGAATCGCACCTATGACAAGAGATACCGCCCATGCAACACGATTATGCTGTGCGACAACCTGTACTACTAGCGGCGGCAAACACATGACAGAGGCTTTTAAAACGACTGCCCCCTTAGGTCGGTTTTTCCGCTCAGATGGCGGGTGGCCCAGCCTTTCGTGTCGAATGATTTTTCGCATTGGGATCAGGACACGGGCGGATAATATCACATCATACTTAACTACTAAGTACGCCGACCGTGTGGGTGCCGCACCCTTCCGAGTTTGAAGGGTGCGTGGGTCTCGAATTTCTCATGGCAGCCTCGTTTGCCCGGCTCGACTCGTCAGTGGCGTCGAATTGTTCCGGAGTCCGTGCGCCCAACAAGGATTCATGTCTCTCGAAGCGGGCCCGGCGGTCAGCGGATTTCGCCGGCGAGCGACTCTTCGTCGACGATGGCGACCCCAGGCGGCGGCTGGAAGTGAAATTTCACCTCGGCGACCGCGATGTTCTCTTCCCAGTTGCCGAAGCGGAATTCGGTCGAAGCATTTCCCGCTTCCCGGATCACGACCCTCACGAGGTGCGCCTCGGGATCGGTTTCGAAGATGACGTCCTTCGGGGCATCCGCGGAACTGGGGTCGATCCGAGGAATGCAACGGAGGACCTGGTTGCCAGGCGACGCCGGTCTTTCATCCGAGCCGGAATCGACGGGTTCAATCCTGCTGCAGAGCTTCGATAGGTCGGCCTTCCCGGCCAGAAGCGCAAGCGGCGTCCGCCAGTCCGAGCTTTCTTTCATCTTCGCGCGACTCGCCGTGTGGTCCGCCGGGACGTAGAACCAGACATTCGTCCCGTCGACAAGGAAGAGCTTCCGTTCCGGCGATTCATATTCCCAGCGCATGCGGCCTGGACGCGAGAAATAGACGGTTCCCGATTCCGCCGCGATGCCGCCGTTCCCGTCGCTATAGCGCTCGAAGAAAATCGCCTTGAGGGTGCGCGCGTGTTGGTAGCGGGCCTCCAAGGCCCGGACCGTGGCTTGAACGCTGGACGCGGAGGCCAGCGGCGCCAGAGCAAAGGCGGCGCCGATGAGGAGCAAACGCATCTCATCATATTACCAGCAAGCCGTTGAAGGATTTCATGCGAGGAATCTGCGAGGTGCATCTCGCGGGCCAAATGACTACTTCGAAACGCGCTCCGTCCAAACCATTTCGATGCAAACTCCGCATCTGCGAAGATGAACGAGTTGAGCCTGGCGGCACATCCATCCACTCGGTGCAAAGCCAATGAGTCCCGAAACCCTGACGAGCGTCGCGGAGCCGGAAGCGCCTGTGACGTCCTCGGCGCGGCTATTCCGTTCGCCGCGCGAAGCGACGCTGCTGGCGGCGCTGCTGCTCGCTTTGGCGACGCTCGCTCTGTACGAACCCTCCCTTCACAACGGCTTCGTGAGTTACGACGATCCGGACTACGTGACCGCGAACCCCGCCGTCAGGCAGGGCCTAACGTGGGCCGGCGTTCGATGGGCGTTCATGGCGGTGCATGCGTCGAACTGGCATCCTCTCACATGGATCGCCCATATGACGGTCGTTCAACTCTTCGGAGTGAACCCGACCGGACACCACTTGGTCAGCGTGCTATTCCATACGCTCAACGTCGTTTTGCTGTTTTTACTGCTTCGAAAAGCAACAGGCCACATTCTTCGCAGCGCGGTTGTGGCAGGCCTTTTCGCCGTTTTCCCTTTGAATGTTGAAAACGTCGCATGGGCTGCGGAGCTGAAATCATTGCTGTGCACCACTTTCGTTCTTCTCGCGCTTTGGGCTTACGGTTGGTATGCGCGGCGGCCGGAAATTCGCAGGTACTTAGCGGTCGTTGTTCTCTTCGCGCTCGCACTGATGGCGAAGCCTCTGGCTATCACCCTGCCCTTCGCGCTGTTGTTGGTGGACTACTGGCCGTTGGGCCGGTTCGACATCCCGGCCGCAGACGCGGCGGGAGCGCCTCCATTCGGTGGCCGGTTTCTCAAGCTCGCCGTGGAAAAGATTCCCCTGCTTCTTCTCTCCGCGTGCAGCGCCTTCTTGACCCTGCATGCGCAGCGATACAGCGGCTCCGTTGTCTCCACCGATTCCTACCCGCTCCAATGGCGGATCAAGAACGTCTTCTACTCCTATCTGCTATACATCCTCAAGGGCTTCTGGCCTCTGCGACTGTCTGTCTTCTATCCGTACCCCGGAGATTCGCTGAAGTTGTGGCAGGCCGCTGCGGCGGCAACCGCGCTGCTGGCGATCACGGCGCTCGTGTGGCGCTTCCGCCGGCACAAATACCTCCTCGCAGGCTGGCTGTGGTACCTGGGCACGATGGTTCCGATGATCGGAGTCGTGCAAGCCGGGCACCAGGAAATCGCCGATCGCTACGCCTATGTGCCGTTTCTCGGACTCTTCGTCATCGCGGTCTGGCTGGTCAGCGAAGTCGCGGCCCGGATCAGCCTTCCCCGCCCGGCGCTCGCCGCGATCGCGCTCTTGGTGCTGGCTGGTTACGCCTCCGCCTCCTACGTTCAAATCGGTTACTGGCGCAACAACTACACGCTTTTCTCCCACGCGGCAGAGGTGACCACGGGCAATGCTTTCGCCGAAGAGAACGTCGGCGACGCGTTCGCAGACATGGGGCGCCCCGATGCGGCAATGCAACACTACGAGGCAGCCGCCCGGTTCCTGCCGCGCTGGTCCAAGGCGCACTACAATCTGGCGGTGGTGATGCAAGGGCAGCACCGGTTCGACGAGGCCGCCCGCGAATATCAACTCGCCCTCGCCTACGAAACCGATCCCGATGAAGCGTGGCGAGCCCACAACAACCTCGGCGCCGTCTTCGCCCAGATGAATCGCCTGCCTGACGCCATCTCCGAATTCACCGCCGCCCTCCGCATCAAACCGGGCGACAGCTTGAGCCTCACGAACCGCGGCCTCGTCGAATATTCCCAGGGCAAGCTCGACGCTGCACGCGAAGACTTCTCCCAGGCCGTGCAGCACGCGCCCACGCCCCAGACTTACTTCTGGCTGGGACGCGTCCAGGAGGACCAGGGAGCGATGCAGGCCGCGGCGGATGCGTATCAGGCGGCTCTGCGGATGGCTCCCGACCTGAGTGACGCCCAATCGCGTCTCGACGCCGTGCAAAAAAAGCTTCAGCGATGACAACTACTTCCGTGAACTCGGAGATCGAATTGCTGCCGGCAGAGCCTGCAGCTCCGTCGAGTGGCTCGCGGCTGTTCAGTTCGCGGCGCGAGGCAACGCTACTGGCGGCGCTCCTGCTGGTGCTCGCGACTCTGGCTCTCTACCAGCGCTCCCTTCACAACGGCTTCGTGAACTACGACGACCCGGACTACATCACCGACAACGCCTACGTTCTCCACGGGCTTTCCTGGAGCAACGTTCGCTGGGCGTTCACCGCGACAACCGCATACAACTGGCATCCGCTTACGTGGATCTCGCATATGGCAGACGTCCAGCTCTTCGGCGTAAAGGCGATCGGGCACCATCTCGTCGGCGTGCTCCTGCACACGTTGAACGTCGTCCTGCTTTTCCTGTCGTTGCGATTCGCCACTGGGTACGTCTGGCGCAGCGCCACGGTGGCTGCCCTGTTCGCGGTGTTCCCTCTTAACGTCGAATGTGTGGCTTGGGCGGCTGAGCGCAAGTCCGTTCTATGCGCGACTTTTCTCCTGCTCGCGCTGTTCGCCTATGGATGGTATGCGCGCCGTCCCGGAATGGCGCGCTACCTTGCCGTCGCACTATTGTTTGCGCTGGCGCTGATGGCCAAGCCGCTGGCCATTACGCTGCCCGTGGCTCTCCTGCTCGTGGACTATTGGCCGCTGCAACGATTCGGCGGTCAGCCCTCAGCCGGCGCCGCTACGGTTTCTGCTGGCACGGGATTCCTGCGGCTCGTGGCCGAAAAGATTCCCCTGCTTCTGCTATCCGCCGGTAGCGGGTTCATGACGGTGTACGCCCAGCGTCGCGGCGGTGCGTTGGCCTCCGCCGAACTGTTCTCCTTGACCCTGCGCATCAAGAACGCCGTTTTCTCGTACGCAGACTACCTCGCCAAAGGAATCTGGCCCGTCCGACTGGCGGTGTTCTATCCCTATCCGCATTCGTTGGGACTCCTGAGAGTCGCCGCGGCGGGACTGATTCTTTCTGCGATCACGGTGGCCGTCTGGCGATTTCGCGAAAGGCGATATCTGCTCGCAGGTTGGCTTTGGTATTTGGGGACGATGGTGCCGATGATCGGGATCGTGCAGGTTGGACGCCAAGCCATGGCCGACCGCTACGCCTACATCCCGTTCGTGGGACTGTTCGTGATGGTGGTCTGGCTCGCGGCCGATTTCGCACACCGGAACCGTGTGCTGCACGTGGCGATGCCCTTGCTCGCGCTTGCCGTCCTGGCCGGGTACGCCTCGGTCTCGCACGCCCAAATCGGTTACTGGCGCAGCAGCTATAGGCTGTTCTCGCATGCCTTAAATGTCACGACCGAAAACGGCGTCGCCGAAGATAACCTGGGCGTCGCCGTCGAAAAGGAGATGGCGGAGCCCGATCTGGCGTTGCCGCATTACGAGGCGGCAGTCCGCTTCATGCCGGACCTGCCCACCGCGCATTACAACCTCGGCAGCGCCTTGCAATCGCAGAAGCGGCTCGACGAAGCCGCGCGCGAGTACAGGCTTACGCTGGCGTACACATCGAACCTCGCCGAAGCCGCCCGGGCGCACAACAACCTCGGCGTAATCTTCATGCAGACGAACCAGCCGGCCGCCGCCCTCTCGGAATTCAGCGCCGCCCTCCGTTGCGATCCGACCCAAGTGTTCAGCCTGTTGAACCGCGGCTCGATTGAGTATCGCCAAGGCAACCTGGACGCCGCGCGTAACGATCTCTCGCAAGCCATACAAATGGCGCCCAATCCCGGCGCGTGGTTCCTGCTCGGCCGCGTACTCGAGGATCAGGGTCAGTGGCAGCCGGCGGCGGACGCCTATCAGAATTGTTTGAAGCTGTCCCCGGACATGAGCGACGCGCGGGCTCACCTCGACGGCGTTCTCCACAAACTCCATCAGTAAGCAAGTCAGGCTCGGACCATCACACGATCACCCGCATACCAGTTTCGTTTTCGAGACTGCCGCCTTCAACCGCTCGGCCACTCCTCCGAAATTAACTTCTTGAAACGTTGTAGCTTAGGGACGTGACGTTCTGAAGCCACTTTCGCTGCGTCTCGGCATCTGCGAAAATCAACCCTTCGAAAGCGAATCGCTCAGGATTCTTCCGACCAGTGGCTTGATGCGCTTGCAAACAGAATGCAATCCTGGGAACCCGGCCGCAACGACCTTCTTCCCAAAAGTCCTGCGCTCTCCGAGAAGCCAGACTCTTCTGCTCGTACTTTTGCTGGTGCTGGCTACCCTGCTGCTATACGAACCGTCACTGCACAACGCGTTCGTCAATTACGACGATCCTGACTATGTAACCGACAATTTCTATGTCCTCCATGGACTGTCCTGGCACAACCTCGCCTGGGCGTTTACCGCAACGGCCGAAGCAAATTGGCATCCGCTTACTTGGATCTCCCACATGGCCGACGTGCAGATTTTTGGATTGAACGCGGCCGGCCACCACTTCACGAGCGCGCTATTGCATACGCTGAATGTCGTTCTGATCTTTTTGCTGCTCAAGCGCGCGACCGGCTACGTTCAGCGCAGCGCAATCGTGGCGGCGTTGTTTGCGCTGTGCCCCCTGAACGTAGAATCCGTTGCCTGGATTGCGGAGCGTAAGTCACTTCTGAGTACGGCGTTTCTGTTACTCGCGCTGTTCGCATACGGCTGGTACGTGCGCCATCCGGGCACCGCACGGTATCTGGTGGTGGCCTCGCTCTTCGCGCTCGGGCTCATGGCCAAACCTATGATCATTACCCTGCCGTTTTGTCTTATTTTGGCTGACTACTGGCCTTTGCAGCGAATCGGCGCCCACGGCGCGACTGTGCCCGGAACGCCGATGTTCGCTGGCAATCTTTTCAAACTCATAGCCGAAAAAATCCCGCTGTTTGGATTGTCCCTGGGCAGCGCACTCATGACCTTATACGCTCAGCGCGCGGGAGGAGCTCTCGGTTCTACGGGGCTGTTGCCTCTGCAACTGCGGATCAAGAACGCGGTCTATTCTTATCTTGCCTACATCGTGAAAGGTATTTGGCCTTTGAACCTGGCTGTGTTTTATCCCCACCCGGAGAATTCTCTCAAGTTGTGGAAGGTGGCCGGGGCGGCGGCGGTCTTACTAGTGATCACGGGGGTGGTATGGCATTACCGTGAAAGAAGGTACCTGCTCACCGGCTGGCTCTGGTACGTCGTCACTCTGGTACCGGTAATCGGCATCGTACAGGTGGGGCGCCAGGGAATGGCCGATCGCTACGCCTATATTCCTTTCCTGGGACTGTTCGTCATCGGTGTATGGCTGGCGGCAGAATTGGCCTCACATCTTCGATTGTCGAAGTCTGTCGTCACGGCGATTACACTCATCGCCCTCAGTGGCTACGCCTATGTTTCCCACATTCAGATCGGCTATTGGCGCAACAGCTACACACTTTTCTCACACGCGTTGCAGGTGACAAGGGGTAATGGCATAGCCGAAGATAACATGGGGGTTGCGCTTGTCGAGATGGGACGCCCCGATCTCGCAATGGAGCATTTCGAGGCTGCTATCCATTTGATGCCACAGCTTTCCACAGCCCACTACAACTTCGCCACTCTGCTTCACCAGCAAAACCGTTTAGAGCAGGCAGTGACCCAGTATAAGTTGGCCCTCGCCTACACCGGAGACCCTGTCGAAGCTGCCCGGGCGCACAACAATCTCGGTGCGGCCCTGAGCCAACTGGGCCAGCCTGCCATGGCTCTTTCGGAATTCAGCGCTGCGATCCAGCTCAATCCAAATGAAAACAATAGTTTTCTCGGTCGCGGATTGATCGAATATCAAGCAGGCAATCTCGCAGCGGCACGAGATGACATTTCGCGCGCGGTACAGATCGCGCCGTCTCCGCTATCATTGTGTTGGCTGGGACGCGTGCTGGAAGATGAGGGAGAGCTGAAATCTGCAGCGAACGCCTACGAGGCCGCGTTGAGAATCGCGCCCAACATGAGCGACGCGCGGATCCGCCTCGATGCGTTGCGCCTGAAACCCCAGAAGTAACATCTTGGGCCGGACTACGAAAGAAGGTATTCGACAACAGGCAGTGAGCTATTGGATCGGGGGAAGCGCACTGCAGGCGCCTTCGCTCGCAGCGGTGGAGCCCGTCTCGTCGTACGAGATCTCGCCGGGCTCCGTGCTGCAAAAGCTTCGGATTCCCGTGATGCCCGTGTTGATGGGAACCGCCGTAGCCAGAAAGCCATTGAAGCCCTGAGCCGCGCATCCGGCCGCCAGCGGAACGTTTCCGTCCTCACCCGTGTATGTGAACGTGTAGCCGCTCTTCTGGCCCGGCGGTAGCGCGATCGTATTGTCCACGACCAGCGCGCCGTTGCACGAGGGGGTCGAGCCAGTTCCGCCGAGGACGGCGGCCGACGGCGGATACCCATCCGCGTAGGTCGTGCTGTAAGCCTCTGCCGCGGTTGTAAGTGTGCGAAGGTTTGCAACAGCCGATGCTTCGTTGGCCGCAATTCGCGATCGGAGAAGGTTCGGTACGGCGATCGCA
>Ga0187872_10001715_pt1 | contig 21427 bp, 23 predicted proteins | sample June2016WEW_16_4_FD_132973 | JGI IMG/M metagenome (GOLD analysis project Ga0187872, IMG submission 132973) | Peatland microbial communities from SPRUCE experiment site at the Marcell Experimental Forest, Minnesota, USA - June2016WEW_16_40 | ecosystem: Environmental > Terrestrial > Soil >...
ACGGGGGCGTGGTACCAAATGAGGGGGCAGCCCCTGCGCAGGGCGCAACGCAGGGCGCGGCGGGTGAAGCGGGGATCGCAGTTGTAGTGGTTGATCATGGCAGCCTTCTGAGGGGCGGTTCAAATCTGAGCTTAAATTGTCTTACATGGAGCAAAAGATGGAACGAGGAATTGAAATTGTCAAATGCCAAATGCGGATTGGTGATTGGTGACTGGTGATTGGAACCTCGCGGCGGCTTGGACCCAAACGCCCCTCCTCTCCCCAGCCCTCTCCTCCATTTCATGGAGGAGAGGGAGTTCTGTCACGGGCATCCCGGGGGCAGTGCCCGGATACGCCGCAAGCGGGCGAAATACCGCCCCGGAGGCTTGCTTTTCCCGCGAGAGCGCCAGTAATATTTTTTGAAAAAACTATTGCGCGGGGAATTGGTTTTGATATATTCCGCGTTCCGCTACCCGGAAACCGGGGGCGAACACTGATAATAAAACCATAAACAGACAATTGTTCTTTGTATGGCTGGACAACGCATTCGTATCCGACTGAAGGCCTATGACCACCGGGTCATTGACCAATCCGCCCGCGACATCGCGGACACCGTCAAACGCACGGGGGCCCGCGTCGCCGGCCCGATCCCGCTGCCGACCCGCATCGAGCGGTTTACCGTCCTGCGCTCGCCGCACGCGGACAAGAAATCCCAGGAAACCTTCGAGCAACGCACGCACAAGCGGTTGATTGACATCATCGAGCCGACCGCCAAGACCGTGGACGAGTTGAAGAAGCTCAACCTGCCCGCGGGCGTGGATATCACCATCAAAATCTAATATGCGGCGGGAACGAGCCAAACGGAGGATTGGAGTATTGGAGTTTTGGAGTATTTGGCTCCATCACTCCGCCGCTCCGTCACTCCATTACCCCAATTTTTGATTTATGCCACTCGGACTACTTGGAAAGAAACTGGGCCAGACGCGTGTCTATAACGCGAAAGGGGTGATCACCCCGGTGACCATTGTGCTCGCCGGGCCGAACCGCGTGCTGCAATGCAAGACGCAGCAGAGCGACGGTTACAACTCGGTGCAACTTGGTTTTGGCGAGCAGAAGGAACACCGGGTCACCAAGCCTTTGCTGGGCCACATCAAGAAATTCAACGGCCTGCCCGTGAAACGCATCCTCGAGTTCCGCAACTTCTCGAAGGAAGTGAAACCCGGCGACGTGGTCGGCCCGGGCCTTTTTGCCCCGGGCGATTACGTGGATGCCATTGGCTTCACCAAGGGCCGTGGTTTCGAAGGCGTAGTCGCCCGCCATGCGTTCCGCGGGGGCGACTCGACCCACGGCGCGAAGGGCTGGCATCGCCGGTCGGGCGCCATTGGCCAGCGTCTGTTTCCGGGCACGGTCATGCGCGGGATGAAGATGCCCGGCCACTTGGGCCAAGTGCGCCGCACCGCCCAGAACCTTTTGGTGGTTCAGGTCCGGGAAGCGGACAACGTTTTATTGATCAAGGGCGCCATTCCCGGCTCGAACGGCGATTACGTGGTCATTCGTGAATCCAAGAAGCGCCCCAAGGGCTGGGTGCCGCATGCGCAACGGCCCGAGAACGTCAAGAAAGCCGCGGGCAAAAAGAAGTAACGTGCTGCCATGAAGCTTACGATCAAAGACACCAAAGGAAACAACCAGGGCGAACTGGAGGTCAAATTCCCGCTCATCGAGGACGGGAAGGGCACCCAAGCCGTCCACGACACGGTGGTCGCCTACCAGGCGGCCCAGCGCATGGGCACCGCCTGCACCAAAAACGTCGGGGAAGTCGCCGGCACGAACAAGAAGCCCTGGCGGCAAAAGGGCACTGGCCGTGCTCGCGCCGGCTCATTCCAGTCACCCCTGTGGCGCGGGGGCGGTGTGGTCTTCGGACCCAAGCCCCGCGACTTCAGCAAGAAGGTGTCGCGCAAGACCCGGCAGCTTGCGTTGCGCAAGGCGTTGTCCGAGCGGCTGCGCGCCGGCGACGTGATGCTGGTCGATGACCTGAAACTCGGCTCCCCGAAGACCAAGGAGTTCATCGGCGTGCTGAGCGCGCTGGAGCTGAAAGGCAGCGCGCTGTTTGTGGCCCAAGCGGTGGACAAGAATCTGACGCTGGCCTCGCGCAACGTGCCGGACGTGGCGTTGACCACGAGCGATGTGCTGAACACTTACGACGTGCTGCGCCCCAATAAGCTGGTGTTCACCCGGAATGCCTTCGAGCAGCTCGAAGCGCGCTTAGGCAAGGAATAGCATGAACTCTTTTGAAATCATCCGGACCGTGCGCCTGACCGAAAAAGGCACGCGCCAGGGCGAGAAGTACAACCAGTACACCCTCATGGCCGACCCGCGGGCCAATAAACTGCAAATCCGCGCGGCGGTGCAGGACCTCTTCAAGGTCAAGGTCCTAAGGGTGAACACGCTGAATGTGCGGGGCAAATTCCGCCGTCAGCGCACCAAACAGGCCGGCCAATCGCCGAATTGGAAAAAGGCCATCGTGACTCTGAAAGCGGGCGACAAGATCGTCCTGACGTAGGGGCCACTACTCGTACCCGAACGCGCGGAGGAGCGGGGCGAGTTTGGGCAGGTGGGGTTCGAAGTATTTCTGGTAGTTCTTCCAGCGCCCGACCGACCCGCGATAGAGCGGCCTGGTCACTTCAGCAAAGGTCGGCGAACGGACGATCTTGCTGCAGGCGTGTTCGTGGAAGCGCATGACCCGGTCGTCCCAGGCTAGGCCGAGAAAATGGAGCACACGCCGGGCGCTCGTCTCGAGGTTCTCGACGAGGTCTTCGTAGCGCACTTCAATGGCCAGGCCGCCCAGGCAGGGTTTCCAGGCGGCCCACAAGCCCATAATGCACGTGTAATGGTGGACGGTTTCCTCCAGGCTTAGCCAGGCGGCGGTGTCCGGGAGAATGTTCACCGGCTGCATGAAGCAGCTCAGGCAGACGTCGCGCGGGTCGCGCAGGACGGCGATGAACTTGTTCTCCGGAAAGATGCGGGCGATGGCGGGGACATCGAACGTGTTGGCGGGGTTCTTATCCAGCAGCAGCCGGTCGCCGATAGGCTCGCCGAGCAGGGATTCGATGCCGCGGAAATATTCGGCCCGGATTTGGCGCATGGTCCGGGGCGCGAGCCAGTCGAGAGCGGAAACGAAGGTGGCATTGCTCGAAACCACCTGGCCCAGCGGGTAGTAGGCTTTGTTGTGGAACACCATGCTTTCCTCGGCCGAGGCAACACCGGGATGAGCATCAATCACATATTCGAGCAGGGTGGTTCCGGAACGGGCATGGCCGCAAAGGAGGGCAAGCTTGCGCGCCGGCTGCAGGTCGGTCGCGCCCGCTTTGCGCCAGCGGTGGACCGCCGGTTGGCTGGCACTTTGCTGCATCTCTTTAAGATGCGCCTGCTTCTGCTGCATGATCTTCAGCGGTTGCGCCGTCCCCCGGCGCACCAGGGCCTTCGCCTCGAGCAGCGCGGCCATGGCCTGGTCGTAGTTGCCCATTTGATCGTGCAGGGCGGCCAACTCATACCCGGCAACGGCGCGCACGCCGGGATCGGCGTTGGGCCGGGCGATGAGGATGCGAAACACCCGTTCGGCCAGGTCCACCTGTCCTATCTGGCGGTGGATATTGCCGCGCGCCAATAACACGCCATCCTCCGGGCCATAATCACGCAACGCGCGCTCGGTGATGTGGGCGGCGTCTTCAAGGCGGCGTCGGCGGGTATAGATTTCCGAGAGGCGGATAAGCGCGACAACCGGCGCCTGCTTTTCCTGCAAAAGCCGTTCGAAGCATGTTTGGGCGGCTTCAAAGTTCCGCACCTCCAGCCAGGCATGACCCACGGCGTTGAGGGCAGCAACGGGCGTGGGCGAGACGCGGAGCGCCTCGTCGAACCAACGCTGGGCGGCGGCAAAATCGTAAGCCTTGGCACAGGCCGAGCCGAGATCGACCAGGATTTTGTCGTTGGCCGGGTTCAGCTTGTGGGCGCGCTGGAGCGCCTCGATGGCCCCCTGAAAATCGTAGCGGGCGACGCAGTTCTTGTACTGGGCAAACAGCCCGCCAGGATCACTCGGCGCGTTTCGGTTGAGCCTCATCGCGTTTTCTCATTCATAACCGAGGGCGCGCAAGGTCAGGGCGATGTTCATGCGCCTGCGAACTTAGCCGATTGGGCCGCGGCTTCAACGTCTTTGCACGGCTTGGGCTTGGCGAAGTTGCTGCCCAACATGCCACTCAGGTTCAAACCCGCATTCCCGAGCTCTACGTGAAGAGGCACGGCGAGCCGCTGGCCGGTTGGCGCGTGTTTAACGAGTTTCACGCTTCAATATTCTTTTTGACAATTTGTGTTGTCGGGTTAGAGTACTCGAATAGTGGTTTTGCGAAATGCCGGCAGCGGGTTTTGTCACGCGTGCCGCAAGCGTGAAGCCACTAAGCCCGGCGCGGCGGCTGGCATCAACCAAAAGCCAACGGCTGTGCAAGCCCTTGCGCCACACGTCGGATTGTGCGAGATTAACTTGTTGGTCAAATTCGTAAACAAAGAAAGACACAGCACCATGAAAAGAACATATTCCTGCTGGGGAGCCTCCCTGCTCTCCGCCATCATCATCGTCGCCAGCTCCGGTCTGGCTCAAAGTCAGCCCATCCCCCTCAAACCCTCCCCTCCCCTCCCGCCGCCGCCCACCAATGCTTCGCCGGTGGTGAAGATCATAACGCCGGGCGATGGCACAGTGTTCCTCGCGCCGGTTGACATTGACATTTGCGCGATGACCTCTTATTTCACGGACGCCGTCGCCAGCGTCGAGTTCTTCGCCGGCAAGACCCTCTTGGGCACGGTGACGAACCGCCCTCTCAGCTTGGGCGGGCTCGAACTTTGCCGGCCGCCCGTTTCTTACTTGTGCCTGAGCTGGACCAATGTGCTGCCGGGCGCCTACGACCTCACGGCGATTGCCAAAGACCTCGCCGGCAACATGGCGACCTCGGCCGTAGTGGACATCTCGGTGGTTACCAATTTTCCGCCTCGCGTCCTCATCACGAAGCCCTGCAACGGCGCGACAATCCTTGGCCCGACCAATATCACCATCTGCGCTACGGCCTTTAACCCGGAGCGCGGGACGGTGACCCAGGTCCAGTTTTTCGATGGCACCAACAGCCTGGGCGTGGTGACGAACGTTCCCCCCATCTACATCACCAACAAGCATGGCGTGTTTCCGATCATCAATACCAGTTACTGCCTGACGTGGGACAACGTGAAACCGGGCGCCTACACGCTCACCGCGGTGGCCACCGACAACGACGGGGCCATGACCACCTCCGAGCCCGTGGACATCTCGGTGGTGACCCATCTGCCGCCTCGGGTGAAGCTCATCAGCCCTTATGACGGCGCATCGTACTATGCTCCCGCCACGGTCGCGATTTGCGCCGCGGCCAGTGACCCGGATGGAACGGTCGTCAGCGTCGAGTTCCTCGCGGGCACGAACATCCTGGCCGTGGTCACGAACAGCACCGCCGTCACCAACCGCGAATGCATATACGACCAGTTTTGCTTCACGTGGAACGGCGTCGCCAAGGGCGCCTACACGCTGACGGCCTTGGCTAAGGACAACACTGGGGCGACCTCAACCTCGGCCCCCGTCAGCATCACCGTGCTGCCGCCCCCGCCGCCATCGGTGAAAATCACCAGTCCTTGCAACGGCGAGACCTTTGTGGCGCCCGCCAATATCTGGATTTGCTCGGCGACCAGATACTTCCCTGACAGCGTTGCCAGCGTGCAGTATTACTACGCGGGCACGAACAGCCTGGGAGTCTTCACCAACGGGCCGGGCTTCTGTTTCCAGTGGACCAACGTGCCGCCGGGCGCCTACGCCTTGACGGCGACGGCCAAAGACGTTGCCGGCACCAACACCGTGACTTCCCCGCCGGTGAATGTCACGGTTAGGTCCTATCAGCCGCCGTCGTTCAGGCCGTGGTGAACCACGCGCCCCGGGAATAATACCGCCTTTTTCCCCGGCCCTAGACCGTGGAGGGTTCGGCCCTTCACGGTCAGACCGGGGATCAAGGCCGGGACGAGGGAAAGCAGTGGTGGTGGCTTGTCACCAAGCTTTCTCCGGGTGAGGAGCTACGGAGGCAGCGGCCCGTTCCCCGTCGGCTGCGCTGCCTTATTTCGGGATAGCCCTAAAGCCCTGCCTTAATCCCCAAGTGCCCCTCTAAAGGCGAGCGTGCTGCTAATTGCAGTTAGCTGAAAGGCAACCTGTTTAACCCCTCGCTTGCGGCTTGGGCGGCCGGTGCCGTTTTTCCCTCTGACCAGACTGCCGAAACTGCATAACGACTTGGCTTGCGCTTGAACGCACAGGCGCTTGAAGATAGGCTTGCGCGACATGAAGCGGCACAGAGCTCGCCAACCCGCCCAACGCAAGGGCTTCCTCACCGAAGGGTTCACGCGGTCGGAAGTCGCGCGCGCAGCCGACTCCCGTCAGCCCGGTCAGCCCTCGGCGGTCCCTGCGCTTTTGCGGGCCAACCCGGCTGGCAGATTCCTGTCAGCAACCGGGAATCGGGGGTGGCTCTTGGGGTTGCTGCTGGTCCTCGCGACCGTCTTGGCTTACCAGCCAGTGTGGCACGGGGGTTTTCTGTGGGATGATGACATTCACATAACAAACAACCGGATGCTGGTTGAACCCGACGGGTTGAAACAGATTTGGTCTTCGACCGACTCGCCGCAGTATTATCCGCTGGTCTTTACCAGCTTCCGCCTGGAGCGAGGGCTCTGGGGGCTGCATCCGGCCGGCTATCATTGGGTCAATCTACTGCTGCACGCCGGCAGCGCCGTGCTGGTCTGGCGGGTGCTGCGGCGCCTAAAAGTGCCGGGCGCCTGGCTGGCAGCGGCGGTGTTCGCGCTCCATCCGGTCAACGTCGAATCCGTGGCCTGGATCTCGCAGCGCAAGAACACCCTGGCGATGTTTTTCTATCTGTTGAGCCTGCTGCTGTATCTGCGCTCTGAGAGTGGGCCGGGCGCGAGCGTGGAGGATGCAGGATGGAAGATGGCCAAAGGCTCACCTCGACCCGCCAACCTTCATGCTCCATCCTCGTTGTTCTATTGGCTGTCGCTGGGTGCGTTTGTGCTGGCGCTGTTGAGCAAGACGGCGGTGTCGCCGTTTCCACTGGTGTTACTGGGTCTGGCCTGGTGGCGGCGGGGGAGGGTGACGACCAGGGATGTGTGGCGCAGCGCGCCGTTTTTTACCGCTTCGCTGGTCTTGGGTCTGGTGACCATTTGGTTCGAACGTTACCAAACGGCCTTGGAAATCGTGCGGGACGACAGCTTTTGGTCGCGGCTGGCGGGGGCAGGCTGGGCGGTTTGGTTTTATCTGTATAAGGCGGTACTGCCTTTGAACGTGATGCCTATTTATCCGCGCTGGCGGATTGATGCAGGGAAGGTGTGGTCATACATACCAGGACTGCTGGTGGTGGGAGGATTTTTACTGTGCTGGCGCTATCGCCGGAGTTGGGGCAAGGCCTGGCTCGTTGGCATGGGCTATTTTGTGGTGATGCTGCTGCCGGTTCTGGGATTCGTGAACATAGGTTTCATGAAGTACTCGCTGGTGGCGGATCACTGGCAGTATTTTTCGATCATCGGACCAATCACGCTGGCCTCGGCCGGGGTCGCGATGGCGATGGGGAGAATCCAAAGTCTGGAGGCCGTCCAGAGTTCCGAGCTGCTCAGCGCGACGCTCTGCGGGGCGATGCTGGTGGGGTTGGGCGGGGTGACGTGGCGGCAAAGCGCTATTTACAGGGATTCCGAGACGTTCTGGCGGGCCGTCTTGGCCACGAACCCCGGCTGTTGGCGGGCCCATTACATTTTCGGCGACAGCCTTTCTGAGCAGGGGCGGCTGGACGAGGCGATTGCGCATTATCAAAAGGCCTTGGAAATCCAGCCTGACTACGCTTACGCCCACAACAACCTCGGTAACGCCCTTCGTCAAAAGGGTCAGGTGCGGGAAGCCTTGGCCCATTACCGAAAGGCATTGGAACTCCAACCCGATCTGGCGTGGGCCCAGTGCAACCTCGGCGCCATTTTTCTGCAACAGGGTCAAGTGGATGAGGCGATCGCTCAGTTTCAACGAGCGCTGCAAACGGGATTGCTTATGTTCAAAAAGCCGATGTTCGCTCCAGCCGGCCTGGCCCAAATCCACTTTCTCTTGGGCAGCGCCCTGGCGCGCAAGGGGCTTGCGGAGGAAGCCATGACTCATTATCGGGAGGCCCTGGCGATCCAGCCCGACCTTGCCGAGGCGCACTACCAACTCGCCGCCGCGCTGCAGGCTCGGGACCAGGCAGATGAGGCCAGCCACCACTATCGCGAGGCCATCCGCCTCAAGCCTGATTGGGTGGAGGCGCTGAATAATCTGTCGTGGCTGCTGGCCACGCAACCTGAGGCCCGCTTTCGCGACGGCAAGCTGGCGGTGCAACTGGCCGCCCGGGCGGTGGTTTTGACGCACACGAACGATGCCAAGCTGCTGGATACTTTGGGGGCGGCGCTCGCGGAGGTTGGCCGGTTTCCCGAAGCGCTCGACGCCGCCCGCACCGCCGCCCGTCTCGCGCAGGCTTCGGGCTCCACGCAACTCGGACGCGAAATCGAGGCGCGTCGGCAAGGCTACGAGCGGGGCCAGCCGTTCCGCGAACCGAGCGCGCCCAGCAATTGGCCGTCGCCCGAAACAATACCGCACTGACCAATAAACTGGACGCCGGGATCACCCTTTACCGGCTGCGTTCACCTTTCCGGGATGGAAGAACTCCATGATAACCAGAAACAGGGATGAAGGGCTCGTTGGAGGCGGGCAATCGGCGCCAATTTGCGTGCATCTGCCGTTGAGGGGCTATTTCCGGGGTTACAGCTTAACAATACGGGACTTACACCACACCCTGACGTCTGGTCCTTCGAGAGTCTTTCGATACGCCTCCCCGACGTAATTTCTCGTGTCTTTTCCCAGTTGACGATGGGGATGCTGACCCCCTAAGCTAGGGCCAATAACTGCCGCGAGGCATGAAGCCTCGCAGCAGCGAATTTTTTATGCCCGAAGGATACTGCGTCAAATGCAAGGCGAAGAAGGAAATTGTCGATGCGGTGGAAGAAACGATGAAGAACGGGCGGAAAGCCATCAAAGGCAAATGCCCGACCTGCGGCACGGTGATGTTTAAGATTCTGGGCGGCAAAGCGACGCCCCCGGCGGCGGCGCCTGCCGCCGCCACGCCCGCGCCGGCCAGCAAGCCCCCTCCGAGCAAATAGCCTATGCCCCAGCAACTCGCTTACGTCATCATCACGCCGTATTCGCTGCACAAGTCGCGCACGGGCGGGATTCTGACGCGGCTGATCACGCGGACCGGGTGTGAACTGGTCGCGGCGCGGATGTTCGCGCCCAGCGCGGAACTGGTGAAGGAATACGCCGAGGAGACCATCTCGGCCGACGACCCCCAGGACCGGCGCATCCAGGAACACATTTACGATTACATCCTGCGCAACCTGTCGCCCGACCCGAAAACGGGCCGGCGGCGACGCATCATGATGCTGCTGTTCCAAGGTGAAGAGGCCGTGCGCAAGACCCGCTCGGTCGTCGGCAATATCAGCCCTGATCGCCGGGTGGGTGAAACCATCCGGGATACCTATGGCGACCTGATCATCGACGAGAACGACCAGTTGCGTTACTTCGAGCCGGCGGTGCTAGCCGCCCCGACGCCGAGTGAGGCCGAATCGAAGCTCAAACTCTGGGCGCACTACTCGGACACGGACGGCGGGGTCTTGCAGGATGTCATCGGCTATCAACCCGGGGAGCAGCCGCAGCGGACGCTGGTACTGATCAAGCCGGAGAACTTCCGCTTCCCCACCGGCCGGCCGGGCAACATGATCGACTTCTTCTCCCGCACCGGCCTGTTCATCGTCGGCGTCAAGGTCCACCGTATGAGCGTGGTCCAGGCAGTGGAGTTTTACGGTCCGGTGCGCGAGACTCTGCGCACGAAACTCAAGGAGGTCGTGGCGGCGAAAGCCAAAGCGGCGATTGAAAAGGAGCTTGGGTTCAAGGTCGGCCGCGAACAGGAGCAGCAGCTTGGCGCCATCCTCGGCCCACCTTTTGGCGACAACCAGTTCGAGAACATCGTCAAGTTCATGTCCGGGCGCGCGCCGTCGGAATGTCCACCCGGCGAAGAGACTAAACCCGGCTCGGAGAAGTGCATTGCGCTGGTCTATGAGGGCGTTGGGGCCGTGGGCAAAATCCGCGACGTGCTGGGTCCGACCGACCCGTCGAAGGCGCCGCCCGGCTCAATCCGCCGCGAGTTCGGCCAGACTATCATGGTTAACGCCGCCCACGCCAGCGACTCGGTGGAGAACGCCCGGCGCGAAATGGGCATTGTAAACGTCGGCGAGAACAACTTCCGCCAGATGGTCGAGCAGTTCTACGGGAAGGTATAGCAGGGCAGACTTCTTTTTTGCTTTGGGCGCAAGCGGGTTCATGCCGGCCATGGAAATCTTGTATAATCCGTGGCGCTCCGTGTCAATTCCCGGTCAAGTCTCTCTTACTCCTGGCTCCAAAGCCCGGTATTTTGCCGTAGTTTCTCCAGCAGCCGGGCGTCGGCGGCGGGAAAGGCGTAACCCTTCAACTCGGCAGCACTCACCCATTTGAGAGCAGGGCAGCCCAGCGGCTGGGGCTCATGCTGTTTCCATCGGCAGCGATAGAATTTCAGATGAATGGTCTTCTCCGGGTAGGCGTGCGTCAGACTCTCGACCAACTCGCCAACGGCTACCTCGATGCCCAGCTCCTCGCGCAATTCACGCGTCAGACACGCCTCAAAGGTCTCGTTCGGTTCGCGCTTGCCCCCGGGGAACTCCCACAGCCCGCCGAGGTGCGTGTCGGCGTAGCGCTGGGTGATGAGCAGTTTGCCGTCACGGAAGACCAGGGCAGCGGCAACGTCGATGACTGGCATGGTGACTGGTGTTTGAGGAGCAGTAATTCGTGATTGGTGATCGGTGATCGGCGACTGGTAACTGGTGACTGATGCCCAGTGCCCACCATTCTGACCTTTCCCCATTAATCCATCACTCCGTTACTCCATTACTCCACCCCTCGCCTCACCGGCCAATGCTCTTGTAAATGAATCCCAGGCGTTCCATTTCCGCCGGGTCGAACAGATTGCGGCCGTCGAACATAATGGGGTGAGTGAGAGTCTTGCGGGCGTGTTCCAAATCGAGCTTCTTGAATTCGTCCCACTCGGTGGCGATGACCAGCGCGTCGCAACCCGCGGCGACCGCGTTCATGTCTTCGACGAACGTGACGTCCTTGAGCACAGCTTTGGCTTTCTCCATGGCTTTGGGATCGTGGACGCGCAGGATAGCGCCTTCCTTCTGCAAGCGATGACACAGCTCGATAGCGGGGGACATGCGGATGTCATCCGTGTTCTGCTTGAACGCGAGGCCCAGCACGCCGATGGTCTTGTCCTTGAGCACCCAGAGGGTATCCAGGATTTTCTTTACGAACCGTTCCATCTGCGCCGCGTTAATATGCTGGACTTCCTTCAACAACCGGAAATCGCAGCCGACCTGCTCGGCGATTTTGATGAAGGCGCTGAGGTCCTTGGGGAAGCAGCTTCCACCGAAACCCAGTGAGGCCTGCAGGAACCGCCGGCCAATGCGTTCGTCCATGCCCATGCCGTTCGCCACTTCCTGGACGTTCGCGCCCGTGGCCTCGCACAATACAGCAATGGCGTTGATGTAAGAAATCTTGAGCGCGAGGAAGGAATTGGACGCGTGCTTAATCAGCTCCGCGGAGTTAATATCGGTGACAATGATGGGCGCATTAAACGGCGCGTAGATCTCCTTGAGAGCGGGCACGGGCCGCTGCGTGCGGACGCCGATCACAATGCGGTCGGGCCGCATCAAATCCTCGACCGCAAACCCCTCACGGAGAAACTCCGGGTTGCTGACCACGTCGAAATCGACCCGCGCTTTGCAGTACCGTTTGATGGTCTCGGCGACCTTGTCGCCGGTCTGGACCGGCACCGTGCTCTTATCGACGACGATCTTGTAGCTGGTCATCGCGCCGGCGATTTCGCGGGCGACCTTCTCGAGGAAGCTCATGTCCACCGAACCGTCCGGCAAGGGCGGCGTGGGGACGGCGATGAAAATCACATCTGATTTTTCCACACCCTCCGCGGTGCTGGTGGTGAAGCTGAGGCGGCCTGCGGCGGCATTTTTCTTCACCAACGCTTCCAACCCCGGCTCGTAAATGGGGATGCCGCCTTCCTGCAGCAGTTTGACCTTGGCCGCGTTGTTATCGACGCAGATCACCCGATGGCCGACCTCGGCAAAGCAGGCGCCGGTGACCAGACCCACGTAGCCGGTCCCGATGATGGTCAGTTTCATCAAGGCCTTTTGACGTTGAACGGCACGGCGTTGGTCGGCATCGGGGCCGGGGGCACGACCAGTTTCGGATACTTCAGCTTCAGCTCCTCCAGTCGCATGCCTGCTTCGGAGCCGAGGGAGCCGTAAGGATCGTTGCGTTCGACTTCCTCAAAAAGGTTGCACGCCTGTTCTGGTTCATTCTGTGCTTCGTATAGCCGGGCCAGCGCGAACCGGGCCTGCGGCAGGACAACGTTCCCCGAATGGCGATCAATCAGATCTTTGTAGGCGGCGATCGCGTCGCGGGCTTTGCCCTGGGCATCCAGACACGCGGCAATCCCCAGCAGCGCCTCCCCCATAAAAGGGCTGTCCGAGTACTCGCGCCGGAACCTCTCGAACTGGGCCTTGGCTTCGTCATATTTGCCGTCCACGAACAAGCTGCCGGCCGCAACCAGCAGCGCGCGCGCCCCCGCGCGGGACTTCGGATACGCGGCGGCGACTTTCAAATACGCTTCGGCGGTGTCAGCGCGAACGCCGGCGCCGGACATTTGCGGCAGGGAAACGTTGGATAATGCTTCGCTGGCAGCAATCTCTGCTTCGTTTTGCCGGTAAACAAAAAAGGCAATTATCACGCCGACGACCAGGATGACCCCGGCACCCCAAAGGGTTTGCTTCTTGTTCGCTTCGAACCACGCCCAGGCCTTGTGCGAGAGCGGCAATTGTCCAGCATCAGATTCCATATCGGGGGTGCAATGTTCCGTTCTGACCTCGAAAACGCAAGCTTGAAATGGGACGACCCGGGAAAACGGGAAAACGAGGGCAGCCTCACTAATCGCCTGCTAATGTTGTTGGTGGTGGCGGCGGCGCTTGAACTTCAACTGCGCCAATGAGTGTGTGAGCGAGGCTTGAACCAGGGCGACCTCATCCGGCGTGATCTTTTCCTTCAAGCGGGCTTCGGCGCGGGCACGGGCGGCTTCGGCTTTTTGCTCATCGATCGCGGCCACGTCCGTCGCAAAGACAGTGAGGATGGCGACACGATCGGCGGTGATTTCAGCGCAGCCGCCGGTGACGAGCAGGTGATCCTCCTCCCCACCTCGCCGGGCGATGATTTCGCCGTCGCCCAGCAGCGTGATTAGCGGCACGTGCATGGGGAGGATGCCCATCTCGCCCTCCTGGCCGGGCAGTGTGACCATGTCCACGTCTTTGGAATAGACCTGGCCAGTGGGAGTGGTGATTTCCAGTTTGAGCGCGGGAATCATAGTCGGATGCGTGAAAGGTGTTGTGTGTTGCGTGAAACCGAGCTTGCACTCAACTCTCAACCATCAACTCTCAACCTCCTTGATCTCTTCAATCTGGCCCTTCATGTAAAAGTTGCCTTCGTTGACCTCGTCGTGCTTGCCTTCCAGGATTTCCTTGAAGCCTTTCACGGTTTCGGCCACAGGCACCTGCTTTCCGGCGCGTCCCGTGAAGACTTCAGCCACCGAGAACGGCTGACTCAAGAAACGCTGAATCTTGCGGGCGCGGAACACCGTGAGCTTGTCCTCGGGCGAAAGCTCGTCCATGCCGAGAATCGCGATGATGTCCTGGAGATCCTTGTAGCGCTGGAGGACTTTTTGGACGCCGCGGGCCACGTCGTAGTGCTCCTGACCGACGATGTCCGGGGTCAGGGCGCGCGAGGTTGAAGCCAGCGGGTCCACCGCCGGGTAGATGCCCAACTCGGAGATCGCGCGGTCCAGCACGATGGTGGCATCGAGGTGGGCAAAGGTCGTGGCGGGAGCGGGATCGGTCAGGTCGTCCGCCGGCACATAAACCGCCTGGAAGCTGGTGATCGACCCTTTCTTAGTGGAAGTGATGCGCTCCTGCAAATCGCCCATTTCCGCGGCGAGGGTCGGCTGGTAACCGACGGCGCTCGGGGTGCGCCCCAGCAACGCGGACACCTCGGACCCGGCCTGAGAGAAACGGAAGATGTTGTCGATGAAGAGCAACACGTCTTGATTCTTGTCGTCGCGGAAATACTCGGTGATGGCGAGGCCGGAGAGGCCCACGCGCAAGCGGGCGCCCGGCGGCTCGTTCATCTGGCCATAGACCAGCGCGATCTTGGACTTGCTGAGGTCCTGCTGGTTGATGACGCCGGCCTCGGACATTTCCGTGTAGAGGTCGTTGCCCTCGCGGGTGCGCTCGCCGACGCCAGCGAAAACGGACACGCCGCCGTGGAGCTTGGCGATGTTGTTGATCAACTCCATGATCACGACGGTCTTGCCGACGCCAGCGCCGCCGAACGCGCCGACTTTGCCGCCCTTCAGGAACGGGCAGATGAGGTCGATGACCTTGATGCCGGTGGTCAGGATTTGCGGGGTGGTGGATTGGTCCATCAAGGAGGGGGCCGCGCGGTGGATCGGGCAGTATTTTTCGGCAATGACCGGCCCGCGCTCGTCCACGGGATTGCCGGTGACGTCGAACACGCGACCCATGACGCCGTCGCCGACGGGCATGGAGATGGGGTTGCCGGAGTCGAGCACCTCCATGCCGCGCTTGAGGCCGTCGGTGGTGGACATGGCGACGGTGCGGACCCAATTGTCACCGAGGTGCTGCTGGACTTCGAGCGTCAGTTTGGTCTTCCCCTGGAGCGGGAGGTTGTACTCGATCGTCAAGGCGTTGTAGATGGCGGGGAGTTGATCGGGGAACTCGACATCCACCACCGGACCGATGACTTGAACAATTTTGCCTTTATTCATTCTCTGCAGACTTCAGTTGGTAGTTTTTCTCTTTGTCAGGTCGAGAGCATTGGCGCGCCGAAGCGCCCCGGATTCATCCTCGGTGAAGGTCACGGCTTCGTAGTAATCTTCAAGCGCAACAAATACTCCGATCTTCTCCGCCCACTGCCTGAGGCGCGGATTACAAGTTCGTTCCCAAGCCAGAACCTCCACTCCCCACCCTTTCTTGTGCATCCGCTCAAGATCAGCATGAAATCCCACCCCGTCCAGGAAACCAGCGCCGTCGCCAGTCAACATCACCGCGATTCCTGGGTCCCCATTGTAGTCCAATGCCTTTCGAAGCATGTGAGTTTGGAGCGCCTGATCCACAGCCTGTTCGCGAGAACTGAGGCCTCCCCGCTCGAACAGCTCCACTGTAACACCGGCTTGCTCCAGGCGATTCCAAACGTGCCGCAAAGGGGGCGGTACGGATCCCACAGCAACGGCGTACTCCAAGCTGCGGTCTGCCACTGCCAGGCGAAGCAAGTTGTCGAACTGTATCCGCACATGGTAAGCGGCATCCCCGCCTTCTCGCTCGGCGGCCACGGTTTTCGCGCTAATGAAAATGTTCGAGTTATCCCAAAATACAAATATCTTTTTCATAGTTCACAATAATGTTAGCATTCGGAGCGTTCTTATCCCAGCGCCATCGCGGCGCTGGAGATTTCCAGCAATTCATTCGTGATGCCGGCCTGGCGCATCTTGTTGTATTCGAGAGTGAGGTGCTTGACCAGTTGGTTGGCGTTGTCGGTGGCGTTTTTCATGGCCACCATGCGGGCGCTGTGCTCGCTGGCTTTGGCTTCCAAAAGCAACCGCCCCACATGGAAATCAATGAAGTAAAGCACCAGCCGGTCCATCACCGTCGCGGGGTCCGGCTCAAAAAGGAAATCAATGTGCTGGTGCTGGGCCGGCGCCGGCCCGGCTCTGCCCCGCACCTCCGTCCGCAGGCTCTCCGCCGAGCACATCGGCAGCAACGCGTGCATATCGGGCCGCTGCGACAGCGTGTTGATAAAACGCGTGTAAAGCACATCCACGGCATCAACCTCGCCCTTGAGGAATATTGCCTGGGCGAACTTCGAGATCGCCTGGAACTCCGCGTAAGTGGGGGTGTCGTGATAGGTGAACTCGGCCACGAGCTTGCGCCGGGTTCGGGCGAGGAACTGCGCGGCTTTCCTGCCGACGGCGATGAACTGCGTGCTCGCGGTATCGTATTTGGAGGCGTCGCGAAACAGGTTCGAGTTGAGCGCGCCACAGAGGCCCTTGTCGGTGCCGACCAGGATCACCGCGCGCTTGCGCACCTCTCGCAGGTCCATCAGCGGATGCCGGTAGTCACCGGTATCCACAGTCAGGTGGTCCATCATTTCGCTGGCCATGGCGGCGAATGGCCGGAAGTTGAGGGCGCCTTGCTGCGCCTTCAGCATTTTCGACGATGCCACCATCTGCATGGCCTTGGTGATCTGGGCCGTGCTCTTGACCGACTTGATGCGGCGGCGGATGTCGCGGGTGCTGGGCATGTTCAGAAGTCCGAGGCCCGAAGTCCGAAGTCCGAAAGGCCCGAGCCTGCGGCGCGCCGCTGCGATATGGAATCAAGGTTCACTTGTAGGTTTGTTTGAACTCAGTCGCCGCTGCCTTCAGCTCAGCCGTTAGCGGGTCACTGAGCGCCTCCTCCTTTTGGATTCTGGCCAACAATTGAGATCGCCGCGTCGTCAGGAACTCCGTCAGCTTGTTCTGGAAGTCCTTCACCTTGTCCACAGGCACGTCGTCGATGAAGCCGTTCTGGGCCACCCAAAGGACCGCCACCTGCATCTCGGCCGGGATGGGGTTGTAAGGAGGCTGCTTGAAGACTTCCATGATGCGCTTGCCGCGTTCAATCTGGGCTTGGGTCTTGGCATCCAGCTCGGAGCCGAATTGCGCAAACGCCGCCAACTCGCGGAATTGCGCCAGTTCGCCTTTGAGGCGTCCGGCCACCTGCTTCATCGCCTTGACCTGCGCCGCGGAACCGACGCGTGAAACGGAAATGCCGACCGAAACGGCGGGCCGCACACCCTGATAAAACAAGTCGGTCTCCAGAAAGATCTGACCGTCGGTGATCGAGATGACGTTCGTGGGGATGTAAGCCGAAACGTCGCCCGCCTGGGTTTCGATGATTGGCAGCGCCGTTAGTGACCCATTGCCGAACTTCTCGGCGACCCGCGCGGCCCGCTCGAGCAACCGGCTGTGCAGATAGAACACGTCGCCCGGATACGCCTCACGGCCCGACGGGCGCTTCAGCACCAGCGACACCTGGCGGTAGGCCACGGCATGCTTGGACAAATCGTCATAGATGATTAGCGCGTCCATGCCGTTGTCCATGAACCACTCCCCCATCGCGCACCCGGCGAACGGCGCCAGGTATTGGTTGGTGGCGGAGTCGGACGCGGACGCCACGACGATGATCGTGTAGGGCAGCGCGCCGGACTCTTCGAGGACGCGTATGACGTTGGCGACGTTCGATTGCTTCTGGCCGATGGCAACGTAGATCGAGTAAAGGGGCCGGTAGCTCTTGTCGCCGGCCTCCTGGGCGGCCTTGTTCAAGCGGGCATTGCTGATGATGGTATCAATGCAAATGGTCGATTTGCCGGTCGAACGGTCGCCAATGATCAACTCGCGCTGGCCGCGACCGATCGGGATCATCGCGTCAATGGCCATGATGCCGGTCTGCACGGGCTGGCTGACGGATTTGCGGCGGATGATGCCGGGCGCAATTTTCTCGACCGGGTAAGTCTTATCCGTAAGAATCGGCCCCTTGTCATCGACCGGCTGGCCGAGGGTGTTGACGACACGGCCCAGCAGTCCCCTGCCGACCGGGACCTGCAAGACCTTGCCGGTGGTTCGCACCTCCCGGCCCTGTTTGATGCCGGTATAATCGCCAAGGATGATTGCGCCGACTTCCGTCTCTTCCAAATTCAGCACCAGGCCGGTGACGCCGCCGCCGAAATCAAGCATCTCGTTGTACATCGCGTCGGCGAGGCCTTCGACTTTGGCCACGCCGTCGCCGATTTCGCGGACGATGCCGACGTTCTGCTTCGTCACCGCAGTTTTCGCTCCGGCAATCTGGCTTTCGATTTCTTGCAGTAATGAACTCATAGCTGTTTATCGAATGATGAAAGGTATCTGGAAACTGGCTTCCAGGTCGGCCAGCCGGCCCTGCACGCTGCCGTCAAAAACGTCGCTGCCGATTTGCGCCCGGAGGCCGCCAATGAGGCCGGGGTTCCGGGAAAAGGCGAAGATCAAGTCATCGCCGTAGCGCCGCGCGAGGTTGGCCCGAATCGAAGCCTGTTGCGGCTCGGCCAGCGCCACCGGGCTTTCGACGCGCGCAGTGCGGCGGTCGAGGTCCAGCTTCACCAGTCGTTGGAAGTGGGAGAGGATGGGGAGGTAGCCGCGAGGTTTCGCGGCAATCACCTGCTGCACGGCCTGACGCACTTTAGCTTCGTCCAGCACGCCGTTGACGCGGCAGCAACGATACAACTGCTTGGCGTCGCGGCGGGCCTGTTTGGGAATCTTCACGGGGTAAGCTTCGCGGGGTGTTTGGCGGGGTGATCAGGCAGCCAGCTCACGGTTTGTTTCCTCGGCCAGGCGTTTCTGGTCATCCAGCGTCAGCACCTTGCCAGTCACCTTCGCGGTCGTATCGACTACCAGCCGGCCCACCTCGCGGCGCAGCTCGGCAAGCATCCGGGCGTGTTCCGCCTCGGTCGCCTGGCGCGCCTTATCCACGATGGTCTGCGCGGCGGCGATGGCTTTCTGGGTTTCCTGCTCCTGCACCTTGGCCGCGGCGGCACGGGCCTCCTCAATCATCCGGGCGGCCTCCTGGCCGGCTTGGACCATGATTTCGTGCGTCCTGGTCTGGGTGTTGGCCAGTTCCTGTTTAATCTTCTCGGCGTTGTCCAAGCTTTCCTTAATCCGCTTCTTGCGCTCCTCCAACATTGTGAGGATGGGCTTGTAGGCGTAACGCTGGAGCAGAAAAGCAACAATGAGGAAGCTGATACACTGGGCGGCGAAATGCGGCAAGTCCACGCCGAACCGCACCGCGGTGTCGTGGGCCATTTGGCCAAGATCGCTGCCGATGCTTGCGAATAGAATGGGCGATTGCATAATCTTCGAGGGCAAGGGCCAGGCGCGGAGCCGGTCAGGCTCCACGCCCTGGCATTACTTCACGAGGAAGATGGCGTAGAACACAATGGCTTCCGCGAAGGCAATCGCCAGGATTGCCTGCACCAGGATTTTGGTCGAAGCGCCGGGATTTCGTCCCACGGCTTCGGAGGCCTTCATGCCGATAAACCCCACGCCGATGGCTCCGCCGAGCGCCGCCAGGCCGACGTGCAGATTGCCTGTCACCCCTTCCGCCAACATTGGCATCAACATATATAGTTACCTTTCTCTTGCTCGACGGCTTCCGCGATTGAACACGGTCAAACCGCCGAAATTAACAAATCTCAGTGGCCCGCCCTTCCCGGCTCCTCTTCGTGCAGGCAGATCAGCATCGTGAACACCGCCGTCAGCAGCATGAACACCAGGGCCTGCACCACCCCCACCAGCAGTTCCATGAAGTAGAACGGAACGGGGAGCAACCAGCCCAACCGGGGCACCAGTTTGGTCATCGCGTCCAGCATGTTCTCCCCGGCATAGATATTCCCGTAGAGACGGAAGCTGAGCGAGATGGGCCGAAACAGGATCGAAAGCACCTCAAGGAAGCCGACGAGGAAGAATACCACGATCATCAGATACTTCATCAGGCCGACGGTATCTCCCTTGGGGCCAAAGAGATCGAGGAAGACGCCCTTGACGCCGATGGCTTGCACGGCCCAGACGATCCAGCAGGCGAAGAAGATCATCGCCATCGCGAAGGTCATATTCAGGTCGGCGTTGCCGCCGCGCAGCAGCGCGTTGGTGACATGGAACCCGTGCGGCGTCTGCACACCCCAGCCGATGCTGCCGACTCCCGGGAGCAGCCCAAACCAATTGGTGGCTAGAATGAAGATGAAAACGGTGGCAAAGAACCAGAACGTCCTCTTCATCAGATCGGAGCCGATGATCCCCTCCAGAAACTCGTAGAGCGTTTCCACCAGCCATTCCAGAAAGTTCTGCGCGCCCGCAGGGACCAGTCGCATTTTTCGGGTGGCGATTCGGACGAAGACAATGAGGCCGAATGCGACGGTCCAGGTTACGACCATGGAACTGGTCACAAAAGAAGACCCCGTGCTGCCGATCCCGAGCGCGTCGGGGGACAGGCCATGTTCGTTGTGTTGGGCAACTTCAGGCTGGGTTCCGGCTCCGGCGGCTAGATTCGTTGCGGCCGGTTCGGCGGCCAGTCCCGGCAGCGGCGAACCCGCCACCCACAACCACATTAAGATAATCCTGATTATTCGCATGCGCACTAAACATCCAGACCGAGAGACACCCGGTGCCCTCGGTTCAAAACCGACCTCGAGCCGGAAGCCCGGGGAAAGTGCCCCATCCCCGAGGGTTTTTCAAGAGTTTTTGACAGGGCTTTTATGGGCCGCTTTGAGCCGCGAACCGGCGAATGAAGTCCGACAGGCATTTATTCCCATTTATTCCCTTTTGACAATCACAGACCAATAGCCTAGTTTCCTTCTGATTCCTGGCGGCAAAGCAATGGAGCCGCTTGGTTTCTCAACAAAAACAACAAAGAAAGGTAATATGAAGAAACTAATTGGTTACTCGTCTGTCGTCGCGTTAGCCGGGCTGGTTGCTGGATGCGTTGGCCCTATGGGTCCTGTCGGAGGCGTTGGTGGAATGGTTTACACCGACGTATCCGGGCCGATCGGCGCAACCAGCAATGCGGCAGGCGCCAAGATGGGTCAGGCCACCTCCACCGGCATCATTTGCGTTGCCACGGGGGACTCCAGCATCAAGGCCGCCTGTGCTAACGGCGGAATCACCAAGATCTCGCACGTGGATTATCACACCACGTCCGTCCTTGGCCTCTGGGCTAAAACCACCGTCACCGTTTACGGCGAATAAAGCCATCGGTGCCTGACGTTCAGCGTCTGGCCTTTAGAATCGTAACACCGGCTTCATCAGAGGAGCCGGTGTTTTCATTAACCTAGAAGCCGCACTTGGACCCGTGATTTCAAATGCACGGCCAGTCAGAAGTCTCGCCATATCAAGCACTTCGCATGGATGCACCGCAACTGCGCCGCAGTTGGAATTGTTCACCTGTCAGGTGAAGAGTTCCCGATTTTGGATTGATACCACTTCCAGCTCGAAGATGCACTATTTCCTGTAAGGCAAGCAGGCACAGTAGT
>Ga0187872_10001718_pt1 | contig 21401 bp, 15 predicted proteins | sample June2016WEW_16_4_FD_132973 | JGI IMG/M metagenome (GOLD analysis project Ga0187872, IMG submission 132973) | Peatland microbial communities from SPRUCE experiment site at the Marcell Experimental Forest, Minnesota, USA - June2016WEW_16_40 | ecosystem: Environmental > Terrestrial > Soil >...
CGCTGGTAACTGTCATGCTCATACCGGAGCGCGGCCACCAGCCGGCCGTCCGGCGAGATCCGCGGGCTGCTGAAGTCGGCGCCCTCCGCGGTCAGCAGGACTCGCCGCGCCCCGGTCGCCACGTCGATGACCGCGACCTCGTCTCGCCAGCCGGCGTCAGGTTCCGGTACGGACCAGCCGGTCACCACCGCGGATCCGTCCGGCGTCAGCTCGAAATGCTGCTCGTCCAGCGCCCGGCCAGGCGCAGGCGTCAGGTCACGCGCGCTGATGGCGGCCTGGTCTGCGTCCGCCGGATCCGGCGCGCTGCCCGGCTCGAGCGCGGCGGCGAGCAGCCTGATCTCGTCCGGGCCCAGGTCATGGTCCCAGTACCGGACACGGCCCGACTCATGCAGGATCGCGCTCACGCCGGCGTCGGTGCGCGCCCTGCGGAGCTTGGCGTCCTCGTCCGCGCTAGCCGCGGCCGGCAGATGCGGCACCGCGTAGGCGAACGCACCGGATTGCCGGGCCGCTGACACCCCCGCCACGCCGCCAGCCGGGGCGGCGATCCGGCGCGCATCGCCGCCAGCCGCCGGAAGCAGCCAGAGGCCCGGCTTGTCCTGAGCCGCATCGCTCTTCTGCTTCGCAGCCACCGGATCCGGCCGCCCGGACACGAACAGGACGGCCCCGTCGGGCAGGAATTCCGGTGCTCCCTCACCCTCGGCACTCCGGGTCAGCCGGACCGGCGGCCGTCCGCCCGGCTCGGGATCGATCCGCCAGATGCTCGTCACGTAGCTGGCGGGATCCCCGGCCGCCGACTGAACGGCCGCCGCGAGCCATGTCCCGTCCGGTGACAGCCTCAGGGCAGTCACCCGCTGAACCATTACATACCTACTGAGATCAGAGAAGACCGTCACCTATTCACCCTATCGGCGCGCCCGGCGGACTTAATCCCCCGGACACGCCTAGTGACCTGCGGCGGAGGAGATTTCGTCCACCCTGGTCAGGGTCTTCAGGATGAGCCAGCCGAAGAGCCAGCCGCCGGCCACGTCCTCCGGCCAGTGCCGCCCCAGGTACAGCCGGGAGCCGCCCTGTGCGGCCATCAGGGCCGTGGCCAGCAGCCAGACGGCCCGCCGCTCCGCCGGGCTGCTCCAGCGCTGCGCCAGCAGGTGCGCCAGCAGGCCGAAGGTGATGACCGTGCGGGCCGCACCGCCCGACGGGTAGTCACCGGGCGGCCCGATCGAGGACTCCTGCGGCGGCACCGTTCCCCGGACGAGCCGCTTAAGTGACTTCTGCAGGGCGACCTCCGCGGCCAGGCCGCCGAGCAGCAGGGGCAGCGGCTTCCAGTCGCGGCGCTCGTACGCGATCATCCCGCCGACGAGAGCCGAGAAGGGCGCGATGACGGAATAGTCACCCAGCGTCGTGACGACCTGTTCCAGGCGCCGGCTCACGGTCGCGGAGCGGTGCAGGCGGCAGTACTCATAAAGCCGGCGTGACGGCCTGGTCACCGGCTCCTTCTGCGCCAGCCGGCCGGCGGCCCAGGACGACAGGAGCGTGACCGCGCCGCCCGCAGCCAGAGTTACCAGAATGCCCCCTGACCTTGATCCACCCGCGCGCAGCATTCGGCAAGGATATCGGAGACAGCGCGCCCGACCTGGGGCAAAAAGTTAAGGCAGCAGCCGCCGCCGGCTCTCAGCCTGAGCACGTCCAGCTAAAGGAGCCAGAGAGACTCGGCTGGGACGACTCCGGTGCCGCCGCGTTCGTGAAGGTGAATCGTCCTGAGCCATCGGCCCGGAAGACCACCGAGGCTGTCGCATGCGCCGCGAGCGGGTTGTAGCTCGCATTTCCCACCACGATGCTGCTCCCGACGGAGCGGATCGCGGCCTTGCCATAAACGCCGGGGCCGCGGTAGGGCACTACCTCAGCCAGCAGGTAAACATTGCTGCCCGCAGGCGGAGCCGGTATCAGGAACTCCGGCTTTCCGCCCTTGGGCGCAGGCGTTCCGTGCGCGGCGAGGCGCGCGCAGGAGCTTGCCGGACTGGTGACACCAGGGAAGGCGCTGAACGACGAGTGCTGGACGGTTGCGCCGCGCAGCTGGAAGGTGCCCTTGAAGGTGATCAGTCCGGCGATGCCCTTGCCGGTCGCACCGGCCGGAGTGCTGCCGTGCGGGCCCGCGCTTGCGCTGCCGGACGATGCCCCGGCAGGCGCAGGAGAGGAGTGGCCCGCCGCCGAGGACGAGCCGGCCGCAGCGGAGCCACCGGATGAACTGCAGCCGGCGAGCGCGGCGGCGAGCATCAGGCCCAGCGCTGCCCCGATACCCCGGGCAGCTAGCCCATGGTCGGTCGCCGCGGGCGGCACTAGTGACTCAGCGCGTTGGCTGCGTAATGCGCGGCGACCTGCGCGGCGGACAGCGCGTACGGATAGACCGCGACGTCCCCGATCGACCCGCCGAAGTAGTAGCTGATCGGCTCCGTGGTGCCCTGGCTGTTCTGCTTCCACGGGTCGAGATTCCAGCCGGCCAGGTCGTCGCCGCCGACCCGCCAGTAGCCTGCGTAGCTGCGGGCCGGGCCGGCCGCCCGGGTGCCGATCAGGTGCCCGTCAATGTACAGCGCCATATTGTCCGAGCCGGCTGCTGAATTGAAGGTCGCGACCACGTAATGCCACTGCCCGTCATTGTAGACGTGCGGGGTCTCGATGGTCTCCAGCGAATTTGCCTGAACCCCGAAGACCAGCTGGCCGTCGTTCATCATGTAGAGCTGTCGATCGTATTGCGAGCTCTCGGCGGTCCTTCTGTTACCGAATCCGATGATCTTGCCACCGGTGTCCGTGCTGGTCCTGAACCAGGCCTCGATCGAGAAGGTTGCCGGGCTGGTCACCCCGGCGGCCGAGTAAACCAGGCCAGTTGCGCCGTTGAACGCGGTGGCTGTCTGCCCGCTGCCCGGCACCGGGCCGGCCACCCCCTGGGTCGTGCCCGGCTCGTAGACGCCGTTGAAGTGGTGCGAGGTCGAGTCCGCGGCGACACGTCCCGATCTCTGGTCCAGCAGCCAGTAGAAGGATGGCTTGCCGTGCAGGACGGTCCACTGATAACTGTGGGCCGGGCTTTTCGATGCGATGGTGACCGGCGCTGAGGCCAGCGACTTCGCCGAGACGCGGGTTCCGTCACTGACCCGGACCCGGAAGGTGTACGTCGATCCCGGCCGAAGGCCTGCCTCGCGGTAATGCAGCACGGGCAGTGCCCACGGCCAGGACGTGGCCGTCACCGTGGCGACCGGGGCTCCCCGCCCGCTGCGGTAGATCTCGTAACTGAGCGTGCCCACGTCCGGAGTGCTCACGGCACTGAACGTCACCGAGGCGACGCCTGCCGACGTGCTGGTAACGGTGGGCGCTGGGGGCGGGCCCGGCTTGGCGAGGTCGGGGCCAGGACCGAAGATCGCGAAGCCCTGCTGCGGCACGTCGTTCACCGTGGTGAAGTCTCCCCCGAGGAACAGCCGGCTGCCATCGGTCGCCATCACGCGCGGGCCGAGCAGGGTGGCGTTGGTGTTCGGCGTCCAGTGCCCGAGCGTGCCGTTCGCGGGTGACTGGTCAAGCAGATGGTGGGCGATCTCCTCGCCTGCGCTGTTGTCGGCCTGCGGGAAGCCTCCTGGCGCGTACGCGCAGTCATGGGCGTGCGAGCCCTTGTACAGCCAGCCGTTGATGACGACAAGCGCCTGCGTCGCGCCAAGGCAGGCGTTCTGCCAGGCCAGCTGGTCACCGGTGGCGCTCAGCCGGACGGCGAAGTCGCCATCGAAGCAGCCGCCGCCGGTGCCCTCAGCGGCGATGTAGGCAGTACTGCCGCTGATCACGATGTCCTTCACCGAGGAGATGCAGCTCGGCGGATTCCACGGGACGATGTTCGCCCCCCACCGCTCGGTCGTGGTCCCGGTCACCGGGTCCACCCCCCCGGCAGCGTTCTGCGTCACGCCGTTGATCGTCTGGAAGTAGCCCCCCACCAGCACCTGCGAGTCATCAGGCGTGACCGCGATGGACGTCACAGCGTCATTGAGCACCGGAGCCCAGGGCAGCAGGGTCCCCGATGCGGTCACCGCGCCCGCATAGGTGCGCGACACCTGGTCCAGCCCGTTGAAGGCACCGCCGATGTAGATCTCCGATCCGGCCGGGCTCGGCGCGATCGTGTTCACCTTCCCGGCCGCCGTCGGCGCCCAGGTGCTGATCAGCGCACCCGTTGACGTGCTGAAGGCGGCCAGGTTATCCCGGTAGGCCTGACCCACATGACTGAACAGGCCGCCCGCGTAGAGGGTCTTGCCGTCCGGGGACACCGTCAGCGCGTAGACGCCGGGGGTGGTTCCGCTGATCGCCGGGTGAAAGGAGGTGATCAGGGCACCGGTCGTGGCGCTGAACGCCGCGAGGTAGCTGCGCGCGACCTCGCCGGTGCCCCGCGGGTCGCCCGGCGGCCGTACCGAGGTGAACTGGCCGCCGACGTACACCACGGCCTTCGCCTGCGCGATGGCCCAGACCGTATTGTTCGTCTGCCACGACGGGGAGGCCTGGGCGCTGATGTTCGGGCTGCCCGGCTCCAGCTGCGTCCGGCCCGCGTTGCCCGTCGCGGCCGACGCGCCAGGTACCTGCATGCTCGTCGCGGTCGCGGCCGCTACCACCAGCGCTGTGAGACCCAGCAGGATCTTCGCCTTCATTCCCATCCCATCGCCAGGCGTCCCGGCACCGTGGTGCAGGAACGCCGCTGGACCAGCAGCCGCCGATGTCGTTCCCTGGGCAGCAGCCGTGCCGGGCACGGCCGTGACGCTCCCCCCTCGGCCAGAGCGCGCAGCTGACCCCGGCGGACTGAGCCGTGAGAATAACGGCGCGCTCCGGTGCTTACCGCAACTCAACATAGTAGGGCTGATTCGGCATATTATCTGCCGCCGTTTGCTATTCCGTAATGTTCCGCAGATCACCGGGCCGCTGGCTGGCGCCGCGCAGCCAGCCGCGTTGGCGTCGCCGGGCCTCTCTCGCTCACGCCGGGGCAGCGCCGCGGCCCGGCCGGCGAGCAGCGACCCGGCGGGGCCCGCGGGCGGACCGGCAGGTAGCTCAGCGCGGCTTTTCTGCCGTGACCACCAGCGCCATCCCGAGCGCTCGCAGCGGCGTTCGCTCAGCCAGGTCGGTGACGGCCCGGATGCGCTGACCGACGCCAGAGCGGTCGAAGGGAGGCATGATGTAGTCGACCGAGCGCACGGCCAGCCCGGCCGCCCCCAGCCGCTGCCGCAGATCCGCCGCGGTGAAGACGCGCGCATCAGCGAGTCGGCGGTGCAGCGGGCCGATCCAGGTGAGGAACGGTGCACGCGCGGGCGAGTACCGCCGTCCCCGGTAGATGAACCCGTGGGTCTCGAACGGGAACCACTTGTTCGGCGTGGTAAAGGCGAAACGCCCGCCCGGCGTGAGCACGCGGAAGATCTCCCCGAGCGCCTGCTCGAGTTCCGCGATGTGCTCGAGTACCTCGATCGACGTGACCAGGTCAAAGGTGCTGTCCGGGTAGTCGAGCTTGGCGGCCGACATCTCGCTGATCGTGATGCACTGGGCCGCAGGCCGGCCCTGTAGCCGGTCAGCAAACAGCGCCAGCAGATCCGGACGGATGTCAATCGCATCGACCCGGTTGAAGCCGCGGGCGATCAGGCTGGTGTATGACCCGTCGCCACAGCCGATGTCGAGCAGCCGGTTACCGCTCAGGTCAGTCTGCCGGGCCAGGGCGTCCAGCCGTTTCGCTATGCCACGTTCGCCGAACGCGCTGCTCGGCTCACCCAGACCGAGAGAGTTATGCATCAGCCACCTCACCGAGAATGCCAGCAGTTTGCGTCACGGCCACGGGCGCCTCAGATCCCGCGGCCGCGGCTGTTAGCCAGCCGCACAATCGCGGTGGCCGGGACAACGCCGGCGGAAACCGCCAGCGCCAGGTAGGCGCGGCGTTCGAGCGGGTTGTTGCGCAGCGCGCTCATACTGGCCCGCCTGGCTGCCGCCCGGCACGCCATCGCCGCCTCGGCGAAGGCAATCTGGCCCTGGACGCGGGCCAGCCCGCGCGGGTCCCCGGAGAACTCGGGATGCTTGTCGAGCAGGTACGCCAGCGCATCGGCGATGGTCCGCCAGCGCTCGGCGAAGAACGACTGAGGATGCCAGTACACATCCACCAGCGGCTGCTGGACGGCGAGAATCGGGCCACGGCGGGCCGCGCGGAGCAGCCAGTCGTAGTCCTCGCCGAAGCTGCCGGGAATCTGCTCGTCGACCGGCCCGATGGCGTCCAGCGCCGCGCGGCGCATGACGAAGGTGGAGGGATGCAGCGCGCTGATACGGTCACGCACCAGCTGGCTGAGCCGCACTGACGGGGGCGGAACCCGCGCTACCACATGCCCGGAATGATGGATGCGCACGCCGCACGCGACGAAGTCAGCCGACGCTGCCTCGAGCAGTCCGACCTGCAGGCGGAGCTTGCCGGGGTCCCACTGGTCGTCGTCATCACAGAACGCCACCAGGGCGGATCCGGATTCCGCGATTCCGGTGTTGCGCGCGCCCGCCAGGCCCGGCCGCCGCGTATTGGCCGTCACGCGCAGCCGGCGGCCGGGCGACTGGGTCGCGGACACGGCAGACGGCGGGCTCTGGTCGAAGACCGCCACGCACTCGATGGGGCCGGGGTAAGACTGGCCGAGGATACTGCGGACGGCCTGCTCGAGGAGGTGCGGGCGGTCCCGGGTTGCGACCACCACGCTCACCGACGGCCACCCGGCCGCGCCGCCCGGTGCCGCTGCGTCCGCGCTGCTCATGGACTGACCTCTAGATTCAGGGAACCGGCTCCGCCCGGACCTGGCCGGTCACCGGGTCCGGCCCGCCCGGACAGCCCGGCCGGCCCGGCCGGCCCGGGCGCGCGCGGCACGGTGCTCGCGGCGACGGGGACAGCCGGCCAGGGCAACGGCCGGCCGAGCAGGTGCTCAAGGTCGCGGTTGTGCTCAGCGAAGGCCCGCTGCAGGCGCTGGCGGGTCGCCGGCCTGATGTCTTCAGCGGGAATGTAGTTGTGCCGTTTCCGGCTCTGCAGCCGGTGCGGCTGAAGGCCGAGGAACGACCACACGCTGTTTACCACCCGGTCGGGGTCGGCGTAGAAATCCTCGCTCGCGGAGATGTGGAATTGCTCGCGCGGGAAGAACGAGAACCATCGCTCCAGCATGTCGAGGTACCGGCCCTGGGCGAGATACGAGTGATCCTCGTGCTCCACGCTGCGGTAGCCGGGCTCGCCGATGATCCGCTCGGCCTCGCCGCGCAGCCGCCCGGGCTCGGCTTCCAGCGCCTCCTCGAATCCCAGCGGCTCGGCCGCGTGCTTGCACCGTTCCTTGTAGTGGGAATAGGCGCGCTCCACCGGGTCGCGCAGGTTGACGATGATCCGTACGTCAGGGTAATCGAGTGCCAGGCGCTCCGCGGCGAGCGGATGGAACAGGTAATAGGGGCTGGCCTCGCCGCTGATGGCCGGCACCGTGGCTGGCCGCGCCAGCCGCCGGCCGCCCGCCTCGAGCGGAAAATGCGACCGGTACCAGCGCAGGCCGCGGGCGAACTCCGAGTCGTAATAATGAGCACCCTTGATGTGCTGGCGGCCGGGAAAAAGCGGCAGGACCGACGGATGCTCCAGCAGGTAGTTATACAGCGATGTGGTGCCGCCGCGCTTGGCGCCGATCACGATGAAGTCCGGCCCGCGCCGCAGGCCCGACGTGATCATCCCGTACCCGCGCAGGGCGCGCTTGGCGGCCTCCCGCGCGGCGCGGTCCGCCGAATGGACAGCCGAATGCCCCATCATCTGCTCCTCCACTTACGCTGCCTGCCGGTCTGCCTGCGCCGACGCGGTCCGGATGGGCCGGAGCAGCGCCGCTGATAGCCCGTCGAGCTGCAAGCGCGCCCTGGACGCATAGAGAACGGCCGCATAGGCCACTAGCCCGGCTGCCGTGGCCCCGGCAAGCGCCGGCAGCGTCTGGTGCAGCACGGCCCGCGCGACCAGGCCGGTAACGCCGAAGCAGGCCGTGCTCGCACCGGCCACCAGCCAGTAGCCTGGCCCGAACGGCTTGATCCGCAGGGTCCACCAGACCTCGACCACGGCGGCCACGTTCTCGACCACGATGCTCGCCGCCCACGCGATCGCCGCGCCGACAATGCCGATCCGCGGCAGCAGCAGCAGATTCAGCCCGATGTTGACGAGCAGCGCCGCCAGCGCGTTCCAGGCGCTCAGCGAGCTCTTTCCGCCCATCAGCAGAACGACCGTCACGTTGCCCGTGCCGAGGTTCACCAGCATCGCCACCGCGAGCACGGCCAGCGATGCCGCGCCTGCCGTGTAACGATGCCCGAAGACGCCGAGCACTACCGCGGGAAAGATCGCTATCACGACGTACACGGGCCAGGACGCGATCACCAGCCAGCCAGTGGCGCTCTGATGAAGCTCGGCGGCGTGATCGAATTCGTGGCGGGCGAGAGCCTTGCTCAGCTGCGGCCCGATCGAGAGCCGCGTGGCCTCGAGCGTGTAGGCGCCGACCAGCGCAAGCTTGCTGACGGCGGCGTAAACCCCTGCGTCGTAACGCGAGAGCAGCGCGCCAACCAGCAGGACATCCAGCCAGACCACCACGACCTGGAACGTTCCCGCGAACCCCCGCGGCGCGGTGAACCGCCAGAAATCGCCGGCCAGCCGCCGTCCCCGCCCCGCGCCTCGCGGGCCGCGGTGACGGCCCGGGCCGGCGTCCCTATCCCGGCTGCTGCGCCCGGCCGCCGTGCGAGCTGCCGGAGCCGCCCATGCCCTGCGAGGGTCTGGCGGCCGCGAAACGCCGGACTGCGGGGAGCCGCCTGGCCGGGGGGAGCTAGCAGACCGGGGGGAGCTGGCAGACCGCGATGACGCGCGCCTGCCAACAGGAGCCTCTGACCTGATGAGCCTCGCCAGGATGAGCCAGCTGGCAGCCAGCCCGATTCCGACAGGTACGCCCCACGCGACGAGCGCTCCCCTCGTGCCCAGCCCGGCGATCAGCGCGACGAGCACCAGGCCCACCCGCAGAGCTGGCTTGCCGAGGCCTTCGACCGCCAGGTACGGCCACATGCGGCCGAACCCGCGCGCGGCTGCCAGGACGCATGCGGAGAGCGCGCCGAGCGGCACGAGGGGGGCGACGATCCGGACATCGACGACGGCCGCGCGCAGCGCCACGCCATGCAGGAAGAGCCGCGCGATCGGGGGCGCGGCCACCCACACGGCGACGGCGGCCGCGACCCCGACGAGCAGGACCGGGAGCAGCGCGATGGTGACAATCCGGCGCACGTCAGCCAGGCCACCCACCGCGCGCGCCCTCGATATCCACCGGGTCAGCCCGGTGTCGGCGCCGAGATACAGCGTGTTCGACAAGATGGTGAACAGCGCGACCAGCTCAAAGAAGCCTCCCGCGCTGGTGGGCTGCAGCCAGCGGCTGACCAGGACGGTCAGCGCGAAGCTCAGCATGGCTCCCAGCGCCATAGCGGAAAGGTTGATCACCGACCCGCGCGCGACGTAAGCGACGTCAGCTGACAGCCCCGCGGGTGCCGACCTGGCCTGGCTTGTCATCGGACCGCGACCACGCCCGAGCCGCGCTTGCTCACCCCGGAGCCGCCCGGCACATCAGGGGAAGGCACGGCCGGATCCTCGCTACCCGAGCGAGCCAGCGCCGACACCGGCCGCCAGCAGGAGCGGTAGGCGAGCGCGCAGGTCACCATGACGACCTGCACCTCAGCCGAAAGCCAGCCGTAGACGGCAATCTGCGCGAGGGCGACGAGCGGGACCGTGTGCAGCCACAAGCCGACCATGCCGCGGGCGTGCCGCGTCTGCCAGAGCACGGCCAGGTAGAAACCGATGAAGAGCACGGCCGCTGGATAGCCGCTGGAGTAGAGCACCATCCACAGCTGCCCCTGCGTGCCGATGGCCGGGGTTCCCGGCACCTGCCCGACGCCGGTGGTCACAGGCTTCGGTGCGCCAAAGCCGAACCACGGGGACTGACTGACGGCCGCGGTTACCTGCTGGTAGAGGCTCAGGCGGGTGGCGTTGCTGTTGCCGTGAGTGCTGTCGAAGCTGGCGAAGACAAGATGACCGAGCGGCGTCAGGGCAACGACGGCCACCGCGACCCCGGTCAGTGCCAGCAGGGAGGCAAGCGCGCCGACGCGGCCGCGCATGGCTAGCCGCACGATCACGTAGACGATGCCGATCGCGAGACTGAGGAACATGCCCCGGTTGAGCGAGATCACCATGGGCACCAGAGATGCCACGAGCACGACGATGATGATCCTCCGGCGCAGCCCGCGGCCGGCTGCCGTCGCCGCCGCGAAGGCCACCGGGGTCAGTGCCGCGATGTTGCCGCCCCACTCATTGGTGTAGGTGAATGGCGCGGCAGGTCGCGCGAGCGGGTAACCGAGGAAGTTCGTTATCTCGGCGAAGACTGGCTGCACGAGCTCCTGCATGAACGGCTTCTGCATCAGGCTGGGCGGTATCAGGTGCTCGATCGGAGGATTGAATGTCGCGCTGCGTAGCACGATGCCCGCGTAGCCGCCCGCGACGACGACTATCCAGAAGACGGTCAGGATGCGGAGCACCTTGGTGTCCGTCCGCCCTGACCGCGGCATGTTGTAGACGTACAGGAAAAGGACGCTGGCGGCCGCGTAGAGAGAGAGCCGGTAGGCGAACGTCGCGACCTTGGACCCGCCGCCGTCCAGCTGCAGGCCGGACAGCAGCACCCAGCTGAGGAACGCGAACCAGAGGATGATCGGGACAGGCGCGTTCACCCGCCGCCATCGCAGCAGGATGACGAGCATGGGAATCGCCACGACCGGCCAGATGAAGGAGCTGACGCCCAGCAGCCACCAGAGCGGAAAGGCCACGAAGAGCACGGCCAGCGGCCAGGTAACCGGCAGACGGGGACCGTTCATGGGCGCGTCACCCGGCCGTTACCTTGTCCTGGCACCGGGCTGGCAGGGGACCTGGCACATGGCAGCGGCCAGTCCCGGAACGGGAACGGCTCACACAGGCCGCCGGGCGGTGCTGCCCCTGGCCGGCGGCGGCGGCTCCGGCCCATCAGGTACGGCCCGGACAACGGGCTGCGGCAGCCGGTCGGAGCCCTGCGGCAACCGATCGGCAGGCTGGGGACGGCCAATGCGGGGATCCGGAGCAGCGGCACCCTGTGAGCCGGCCGAGCGATGGCGGCCTGACCGGCCCTGGGCGATCAGGACACCGCCGATCAGCTCCGCCCCGACCTGGTCAAGCCGGCGCCGCAGCTCGACCACCGCGCGGCCGCTCGTGCTGGCCTCCCTGGCGATCACGATCACGCCATCCACATGGGTGGCGAGCGTGATGATGTCGGAAACCACGGTCGCGGGCGGCGAATCAAGCAGGACGAACTCGTAAGCGTCACGCCGTCCCTGCAGCAGCTTGACCATCGAGCCAGAGTCGAGAACCGAGATCGCGGCCGCCGCATGTGACCCGCTCGGCAGCACCGACAGCCGCTTGACGATCGCGCTGGGCAGCGCAACGCCGGCGGCCTGCTTCGGCTGCCGGGTGAGCGTTTCCGGATCCCCTCCGGCTATCAGCAGATCACCCAGGCCGCTGCCACTGGGAATGTCAAAGATCTGCGCGAGAGTAGAGCCGCGCATATCGGCCGCCATCAGCAGCACGTGGCGGCCTGACTCGGCGAGCGCCGCGCCGAGCTCCGCCGCCATTCGGCTGGAGGAGACGCTGGCGTCCGCGCCGACAACCAGGACCGTGCGCACGTTCCTGCGGGCGGCCATCGCCACCAGGGTTGCCCGCAGGGCGCGGACAGCCTCGGCGGCGCGGCCGTCGGGATGGGCGACGGTGGAGATCTCGGGCGCCTGGCGGGACTGGCCGCCGTCACGCTCCGGCCTGCCGTCAGGGGGAAGCACGGCCAGCGTGGGCACGCCCAGTCTGCGCTCGAGTTGCGCCGGGTCACGCAGCCGGTCATCGAAGGCATCACGGACCCAGGCCAGGAACACCCCGAGCAGCAGGCCGAGGATGAGACCGATCGCGATGATCACCGGGCGGCCGATTCCCGAGGGCGAGAGCGGAAGCGCGCTCGGGATCTCGGTGCCGCCGCTGGTGTTATAGGTAGGAAGCGAGTAGAGCTGGTCGCTAGCCGTGCTGAGCTGGCTGTTGAGCAGATCGAGGTTCGCGTTCAGGCCCCGCTGGGACGCCGCCGAGGCCGTGCCCAGCTGCGCTTCCGTGGATTTGATCTTGCCCTTCAGGCTCACGACCTGGTCATTCAGGGTGGTGTTCAGCTGGTTGACGAAGCTGGAGAGATAGCTACTCCGATATCCCAGGTAGGCCTTGGCGAACGCGTTCGCTCCTGACTGGGCCGCACGAGGACTGTCTGCCTCCCAGGTGATCTGGAGCACGTCCGATGTGGTGGGGACGGCGACCGTGAGCCGCTTGGCCGCGGCCGCCTGCAGCGTGGACCTCGGGACACCGAGAATGGCGGCGGCCCGGTTGACCACTGCCGCCGACTGCGCGACAGCCTGCTCGGTGCTCATGTTGACCAGGTCGTTCACCTGAGCCGTCTGGTTCAGCGGGCCCTGCGTCACCGGGGAGACAAGTACCTGGGAGGTCGCGGAGTAGGAGACGCCGGTGGAATAGGCATAGCCCAGGCCGAGCAGCGCACCAGCGATCATCAGCACCAGGACTGACAGCCAGCGACGGCGGATGAGGAGCCAGTACTCTCGCAGATCGATCGAACGCGGCTCAGGACCGAAGTCTTCCTGTTCCCGCGCGTTTCGTGCAGCCATGAAACTTCCTCCGTCAGGGCACTCCCCGGTGCCGCCAGCTGTGCCTAGGTCGATGGTTGAGCGCTGAAGTACGGATCCCGCGCGAAACGGCGGAAGGCGGCCAGCGCCGAGTGCGACGTCGTCACCTTGCAGTTGAACCAGAGGCCGAACACCTTATGGTCAGAGTTGAAGTAGACGATCGCCCGGATCCGCGGGAACTCCGTCCGCAGCTGCTGGTCGGCCTGCCGGTACCAGGCAGCCTTGGCTCCCGGAGTCCCTTCGATCACGCCGAACTCACCGACGAGCAGCGGCTTGCCGGTGTAGACAGCCCACTGGTAGAAGGCCGAGAAGATGTCGGAGAAGCTCCGCCAGGTCGACTGCGGGCGCAGGGGTGCCCAGTTATATCCGTCAGCACCGACCCAGTTTACGTAGGCATTGCCCGGATAAAACCGCTGCGCGATACCTGTCGCAAAACCGGAGCTTGTCGGATTCCAGACCCAGTGCACATTTATGGCACCCACGCTGGTGAATATGTCGTGAATATGTCGCCATGCCGCGATGAACTCCGCCGGCGAACCAGTGGCCTTGGCGTCAAACCCGTTGTTCATCTCGGCGAAGTAACGCAGCATGACTGGCCCGTGCAGCGACTTGAGCTGCAGGGCCTGGGACCGCAGCTGAGCGTCGAAGCTGCCGGCCAGTATCTGGGCCGAGCTCGCGCCCCCCCAGGAGATCATCGGAATGGTGCCGTTTCGCAGGTCCCAGCGCGCGAGCGCCACCGGCATCGGGGTGCTCCAGTCGGTGTAAAGCTGATCCACCGCCAGCTTGCGGCCGATCGTGCGCTCGAACGATGCGATCGCCGACTCCTGGCCGCTGTCGGTGAAGGCATCCGGCTGCACCCAGGAACCGAACAGGACGCCCTGGGCCGGAACCAGGGAGTCACTGACTACCGGTGGCAGCCTCCCGGTCGGCGGCGTGAATACCGGCGCCGCGCTTCCGCCCCTGGGCCGGGCCAGCGCGATCGCGACAGAAACGGCAGCAATCGCGACAGCCGCTGCCACCAGGACTATCGCGATCCACCGGGGACCACGCGCGCGCCGCACCGAGCTATCCAGGACTTGTCCCCTTCCTCCCTGTCAGCCCGCTGCCTAGCTGTCGTGCGGACTAGGCCGGGCCAATGTGCGGCCTCAGAACGTCACCGGGGTGCGGGCGTCCCCGCGTCCCGATGATGAGCCGCGGTCGTCGCCGCCCACCATCGGCACTTCCCGTGCTCCGGATGTCCTCTCGTCAGCGATTGCCGTCAGGGCTCGTGATCGTCATCACCAGCCGGGCCGTCAGCCGCCGACGTTGGCGTTGGCCGCCGCGTAATGCGCTGCCACCTGCGCCGCCGTCAGCGCCGTCGGGTACACCGCCACGTCGGCGATGTCGCCCTGGAAGTAATAGCTGGCCGGCTCGGTCATGCCCTGGCTGCTGGCTCCCCACGGATCCAGGTTCCAGCCGTTCAGGTTGTCTCCGCCGACCCGCCAGTAGCCGCTGAACGCCTGTGCCGACGTCGTCGAGTTGGTGCCGACCAGCTGGCCATCGACGTACAGGGCCATGCCGGACGGGCCTAGTGTCGCTACCGCGTAGTGCCACTGGCCGTCGTTGTAGACGCCCGGCGTCTCGATGGTGTCCGTTCCGCTGTTATAGACGCCGAACACCAGCTGGCCGTCGTTCATCATGTAGATATGACGGTCATAGTTGCTGCTCATGCCGGTCAGCTGGTTGCCGAACCCGATGAGCTTGCCGCCATCGTCGGTGCTGCTCTTGAACCACAGCTCGATCGAGAACGTCTGCGGGCCGGTCACCGAGGTGTCCGACACCACGTTGCCTGACTCTCCATCGAACGCCGTGGAGGTCTGGCTCGGGCTCACCTGGCCTGGTCCGGCCGCGCCCTGGGTGGTACCCGACTCGTAGGTGCCGTTGAAGCCATTCGGCGAGAGGTCGTTCGCGACGCTGCCTGATGTCTCGTCGAGCGGCCAGAAGAACGACGGACTGTTCTTCAGCACCGTCTGCTGGTAATTCAGCGTCGGGCTGGCCGAGGCCACCGTTACCGGCGCCGACACCGGCGATTTCGCGGTCACCAGCGTGCCGGCCGTGGCCGTGTAGCTGTAGGTGTGGCTGGATCCGGGGACCAGGCCCGTGTCGTTGTACTCCAGCGTCGGCAGCGCCCATGGCCAGGACGTTGCGGTCAGCGTGGCGATCGGCTTGGTGCCGCTGTCGCGGTAGATCGAGTACGTCAGGGTGCCTACGTCACGGCTGCTGACCGCGGGGAATTCCAGGTGGACGACCCCTGCCGTGGTGCTGGTGGCCGTCGGCGCGACGGACGGCCGAGTCGGGTACTGCGGGTCAGGGCCAGGCGGGAAGATCGCGAAGCCCTGCTGCGCGGCACCGTTAACGTTGACGAAGTCGCCGCCGAGGAACAGGCTGCTGCCGTTAGTGGCCATCGCCCGCGGGCCCAGGCCGCCGCTGAGGCTGGAGGTGTCCGGCGTCCAGTGCAGCAGCGTGCCGTCGACCAGGGACTGGTCGAGCAGGTGGTGCGAAACCCAGCCGGAAGAAGTGTCGACCTGCGGGAAGCCGCCTGGCTCGTACGCGCAGTCGTGCGCATGCGATCCCTTGTACAGGACGTTGTTGATGATGACGAGCGACTGGGTGGCGCCGAGGCAGTCGTTCTGCCAGAGCAGGGTGTCGGGGCTGGCGGTCGTCGGGTCGGGGACCAGGCCGACCGCGAAGTCGCCGTCGAAGCAGCCGCCGCCCGTTCCCTCCGCGGCGACATAGGCCGTGCCGGACGGATCCGAGGCAGTCGCAGCGCCCATGATGATGTCCTTGGCGTTGGAGATGCAGCCGCCGTTGAAGTTGTTATTCGGCATGATGTTCGGCGCCGGATACTCGGTGGTTCCGGTCGTCGTGTCCGTCACCCCGAACGAGTTCTGATTCGCGTTGCCCTCAAACGAGGTGAAATAACCGCCCAGCACGACCTGGGAGTCGTCCGGGGCGACCGCGATCGACGTCACCGAGTTGTTCAGCACCGGCGCCCACGGCTCGGAGGCGCCCGTGCTGGTCACGGCGCCGGCATAGGTGACCGTCTTCCCGGCCAGCTGGTTGAAGTCACCGCCGATGTAGATTTCCGATCCGCTCGGATTAGGCGCGATCGCCAGCACCTTCCCGAATGCTGCGGGTGCCCAGCTGGTCAGGGCCCCCGTGGAGATATTGAAGGCCGCCAGGTTGTCCCGGTAGACGCCATTGACGTGGTTGAAGAGCCCGCCAACGTACAGCGTGCTGCCGTCCGGTGACACAGCGAGCGCTGTCACGTCTGATCCGCTCGCTCCGGTGATGTCCGGATCGAAGGACTCCAGGGCGCCGGTCGTGGCACTGAACGCCGCGAGGAAGGTGCGGGCGTTCTCGTCCGTTCCCAGCGGCTCACCGTGCGGTCGCACCGAGGTGAACTGGCCGGCGACGTAGACGACGTTACTGGAGTAGGCGAGCGCCCACACCGTGTTGTTCGTCTGCCACGAATAGGGGGCAACCGTCGAGCTGACATCTTCCACTGCGGGCCCGCTGGCAGGCAGCGCCGACTTCAGCGATGTCGCTAGCTTCGCCGTGACGGCCGGCGTGCTCGTGGCGGCCGACGCCTGCAGCGCAGGCACTGACAACATCGCCACGGCAGAAATCGCCACCGCGATGCGTCCGTATCGGACCCTTACCTTCATTCCTGCTCCTGTTCTGGCACCGCAGCGAGGGCAGCGCGGGCTGGAGTGCGGATTGCACGCCAGGTCATGGGTCGTTCCGGGACACTCCCCGGTGGCAGGGAGCCAGCGCCAGCTGGCAGCCCGGGGGCACTGGCGGGCACGGCGCGGATCCGTCCGGCCCGGCTGGATAGCAGCCGCCGTCGCGGGCTGCGGACGAGACCGTCGACGAGGTCTGCGAATCTGGCGATGGCAGCCTGCACGTCAGCGGAGGAGGCTTCGAGCGCCAGCTGCCGATGGCCGGCCGCGAAGCTGTCCAGGAACTCTGCGAGTTCCCCGGCGGACCGGGCCAGCTGGACCCGGCCGAGCTCAGCGAGCTTGGCGCAGAAGTCAACCTGATGATCATCGACTACTTCGCCGAGGCGGCGCAGCCGCGGGACGACGACCGGCCGGAGCCCGCGGCTCCATGCGCCGGAGATCGTGCCCGGCCCGCCGTGGCAGATGACAAGCTCAGCCCCGTCCAGCAGCTGGTCGAGCAGATCGGCGTCGAGGAAGGGCTCGCTCGCGCTGGCCGGCCTGACTGATGCGGCACCGGACTGGACGAAGAAAGTGTCAGCGTGCTCGGGATGCTGGCCGAGCCAGTCGTTAATCCAGCTGATCAGCCGGTCGAACGGATGATGATCCGTGCCGACGGTCACCACCACGCGCGGGGTCCTGGACACGCTGGTGCCGGCGGCCGCCGTCACAGCAGGCATCCGATCACCTGGCCGCGAGGGTACCGAGCGGCCTGCTCCGGCCATTGCAGCAGGAACAGCTCGGCCAGCGGGTAGCAGAGGCGGCCGGTCAGGCTGGGCCGGGTAATCCGGTCATAGACCTCGAGGTACACGGTCCGCACCCCGAGCAGCCGGCCGACCAGGAAGAACGGGAAGGCCACCCCGGCGCCGTCGGACACCAGCACGTCGGGACGCTCGGCGCGCAGCAGGCTGACCGCGAGGCGGAGATTCCTGATGGCATTGGGGATATTGCGGGTGGTCGGGTAATGCGCATGCGCCACGGTCTCGCCCTGGAGCACCGAGTCGGCATGCGCTCCCGGGAAGGTCACCCAGGTCCGCTCATGCTGCCGCCACCACGGCTGCAACAGGGCCAGCTGCGCGAGATGACCGCCCGATGAGCAGACAAGCATGATCTTCACGAGGCCAGCCCCATCGTGTCGGGCTCCGCCGCGCCGGATGGCTGCCCGAGCGCCCGCTCGAGCAGGTGCAGGACGGCAGGAAAGAAGCGGTCATCCCCGTCACCGGCGCTGCTGCTGCGCGCCTCCTCGTGGCGGACCGACAGCTCCAGCAGATGCAGGATCGCCAGCAGGCGGTGCGCCTGCTCCGGGACGCCGAGCACGGTCAGCATCTCGCTGGCAGCGCGCTGGGCGATGTCAGCGGAATCGTGCAGCGGTCGCCGCTTGGCCACGAAGGCCACCTGGAAGAAGTAGTGCAGCGCGTCGAACCCCACCGGCACGTCCGGCGCGCTGTCTTCCCAGTCCCACGCATACAGCCGCCCGGCATGCCGGGCGAAATTCCAGGGCACCAGGTCCCCGTGCCAGGTCCCGAACTCGAGCGCCGCGGCGCCGTAGGAACTCTCCACCGCGTCGGCCAGCATGACCAGCCGGGTGCGAATGGCGGGGTCGGCCACCCCGGCCTCGATCCGGGCCCGCAGGCCCGGCCACCACGGGCTGGCCGCGAGTTCGGCGGCGAACCGCGGGGACAGGTCGGTGATCTCGCGGAGCAGGCCCGCATCCGGCAGCCGCCACGACATCCGGACTCCGCGAGGCAGCGGACTGGTCACCATGAGCTCGAGTCCCTGCCAGGAAGCATGCCGCAGCAACGCGGGCGTGCCGAGCCGCATCGGGCGCGCGGCGCAGGAGGTCAGGGCCGCGGCCTCGCGCCGCACCGCGTCGCGCGTCCAGCTGTTCCAGCCGATCTTCACGTACCCGAGCGGCATCCCGTCGGCGCCGAAGACCTGCAGCACCGGCTTCCGGTAAGGACCGCTGCCACCGCCGAAGGCGATGACCACCTGACGGCCGAATAGCTGCCCGAGGTGCTCCCCGATCAGGGCACTGGCGACCTCGTCATCGGCTGCGCTGACGGCCACGCCTATGTCGATCTTGGCGCCCAGCAGCGGCTGCGCGAGCCCCGTGCGCAGCCCAAGGCCGAGCAACTGGCGCGGCGGCCGCCTGCGCACCAGGCGGAGGCCGTTGTAGGAGGTCAGTGCCGAGGCCGCGCCCCGGCGGGCCGCCAGCGAGACCATGTAGCTGCGCCCGGCCCAGGAAGGCAGCACCGCGAATTGCTCGACGAGCCGGAACCCTGCGGGAAGCTCGCCCGCTGCGGCCCAGGTAATCACGGAGGCCCTGCGGAACAGCACGTCGAACAGCCACGCACTGCCCATAAGACCAGATGCGCTCCCGGCGCGCGGCACGTGCATTCCTCCCAAAGACGCTCGCTGCGTCCCGCCGTCGGCACGGGTGCGCAATCCATGTCTCACCATCTGACACCGGCATCCCTTGCTCGCACCGGCTGCGGCCGGTCTCCCGCGGGCATAACGCGACCGCGACCCGGCCTTAGCCGCAGCCATCGCAGGCGTACGCCTCGTGTCCTCTACCCGACAGGAAGACGACGCCCTGGTTACCAGGATGGTTTACATCATTAGCTGATGTTTCGCACATGTCGGGGCGGATCCTGCTCGGACAGGCTACGGCGTGCCTGCAGGTCAGCATGGGTAAACAACCGAAATCCCGCACCCTCGCCGGCTCGGCTCGCGAAGCCCTCCCGGACAGGCCAGGCCGCGCCGCGCCGGTCCAGCCGCGAGCCACGGGCGCGGGTCGCCGCCGGCCCTGGCTGGCCGGTTAGCTACGTAGTGTCATAACCGGATCACCGCTAGCTCTCTGCGCGTTCCCGCTTCACCCGCCGCCAGCAGATCACGCGCAGATCACGGGTCGCCCTGCGAGCGGTAGCAGGCCGTTTGACCTGCTCCTATGCCTGACGATCAGCGCTCCGCGTGTGCCATTGCCGCTAACGCCAGTCAGCCAGGGAGACTTGCCCTATTGCCAATCCCCGGCCCTCAGCCGAAAGCAGGGCCGGACTTTCTTTGCCGTTCCCGCGACAGCCGCCTTCAGCTTCCGTTAATGTCCGACGCTGTTAGCCCACTGCTGCCAGCCCCGCCCGGGGGCAGTCAGCGCAACCGCCGAGTCCCTGATTGGGCAGGGAGCCGGGGACCCATGATCCCCTGGGGTGAATCGGCGGACCGTGCCTGCGCAAGCGACTGCGGTCCGCGGTAGGGCTGCTCCTCCGGCCCGAACCCGTCAGCTAACCCGGTAGGCGCCAGGGAGAGGAGTCTTCGGCATGCCCCGCGGCAGCAAGTACCCCCGTCACCAGAGACCGGCGAGCACCCCGGCAAAGTCAGCTGATGATTACCGCGCAGGTAACCGGCACCGTCGGCGCATCGCGCTGCTTACCCTTGGCATTGTGCTAGCGGCGGCCCTCGCCGCGGCGCGAGGCGCGCAGCTAGCCGAGCGCAACAGCAATCTGTCATCCAGCGTTTCCAACGGCCCGCTTTTCGGGGCGTCGGCGTCTGACCCTGGCCTGCTGTCAACCGAGACAGCCAAGTTCGGCCACCTGCCAGTCCTCCGGATCTATTTCCCTGGCCTGCCCCCTTCTAACGCGTGGAGTACCGGCGCGGCAGGTGTCAACAAATCGGCAGTCGTCATCAGCTTCAATGCGCCACCCAGCTCGATCTTGTCCGGCGCCGACAATTCAGCGCTGAATAATTTCTTTGACAAGGCGCCAGCAGGGCACCCGATTTACTATTCCTATTATCCGGAGCCCGAGCAGTATATTGCCGACGGCGATTTCTCATTTGCCGACTACACAGCGGCCTGGGCCCGCATCGTCTGGCTCGCCGATCAGGCGCACAACGCTGACCTGAAGTCCACACTGATCCTGACGAACTGGGACCTGGATCCGCAGTCAGGGCGGAACTGGAAGAACTACCTGCCCGCCGCCGGCGTGATCAGCACGCTGGGCTGGGACGCCTACCCGGCCGGCACTGTGCACGACATCAGCCCCTATGCCCAGTCGCCTGCCGCCTTCATGGGGCCGGAAGTGGCAGCAGCGAAGAGCGTGGGCCTGCCGTTCGGATTTGCCGAGTTCGGGCTCGCCACCGAGACCGGCCGGGCGGCGTGGCTCGTCTCGGTCGGCAAGTACCTGACGAGCGTCGGCGCCTTGTTCGGAACCTATTTCGACTCCCCGGGCTGGCCGCACATCTACATGACCGACTCTGCTTCTATCGCGGCGTGGCGGCAGGTCGTGGCCGGCTCCGGCGACGGCGCCCTGCCCCCAGCGCCGGCACCGGTCGGCAGCCCCTCGCCGACGGCGACACCGACGGCCGCGCCGACTGCTGCTCCCGTGTCAGCAGGCCCATCGATCACGAAGCTAGTGCTGGCGCCGGAGACTCTCGTCGATAACGGCACCAATCATGTCCGGCTTTCTTTTGACCTGAGCCAGGCGGCTGACGTGACCATCTGCGTGCTGAGCAGTGACGGCGCCGTCATGCGAGAGCTGGCGGAGCCTGGCCTGACGGCGGGATGGCATAGCCCGTGGTACGAGGGCCACGACAATGCGGGCCACCTGCTGCCGGACGGCAGCTACCCGATTCTGATCGTGGCGGGCAACTCTCATGGCAGCGCGACAGCCGAGGCCATGCTGACCGTCACCGGCCAGTAGCAACCAGGCCCGAACCCCGCTCAGCCGGAATCGGTGATCATGGCAGCGCCCACGGTGGCGCTGGTGGCCTCATCGATCAGGATCAGGCCGCCGGTCATCCGGTTCCGGCTGTAGGGGTCGCAGAACAGCGGCTGGGTGAGCC
>Ga0187872_10001722_pt1 | contig 21379 bp, 14 predicted proteins | sample June2016WEW_16_4_FD_132973 | JGI IMG/M metagenome (GOLD analysis project Ga0187872, IMG submission 132973) | Peatland microbial communities from SPRUCE experiment site at the Marcell Experimental Forest, Minnesota, USA - June2016WEW_16_40 | ecosystem: Environmental > Terrestrial > Soil >...
GCGGCGCGCCGTCCGATGTCGGGGTTCGCGCCTGCGCCCAGGCCGCTGGTCAGCCGGACGCCCAGTTGCAGCTTGATGGGCGCGTTGGAGAGCTGCAACGCCTGCACGTCGGTGTTGGCGGCGATGAACTCCACGCCCTCCACGCCCGCCGCGATCATGCGGTTGACCGCGTTGTTGCCGCCTCCGCCCACCCCGATCACCTTGATGCGCGCGCCGCGCCGTGCGTCGTCCTGATACTGGATGCGGAGATCGTCTGCGCGTTCGGACATGGGCTTCTGCTCCCTCAAATTTTTCGGGCGGGCGCCCCATCCTTCGCGTCTTCAGCGAAGGGTGGGATGTAAACAGCCCGGGTGCCCCATCCTTCGCGTCTTGTGCGAAGGGTGGGATGAAACAGCCCGGGTGCCCCATCCTTCGCGTCTTCAGCGAAGGGTGGGATGAAACAGCCCGGGTGCCCCATCCTTCGCGTCTTGTGCGAAGGGTGGGACGGAATAAGCTCGGACGCCCCATGCATCGCGCTCGCCGGCGCGATCTGTGGAATCGAACTCGCGTGCCTCGACCCGGCCCCGTGGAACCTAGTCTGACACTGCGCGCCAGCGGTTGAAACCCGCTTCTCCGCAAATGAACCACGCTGGATACTTCTAATTTTTCCCGACGAAAAATTGAACGGGTGCCCAAGGCGGGGTCCCCGGCGAGCGATCTATGCTCGCTGGGGTGGCACGTCTCGCTTTTGAGACCTGGGATTTGGGTGCCCCATTCATGACGCGGTCTCATCGCGGCATGAGTGGGATTTCGGGTGCCCCATCCTTCGCGCCCTCCGCGAAGGGTGGGTTGCCTTTTTTGTCTGTCATTCCGCACCCTGAGCGAAGACGAAGGGGAAGGAATCTGCTTTCCCCCGGTGCCCCACAATTCAGAGGGGGCACGAACCGGAAGGGCACGGCTTCAGCCGTGCCGCAAACGCACTCTATATAAGAAAGAGGTGCGGGCTTTAGCCCGCGCCTCAGGTCTTGGTCTTCTTTGTTTGTCATTCCCGAAGGGAATCTGCTTCTGTTTTTTTGCTGGGTGCCCCATGCATCGCAGCGGGTGCCCCATCCTTCGCGTTTTGTGCGAAGAGTGGGATGTAAAAAGCTCGGGTGCCCCATCCTTCGCGTCTTGTGCGAAGGGTGGGATGTAAAAAGCTCGGGTGCCCCATCCTTCGCGCTCTTGCGAAGGGTGGGATGTAAGACGCTCGGACTACCCGCTCTTATTCGGCCGGGTGCCCCACATCCGGGATCCCCAGCGAGCGCACTTGCTCGCTGGGGTGGGCATCTCGCTTCTGAGATGTGGGCGTAGCCGTTGTCTGTTCCAACCAGCGACCAACAACCGGCAACCAACAACTTGTTGTCAAGCCCCTCGATCCTCCAAATCTCCCGCAACCTAAGCAAATTCATTCACTTAACCAATAAAAATACTTGGCATAGTAGTTATGCCCAACCTGCTATCCTTAAAGTAGACCATACGAAAGCAAAGTCTCGCACGTTCGTTTGGCGCCTTTGTTTTCTTATCCCTGGCCTGTAACCCCTCTTTATGCAAGACTTTGTGGGGGGAAATTGCATAGGCATTGATTACAAAGCACTTAGGTCTAGACTTTTTTAAAGTTATTTTATTGTTGAGGAGAATTGAGTAAATCTAGACTCTGTCCCGTCATGATCTCCGACCGAATGGCCAGCTTCGCCGTTGTCCTCGAGCGCCCTTGCCTCGCACTATGCCTTTGCGAAGACCACCACGCCATTTGCCGGGATGACGATACCGGCTGACGCGGGCAGGCCGTGGAGCGGAGGGCCGGATGCATCTACGCCGCCGTCGTTGCCTGCGACCTGTGGGTTCACCAGCACGCCGTTGGCGTTGCAACTGTCGTAGGCGTCGCTGTTGAAGACCTCGACCCAGCGGCCCACGCAGGGAAATCCGATCTGGTAGCAGCCCCAGGTCGTCTCACTCAGCGTAGCGACGACGACCACATCGCGTCCCACGCCCTGCACCCAGCGGTGGAATGCAATGACGCGGTCGGCGTCGGAGGTGTGGAAGACGTTGAGTCCCTCGCCGCGCAGTGCGGGCTGTGAGTTGCGCAGCGCGATGGCGGCCTGGGTGAAGCGCAGGTGGTCGGCCATCGCGGGATCGGTGGCGAGGCCGACAACGCTGTCGCCAGCGCCCGCAGCCTTGCCATTTGTAGCTGACGCAAGCCCGCCCCACCAGATCAGGTGGACCAGGTCGGCGATGCGCGGGTCGGGGCACCACTGCTTGTCTTCGAGGAACTCCTGCCCCATGAAGAGCTGGGGGATTCCCGGCGCGGTGAGCAGCAACGCCATGGCCACGCGGGTGCGGCTGCGCGCGTACCAACTGCGCGAGTTGGAGCCGTCGGCGAGGCGCGGGACGCGCGGCTTCTCGCCCAGCTTCACGATGTCGTGGTTCTCCACGCAGGGGATGGTCTGCCACGCATGGGCGAAGCCGGTGGGCCACAGCGAGCGCGCAATCCCGCTCATCTCGACCGCCGCGTCCGCGCCCAGCGCGGCCTGGCCGACGGCCGAGCGGATGGCCTCGCGCAGGCCATCGTGCTGCACCGCGTCGAAGCCGAGGCCGCCGGAATCCACCGGAGAAACCATCAGCTCGGTGGGCGCGCCAAACTCCGCCGGCCAGTACTCCGCGTTCTGCAGGGCTCGCGGATTGGCGACGCGCACCGTCTCGGTCAGCTCCCTGCAGAACTCCCAGCCGCTGGCCGTATTCATCGCCAGCAACATGCTGATCTCGTCGTAGCGGAAGCCGTCGGCGTGCAGCTCCTGCAAGTGGCCCAGCGCATTGTTGCGCAGAAATCCGCGCACGTCCGCATTCCATAGCGCAAACGAGAGACCGCCGACAAATCCCTGGTTGGTGAAGTAGAGGCTCTGGTTGTTGTCCCAGTTTCCGCTCGCGTCGGTGGGCACGGCGCGGTCCCAGAAGTAAAGGCTCTCGTCGTCGCCATGCAGCACGCCACTCGGTGCAACGGACTTTGGGACAGTGTAGTTCTGGCTCCATCCGCCCGCGTGGTTGTAGACCACGTCGAAGCAGACCGCGATGCCATAGACATGCAGCAGGTCCACCATCGCCCTCATCTGCGCCACCGCGGGCGTGATGTCGGCCAGCGTCATGGGCGCGAATCCCTTGGCGGCGAGCAGGCGGTTGATCGTTGTGAGATGGCGCGCCAGATTGGTCGCATCGTACACCGCGTAGTCGAACTCCGGCGAGTAGAGGTCCGCTCCCTGATAGCCCAGCCCGGGATAGCCCTGCGAGGGCGAGTCCTCCATCTCGTAGAGGGGCAGCGGCTGGACCACGTTGACGCCCAGCGCGGCCAGATATGGGATCTTCTCCAGTACATCGAGAAAGGTCGAAGCGCGGCCCGGCGCGGCCGGTGCGTACGTTCCGATGTGGAGCTGATAGACAACCATGTCTGCGAAGTCCGGCGTGCGGAAGCCGGCGTCGTGCCACGGATAGGCCTTGGCCGAGCGGAGGATTGCGTTACAGATCGGAAACGGCGCAGCCGGATCGTTGGCCAGTTCGCGCGCGTAAGGGTCGCGCTTGGTCCCGCTCGAACCTGCGCCGACGACATAATAGATGTAAGTGTCGCCGTCGGCGGCCTCGGCAACAAAACCCGACCAGTAGCCGTTGTCGTCCCTGGCCATCAGCAGATCGGGCGTCTGTCCGGAGCGGCTCATGCCGCCGAAGACGCCGTTGAGATAGACCGCGCGGGCTCGCGGCGCCCAGACGCGGAAGGTCGCGCCGCCGCCCGGCAAGCCCTGGTCCGAGACGAGTGTCGCGCCCATCGGCGTCGTTGCGGTGCAGTTCGCCTGCGAGATCATGCCGTCTCCGTCCTCCCCACCCCATCTTCGCACCCAATCTTGATGACACTAGTTATTCGAATATTTTTCTCATCCGGCGGCGCACTCGATGATAAGCTTTTGCCATTCTGAAATCAGGGCCCCTATGACTCGCAGAGTTTCTTGCCTGGCCGTTGCTGTATTCCTCTCGTCCGCTGCATTCCTTTCGTCCACAACATTTGATGCCGCCTTGGCGCAGAACGCCCCAGTGGCGGTTCAGGCTGCTCCCGCCGCTGCCAACGGATGCCCCGCGCCTCCCGCTGTGCTCAAGTTGACCCAGCCCAACATCTTCAGCGAGCAGCAGGAACAGTGGCTGGGCGACGCGATGGCGGACCAGATCGAGCGCCGCTACAAGCCAGTGCAGGATCCGGCGGAGAACGAGTACCTCGACCACATTGTGAAGCGGCTGCTGGCCGCGCTGCCGCCGACGGCCATCCAGTTCCGCGTCATACTGATCGATTCGCCGTCCATCAACGCCTTCTCGATTGCCGGAGGACACATTTATGTCTTCCGCAAACTGGTCGCCAACGCGAAGAACGAGGACGAGGTGGCCTCGGTGATCGGCCACGAGATGGGACACATCCTGTCGCACCAGTTTGCCATCCGGGCCACCGCCGACTTCAATCGACTGCTGGGCGTCACCAGCGTTGGCGACAAGGCGGACATCTACGCGAAGTTCCAGCGGCTGATCGACGCCAGCATGAAGGACAAGCACCCCAGCCAGAGCGGCAATAGCGACGAGAAGCAGGATGAAGCAGACACCGTCTCGATGTACGCCATCGCCGCCGCGGGCTACCGGCCGCAGGCCTTCGCGGAGTTCTGGGACCGGATGTTCTTCGTCGATGGCAAGGTGGGCGGGCCGCTCTCGGACTTCTTTGGCACCACCAAGCCGGCACAAAAACGCCTGCGCGAAATTCGTGCGCTGGTCAACGCTCTGCCGCCGGGATGTGGTGCCACCCAGCCCACTGACAGCCCGGAGTTCCAACACTGGCAGGCCCTGGTGATCGCCAACCAGCCCGCATCGGTCGAGGCCGATGTCAAGCCCCTGGCCGAGGTTTCGCTCACACCCGCGCTGCGCATGGATCTGGACCATCTGCGCTTCAGCCGCGACGGAAAGTACATCCTGGCACAAGACGAGAGCTCAGTCTCCGTACTCTCCCGTGAGCCCTACGGCTCGCTCTTCCGCTTCGACGCCGAGGATGCGTTGCCCGCCGAGTTCAGTCCGGACTCGCAGCGCATCGTCTTCCAAACTCCCGGCCTGCACACCGAGGAGTGGAGCGTCCCCGGACAGAAGCTGCTGGCCGCGCACGAACCACTCACTCGCGAGCCATGTTTTGAATCCAGAATCTCGCCCGATGGCCGCACCCTCTTCTGCCTCACCCCGCGCCGGGAAGACCTGACCCTGACGTTGGACCTCACCGTGCTCGACATGGCTACCGGGAACACTCTCTTTCAGAAGAAAGGCTTCTGGGACATCAGCGTGGAGACTTTCATCATTCTGGACATACTGCATCGGCTCTCGTCCTTCGAGTACTTGCTGCCGGGCAGCGTATCTGCCGATGGGAATGTCTTACTGCTTGGCGCAGGGGCCAATAAGATGGCCTTCGACCTCCGCACCCAGGCCCCTGTTCCGGTTGGAAAGGACATCAAAAGCTCGATCAACGGACCCTATGCCTTCCTGGGCAACGACAAGGTTGTGGGCGACATGCTCAATGGGCGCAGTATCGGCGGCGGGGTTATCTGGGATACCGCAATTTTCAGCTTTCCCGATGGGAAAAAACTGCAGAACTTCCCATTCCGCGTCAACAATTTTGAGTCCGTCACATCGGAGAACTACTTCCTCACCCACCACTATGGCGAGTACCCCGTGGCGCTCGCCGATGTCTCCGCCGCCAAGTTCATCGTCGCCTCCAAAGCTCCGTCCATGGACGTGTGGAATGGGCTGCTGCTCAATGAAAATCCCGATGGCAGCGTGGTGCTGCACAAGATCGGCGACAAACCCGACGCCGACCAGACAGCGACCCTTCCGATCAGTCCGCTGAGCCAGTCGATCTTCGCCGTGCTCTCGGACGATCATCGATATCTTGCCTTCACCACGCGCACGCGCGGCGGTGTCTGGGACCTGACCACCGGCCAGCGAGACCTGCTGGCCCGCCACTTCACCGCAGCCGTCTTCGCGCCGGACAACTCGCTCTATGTGGAGTTTCCCAAGTTCGAAACAGAAGAGCGCGCCATCGTCCGCTTCACCTTTGCGCCCTTCTCCGCCACACCCGTCACCTACAAGGTAGATGACACCATGCATCTCACCCGGGGCATGTTTCAGGAGTGGACGACTCCGAGCAAGGGCAAGAAAGCTACTGAACTCATCGTCCACGATGTACGCGACAACTCCATCCTGTGGCGCCGCACCTTCGATGAAGGCAGACCCTCCCACGATTCCAACCTCATTGCTGGAGAGAGCCTCTTCGCCTTCCGGCTCAAGTCCGACTTCGCCAAGACCCGCCTCAGTGCCAACGCAGCCCTCGCGGCCCAGGCCGGGACCATCAAGAACCGCGACCGCGCAGGGATCATCCAGGTGATCGACGACCGCACCGGCAACATCCTGCATGAGATGGCCCTGGAAGCCCCGCTCGACTACGAAGGGTTCCGGGGAGTACACGTCATCGGGGATTCGCTTTACGTCACCGGGGTGGACAACCGGACCATCGTCTACTCCATATCGACTGGGGCCCAGGTCCGCGAATTCTTCGGCTACCTGATTGCAGCCGATCGCGGTAGCGGGCGCATCTGCACTGCGAACCGGCGCGGCGAGGCTGTGGTCTACGACGCGCAGGGCGAGGAACTGGCACACTTCAACATGGGCAGTCCCCTGCGCTATGCGATCTTCCATAACAACGGCGACCGGCTCATTCTGCTCACGGCAGACCAGAAGGTGCGGACGATGGCGATCGATGGCGAGGCTACTGCGGCAAAGCAGTAATCTAAAGACACGATGCCGATTGCGAAACTGACGGTTGAGGTTGCGATTGCTCATGCGCAGTCGATCAAGGACCGGCGGCAGGTGGTGCGCTCGCTGAAGGACAAGCTGCGCCACGGCTTCAACGTGTCGGTGGCCGAACTGGACGATGCGAGCCTGTGGAACCGGGCCACGCTGGGGGTGGTGGCCATCTCCGGCTCGACAGACTACCTCACCGGGCAGATGCGCGAGGTGGACGACGCGCTTGCTCGGCTGTGCAATGGGCTGGGCGCGGAGATTGTGGACTCCTGGGTGGAGATGCTGGCGGAGTAAGCGGCTCGCGCTTTTGTTATGCTTGGCTGTTGGATGGGATGGTTGCAGAAGACCGATGCCTGAACAACGAGCCAGAACGTACCACCGCAATCGCGTCGCCAGCACGTTCTCGGAAGAGATTGGGGCGATGCTGGAGGGCGAGCTCTCCGACCCGCGCATTGCGCCGGGCTATGTGACGGAGGTGGTGCTGGCGCCGGGCGGCAAGAGCGCGCGCGTCTTTGTCGCGGTGCATGGCAGCGAGGCGGAGGAGGAGTCCACGCTGGCCGGGTTGATGGCCGCGCGCGGCTACATCCGCTCGCAACTGAGGGAGCGGATGGGAGTGAGCCATGTGCCGGACCTGACCTTCGCCATCGACCGCTCGGAGCGGCTGACCGGGCGCATGGACGAGCTGCTGGGCCGGCTGCGCAAGCGCGACCTGAAGCGCGCGGAGAAGGCCGCCAAGGAGGGAGTGCCGGGCGAGGGATGACTCTGGTAGCCTTGTCTGGCCCATGCTTGTCCGGCCCATGAAGTCTTCGCTCGCGATGGATATTCTTTGACTGAAACCGCACAACCCGCCGCCAACGGAGCAGGAACACGCAGCGCGGCAGCCGTGTGGGTGCGCGCCTGGTGGCTGCGCGTGTGCGGAGATTCGTGGTGGGAGGTGGTTGTGCTGCTGCTGGCCACGGCCTTCCTGCTGTTTTACGGACTGGCGCCGATTCTGGGCGGAGACCAGATCGGACTGGTGGGGGCCGATGAGCCGCGCTACGCACAGATTGCGCGCGAGATGCTGGAGGCGCACACGGAGACCTGCCAGGAACTCCACGCCAGGATGGTGCCGCGCAGCCTGCGGCCGAAGGACATCGAGAACTCCCTGCGCTGCCTGGATGGGGGAACGGTGACGCCGATCCTGTACGGGCATCCCTGGCTGGAGAAACCGGCGCTGTACTACTGGCGCGCGATGAGCTCGTTCAAGGAGTTCGGCGTCTCGGACTGGGCGGCGCGGGTGCCCTCGGCCTCGGGCGCGTTTCTGCTGGTCCTGATGATCTTTGTGCACATGCGGCGCTTCCGGCCCGGAGGACAACTGGATGCGGCGCTGATTACGGCGTCGTCGGTTGCGATCATCGGCTTTGCGCGCGGGGCGTCGACAGACATGCAGATGGCCGCGCCGCTGTGCATCGGGATGCTGGGCTGGTACGCGTGGTACGAGACGGGGCTGAAGTTCTGGCTCTTCGACCTCTACTTCTTCGGCGCGGCGGCGACGCTGGCCAAGGGGCCCATCGCGCCGTTCCTGGCGCTGTGCATCATCCTGCTGTTTGTGGGGCTGCGGCGGGAGTGGTCGGCGCTGCGCCGCACCATCTGGGTCCCCGGCGTGCTGATGTACCTGGCGATGGTGCTGCCCTGGTACATCGCGGTGCAGCGGGAGAACCCGACGTTCGTGGAGCAGTTCTTCGTCGAGCACAACCTGGAACGTTTTGCCACCAACCTCTACCAGCACCATCAGCCGGTCTGGTACTACCTGGCGGTGGCGCTGGTGGGCCTGATGCCGTGGACGGTGATCGCCATCCGCGCGCTGGTGGCGGCGATCGGCGCGTCCGTCGCCGAGTGGAAGGTGCGGCTGAATCCGAAGTGCTACCTGGGGCTGCCGCGCGCGGGCGACGCGTTTCCCGAGTTTCTTGTGCTGTGGGCGCTGTTTCCCATCGTCTTCTTCACCTGCTCCAAGTCGAAGCTGCCGGGATATATTCTGCCGTCGATCCCGCCGCTCACCATTCTGACCGGCGACTATCTGAACCGCATCCGGCGCGCGGGGCTTCCGCGTTGGCTGCTGTGGTCTCATGCGGCGGCCTGCGCGTTGGTGGCGTTCGTGATTGTGCTGGCGCCGCAGCACATGGTGTACGACACGCTGGTGCCGCCGGCCAGATGGCTCGTAATCGCCGGCGCGGCGGCGTTGCTTGTGTTCTTCGCCGTGGTGCAGACGATCCGCATCGGCGGCATTGCGCAGGTGCGCAACGCCACGTTGTTTCCGGTGCTGGGGGCGCTGGTGTTTCTGCTCGGCTTCCATGGCAAGGACCTGGACCTGAACTATTCGGCCCGCCCGCTGGCGCGCGAGATGCAGCAGAAGGCGCCGGAGGTGCATCTGGTCGCGGTCCAGGACGTCAAGCGCGACATGGTCTACGGCCTCGCCTTCTATCGCAACGAGCAGCCGGTCGAGTACGGCGTGGACGGCGTACCCGCGGGCGAGCATCTGCTGGTGGTTCCAGCCAAAGACACACCCGCGCTGGAACCTCTGCTGGCCGGCCGCGTCTACCAGCAGATCATCGAGTACCCGGCGCGGGGCTTGCAGGTCTACAAGGTCTACGCCAAGCCGTAGGCCTGCAAAGTTATTTCCCGTGCGCGGTGTACGGATTGTCCTCGACTCCTATATGCTCGACCCGTGTTGGATTGAGAGTTGAAGACGTACGTGCAGGGGAAGGGCCATGTCCAGCGTGCCGGTTGCGTCCGAGATCGAAGTGCTCGATGTGCGGCACTTCTCCGCGCGCCAGCTGCGTCCCCTGCTGGAGCGCGAGGCCGACGCATGGCGCGACCGTCTGCGCTGGGACTACCGCAGCTCGACCGAGCTGCTGTTGCAGTATCTGGAGTCGCGCATCCTGCAAGGGTTTGTGGCGCTCGACCGGGGACGCGTCTGCGGCTACACGTTTTGTGTCTACGAGGGGACCAAGGCGGTGATCGGCGACGCCTTCGCCGCAGGCCACAGGACGATGAGCGACGCCGATGCGACGCGCGCTCTGCTGGTGCCCATGCTGGAGCTGCTGCGGCACACGCCCGGGGTCGATCGCGTGGAGGCGCAGCTTCTGCTCTTCAACGCGGGCGAATTTGCCGACCTCTTTGCCGGGCCGGAGTTCACGCTGTATCCGCGACTCTTTCTGGAGTGCGATCTTGGCGTGCATGACCCGGCAAAGCTGAGGGATGCGCTGGCGGCGGATGCGGTCGCAACTGATCTGTCTGGCGTCGGGCCGGAGCTGGCGTTGTCGCTATGGACGCCAGCGGACTACCAGGCCGCGGCCGAGCTGGTCCATGCCTGCTATGTGGGCCACGCCGACGCGCAGATCAACGACCAGTACCGCTCGCTGCACGGATCGCTGCGCTTTCTGCACAACATTGTGCGCTTTCCCGGATGCGGCATCTTTGAACCGGGCTTCTCCTGGATGCTGCGCGAGAGGCGAAGCGGCGCGCTGGCGGGCATGGTGCTCTGTTCGCGGGTGGGTGAGAAGGTCGCGCACATCACGCAGTTGTGCGTTGCCCAGGCGTATCGCGGCCGCGGGCTTGGCCGCAGGCTGTTGGTCCGCAGCGCGCAGAGCCTGCTGAGCGCGGGCTTCGAAGCCATCACGCTCACGGTGACCGAAGGCAATCTGCAGGCGGTGAGGCTCTACGAGCGGTTCGGCTTTACGCAGAGGCACCGCTTCGACGCGATGGTGCTGGAACCGCAATTCAAGCGGCCCTGAGTTCCGAGCGGGATTGCCGCCTGCTCCAGCACAGGAGCCAGATCAGGAGACATAGCGCGCAGGCGCCGGCGGTGTCGAGCAGGACATCGTAGGGCGAGCCGGTGCGGTCGGGCAGGAACGACTGGTGGTACTCGTCGCAACTGGCAACGATGGCGGTCGAGACGATGGCGAGCAGCGTGGATTTGAGGCGCCATGCGAGCAGCGTGGACCGGAGACGCCATGCGAACAGCGGGCCCGGCCCGCGCAGCCATCCCACCAGCAAAGCTGGCGGGAACCCCGGCAGGTCGAGCGTGTGCAGCCACGCGCGGAGGAAGGTGAAGGCCACCAGGCCGTAGCCGACAAAGTGGCCGGTCTTGCGCAGGTAGTGGTGGTAGATGTCCCAGGAGCTGTCCTGGATGTGGCCAAACCAGCGCTCCAGAATGGGCCGCAGAATACTGCTCGTGTTCTGCGAGGAAAAGGCGCTGGTGGACTCGACGCAGATTATTGCCACGGCGAGGGCTGCCGGAGTCCAGACCTTGAGCCACCACTGCCAGCTTGCTTCCGATGGCTGCTGCCGTAAAGGCTTATAGAAGAATACGGGGCGCATCAACCTGAACTTTCAGCGATACAGAATCGCTGATTCAGTTGCGATCTATTCTGCGTGGTAGTTGGGGGCCTCGCGGGTGATGATGACGTCATGGACGTGGCTCTCGCGCAGGCCTGCGTTGGAGATGCGGATGAAGTGGGCGTTGGCCTGCAACTCCGCGATGGTGGCGCAGCCCAGGTATCCCATGCCGGAGCGCAGGCCGCCGACCAACTGATAGACCATGGCTTCCAGCGGGCCGCGGTGGGGCACGCGGCCTTCGATGCCCTCGGGGACGAACTTGGCGAGGCGGTTCTGGCCGCTGGTCTCGCGGGCGGTGAGGTTCTCGCGTTCGGTGCTGGCGGCTTCGGTCATGTCTTCCGCGCTCTGGAAGTAGCGCTCGCCGGAGCCCTGCGCCATGGCGCTCAGGCTGCCCATGCCGCGGTATGCCTTGAAGCTGCGGCCCTGGTAAAGAATCGTCTCGCCGGGCGACTCGTCGACGCCGGCAAACAGCGAGCCGATCATGACCACGTTGGCGCCCGCCGCAATCGCCTTCGTCACGTCGCCGGAGTACTTGATGCCTCCGTCGGCGATGACCGGGATCCCGTGCTTGGCGGCGGCGCGCGCGGCCTCGGTGATGGCGGTGATCTGCGGCATTCCGGCCCCGGTGACCATGCGCGTGGTGCAGATGGAGCCGGGGCCGATGCCCACCTTGACGGCGTCCGCGCCGGCGTCGATCAGGGCCATTGCGCCGTCGTAGGTGGCGACGTTGCCGGCCATCAGGTCGGTGTCTGGGAACTTCTTTTTGACCGCGCTGACGGCGGCCAGCACGCGCGAGGAGTGGCCATGGGCGCTGTCGATGGCCAGCGCGTCCACGCGCATCTCGATCAGCGCGGCGGCGCGTTCCAGAAAGTCTCCGGTGGCGCCGATCGCTCCGGCGACGCGCAGGCGGCCCTTGTTGTCCTTCGATGAGTTGGGGTACTTCAGCTTCTTCTGGATGTCCTTGACGGTGATGAGGCCTTTGAGCTCGTACTCGTCGTTGACCACCAGCAGCTTCTCCACGCGGTGCTGGTGCAGGATGTGCTCGGCCTCCTCCAGCGTGGTGCCCACCGGGACGGTGATGAGGTTCTTCTTGGTCATCACGTCGTCGATGGGAATGTCGGTGCGGGAGACGAAGCGCAGGTCGCGGTTGGTGAGGATGCCCACCAGGCGGCCCTTGCGCGTCACCGGAACGCCGGAGATCTTGAAGCGGCGCATCAGCTCCAGCGCGTCGGCGATGGGCTGCTCGGGAGAGATGGTCACCGGATCGACGATCATTCCGCTCTCGGACCGCTTGACCTTGTCGATCTCGCCCGCCTGCTGCTCGATGGTGAGGTTGCGGTGGACGACGCCGATGCCTCCCTGCTGCGCCATGGCGATGGCCAGGCGCGACTCGGTGACCGTGTCCATGGCGGCCGAGATGAGCGGGGTGTTGAGCGTGATGCGGCCTGTGAGCCGGGTCTGCGTGCTGACCTGGTTGGGAACCACCTCGCTGAAGGCGGGGACCAGCAGGACATCGTCGAAGGTGAGTGCTTCGGGGATCGGGGAGTTGATCATATCTTCCGTTCTGGCCCGCGGCTGCGTGGACCGGCACGCGGCTGCGTGGGATGGCTTCTTGCGCCGGGGTTGATTGATTGTAGGCTGGCGAAGCGCTTCGGGCAAAACCGACGCAGGGAGTTTCAGGCATCGATTGTCGAGATGCCGGAGAGCAGAACGGGCTCACGGTCCGGGAACTGCGCGACCAGGGACAGCTTGCCACCCATGGCTTCGATGGAACGGCGCAGGGTTGAGATGTGCATGTCAGTGCGCTTTTCGATCTTGGATATCTGCTTTTGGGCGACCCCGAGGCTCTTTGCCATCTTGACCTGCGTCATCTCCCGCGCGCGGCGCAACTCCTGCAAGGTCATCTCCTCGGCGATCAGCGCGGCGGCGTGCTTTTCGATCTTGCGGCGGCGGACGGCGGGGAGAGCTTTGATGATGTCGTCTACGTTGGTGGCCATAAATTATCTCCTCCCGAACGGTTCACACGCTCATAATATACCCTTAAAAGTATATTGCTGACGACGCGTGGTTATGGAATCTGTTCCGAATCGGGGGCAACCTGTGAGACCGTGCCCGAGCGGCTCAATTTGAGAAATACAGCCAGCGACGCAAGAAAGAACACGAGGATGCATCCCAGTTCGACCCACCAGATGGTCGCTGCATATGCCGGCAGCAGCATCTTGAGAGGATTGATCACGGTTGGGGCGAGCAACGCAAGGATCAAGGACTTTTCCAGCCTGTCACTCGTTGAGATGAAGATGACAAGAAACACAGCCACAAAGCCGAGGAAAGAGAACACGTCGATATACCGGCCCGCCGACCCAAAAACCGCACTGTTGTTAAAGAAATCGTGTGGCACCTTGAATCGTTCAGAGAGGTGCCGAATACGCATGTAGAGGCACAGGGCAGCTGACAGCACCAAGAAAGCCGCAAAAGTCCTACTCTCAACGAATCGAGAGTGACTATCTTCGGTCTGCGTGGTTGCATTCATAGGCTGCGGACGTGTTCGGTAGAAAGTCTATACCTTCAAGGGTGAGGCCCGGACGGCAGTTCGCGAAATGGGATTGAATTCCTTTGCATTTGAGCGTATCTTCAAAGAGCGAACAAGTTTGTTCCGCTGTTCGGGTTGGAGCTGTGTGCGCACCGGCAAACCGGCCCCAGCCAGAACGCTGGCTGGGAACCCGGCAAATGGCGGAAGAGATGAGTGGGCGAAAGCCCACTTTTTGTTGCTCCAAAGACGGTTTGGCGAACCTCGGCGGCATCTTATACAAAACGCTGGCTGAAAAGGGATTATGGCGTTGCAGATGGATGAACTCCGGCGGCTGGCAGAGCGGGTTGCCGCATCTCACCATCTGGAGGTTGTGGAGGTTGAGTTTGGCGGCGGCGGCAAGAGCCGGGCGCTGCGGGTCTTTGTGGAGAAGGACGCGGCCGAGCGGAAGAGGCTTGCCGAGCGGGCGGCGGCGGGAGAGGCAGTGGATGTGCCGAAGGGCGTTCCGGTGGAGCTGCTCAGCGGCGTGACGCATGAGGATTGCGCGGCGTTTGCCACCGACTTTGGCACGCTGCTGGATGTGGAGGACGTGGTCCCGGGAGCCGAGTACACGCTCGAGGTCTCGTCGCCGGGACTGGAACGGAGGCTCTCGCGCGCCGAGGAGTTCGCGCGGTTTGCCGGGAGCCTGATTAAGGTGAAGACGTTTACGCCGGTCAACCAGAACCGGATGTGGACGGGGCGGTTGACGGGCTTTGCGGACGGCGTGTTGAGGATCGACCTGAGCGCGGTGAAGCAGAAGGGCAAGGCCAGGAAGGCGGCGGTTGCCGAGACGATCGAGATTAAGTTGGAGAATGTGGAGAAGGCTAATTTAGTGGTTGAGTTTTAGTTTCGAGGTTCGAGGAATTAGACGGATTTGAAGGTGAGTGAAGCGATGGCGAGTGTTCTGTACCAGTCGATCGAGGCGTTAAGCCGGGACAAGGGAATCGAGCCCGAGATTGTGGTGGGCGCGGTGGAGGATGCGATCGCCCTGGCGACGCGCAAGTTCTATAAGACGCAGGAGAACATGCGCGCCGAGATGGACAAGGAGACGGGCGAGATCCGCGCTTACGTCTTCAAGACGGTGGTCGAGGGGCCGGAGCAGGTCGAGGACGAGATCAACCAGTTGACGCTGGATGCTGCGCGCGCGCTGGCCCCCGAGGTCGAGGTGGGCGGAGAGCTGCGCTTCTACAAGGACACCACGCCGCTGGGCCGGATTGCGGCGCAGATGGCCAAGCAGGTCATCTTCCAGAAGGTCCGCGAGGCCGAGCGCGACACGGTCTTCCTGGAGTACAACCACCGCGCGGGCGAGGTGCTGAACGCGACGGTGAAGCGCCTGGAGCCGATGGACGTCATCTTCGACCTGGGCAAGGCCGAGGCGCGAATGCCCAAGCGCGAGCAGAGCCGGCTGGAGCAGTTTGCCGTGGGCGAGCGGGTGCGCGTGGTGCTGCTGAGGGTGGACCGCGCGGCCAAGGGGCCGCAGGTGATTGTGAGCCGCGCCGCGCCGGGGTTGGTGCAGAACCTCTTTCAGAGCGAGGTCCCGGAGATCTACGACGGCACGGTCTCGATCAAGGCCATTGCGCGCGAGGCGGGCGAGCGCACCAAGATCGCGGTGCTGAGCCGCGACAAGGACGTTGACCCGGTGGGCGCCTGCGTGGGCATGAAGGGAATGCGCGTGCAGTCCATCATCCGCGAGCTGCGCGGCGAGAAGATCGACATCATCGAGTTCTCCGAAGAGATCACGACGTTTGCCGAGAAGGCGCTGCAACCGGCCAAGGTGAGCAAAGTTTCGATCACCAATTTGGAGGAGAAGCAGATCGAGGTGATCGTAGACGATACGCAGCTTTCGCTTGCCATCGGCAAAAAGGGACAGAACGTGCGGCTGGCGGCCAAGCTGCTGGGCTGGAAGATCGACATCAAGAGCGAGGAGGAGAAGCGCCAGGAGGTCGAGCAGCAGATGCAGGAGATGGGAGGCGGCACGACCACGCCGATCGAACAGATCGGCGAGCTGGGCGAGGCGATTCAGGTGAAGCTGATCGCGGCCGGGATTACGACGGTCGAGGAGCTGGCCGACATGACGCCGGAGCAGTTGGAGGAGATCCCCGGCATCGGCGAGAAGACCCTGGAGAAGATCTCGGTTGCGGTGCGGCATTACTTCGGCCAGTACGAAGAGGGCGAGGAACGGCCGGCGGATGCGGAGTTGACAATCGAGGCGGGTGCGAGCGAAGAGCACGCGGCCGTGGAGACCGCGCAGGGGCCCGCGGAGGAGGGTTCCGAGGAGAGCTCGGACGAGAAGACGCCGGAGGAGATTCTGGAGGCGGATGCGGACGAGGCTGGAGAGGTCGAGGAGGTCCGCGACCTTTCGACCGAGGAGATTGCGGACGCGGAGGAAACCGAGTCGGAGAGCGACGCCGTAAGCGAGGCGGACGCTCGCGAGGAAACGATTGAACAGGAGAACGATGCCGTGGACAGTCTGGTGAACGAGAGCCAGGAGGTCAGCAACGAGGGCATCGACAAGGATGGGCACGAACGTGGCTAGCGGACCGGGCCACGCACGCAGGCGAATTGCCTGGGTCGTAACCGGCAGCTTTGAGAATTGCGATTTCAGGGATAATGAAATTAGACGAGATTTCAAGAATAGAGCTAAGCGGGATTTCTACAACATTGAGCTGGACGAGATTTAACCTTCGATGAGGCTGATATGAACAGCTAAGCGCGCAGGGGAAACGAAAAGGGACGGATGAGCAAAGTTCGCATCAACGATCTTGCACGGGAGCTGGAGGTCAAGAGCAAGTCCATCCTGGACGCTCTGACGGCGGTTGGCGTCACCGAGCCGAAGACGCACTCCAGCTCGATCGAGGCCGCAGAGGCCGAAAAGGTACGGAACTACCTGAGTGGCAAGCGCGGCAGCAGCAGCGCCGCGACCAAGCCGCCCGTGGAGGCCAAGCCGGCCTTCAACCTGGCCCACATCTCCAAGCCGGGCGACGCGGTAAAGGCGATCCTGGCGCGCAAGCAGGCCGAAGAGGAGGCGCGCCGCACGCCGCGCCGTCCAGCGGCAACGCCGGCGCCGCCAGCCGCGGTCAGTGCGCCAAAAGCGGCAACCAAGCCTGCCAAGGAGAGCGCTCCGGAGGCCGCGGCCCCGGCGGCCCCGGCGCCGAGGCGGGTTGTGCCTCAACCGAGGCAGCACGCCCAGATTGTGACTCCTCCGCAGCCGCCGCCTGCGATTGCCAGCAAGCCTCCGGTGGGGCCGGTGATCGGGCGTCCGCCCGTGGTGGTTGCTCCCCCGCCCTCTGCCCATGCGACACCGGCGCAGCCGGCGGCAGCACATGCCGCGGCGGACCGTCTGTCGGCGGCAGCGACTTCGCTGGAAGTTCCAGCGCCCCCCGCAACGGTCAAGCGTGTGAAGCGTGCCGCTCTGCCGGTTGCCGGCGCGCCTGCGGCGACACCAGCCGCAGCCACGACTCCGGCTGCTGCCGCTGCGGCCGCTGCGGCGGCGTTGCTCGATGCGTCGTCGATGGCAGCGGCGGAACACAGGACGGACGGCGCGGACCAGGAGTCCGTTGAAGCGGAGGTTGCCGCTGTTGCCGAGACTCCAGCCCGGCGCGTGGTGATGCCTCAGACCGGGCCTCGACCCATCTATACGGCTCCGGCTGGCGCTGCGCACGGCATCCAGCGCGGGCGGCCCATCTTCGAGCGTCCGCGCCCGCAGGCGCCGGGCGCCCTGGGCCCGCGTCCTGCTTCGACGACGGCGCCGGGCGCACGGCGGCCGATGCATCCGACGCGCACATTCCCCACGGGGACAGGCGAGCCTGGACGTCCTGGCTTTGCGCCGGGCAGCGCGCGTCCGGGCTATGGCGCACGGCCGGGCGGGCCCGGACTTCCCGGAGCGATGCCCGGGCCGGGCGAGGCGCCGAACGGGATGCGTCCGGCGGCGCGCCCTGGACAGCGGCGCGGTGGACAGCGCTACGAGAAGACCAAGGAAGGCCCGATGAAGGGCTTCCAGCCGCCGCCGCGCTATGGCGGCGCGCATATCCCGCAGGAGCCTTTGCCCATCACCAAGACCATTACCGTCACCGAGGGCATCAGCGTCAAGGACCTGGCCGAAAAGCTGGAAGTGCGCGGCAAGGACCTGATTGCCACGCTGCTGATGAAGGGCGTCTTCGTCACCGTGAACCAGTCGCTGGACGGCGAGCTGGTGAAGGACGTGGCGCGGCAGTTCGGCGCGGACGCAACGGTGATCTCGGTCGAGGAGCAGCTCGAGAACGAGGCCATCGAGGGCTTCCTGGAAGACACCACGGGAATGGTGGAGATCACCCGCTCGCCGGTGGTGACCGTCATGGGCCACGTCGATCACGGCAAGACTTCCCTGCTGGACGCGATCCGTTCCACCGACGTTGCGGCGGGCGAGGCGGGCGGAATCACGCAGCACATCGGCGCGTACAAGGTGAAGATCACCAAGCCGGACTCGCCCGCCTTCGGGCGCGAGATCGTCTTCCTGGATACGCCGGGCCACGAGGCGTTTACGCGAATGCGCGCGCGCGGCGCCAAGATTACCGACATCGTTGTCGTTGTCGTCGCGGCCGACGATGGCGTGATGCCGCAGACCATCGAGGCCATCGCCCACGCCAGGGCGGCGAATGTGCCGATCATTGTTGCCGTCAACAAGATCGACAAGCCGGAGGCAAATCCCGACCGCGTCAAGCAGCAGCTTGCCGACCGCGGACTGCAGCCCGAGGCGTGGGGCGGCGATACGGTCTTCGTCGATGTCTCGGCCAAGAAGCGGACGAACCTCGATCTGCTGGAGGAGATGGTCTGCCTGGTGGCCGATCTGGCCAACCTGAAGGCCACGCCGGACCGTCCGGCGGTGGGTACGGTGATCGAGGCCAAGCTGGACCGCGGACGCGGCGCCGTCGCGTCGGTCCTCGTCCAGAACGGAACCTTGCGCACCGGCGACAGCTACATCGTGGGCAATACCTTCGGCAAAATCCGCGCCATGTTCAACGACCGAGGCCAGCCGATCGTCGAGGCAGGGCCTTCGACGCCGGTTGAGATTCTCGGCCTCGAAGGAATGCCCGACGCGGGCGACACATTCCTCGTCATGGCGGACCGCGACAAGGCCAAGGGCATTGCGCAGTACCGCAAGATGAAGGAGCGCGAGGCGCAGTTGGCCAAGAGCTCGCGCGTCTCGCTGGAAGGTCTCGCCGAGCAGATCAAGCACGCCGGCATGAAGGACCTCAACCTCATCGTCAAGGGCGATGTGCAGGGCTCGGTCGAGGTCATCGCCGAAGACCTGCAGCGCATGTCCACCGAGAAGGTCCGCGTGCGCGTGCTGCACTCCGGCGTGGGCGCCATCACCGAGTCGGACGTGCTGCTGGCGTCGGCCTCCAACGCGGTCATCATCGGATTCAACGTGCGCCCCGACCGCAAGTCGAGCGAGGTGGCAGAGCGCGAGAGCGTCGAGATCCGCCTGCACTCCATCATCTACGAGCTGCGCGACGAGATCACCAAGGCGATGTATGGACTGTTGGAGCCGGTCTTCAAGGAGAACTACGCGGGCAAGGCCGAGGTGACCAACGTCTTCAAGATCACCAAGGTCGGTCAGATCGCCGGCTGCCGCGTCACCGACGGCGTGATTGCGCGCACCGCGCAGGTGCGTGTGCTGCGCGAGGGCGAAGAGGTGTGGCGCGGCAAGATCGCCTCGCTCAAGCGCTTCAAGGACGACGTCGGCGAGGTGCGCCAGGGCGTGGAGTGCGGCATCGACCTTGCCGGCTTCAAGGACATCCGCGTCGGCGACATCATCGAGTCGTTCACCACCGAGAAGCTGGCCGACGAGCTGGGACAGAACTCGATTGCCGCGCGCAAGGCGGAAAAGGCCGCAAAGGAAGCGGCGGCAGCCGAAGCGGAGGCTGCGGCCGAAGCGGAGGCTGCGACGGAGGCCGCGACGGAGGCCAACGCGTAGGAAACCTCTGCATCAGTCCTCGTTTTGAAAGGGCGGGACTTCAGAGGTTGCTGAAAAACTTCGTCTTGCTTAAGGGCACGGCTTCAGCCGTGCCGTAAAGCGCTCACTTAAATGACTTGCGTCCCTTGATCGCGCAGCGATCAAGGGACGCAAGAACGGTGAACCGCAAACTGAGTGATAAGTGGCTTTACAGGCCGCGGAAAAGTCGTTGCTTTGAAAGGGCGGGACTTCAGTCCCGCCGCCGGGTGCCCCATTCATCGCGCGTCCTTTGCGCGATGGGTGGGGTTCGTGCGGTTGCGCGCCCCGGAGGGAGCAGGGGCCTTCAGGCCCCTGAAACCATCCCCCCGAAGAACGGGCTTCAGCCCCGGGGCCTCTTTCACCTCGAATCTTGAACCTCGAACCTGTCTTTTCCTGTCAACCCCCTCGACCCTCCAAAATCCTTCTAACCCCCACCCCACCAACCACTTCCCTCCCAAAAATAGTTGGCATAGTAGTTATGCTCCATCCTGTAGAATAGAAGTAGAAAGAAAACAAGGGAAACCCCGGCAGCGCGCCGGGGTTTTTCATGCCCAAGCCGAAGCACGGAGGAAACCGTTTATTTTCTTATTGATAGATATAAGTAGCCTTGAATCTAATCTTTGCATGCTCAAACTCACATCTCTTTGGTTCCAGGGACTTTACGAAGCACGGAAAATGGGGGGGGAGGGGGGGAGGGGGGGGTACAAAGTAGTTAATACCAGGACGGAAACTTCGCAGCGCAGAGTTGCACCGTTCACGCCTGCTTCGCCTCGCTCGATTTACAATCACTGCGGCTGCCAAACTCCGCCCAGCCGGAAAGCTGTCACCCCATGCCCGACTACACTCCGTATCTCATCGCCGTCGCCATCGTCCTGCTCTACATCCTCAACTCCATCAAGATCCTCAAGGAGTACGAGCGCGCCGTCGTCTTCCGCCTTGGCCGCGTCCGCCACGACGCCTCCGGCCCCGGCATCATCCTGGTCTTCCGCCCCGTCGACCAGATCGTCCGCGTCAGCCTGCGCCAGGAGGCCATGGAGGTCCCCTCGCAGGACATCATCACCCGCGACAACGTCACGCTCAAGGTCAACGCCGTCATCACCATGCGCGTGGTCGATCCGGTCAAGTCCGTCATCGAGGTGTCCAACTACGTCTACCAGACCTCGCAGTTCGCGCAGACCACGCTGCGCTCGGTGCTCGGCGAGGTCGATCTCGACGAGCTGCTGGCCCATCGCGACCGCCTCAACCAGCGCATCCAGACCATCATCGACGGCCACACCTCGCCCTACGGCCTCAAGGTCGTCTCGGTCGAAGTCAAGCAGGTCGACATGCCGGAGAACATGCTGCGCGCCATGGCCAAGCAGGCCGAGGCCGAACGCGAACGCCGCGCCAAGATCATCCACGCCGAGGGCGAGTTCAACGCCGCCGCCAAGCTGGTCGAGGCCGCAGCGCTCATGGCCACCCAGCCCATGACCCTGCAACTGCGCTACCTGCAGACCCTCACCGAGATCGGCGTGGAGAAGAACACCACCATCGTCTTCCCGCTGCCCATGGAGCTGGTCAACATGTTCAACAAGTCCATCGCC
>Ga0187872_10001727_pt1 | contig 21341 bp, 20 predicted proteins | sample June2016WEW_16_4_FD_132973 | JGI IMG/M metagenome (GOLD analysis project Ga0187872, IMG submission 132973) | Peatland microbial communities from SPRUCE experiment site at the Marcell Experimental Forest, Minnesota, USA - June2016WEW_16_40 | ecosystem: Environmental > Terrestrial > Soil >...
AGGGCCTGTGAGTGTTGCTGTGAGTAGTCCTGTGAGTGTTGCTGTGAGTGTTGCTGTGAGTTGCCGGAGCGCGCAGACCCTTCCACTGCATGCCGCGAGCTCGTCTGTGAGAACTGCTGTGAGAAGTGCTGTGAGTTGGTCAGCGCACAATCGCACCATGATTCGACTCCGCTCCACCCATGACGATCGCCTGACGTCGTTGTCATCGCGAACAACCCGGCACCTCGCCACCATCGAGGCCGCCCGCGCCCGCCACAGCCTTGACGACGTGGTTCGGCTGGCCTCCCATGGCCACTTGGACCGCTCCCCCTCTTTGCAACTGCATCTCGACGACGGCATCTGGCAATGCTTGGGCTGCGGCCAGACGGGAGATGTCGTCGAGCGGGTGTGCCAGGGCGAAGCTGTGGGACGGCGCCAGACGATCCGCATCCTCGACTCGGGCCGCGCGCTCACGCGCTCGTGGGCTGCACACGAATCGGCGCCCTCGCGCAGGGACTCTTCTTCAAGCCGACCCCCGGCGGGAAGGTACTTCGCGACTCACGCCGCGGCTGTCGAGATGACCCGTGACCCAGTCCTTCTGGTGACCGCTGACGGGCCAGCACTGTGACTGTCCGTGCGCAGGCCCTCATGAACGAGTCCTTCACCGCCGACGACCAGCTGCTCGTGACGCCCGAAGAGGCCGCCCGCCGGCTGTCGGTCGGACGAACGACCATCTACGAGCTGATGGCCAGTGGTGAGCTCCAGTCGGTCAACATCGGCCGCTGCAGGCGTGTGCCGGTGAGCTCGCTGTCGTCGTTCGTCAACAGGTTGATCGGCGACACCGTCGTCGAGCCACGCCGACGGTAATTCGAGCCTCGCCCCATCGCGCGGACGCTGACCTACGGGATCGTTCAGCAGGGTACGTAATAACAACGCCGGACGAATCCCGCCAGAAAGCCCCCTATTCGAGCCCTATACGGAGTAGCTTCGGCCAATGGCACATATCCGGACCCGACAGACCGCTGACGGCACGCGTTACGACGTGCGCTACATCATCAACGGAACGGAACGCTCGGACAGCTTTCGTTCGAAGTCGGACGCCGAGTCGCGGCTGACAAAGGTGAGAGCCGATGAGCTGGTCGGCCTTGTAACTGACCCGCGAGGGGGGGAGCGGTTATTCGGAGAGTACGCCGAGCAGTGGCTCAAACACCGATTGGTGAAGGGGCGACCGCTCACGCCGGCGACGCGCCAGGGTTATGAGGGTTTGCTCCGTCGTAACCTGCTGCCGCCCTTCGCCAAGACCAAGCTGCGCCAGATCACACCCGAACGCGTCCGAAAGTGGCACTCGGAGCTCACCGCGTCCGCCAGCGCAGACGCCGCAGCGAAGTCCTACCGGGTGTTACGGGCCATCTTGAACACCGCAGTGTCCGATGAGCTGATCCCTCGAAATCCGTGCCACTTGAAGGGGGCCGGGATCGAGCACGCCGAGGAGCGCCCGATGCTCGACAGCTCCACGGTGCTGAAACTCGCCAATGCCATTGACCCCCGTCTTCGGTGTCTTGTGCTCCTCGGAGGCTTCGTCGGATTACGGACGGGGGAGTTGCTCGGGCTCGAGCGGCGGGACGTCGACCTGATGCATCGGGTGATCCACGTCCGGCGTCAAGCACAGGAGATCAACGGACATCGGATCATCACCGAGCCGAAGACACAGGCCGGCGTCCGGTCTTTGTCGCTACCAGGAGCGCTCGTTGAGAGCCTCGAGGCCCATATCGCCGCCAACGGCGCTCCGGGTCCGGCCGGTGCGGTGTTCACGGGCCGTTCAGGTCTGCCGCTACGTCGCGCAGATCTTTCCGAGGAGTGGCGGGCTGCGGTCGCGGCAGTCGGGCTCTCCGATATTCGGATCCACGACCTCCGCCACCACGCCGCCACGACATTCGCACGCAAGCCGGACGTGACCCTCAGGGAGTTGATGACGACCATCGGGCACGCGTCGCCGGCCGCCGCGTTGCGCTACCAACACGCCACCGCGGAACGCGGCCGGGAACTCGCCGACTACATGGATTCGGTTATCGCCTCGGCCGGCGAGCCGCCGCAGGCTGCCGTTGTTCACCTGCATCCGTAGGAGTCCGACGGGATCCACACGGGATTCTGAAATTGGCTGCTTCGGAAAAAGTGCCTCTGAGCTGGGAGGCGGCGCCCAGAATCGAACTGGGGTACAGGGCTTTGCAGGCCCTTGCCTAAACCACTCGGCCACGCCGCCCGGTCAAGCAGATGTCACTCGGAGCGCCGCCGACCTGGAGACAAACGGACACTCGCGTGAGCGGCCCAACCCTACCGCGCTGACCGCGGTTGCCGAGCATTGAGACGGGGCACCCGGGTGAAGGCGACCATCGGGGGACCCGGCGATGGCGGCGGCTGATGAGGGCCTTCGCTTATTGAGCTGATCCTGGCGGTTGTCGCCTGCTCATTGAAGCGCCGGCGCAACCTAGCCGGAATTCCGCGGCGAGAGCCGCGACACGGCTAACGTGAGGCCCGCATCGCAGGGAACCCGGGACGAGTCCGTGGGCTGAACCTCGCCGTCCCGGGCACGTAACCTGACGGCCGCGGGGCTGAACCTCGCCGGCCCCGACCACCTAGCTTCACCCGGCCACGGAGCGGTCGGCCCCGTCAAACCTCGGTGCCGTCAGACCCCCGTCGCGTGAAACCCGCCGTCAACATGGACGATCTCTCCGGTCGTCCGGGGGAACCAGTCCGAGAGAAGTGCCACGCAAGCTCGTGCGATCGCCTCGGAGTCCTTGACGTCCCAGCCGAGGGGGGCACGCCCGTCCCAGACGCTCTCGAAGCGCCCGAAACTCGGGATCGACCTCGCCGCCACCGTGCTGATCGGACCGGCCGCGATGAGGTTGACCCGGATGCCACGCGGCCCGAGATCGCGAGCGAGGTATCTGGCAAGCGACTCCAAAGCGGCCTTGGCGACGCCCATCCAGTCGTAACCGGGCCACGCCACGCTGGCGTCAAAGTCGAAACCGACGATTGACCCCCCGCTCGTGGCTCTGCTGAGGAGCGGCGCGAACGCCGCCGCGAGGACCTTGAGCGAATAAGTCGACACTTCGATCGCGTTCGCCACGTCCTTCCAGCCTGCCGGAAGGACACCGCTTCCGAGGCAGCTCTCCGGCGCGAAGCCGATGGCGTGCACGACGCCGTCGAGCACCCCCCACCGTTTCTCGAGCTGATCGGCCACACGATCCGCCTGCTCCTCGGCTGTGGCGTCGAGCTCGTAGACCTCGACCGGTGCAGGAAGCTTGCGGGCTGCACGAGTCGTGAGTGAAAAGCCCCGGCCGAAGCCGGTCAGAGCCACCTCGGCACCTTCCTCCAGGGCGAGGCGTGCCGCGCCGAAAGCGAGGGAGTCATCAGTCAGCACCCCGGTGACCAGGATGCGCTTTCCTTCGAGTATTCCCACGTTTCCTCCCCAGCGTCGATATGCCGACACGACCCTCCGAGGTTAGGTGCGTGACCTGGAGGTCAACCTGCGATAGAGCGCCGAGGTCTCGGGATGGATGCCGAGCAGTGGATCGCCCTCGAGCTCGAGTGCCACCGCCAGGCTACGCAGTGCAGCCTCCACGCCGCCGCGGTTGCCGAGCCCGTCCGCCGCACGCATGAGCAAACGGTAGAGCCGCTCGTCCCAAGGCGAGGCCAGCAGTCCCTGGAGTGCTGCCCAGTGGGCGAGCCCGGCGTCGCCGCGCTCGAGCGAGTGCTCGCCGAGGCGGCAGGCGAGATCGACCACCGAGGCCTCTATCGCCGCCGTGAAGCCCTCCAGCTGGGCCCATTCGCCCCGCTCGAGGCCGTCGAAGGGACGGCCGCGGACCAGCGCAAGGGCTCTTCGCCAAGACTCCGCCCCGCGCTCTTCTGCGGCAAGGTCCTTGAAACGGTCCCAGTCGGTGTCGACCTCGACGATGCGATGCCGCCTGGCCTCCTTGCGGAGACGGGGGCGGCCGTCGCTCGCAAGGCCGAGCGCTCTTCTCGTTTCCGAGAGCCGGTTCGCGAGCGTCTGGACCGGCACTCGTCGCTCCGGCCACAGAGCGGTCGCGAAAGTATCTGTGGTCGTGCCTTCAGGATGCATGGCGAGGAAGGCGACCAGTTCAGTCAGCCGCCTGCGGTGTCTGAACGACTCGAGAGCTCCGTTGACCTGCACGTTCCCGAGCAACCCGACCTCAACCGGGAGGGCAGGGAGAGCCGGCATCGGCATCGTGTCTCGCGCCTGCGGCGGGACCCGGGCCTTGACGGGCGCCTCCGCGAGCTCGCCGAGGTCGACGCCGTTGATCCGGCGCCCGTCTCCGAATGTGAGTGTGGGCTGGCCTGCCGGCTCCGGGGCGAGCTCCCACAGGCACAGCGCGCCTTGCGCGCCCGCGCAGCACAGGAGGCCGACACCGGTGGTCTGCTCGCAGAAACGGACCAGCTCACCGAGCAGCGGGTCGGCCGGATCACTTGCCCACGGCGGAACGATCACGCAGATCGACGGCGAGCCCGTCCCGTTCATGGAGCGGACCGCGACCTCCTCGAGGGCCGACGCCAAGTCCGGGACGTGCCTGGTTCTCTCGAGCCGGGGCATCGGCTGGTCGAACGCGACCAGGATCAGGGTCTCGAGATCCGACCATCGCCGGGTACCAAGCTCCACTGCGATCTCGGCGAGCTTCACGCCGACCGCAGGCTGGTCCCCCTTGAGGATCGTCGAGGCGACGGCTACGAGGTCGACCAGGGCCCGGCGCCCGTGCATCTCGGACAAGGTGACCAGGGCGGCCTTACGTGCTGCGCTCGCGATCGCCGGTGTGACCGGGAGCGAGGCGATGATGCGCGAGTCACGGGGCAGGCTCCAGGACTGAGCGAGCCGTCCTCGAAGAAACGGCCACGGCGGCGCCTCGGAGGTCGGCAGGTAAACCGTGACCGAGTCCGGGCCGAGTTGGAGGACGTCCGCGCTCGCCGTCAGCCCGAGCGACGCCATGGCGTCCGCGGCCACGCCGATGGCGAGCCGGCTCCACTCGGAGTCCTCGAGATGGAACGCCGGTCGCGAACGCCCGGTGGCAGTCGGGCCGGGCGGTGAGGCGTCGGCCCGAGGAGGCTGCCTCTCGATCGTGTTCGGCATCTCGCCGGCGTTCGAGGTGTTTGACCAGACTCTTTGCACCTTGAGCAGGCCGCTCAGGGCAAGCAGGCTGGTTGGATACGCCGCCTGACTCTGGCGCATGCCTCCAAGCTCGCTGCCCGAGGTGCTCGGAGTCGGCGAACTCATGGAGGGCTCCTGTTGCAAGACGCATGTGGCCGGCCGCACGAGGGTGGGACCGGTCGGGTTCGTACGGCGGCCGGCCGGGACGCGGTGGTCTTTCCATGTCCCGGTAGGGGCTACATCATGTCAAAGGGCCGCACCTTGGGCACAGTCGAGTCGTGCGATCCGCAACCGGGGGTCGGCACCCCGGGGGAGGCTCCGGCCCGGGCCGGAGCGATCAAAGGGGCCGTTGCGAGTGGCACGCCGCGATAGTCCGCCGGGTCCGTACCGCCCTACCTACCGTCTGACGTACGCGAATCGGTACCCAGGGCGCTTTGCAATCTCGGACCCTCAGCGAGGGGGTCGAGCACTCACCGAAGGAGCGTCCGACGTGAACGAAGACGGAGCAACTAGCCAAGAGCCCGCACTCAAGCCCGAATCGGGCGATCAGCCACGGGCACCGCTGGGCGCTGGGCCGGCGCCAACGGTCGTCGAAACTGGCGGCCCCTCCGCCGGTGCAACCGTCCGCAGACTCGGCCTGAGCCTGACAGCCCGCGCGGTCGGGGTCGTCGGGATCGCCACCCTGGTCGTCGTGGGGTTGGTTCTCGGCTCGACGCTGTGGACCAGCTCCGGCGCGTCACGCGGGACAGCCCACATCCGGACGGTGCTGACCTCGGCTCATGGCGCTGGCGCGGCCTCGGGGGCGACGATCACAGTCACGGGAAACGGTCAGGTCGAAGGCACGCCCGACACCGCCACTTTCGGGGTCGGCGTGAGCACGACCGCTTCCACTGCCGTCGCGGCGCTCGAGCAGAACAATGCCCAGGTCGCCGCGCTCGAGAGCTCGCTCGAGCAGAACGGCGTCGAGGCCAAGGACATGCAGACGAGCTGGCTCAACCTTTCCGCCAACACCGATTCGAGCGGGAACGTCACCGGCTTCAGCGCCGACGACGAGCTCACCGTGACCATGACCGATCTCTCGGACCTCGGAGAAGCTCTTGACGCCGCCGTGCACGCGACCGGCAACGACGTCACCTTGGACGGGATCTCGTTCTCCGTCTCGAACCAGTCCTCGCTGCTCGCGGCGGCACGGGCTCAGGCGATGCTCGCCGCCCAGACCGAGGCCACCCAGGTCGCGGCCGGGGGCGGGTTGGCGCTCGGCCCCATCGTCAAGGTCACCGACCAGGAGAACGCCGGCCAGAACGTCTACTACCCAGAGCTCTTTGAAAGCGCCACCCCCACGGGCAACAGCGGCACCGCGGTGCCCGTGCAACCGGGTCAGCAGCAGATATCGGTTCAGGTGACCGTCGTCTACCAGCTCGTCACTCCCTCCTCCTGAGCGCCGAGCCACCCTCCTCTGTACCTTGGAAAGAACGTCATGGACGGACCTGATCTCTCCCACCTTCTAGACGGCGCCAGCTCCGAGAAGCCCTCGCCGGAAGTGCTCGCGGGAATTGTCCGCAGGCACAGGCGCTTGCAGGCCCGCCGCGCCCGCGTGGCGGCGTCGCTCGGCCTCGTGGTGGCGCTCGCCGGAGTGGGCGTGGGCATAGGTGTGAGCCATAGGGGCAGCCCGACGAGGACGGCAGGAGCAACGATCCCGACAACGCAGCCAGGGTACGCCAAGCTCGTTCCGGGGCCAGTCATCGGTGCGCCGAGGTTTACGGCCCCAGCCGGCGGATCTGGGGCAAGCATCGGTCGCGCCCCCAAGGGCCTCGACTGGGTCGGAGCGAGATCCCGCACCGGATCGGCGGCGTTCGCGCCCTCTGTCTCGGGCAGCAATACGCAGGCCCCTAGCTCGGGCTCGGCCTCGACCGCCGGCGGAGCCGAGTCGGGCGGCGGAGGAGGCCTGCGGTACACAGGAGCCTCCCAGGGTCTCACGGCTGTTTGCGACTTCTCGAGCTGCTCCAACATGCCGTCCGCGTTGCTCGGCGATGCGACGCTCAGCCACCTGTTCTCTCGTGTGAACGACGGCGTCACCGTGCGGGCTTTCACTGCCGCCTGGGCCGTAGCACCCATTGATCTCGTCCCGATTGCTTCGGGGTCGACCGGTCGCGGATCAGGTGGAGTTGCGAGCGGTTCGTCGTCGGCTGCAGGGAGCGGCACGACAACGACCCTTGTCCCTCCGGCCGTTACCGGCAACAGCGGCACGACCGGCAACAGCGGCACGACCGGCAACAGCGGCACGACCGGCAACAGCGGCACGACCGGCGCGACCACGACAACCGTCGGCACTTCGCCGCTACCCACGCCTGTCACGTCGGAGAGTTGTGGCCTCACTCAGGGGCTTGTCGTCGAGGTGTCCGACGCGGGGGCGGTCGGAGTGGTCACGGCGCCGCTCGGGCCGTCTGCCGCGGAACCGATGGACGTGCTTTCTGATCAGGTCGTCGGTGTCGCGGAGCAGTCCCCGATTGCAGTAGTGGTCGCGCACACGACAGGTCAGACATCGACCGTCCGTGCCGAATTCACTGCTGGAGGGCAGGACGAGATGACCGTCGTCGACCAGTGGGCAGTGCTGGTCGAGCAGTTCGGGACGGGCGGTCTTGGCGGGACCGGAAGCCAGGGCACCGAGACGATGGAGGGTCAGGCATCTGTGTACGCGCTATCCAGCAACGGGACAGTCCTCGAACAAGCTGACCTGCCAGGATCCGGTGCTTTGGCGATGCCAGTGGCCGCATGCGCCGAGTCGAGCGTCCTCCCGGTGGGGACGCATGTCTCGGGCGACTCCGGCTCGAGTGCGACGGGCGCGACCAGCGTGTCGGGCCCGTCGCACTCGACCGGCTCGGGCTCGACCGGCACGGGTGGGTCGGGCACGGTGGGGGCAAGCCCGGCAACCACGGTTCCGGCAAGTTCCGCCGCCTCCGCCGCCAAGCACACCGGCGGTTAGCACCGCACGCGGCCGGGAGTCCTCCCGGTGGGACAAACTGTCGTCATCGAAGATGACCGCAAAGGCGAGATAGCCGATGACTTCGTCACCGTTTACGAGGCGCACTATCCGCGCCTGGTGCGGGCGCTCGAGATCGGTGGCCTGGACAGACCGAGCGCCGAGGACGTCGCACAGGAGGCCTTCGCCCGCACGCTCGGGCACTGGCGGCGCGTGCGCTTGGGGACGAACCCGCCCGGGTACGTCTACCGCACGGCGTTTCGTCTGTCCCGCGGCCACTGGAAGCGTGAGTACGTGCCAGAAACAGAGCTGGCGGACCGCGTCGACACCGCCGCCGAGGCCGTTTCCAACCTGGATCTCGAATTCGCGCTGCGCCAGATGCCATCAAGGCGGCGAGCGTGCGCGATGCTGTGCTTCGTCGTGGGGCTCACCCCGAAGGAGGCCGCGCGCTCACTTGGGATTGCCGAGGGCACGGTGCGCAAGCAGCTGGGCCACGCCAGAGACGACCTCCGGCACTTGATCGAGGAGCCGCAACCGCCCAGGTGAGGGGCTCAAGGGCGCAGCCGGGACCCAAAAAGACCAGGTTTGGGGGGTGCCTGGCTGCCAGCGGAATGCTAAAGTCTCCAAAACCGTTCGATTGATATGCAGCAGGCGTGGACGTGGGCGGCGGCCCACGTTTTGTCATTTCCGGGGTACGAATCCATAAGGAGGCAGCGGCGATGGGGACGTCAGATGACGTAGAGCGCATCGCCGCGCCCGTGCTCAAAGTCGCCGGCCTCGAGCTGGTCGACGTCGAGCTCCGTGCCGGCAACATCGTCGTGACGGTCGATCGCGAGGGCGGGGTAGACCTGGACACGCTCGCGTCTGCGAGCAAGGCGATCTCGGCCGCCATCGACCGTGAGGATGTCGGCCCGTCGGGCCGCTACGAACTCGAGGTGACGAGTCCCGGCCTGGAGCGCCGCCTCCGCCGGCCCGAGCATTTCCAGCGCTTCGTCGGCCACCAGGTCGCCATTCGAACCCTGCCCGGGATTGAGGGCGAGCGGAGGATCGAGGGTGAGATCCTCGCCGCCGACGACCACGGCGTCGTCTTGACCGCGCCTGGCCTGCCCGAGGGCCGACGCCTCGCCTACACCGACATCGAGCGAGCCCACACCGTCTTCGACTGGAGGGCCGCGTTGGCGCATACCCCGTCGCCGACGGCGCGCAGTGACCGGCGCCGACAGGCCAAGTCCTCGCCTGGGGCAGCTGGGCGCGAGTGCGTCGACAAAGAGATGGCGGACACGCCATGAGCGCGACGAATTTCGACCTCCTGGAAGCCCTCCAGCAGATCGCGGTGGAGAAGGGCATCGCTGTCGACACGCTGTTCGACGCCCTCGCGAACGCGCTTGTTGCCGCCTACAAGAGGCTCCCGCAGGCCGCCGAGGAGGCTGTCGTCACGATCGACCCGGACTCGGGCGAGATCCGCGTTTACGGCCAGGAGCTGGACGAGGAAGGAAACGTGACCCGCGAGTGGGACGACACCCCCGAGGACTTCGGGCGGATCGCGGCCCAAGCGGCTCGCCAGGTGATCCTCCAGCGCATCCGCGAAGCCGAGCGCGACCGCAAGTACGAGGAGTACGCCGGGCGCGAAGGCGACATCGTGACCGGGATCATCCAGCAGAGCGACAATCGCTACACCCTGCTCGACCTGGGCAAGGTAGAGGCTCTGCTGCCCCAGGCCGAACAGGTCCCCTATGAGCGCTACGACCACGGTGCCCGCCTCAAGGCCTATATCGTCGAGGTCCGCAAGACCAGCAAGGGTCCCCAGATCGTCGTTTCCCGCAGCCACCCCGGGCTCATCAAGCGGCTCTTCGAGCTCGAGGTGCCCGAGATCTCCAACGGCGTCGTCGAGATCAAGGCTTGCGCGCGTGAGCCGGGCCATCGGACCAAGATCGCGGTCTGGTCCAACGACACCAACGTCGACCCTGTGGGGGCCTGCGTCGGCGCCCGAGGGGCGCGCGTGCGCATGGTCACCACGGAGCTGCGGGGCGAGAAGGTGGACATCGTGCCGTTCTCGGACGACCCGGCCGAGTTCGTGTCCCGGGCGCTTCAGCCGGCCAAAGTCAAAGAGGTGCTGCTGGACGAGGATCGCGGCCGGGCGACTGTGATCGTTCACGACTATCAGCTGTCGCTCGCGATAGGCAAGGAGGGGCAGAACGCCCGCCTCGCGGCGCGCCTGACAGGCTGGCACATCGACATCAAGAGCGAGTCCGAGGTGGCAGCCGAGGAGGCCCACTACGCCGAGGGTGACTGGGCCGAGGGCGAATGGGTCGAACAGTCCGGCGAGATGGTCTGGAAGCCGGCCGAAGGCGGCGAGACGCTCTCGGCCGAGGCCTGGGCCGCCGGGGAGGCCGGGGGGGAGACAGCCGTTGAGCAGGCTGCGGCCGAGATCGGCGAGGAGATCGTCGCCGGGGCGGTAGAGGCGGCCGAGGAGATCAAGGTCGAAGCCGAGCTGAACGCTGAAGACATCGTCGCCGGGGCCGTCGCGATAGCCGAGGAGCTCGCGTTGGAAACCGAGCTCGACGCGGCAAGCGACACGCGCTCACCTGTGGTCTCGGAGGGGGACGAGACCTCGGGAGACGGGCAGGGGTTGTAGCGGCCCCGCTTCGTACCTGTATCGGCTGTCACCGCGTGGCACCGGTGTCGGAGCTCACCCGCGTGGTGCACACCGGTGACGGCGCTCTTGACGTCGGGAGCGGCCTTCCGGGGCGAGGCGCTTGGCTTTGTCGTGACTCGCCCGGATGCATCGATCTCGCCGCACGGCGACACGCGTTGTCGAGGGCGCTCCGCCGTCCCATCGCGCCGGAGGCGGTCGACGCTTTACGGGCGAGGTTGTCGCCTCCGGCTGGGGTGCCGGCCGACCTGTAGCCCTTGCTAGTTCCTCCGCCGCTCGCGCCCGAACAGGCGATTGAGCAGAGGATGCGCCGGCGCTACCACGGAGGGATCTGCCTCGGTCGCCAGCTCGTCCTCGCTCGAGTCCTCGGGCAGGACCGCCGGCACCCAGGGCGAGCCCAGGACGCCGCGCCCCGAGACTATCGGGACCTCCTTGCCCAGATCGGGTGTCCCGACTCCGCCCACGGTCTCTTCTGTCTGCTCCTCGTCACTGAGGGCCCGCCTGACGTCGTGCTCGGTCGGAGCTGTCGCCGGCTTGTCTCGGTCGATGTCCAGCTCGTCGAATTCCTGCAGCAGGTCGGTGACGCGAGCCACGTGCCGCGCATCGTTCGGCAGGCCGGACCGTCGCAGAAGCTTGCGACCCTCGACGGTGAGGCCGAGCTGGTTCTCGACGTACTCGACGACTCCGAGCTCGATCAAGAGCGTGACCGAAGCCGCGAACCGGGCCGGGTCCGGTCGCGAACCGGGCGGAACGACCGAGTCCAGGGTCCAGAGAACCTGCATCAGCGGAGCCAGCTCGCCTCCGTTCGCGCGCTCGACTGCCACCAAGACCGCACCTTCTCCGGGGCCGAAAGGCGATCCCACCGGTCGCAATGTACCTCGGCGCTCTTGTCTCGCACGACTCGGCAAAGGCGCCCTCGGCCGTAGAATGAACACTCGGGTGTACTGAGCACCGGCGTTGTGTGAGAATAAGAGGCCGCGCCTGGCTCGGGACCCCGAACGCTGCGCTGCCCCTCGACAGGAGAGGACCGAACCACCAGTTGCCCAAGAAAATCCGCGTCTACGAGCTTGCCCGTGAGCTGGGGCTGACCAACAAGGAGGCCCTTGACATTTGCATCGACCTCGGGATTGGCGTCAAGAGCCACTCGTCGTCGATCGAAGACGCGCAAGCCGACCGCGCCCGGCGGAAGGTTGACCGGGAAGGGCTGAGGCGCGCCGTGCAGCCCGTGGAGCCCGCCGCAGCGCCTGCCGCAGCCTCGAGCGGTTCGGCCGTTTCATCGCGTCGCGTGACAAGCGCACCGACTGTCGAGCGGCCTCGCATCGCGCCGGCGGCGCCTGCGGCGACGCCCGCGCCGCCGCCAGTGCCGACGCCAGTGCGCCCTGGCGCGAACGATGGCGCCATCTCCAAGCCGGCGGCGGAAGCCGCTCCTGTCACCCATGAAGCCCGCCCTGGTCAGCGCCTCGTAGTGAGCAAGTCGACGAGCGAGGTCATCGACTCGCCGCGCACCTCCTTGCCCCGGCCGCCTGTTCCGCCGCCTCCGAGTACCCCCAGGACCGCGCCGGTGCCCGGATCGGTAAGTCCCGGGACCATTCCTGGCGGGCAGCGTCCGGGAATCTCGCCACCTCCGGCTCCGCCGCGCACGCCAGCCGCGCCAGTTCCAGCGACTGCGGCTCAACAAGGCACAGCTGCGGCTCCGCCTGGGCCTCGCGCGGCTGCCTTTCCCGCCGTTGCCTCTCCGGCCCTTGCCTCTCCGGCCGTTGCCTCGCCGGCGGGCAGCTCTTCGGCTGCACCCGGTGTGGATCGCAAGGCGGGCGCTCCCCGTCCGGTCAGCCCCTCGGGCAAGCCGATCCCGCCGCCTCCCGGCCCCCGCTCGAGCACGGGCCGCCCGATCCCGCCTCCGCCTGGATCGCGGCGTCCATTGCCACCGAGTGGCCCAGGATCGCGTCCGAGTACTCCCGGCTCCCGCCCCGGGATGAGCCCCTCACGCCCCGGCACCGTCGGCTCCCGGCCAGCGGTCGGCCGCCAGGTCGGCCCACGGCCTGGTGGAGGCGCGGGTTTTCAGCGCCCTTCTGGGCACTTCCCGGCTCGGGACGGCGGACGTCCCGCCAGTGGTTCCTACGGAGGAGGTGGTGGCGCCCCGAGCTCGCGCGGTGTCGGCTATACCCCCGGCGGCCCGGCGGGTGCCGCACGAGGTGGACCTGTCGGCCGAGGGCGACCGCCGCAGCGCAGGCCGCGTCGCCGGCGCCGCAGCATGGAAGAGCTGGAGCCGATCCAGATCGCGGCTTACCTGCCGTCGAGCGCCCCCGTCCCTGACCACGAGGTGATCGTGGAGCGGGGTTCCACGCCCCAGCAGCTCGGCCCGCGCCTCAACAGGTCTGCCGGTGACGTCGTTCGTTTCCTCTTGCTCCAAGGCGAGATGGTCACGGCCACCCAGGCGCTGACCGACGACATGATCGCCCTGTTCGCCGCCGAGATCGGCGCGCAGATCCGCTTGGTGGACCCCGGCGAGGAGCAGGAGGCAGCGCTTCGGGCGAAGTTCTTCGGTCACGACGAAGAGGAAGAGGCCGAGGAGGATTTCCAGATACGGCCCCCCGTCATCACCGTCATGGGTCACGTCGACCACGGCAAGACGCTGCTGCTCGACCGGATTCGTCACACGAACGTGGTCGCCGGCGAGGCTGGTGGCATCACCCAGCACATCGGCGCATACCAGGTCGATTGGCACGGCCAGCTGCTGACCTTCATCGACACCCCCGGCCACGAGGCCTTTACGGCGATGCGGGCGAGAGGGGCCAGCGTCACCGACATCGTGGTGCTCGTCGTCGCAGCCGACGATGGAGTCATGCCCCAGACCGTGGAGGCGATCAACCACGCCAAAGCGGCGAACGTGCCGATCGTGACCGCCATCAACAAGATCGACCGTCCGGATGCCGATCCCAACCGCGTGCTCCAGCAGTTGTCCGAGCTCGGGCTCGTGCCGGAGGCATGGGGTGGCGACACGATCACTGTCGAAATCTCGGCTCTCCAGTCTTTCGGCATCGACGAGCTGCTCGAGCAGCTCGTCGTGCTCTCCGAGGTGCTCGAGCTTCGCGCCGACACCGAAGGCGACGCGAGGGGCACCGTGCTCGAGTCGAACCTCGACATCGGCCGCGGCCCGGTCGCGACGATCATCGTGCAGCGTGGCATTCTTCGCGTTAGCGAGCCGATCGTGGCCGGTGCTGCGTGGGGCCGCGTCAAGGCATTGATCAACGACCACGGCGATCAGATCAAAGAGGCCTTCCCCTCCATGCCCGTGCAGGTGCTAGGGCTGTCGGAGCCCCCGATCGCCGGGGACGAGCTGCGGGTGACATCGGACCTCGCCGTCGCGCGGACGGTCGGCGACGCGCGTGAGCAGCGTCTACGTTTCACGACGCTCGCACAGGCCTCGTCGGTGTCGACGAGCCCGGGAGCGAAGCTCGAGGACCTCTTCGAGCAGATCCGAAGGGGCGAGACCGCCACGCTCACCTTGGTGTTGAAGGCCGACGTGCAGGGCTCACTCGAAGCGGTCACACAGAGCCTTCTCAAGCTCGAGCGCGACGACGTCAAGGTGGCCTTCGTGCATCGCGCCGTGGGTGGCATCACCGAGAGCGACGTCACGATCGCAGCGGCCTCGGGCGCGACGATCATCGGGTTCAATGTGCGGCCGGACCGGAGGGCACGCGAACTCGCCGAAAGCCACAAGGTGGAGATCCGCACCTACGAGATCATCTACAAGCTGATCGAGGACGTTCAGGCTGCGATGGTCGGCATGCTGACCCCCGAGATCGAGGAGATCGTCACCGGCGACGCCGAGGTCCGCGAGATCTTCCGGGTCCCGAAGGTGGGCGCCGTGGCCGGTTGCTATGTCACCAATGGCGTCATCACCCGAGGCTCCAAGGTCCGGTTCCTCCGGGACGGCGTCGTCATCTGGAAGGGCGCAATCTCCTCCTTGCGCCGGTTCAAGGACGACGTCCGCGAGGTCCAGGCCGGCTACGAGTGCGGTATCGGTCTCACCGACTTCCAGGACCTGAAGGAAGGCGACGTGATCGAGACCTACGACGAGCGGGAGATCCCCCGTAGCTGAGCCGGAGCGCCGTCATCGGCCCCGCGGCCGGTTCTCGTCGGCTGTCGAAGGCTCCCTAGTAGGGTGACCTCGTGATGCGGCATTGCGACCAGGTCGATCGGTCAAAAATGTGCCTTGAGGTGCGGTCCCGTGCCTAGGCAGTGGGATCGGCGATCGTCTGTGGGCTACCCGCGGACGGCGCGGGTCAACGCCGTGCTGCTGCAGGTGCTGGGCGACGCCCTCGAGCGCCAGCGCGACGACGACGAGCGCTTGGCGCTGCTCACGGTCACCGCGGTGAGCGTCGACGCCGACCTCCGTCATGCCACGGTCTTCATGGCTTCCTTGTCCGAAGGTGCCTTGCCCGCTCTCGAGGCGCAGCGCCTCGAGCTGCAGGCGGCCATCGCGCGGGAGGTGCGGCTGAAGCGCACTCCGACGCTGCGATTTGTGGCGGATCCGGCGATCGCCGCCGGCGAGCGCGTTGAGGAGGCGCTACGCCGTGTCCGGCACGATGACGCCTGACGACCGAAACGGAGGACTTGAGCTCTTCGAGCTCGCCGCGCCTGCAAAGGCCGCGAATCCGGCCCGGCCCGGCCGGTCACTGCACGTCTTGGACGACCCGGGAGGTTTCGTCGTCGTCGACAAGCAGATGGGTTGGACGTCCCACGACGTGGTCGCCCGCTGCCGCCGCCTGCTCGGGACCCGGAAGGTCGGCCACGCCGGCACCCTGGACCCGGATGCCACCGGCGTGCTGATCGTGGGCGTGGGGCGAGCGACTCGCCTGCTGCGTTTCGCATCGGCGCTCCCGAAGACCTACGTGGGCGAGGTCGTGCTCGGGGTGACGACTTCGACTCTCGATGCCTCGGGAGACGTGACCGGGAAGTTCGACATGAGCAGCGTCGGCTTGGAGGATGTCCGTGAGGCGGCGCGTTCGCTGACCGGCCGGATTCAGCAGGTCCCCCCCATGGTCTCTGCGGTCCAGATCGGAGGGCGCCGCTTGCACGAGCTCGCCCGGGAGGGCCTCGAGGTGGAGCGCGCAGCCCGGGGCGTCGAGGTGTTCCGTTTCGAGGCGTTCGAAACGGGCCAGTCCGGCTGCTTCCGGGTCCTCGTCGAATGCTCATCGGGCACCTACGTGCGTGTGCTGGCGGCCGATCTCGGCGCCAGGCTCGGCGGCGGCGCCCACCTGCGGAGGTTGCGCAGGTTGGCGGTCGGGTCGTTCAGGGACGTCGAGGCGCTTGCTCTCGAGGACGTGGCGCCCGGGCGTGTGCGCCCACCCGAAGAGTTCGTCCGGGACCTGCCGGGCGGGGTCGCCGACGACGACCTTTCCCAGGCCCTGGGTCACGGGAGAACGGTCGAGCGGCTTGCCGTCGGGGTCGTCGGTGACGGCCCCTGGGCCGTGCTCGACAGGTCGGGCCGGCTCGTGGCGGTCTGTGAAGCCGTCGGGCTCGAACGTGTCAAGCCCGTGGTCGTGGTGCGGACGAGCGACAGCTCGCGTGCTGGTGTCGGTTCAGCGGCGGGCGACGAGTAGCCTCGCTCGGCGGTGCGACACGACAACGGCAGCGCCGTGACCATAGGGGCCTATGACGGGGTCCATATCGGCCATCGCCAGGTGATCGGGCTGGTACGACGGCGGGCCGCCGACGCCGGGCTGCGCAGTGTCGTTGTGACCTTTGACAAGAACCCGGCTGCTGTTGTCAATCCGGAGTCCGCCCCGCCCCGGCTCACTGACATCGACCTGAAGCTGGAGCTCTTGACGAACACAGGCGTGGATCAGATCCTCCTCCTCGACTTCGATGCCGAGCGCGCCAGGGAGAGGGCCGAGGATTTCGTGACCGAGGTGCTCGTGGGCGAGCTCGCGGCTCGCGTCGTCGTCGTCGGCGACGACTTCCACTTCGGCAACCAGCGCCGGGGCAACGTGTCGTTGTTGCGGAGGATGGGGGAGGAGGCCGGTTTCTCCGTGGAGCCGGTTCACCTCGTCTCGGACCAGTGGGCACACAAGATCGTGTCATCGACACGAATCCGTGGTCTCATCGCCAACGGCGAGCTCGCCGAGGCGCAAGCCTTGCTCGGAAGACCGCACGAAGTCCGCGGGATCCTGGTCGCCGGCCACGAACCGGAAACGGGAGACCCCCGTTTGCTGCTCGAGGTGCCCGCCGAGATCTTGTTGCCGCCACCGGGTGAGTACTCGGGCTCAGCGCTCCTCAGCACCGGCGAGAGCTTCGCAGCTCGCATCGTCGTGACCAAGCGGGTCGGCAAAGGCCCGCAGGAGCTCGAGATCTCAGGAGCGGAGATGCCTTTGGCACCACTGCCGTTCGTGGGCGCGACGGGCGATGTCGTGCGGGCCCGTTTCGGCTGACAACAAGTCCGCACCGTGGCCAGGGCCACGATGCGGCCGAGTCGTGACAGGCTGCCTCCATGCCGCGCAAGGGTAAAGTGACAACATGGCGATCTTTTCCATCCGGGTGTTCGGCGACCCTGTCCTGCGTCAGCGGGCCGCGGAGATCGAGGAGATCGACGCCAAGATCGTCCGCCTCTCCGAGGAGATGATCGAGACGATGCGTGACGCGCCCGGTGTGGGCCTCGCGGCTCCGCAAGTGGGCATCGAGCGCCGTATCTTCGTCTATGACGTGGGCGAGGATGCCCGGACGGTGATCAACCCGGAAATCGTCGAGTCCAGTGGCGAGTGGGAGTACGAGGAAGGTTGCTTGTCGGTTCCCGACCTGCACTGGCCGATCATCCGGCCGAAGGAGGTCCATCTTGTGGGCCTCGACCTCGAAGGAAACGAGATCTCCATTGAAGCCGACGAGCTGCTCGCTCGAGTCTTCCAACACGAGCTCGACCATCTCAACGGGATACTGCTCCTCGAGCACCTGGACAAGGACCAGCGCAAGCAGGCTATGCGCGTGTTGCGCGCGAGGACGCTTCCCGACACAACCGGGAGCAGCCTCGGCGCCTGAGCCGGATCCTAGGAGTAGCCGCCGATGACGAGGCTTGCGTTTCTAGGCTCTCCTGAGGTCGCAGTCATCTCCCTGCGTGCGTTGCATGATGCCGGCCATGATGTGGCGCTTGTCGTGACAGCACCGGATCGCCGCCGTGGCCGTGGGAGCGCCCTCGTGCCGACGCCGGTGAAGGAATGCGCGCTCGAGCTCGGGATCCCGGAGTCGAGCCGCGTGGCCGACGTTCTCGACGCGAACGTCGAGATCGGTGTCGTTGTCGCCTTCGGGACGCTCATCCGTCCCGAAGTGCTCCAGAAGGTACCGATGGTGAACCTGCACTTCTCGCTGCTTCCCCGTTGGCGCGGCGCCGCGCCGGTGGAGCGCGCCATTCTTGCCGGCGACGACCGAACCGGGGTCTGCCTCATGGCACTCGAGGAGACGCTGGACACGGGCCCCGTGTACGCCCGAGTCGAGGTGCCGATACTTCCCGGCCAGATCGCCTCCGAACTCAGGGTCACCCTCGCCAGCATCGGCGCCGACCTCCTGGTGCAACGCCTCGCCGGCGGTGTCGCGACACTCGGCACCCCGGTGCCACAAGTGGGCGAGGCCGTGTACGCGCGGAAGATCGAGCGCAGCGAGCTGGAGCTCAAATGGGCGCGCCCGGCCGTCGAGCTCGACCGGGTCGTGCGCGTCGGGCGCGCGTGGACGACGTTCCGGGGGAAGCGCTTCATCGTAGAGCGTGTCCGGGTCGTTGACGACGATCCCCCTGGCGAGGGTACGGAGGCGGGCGGTGACAAGCCCACTCGCACCGCGGCGGGCGGTGGCAAGCCCACTCGCACCGCGGCGGGCACCCGCAAGCCCAGGCGGCCCGCGCCCGGCACCCTGCTCGGCGACGAGGTGGTCTGCGGTGTGGGCCGCCTCGAGCTGCTCGAGGTCCGACCGGAGGGACGTTCCGTGCAATCCTTTGATGAATGGCAGCGTGGTGCGCGGCCGACGGCCCATGAACGTTTCGGCACCTAGCGCATGTTCGAGCGGGGGTCTTGGCTACCGTGGAGCGGGTGGTCGCAGCCTTGAAGCGCACGCACGCCCCCGGCCTTCCCAAGCTGGCCGACGGTGAGCTGAAGGTCGCCCCTTCCATCCTGGCCGCGGACTTCGGCATGCTGGCGAGCGAGGTGGCCAAAGTGGCCGGCGTGACGGACTGGTTGCACGTCGACGTGATGGACGGGCACTTCGTCCCCAACATCACCATTGGACCGCCGGTGGTCGAGTCGCTCCGGCCGCACACGGGGATGTTCTTCGACTGCCATTTGATGATGACGAACCCCGGGGACTTCCTCGAGGCATTCCGCGATGCCGGTTCGGGCTCCTGCTCGGTGCACGTGGAGGTCGGCGAGACCGAGGCGCTGTGCGCCGAGATGAGGGGCCTCGGCCTCGGAGTAGGGCTCGTCGTGAACCCGGAGACCCCCTACGAAGCAGCGGCACCATACCTTCGGCTGGTCGATCTCCTGTTGATCATGACGGTGCACCCCGGTTTCGGGAACCAGTCGTTCATCTCCGATGCCGCGCCGAAGCTGGCCGAGGCGCGGGCCCAGGCCGAGCGCGAAGGTCTGCAGGTCACCCTCCAGGTGGACGGTGGCATTGACGAGGCGACCGTCCCGGTGGCCGCCTCTATGGGTGCGCGCTGCTTCGTGGCCGGTACAGCGGTGTTCCATGCTCCTGATCCGGCCGAAGCCGTGCGCCGGCTTCACACCGTCGCATCGACGGCGATCTCGGTGGACCGATGAGCGGTCTGGCGGCCGAGAGTGCGGCGGCCGAGAGCGCGGCGGCCGAGAGTGCGGCGGCCGAGAGCGCGGCGGCCGAGAGTGCGGCGGCCGAGAGTGCGGCGGCCGAGAGCGCGGCGGCCGAGCCGGGTGAGGTCCAGCTGCAGGCCAAGGTGTGCACCGTCTCCGACGGCGTGGTCGCCGGCGTGCGCGAGGACACCTCGGGCGCAGCGCTCGCCGAGCGCCTTGAAGCCGAGGGCTACCGAGTCGTCGAGCGACGAGTCGTCGCGGACGGCGTCGAGTCTGTCGCGGCGGTGATCGCCGAGCTGGCTGATGGCTTCGCCGGCTTGATCGTGACCACCGGCGGGACGGGATTCGGGCCCCGGGACCTCACGCCGGAGGGCACCTTGCAGGTGCTCGATCGGGTCGCGCCCGGCCTTGCCGAGGCGATGCGGCTTGCCAGCCCGTTGGGGCGCCTGTCACGTGCCACCGCCGGGACGCTCGCGACATCATTAGTGCTCAATCTTCCGGGGTCCACGGCCGGTTCCATCGAGTGCCTCGAGGCGGTTCTCGAGGTGCTTCCTCACGCCCTGGCGCTGCTCAGGGGTGACAGGCCCCATTAAGAAGGCATCGTTGGACAAGAACGGAGCAACGCCTGGCACCGAAGAGGCCCACATGGCCCGAGCGGTCGAGCTCGCCCAGGGTGTCCGCACGACGACATCGCCCAACCCTTGGGTCGGCTGCGTCGTCGTCGACGAGGCGGGCGAGGTCGTGGGCGAGGGGGCGACGGCACCTTACGGTGGCCCGCACGCGGAGGCAGTCGCCCTTATCATGGCAGGCGGGCGAGCCCGTGGCGGCACCGCCTATGTGACACTCGAGCCCTGTGCCCACCAGGGCCGGACCCCGCCGTGCACGGAGGCGCTGGTCCGCGCGGGTGTCATCAGGGTGATCGCCGCCATTGGCGACCCGGACCCCAAGGTTGCGGGCGCCGGGTTCCGGGCGCTGCAGGCGGCCGGTGTCACGGTCTCGAAGGGCACGCTCGCCGGCACCGTGAGCGACCAGCTTCGCCCCTATATCGTTCACCGGTCCACGGGCCGGCCCTTTGTCGTCTTGAAGCTCGCCGCGACGCTGGATGGAAGGACGGCAGCGCCCGACGGCTCGAGTCAGTGGATCACAGGCGCCGAGGCCCGTCGCGACGTTCACCGCCTTCGCGCTGAGAGTGACGCAGTGCTCGTCGGGGCCGGGACGGTCCGATACGACGACCCGGAGCTCACCGTGCGCGACTCCGGCATCGCCGGGGAGCGTCAACCGCTCCGGGTCGTGCTCGGCCACGCGCCCGCCGGTGCTCGTGTCCATCCGGCGCTCGAGCTCACGGGCGACCTCGGCGCGGCGCTCGACGAGCTAGGTCGCCGCCGTGTCCTGCAGCTCCTTGTCGAGGGCGGCGCGCACGTCGCCCACGCCTTCCACCGCGAGGGGCTCGTGGACCGGTACGTGTGGTACCTCGCGCCTGTGTTTCTCGGCGGAGACGACGGCTGGCCCGTCTTCGCCGGGCCTGGTGCAGCCACGATGGCAGACGCCTGGCGCGGCCGGCTCGTCTCGGTCCGGCGGCTTGGTGACGACTTACGCGTCGATGTCGAGCCCGACCCTGCCCACGTCCCCGACGTGCCCATGGCGGAGGACGAGGCAGCGGCGCAGTAGCTGTCGAGTTGGCGACGCTCCTCGTGCCGCATCTGGCGCCCCCGACGCCCGTTCCAGCGGGGTCCTTGTGCAACCCATCGAAGCGCAGATCGCCGATTA
>Ga0187872_10001735_pt1 | contig 21268 bp, 18 predicted proteins | sample June2016WEW_16_4_FD_132973 | JGI IMG/M metagenome (GOLD analysis project Ga0187872, IMG submission 132973) | Peatland microbial communities from SPRUCE experiment site at the Marcell Experimental Forest, Minnesota, USA - June2016WEW_16_40 | ecosystem: Environmental > Terrestrial > Soil >...
GCTATACTGGAACAACTCCGGATATGTCGGCATCGGCAACACCAGTCCGGGATATTTGCTGGTGGTGGGCACGGGCGGTGCGTATTGCAATGGCACAACCTGGGTGAATGGGTCGGACCGCAATGCCAAGGAGGCGTTCACGGCCATCAATCCGCGCACGGTGCTGGAGAAGGTAACGGCGCTGCCGATCACGGAATGGAAATACAAGGCGGAAGCCGACGGCAGCAAACATCTCGGCCCGATGGCGCAGGATTTCCACGCGGCCTTCGGCCTGAACGGCACGGACGACAAGCACATCGCCACGGTGGACGAAAGCGGCGTGGCGCTGGCGGCCATCCAGGGGCTGAACCAAAAGGTCGAGAGCGAGAATGCCGCGTTGCGCGCCGAAAACGCCAGCTTGAAGGCGCGGCTGGAGAAGCTCGAGAACCTGATGAGCGCGAGAAACGGAGGCGGGCAATGAATAAAATGAAGAATGCAGAATGCAGAATGCAGAAAAGCGGGGGCCTCTGGCTGCTGTGTTTCATCATTCTGCATTCATCCTTCTGCCTTCGGGGTTGGGGGCAGAGCTACTCGATAGACTGGTATAAAGTGGCCGGGGGCGGCGGCGCGAGCACCGGCGGGGTTTACTCCGTCACCGGCGCCATCGGCCAGCCCGACGCGGGGGGGCCAATGACGGGCGGGAATTATTCGGTCACCGGGGGTTTCTGGAGCCTCATCTCCGTGGTCCAAACCCCAGGGGCGCCGACGTTGACGATCAGCCATTCCGGCAACACGGTCAGCGTCTCGTGGCCGTATCCCTCGACGGGCTGGACCTTGCAGCAAAATCCCAACCTGGCGACGGCGAGCTGGTCAACCAGCCACGGCGTTCACAACGATGGGACGAACAATTTCATCACCCTTGCGTCGCCGCCAGGGAATCTCTTCTTCCGCTTGTCGCATCCGTAAGGGACCTGCTTGCGCAGAATACCTGCGGCGACACGCAAGACTTGATGAGCAACCACTTTCACCGGGTGGTTGAGCCGCTCCAGATGCCGCACCCGGGGGTTGTCTCCTCGGGCTTTCTTCCGCCTTGCCGCCGACATGCGCCGCCGCCCCAATTCTCAAAGACCCGCGCGCCCACCGTGCGCACACCGTACTTCTCAATCATGGCCCTTGTGCCCGCCGTAGCCTGAACCCGTCCTCCGCCGCCCGTCCACCCCAGTCCCGACCGGCCCAACTGACCCAGGTAATGTAGCCGGAGAACCGTCGTCTGTCAAGCCCGCCGGTCTAATTGTGGGCTGGAAACGAGAAGATCAACTTGCTTTTCCACGCATTCCTGTGTATATGTATGTGGTTCGTGAACCCAACGAGTCTTGACAGCATGGGGAAGGCGGCCAGAGCGTTCTGGCGCGGCCTGGCGTTGTTTCGACCAGAAATGGACGCGAAGCTCCGCTGCGCCATGGCGCTAATGGCGGTGCCGAAAAACCGTGCAAAAAGCCTCTCTCTCATTCTTTGGTGCAGTCTCTGCGCGGCGTCGAGCCTGCAGGCCCAACTCTTTTCCGATGATTTCACCCGCGCAACAGATCCCGGACCCTTGACCCCCTGGACCACCAATGCCGGCGGCGGCAACTGGACCGTCACCAGCGGGGTGATGCTGGGAGGCCCCAACCCCACCGACAGCTACGGTTTTGCCTTTATTACCAACCTCTTTACCAACTTCTCCGCTCAAGCCCAGTTCCAATTCCCGGTCGGAGCCTACGGCGGCGGCCTGGGCGGACGCCTCAACCCCGCCAATGGGTCGCATTATGCGCTCTGGATTTATCCCGAAAACAGCGCAGGCGGTTCCAATGTCTTGAAATTGCTTCGCTTTGACAGTTATTCCAGCTTCGTGGTGTTGCAGACCACGAATTTGGCCGCTGTGGGCACCAACTTTCACACCGCCACACTCCAGTTTTCGGGAAGCCTGATCAGTGCTTACTTGGACACCAACCAACTGCTCAGCACAAACGACGCAACTTACCCCAGCGGCTCGATTAGCCTCGATTTTTGGACGGATACCACCGCCTATCAAATGACGGTGGCCAACGTGGCGGTGTATGCGTTTCCGCCGGCGACTGTCACGGTCAACGGCGCGCAGACCTACCAGGTCATCGACGGTTTCGGCGTCAACGCCAATCACCGGAGCTGGACCAATAACGAACTGGAGCCGGTGCTCGACGCATTGATCGACCAGGCGGGAATGACCCTCTTTCGGGTGGTGTACGACAACTCGGACTGGGAAACCAATAACCACAACAGCGGCCCCACCTTGACGAACTGGACCTACTTCAGCACGGTTTACAACTCGTGGGACTTCCAGGCCCTCTGGGGGATCATGGCCTATCTTAACCAGAAGGGGATTACCAATGGGGTAATACCCAATTTCCAAGGGTTCGGTCCCTCGTGGATGGGGGGGCTGACGCTGAAGTCCGGCTACGAGAATAATTGGGCGGAGATGATCGCGTCGGCGCTGGTTTATGCGCGCTACACCAACCACCTGCAGTTCACGCTGGTGGAACCGAACAACGAGCCGGACATTGCCGGGTCCGGGATCGAAACCACGGAGACGCAGTACCCCGTGACGTTGGACGACCTGTCACAGCAGTTGGACACCAATGGGATGGGGGACATACGGTTTATCGGCCCCGATCTCGGCAACACCAGCACCGCCTGGCTGTCAGCGATGATGAACAACTCGACCGTCATGGCCAAACTGGCCGATCTCGGTATCCACGGTTACCAGGGCATAAGCGCCGGCTCGACTGGGGTGTCCAATTTCCTCCAGCAAACCGCCTATCCGGACCTCCATTTTTGGATGACCGAGTACAACATTTGGTGCCAGGTTTGCCAGACCGGAGGGCAAGGCACGAACAATTGGGACTATTTCCGGGGCACGGCGGAGTATCTGCTGTCGCAACTGGCCAATGGCGCGTCGGGGGGAATGGTGTGGGACGGCTACGACAGTATCTTCCGCGACAACTTTGACGACGGATTGCATTGGACTTTCTGGGGCCTGTTCGCCGTCAACGACACCAACGCCGTGCCCAAGACCTACACTGCGCGAAAGAACTTTTACACGCTATCGCAGATTACCCAATTCGTGCGCCCCGGGGCGCAGCAAATTGACGTGAGCGGTTCGAGCAGCCTGGAGTACCTGCTGGCATTTTACAACACGAACACCGGGCAGCTCACGTTGACCGGCGTGAACACCAACAGCAGCGCGCCGAGCTTATCGTGCGCGCTGACGTCGCTGCCGGCCATTCCCAGTTTGGACCTCTATTACACCTCGAGCACCACCAATCTTTGTTACGGGGCCCACGTGGCAGTCACCAACGGCGCCTTCTCCGTAGTGATGCCGGCGGATTGCGTGTTCACCCTGACTTACACCAACCATCCCCCCAGCCTTGCGCCCGTTTCCGTCGCACCGATGAACGCCGGCCAGACCGTCACGATCAGCAACAATGCCAGCGACCCCGATTCTCCTCCGCAAACCTTGTCCTTTGCCCTGCTCACCGCCCCCCCGGGCGCAACCTTGGACACGAACACCGGGGTTTTCACTTGGCGCGCCCCCGTCGCCTTCGCCAATACGACCAATCCCGTTGTGCTCGCCGTCACCGACAACGGCTATCCTCCCCTCAGCGCCACGCAAAGCTTCAGTCTGGTCGTCAACCCGCTGACCCCGCCGACGCTCCATGCGCCTGCCCTCAGCAATGGCCTTCCGACCCTGGAAACCATCGGCCCCATCGGCCCAGACTATCTTCTGCAACGTTCGACCAACCTGACCACCTGGTCCACGATCTTCACCTCAACACCGCTCCTGTCCCCGTTCCACCTGACCGACACCAACACCCTTCTTTTCCCGGCTACTTTCTACCGAATCCGCCTCGGCCCTTAACCATTGGGGACCTTGTCGAGGTGGGGCGTGCCGCAACGGCGTTGCGTCGAGGCATGAACGTGCTCCTGCAAGCGCGGCCAGGGGCGGATTGCAGGGCTTCAACGGTTGGCTCAATCGAAGCGGGTATGCGGAGGGTCTTCATGGCCGCTTCGACATCCTTCAGGCCATGGCCCGTGATGAGAAGCACGATTTGCTCTTTGCGGTCAAGCAGTTCTGATCCCCGCAATTTCTTCAACGCCGCTGCCGTCGCGGCCGCCGCCGGCTCCGCGAACACACCGGCCTTTTCCGCCAGGGTCCTCTGCCCGCTCAGAATCTCTTGGTCAGTCACGGTGACTGAAAATCCCCGGCTCTCGAGCACCGCCTTTCGCGCCAAGTGCGCATTCGAGGGAATGCAGACGGAAATCGAGTCGGCGATGGTGTCGGGCCGCTGGGCATTTTGGTACTTCCCGCTGCGGATATACTGATGGATGGCCGACGAGCGTTCCGCCTGGACACAGACCAGCCGCGGCAATGTGGCAATCAAACCCGCGGCCTTCAAATCGTAAAAGGCCTTGAAGACGCCGCCGATAATCACCCCGTCGCCGACCGGCACGAGAATCACATCCGGCGCCTTGCATCGGTTCTGCTCATAAACCTCCAGCCCGACCGTCTTCTTGCCTTCGATGGTCAGCGGATGATAAGCCGTATTGCGGTTCAGGCCGCCTTTCCGAGCGGTGTATTCCAGGGATAGCCTGAACGCATCATCGTACGAGCCTCGCACCGGGATGACGCGGGCGCCATAAAGCACCATCTGGACGAGCTTGGCTTTCGGGGCGCTCTCAGGAACAAGAATGATGGCCTGCTTCCCGGCGGCTGCGCAGACGGCCGCCAGGGCGCTGGCGGCGTTCCCGGTCGAAGCGGTGACGATGGATGGCTCCTTGAGCCGGTTGGCCTCCGCCACCACGAGGAACGAGGCCCGATCCTTCAGCGAGGCGCTCGGGTTCAGGCCGTCATTTTTGAGCCACACATTCTCGAAACCGAGTGCGTTGCCCAGGGCTGCTGCCTTGAAATAGGGCGTGTTGCCGACCGGGTAGGGGGGATAGTGCTTTTCCTCAACGGCGGAGAATAGGCTCCAGTCCGGGTTTAGCTTCTTAAAGCGCTTCCGTATGGCGGCATAATCGAATTGGGCCAACAGGACACCGACGAGGGGAATGCCTGGCCGGTAATCCCTGGCGCAGCCTGGGCAGAGATAGCGGACTTCGTCGCGCTTATACGTCTTGCCGCACGTGCTGCACTGGTAGAGGAAGGGGGTCATGCAGGACAAAAGAGGCTAGAGGCCGAAGCGCCAACGCGGATATTTCAGAGGCCCCGCCGGGCGGAGCAGGGACGACCAGCACGGAACCGGTGCGGGCAGCGGACGTAGCGCAGATTTCCAATCTGCCGTATCGCAGGTTTCTAACCTGCTGGCGCTACCAATGGTTCCGACGCTCTGCGGATTGAAAACCGGGGTCACAGTCTCTTCCATAGTTTCTTCGCCAACTCGCGCGCGCGAGCATTGATTCGCGGTTCATCGAGGTCGAGCGTCAGGCGTTTGTTCTCCATCAACACTCTCCCGCCGACGATGGTCGTATCCACCGCGGCCTGGGACATCCCAAAGACCATGTGCCCGAAGCTGTTCCCAGCTTCCAGCGGTGTGGGCGGATCATAGTCAATGATCACTACGTCCCCCGGACACCCCTCGCGGAGTTCGCCCAGCGGCAGGCCGAAGCTTCTGCCTGCGATCTTGGGGTTGTTGAAGAAGAGCGCCGATACCACCTCGGAGAATCCGACCGAGGGGTTTCGGGCAAACAAATGTTGGGCCCATAAGGCGGCGCGCAGTTCTTCCAGCATGTTGGTCGTCATGGCGTCGGTGCCTAAACCGACCAGCACGTTGCGTTTGCCCATGGAAACGATGTCCGCGATGCCCACCGCGTTGTTCATGTTTGACTGAGGGTTATGGACAACCGCGGTTTGCGTTTCGGACAAGATGTCCAGCTCCCGGCGATTCACATGCACGCAATGCGCAGCTAGGCTCCGGGGACCTAAGATGCCGAACCGGTTCAACCGTTCCACGACCCGCAGGCGGTAATGGTGCTGGGAGTATTGCTGATCGCTCTCGGCCTCGGCGACATGGATGTGAAAACCCGTTCCCAGTTCCCGGCCCAAAGCCGCAGCCTTCTCCAGCGTGGCGTCCTTGAGCGTGAAAGCCGCATGGAGGCCGAAGAGGGCGGCGGTAGTTGGTGGAGGGTTGGGAGTTGAGGGTTGAGAGCGGGGAATCCGAGCCGGCTCGCCTCGGCTGCTGCGCCGGCAATGGCGGATGAAAGCGGCATTTTCTTCGAGGCCCTCCTTGGAAATGCGCGCGCCGTCGCGGTCGGAGAGTTCATAGCAGAGACAAGCCCGCAGGCCGGTCTGTTTGACCGCCTTCTCAATCGCGGCGAGCGAGCCGCGCACGGCGTTCGGGCTGGCGTGGTGGTCTATGAGCGTCGTCGTGCCGTGACGAATCGAATCAAGCAGGGCGATGAGTGCGCTGTAATAGCAATCCTCGGTTGTTAAGGCCGAATCGAGCCGCCACCAGAGGTTTTTCAGCACGTCCACAAAATTCCCGGACGGCCTGGTCTTGGTGAGACCGCGCGCGAAGGTGCTGTAGAAATGGGTGTGGGCATTGATGAAGCCGGGAACCACTACTTTGCGCGAGGCACCGATGCGCTTGGCTGCGGATCGCGTGAGCCGGTTCTTGGGAGCAATCTGGGTGATATAACCGTTCTCGATCAGGACGGAATGGTTAGGCAATACAGCGGGCGTTTTCCCGGCGGTCAGCACCGTTCCGTTCTCGATGAGCAGTGACATCACAAGTTACATCGTTGCCAGGGTTACCAGGTTACCAGGGCTGGTGCTGGAGGGCGGCCAACTCACGAGCGGTGCGCGGGCGCATGGAGATGGCGCCGGCAAAACATTTCTGCGCGCAGAGCGAACACCCAATGCAGAGCGCGGGATCAAAGAGCGGAACCTTCTTTCCGTTCAAAACGATGGCTTGGTACGGGCAGCGCGTGCAGTTGCCGCAATGCTCGCACAGTTCCGCAATAACCTGCGGCAGTTTCTTGGTCGCCGAAAGGGACATGAAATCGGTGATCGGATTGGGCAGCGCCGAGCCAATCAGTTCTCGCACCGACTTGAATCCCCGTTCTTCCATCAGGAAGCTCAGGCCGGAATGAAGCTCATCGACAATGCCCAAGCCGTATTTCATCACCATGGTGCAGAACTGGACGGTCTGGGCGCCCAAGGCCAGAAAGTTCGCAGCGGCCTTGTAGTTCATCGGCCCGCCATTGCCCGACACGGCGATGCCCATGCCCGACACCTTTGCCAGGGTCAGGTTGCTGATGGGCAAAACCCCTTCGCCGGACATGCCGATAACCACCCCTTCTTCCCATCGGCGGCCTTCCGCCTTGCGCAAAACCAGTGAGGGGAAACTATTCGCCAGGGTGACGCCGGCCTTCTTGTTGGGATACTTCGCAAAGACCTCCTGAATCCTTTTGATAATGGGTTGAATGGCGGTGACCGCCGCGGTGAGTTTGAACAGCTTCGGGTTGCCCTCCGAACTGGCGTCCATGACCCAATCGATGATTTTAGCCGTCAGTTCAGCGTTTTGGGAAACCACATCGCCCTCCATCCCGTCGCCGCCTTGCGGACAGGAGAGGCTGTATTCAACGCCCATCGCCCCCGCGCTTTCCAGCTTGCGGGTATTGGATTGCCAGACGGCGTTGTCGGCCTCATCGTGGCCAGTGACGGGGCCGCCGGTCGAAGCGAGCGTCAGCCGGTCGGGAAACTCCTTTATCAGCCGCCCGACTTCCTGGCATACCCGGTCCAAAGGATGGCCCGAAACATTGTCGCAGTTGCCGTAGGTCGAGGGGCCAACCACGGACATGTACTCGGAGGGGATGTGGATCGGCACGTTATCAAAGGCGGTCTTCATCACCCCGCCGGACCAGCCCCGCTGATATGCCTTGCGCATCTGGGCATAGCCGTCGGTGTGCGGCGCCGCCGAAAGGAGGAAGGGCGACCGAATCTTGCGGCCAAAGAACTCGGCCTCAAGGGGCGCCGGGCAAAGATTCAAGCTTTCCAGAACCGCGTGGCTTTTGGCGCGGTTTTTGATTCGGGGCGGCTTCTCACCGCGGAGATACGCGTCGGCTTCCAGTGCGGCGTTCTTCCCGGTGGCCACCGCTTCGACAACCGTGGCGGAGCCTAAGATCATATCGCCCGCATAGAAAACCCCTTTTGCCTTCTTGAGCCGCATTCTCGACCGGCTGCCAATGGCTGAAATGACGAAGTCAAACTCGCGGAAGACGGGAGATTCCTTCTGGTTGACGACGAAATTCTCCGGACGGGGCGATTTGTCTTTCGGAAGCATCATTCGGGCGATCCGGAGGCCCGTCACTTTCCTGCCCTTATGAGTGATTGCGAGCGGCTTTGCGCAACTGGAAATCTCGATGCCATACTCGAGCAACATATTCCTTTCGTAGGCCGTCAACGGCATGTTTTCCTGCTTGCGGCGATAGATCATCTCTACCGAAAGCGCGCCGTGCTTTTTGGCCGTGGTGGCGCAATCGGCTGCCACCGCGCCGCCACCAAGGATGGCTACCTTCTTATCGGTGACCTGGATCTTCTTCCGGTTCTCCAAATACTTCTGCCAGGAAAGCGCGTATTCCTCGCCGGGGATGTTCAAGCGCATCGGCTCATCCAACCCAGCGCTCACGATCACCGCATCGTGCGTCTCCAGCAGTTCTTCCGGGTTAGCGACAGCCTTGCCCAACTGGAAACCAATCGCGCCGAGGCCCCTGGCGAATTCGATGTCCGTGCGCGAGACTTTCTTGTCGAACCGAAAATCGGGGATGAGATTCGTCATGCCGCCCAGCCGCTTCCGCTGCTCGTACACGGTGACTTTATAGCCCCGCTGGGCAAGCACGCTGGCCGCTCCCAGTCCCGCAGGCCCCGCGCCGATTACCGCCACCTTTTGCCCGTTCCACTCCGGGGCCTTGAAACTGCCCAAACCGGCTTTATAGGCTCGCTTCATCACGCTGGCCTGAACTGCGGGGATATTGATGGGCTGGTCAAAAGTGCGGCGTGAGCACGCCTTCATGCAAAAGTAGTCCGGACAGACCACTCCGCAGACCCAACCGAGGGGATTAGACCCCATGATCAGGCTGCCGGCCCGGCGATAGTCGGATTTCTCGCCCACCCTGGCCGCCATGATAAAATCCGCGGGAGAACAATCCGCCGGGCAGGCTTCTTTGCAGGGTTTCTCCTCGCAATATTCACACCGGTTCAGTTCAGCCCTCAGTTGGGCATCGGTGAGAGATCCGTCGTTCTTCTTCATGGCTGCGTCACTGGTAAAAAGGGCAATTACCATGACATCACAACCGCGCTGCGGCAACAACACACCGGTTGCGCTTTGCTAACCATTTGTTGGCCCGGGGTGGGCAAGAAACTGGCGGATTGGGGCTTCGCACGCTGCGCCTCTGGCTTCCAGGGGCCTCAGCCTTCAACCATTTTCGCCGCCCGGATGAAGGCTTTGACTTTGGCGTGGTCTTTCCTGCCCGGTGCCGCTTCTACCCCGCTCGACACATCAACCCCATAGGGCCGCGCTCGCCGCACGGCTTCCGCGACGTTTTCGGGAGTCAGACCGCCCGCCAGGAAAATCGGGCGGCCCCAATCTCGAGCTTCGCGGGCGAGGTCCCAATTGAAGGTCTCGCCGGTGCCGCCCGGCTTATCCGGAGCGTACGCATCGAGCAGCCAGGCATCGGTGTGGTAGCCCAACAGCGCTTGGAGCGAAGCGGCATCGCGAATGCGAAGGGCTTTCATGCTCATCAGGCCGAACTGCAGGCAATAATCCGGGGATTCCTCGCCATGAAATTGCAACAGGTTCAGCCCGCATTCCCGGATCGCATGAACCACCCTGTCCTCCGGCGCGTTGACAAAGACCCCCACCTTCATCACAAACGGCGGCAGTTGGCGGATCAGGCCGGCGGCCGCCTCGACGGAGATACGGCGGGGACTTTGGTCGTAGAACACGAAGCCGAGCGCATCGGCCCCCGCTTCAGCAGCGGCCATCCCGTCGGGAAGATTCGTGATGCCGCAAATCTTGACTTTCACTGGCATTTCGTCGCGCCAGCATCCCATGTTATCGCGCCGGGGACAACCGCGCAGTTGCGCAAGGCTTCTGGCGCACCCCAAGCCGTTACGGCACCCACACAGCCCGGCAGAAACGGGTTGCCGATGGCCACCGCATAATTGCCCACGTTGATCTCGGTGACGGGGGCTGGCGTCAGCGTGGCCGCGGTCGCGCCGGAGACGTTGCCGCCGTTGGCCAGCGGCGCGAGGTCAGCCAGGCCGCGCCGGACCAAAGACCATTTGCGCAGCGCCCACTTTGCCTCTATCCTCGGTGGCGTGGCTGCCCCCATAGCTCAAATGGATAGAGCGGCGGTTTCCTAAACCGTTGATCCCTGTTCAATTCAGGGTGGGGGTACCAACCCGACCGAATCCCCTGGCGACCCACAAACTGCTGACATCAAAGAAACAGCCATGATGAAGATGGAGGTGGCCGTTTGCCCCGCCTCGCCTCCATCATCTTCGGCTGACTGACCACTATGGCCTTTTTTGGCTTGTCCTTGAGCCGATTTGGAATACCCTTTGCGGCGGTGGTGCCGCGCAGCCGCGTTTCCGAGCCCTGCCGGCCATCGCCGCAACACTGACTGGTCCGCCGAGCCTAAAGAACAAAATGAAGATACATCCACCAAAAGCAATCGTTGATGAGAATGATCCTTTCAAGCACGCGCTGTTTGGCCGCAAGGCCTTTGCCGAATCACTGACTGGACTGCTGCGGAACGTCTCTGAAAGTCTCGTTATTTTCGTAAACGCGCCGTGGGGCGAAGGCAAAACGACGTTTGCTGAGATGTGGCGTGCCGATTTGCTGAAGCAGAAATTGGACGTGATCTATTTTGATGCCTATGCGACAGACTATTTCGACGACCCCTTCGTGTCCTTTTCCGGTGAAATCCTCGCACTGGTGGACAAGCGTCTTACGGAAAATAAAAGTTTAGTCGAGCGCCGTGAGTTCAAAAAGACCGCCGTGGAAGTTGGAAAACGCCTCGCTGGGCTTGCAGTCAAAGTCGGACTTCGAGCGGCCACCTTGGGGGCTGTTGAATCGGCACACATAGAAGAATTGAAGGGAATTGGCACTGAAATAGCCTCTGGCGTTTCCAAGATCGGTGCCGACATCATCGAAAAGAAGATTGATAATTATGTTGCTGAAAAGGATTTGATGACCGCCTTCAAGCGGAGTTTGGCGAAGCTGGCCGCAAAAGTGCGTGAAGAACAAGGCTTCCCCCTCACGATTATCGTGGACGAGCTTGATCGCTGTCGCCCGGATTTTGCGTTGGGGTTGTTGGAGCGAATTAAACATCTCTTCGATGTGGAGGGTGTTGCGTTCGTGTTGCTTGTTAATCGCGATCAAATCGAAAGCTATATCAAAACCGTCTATGGTGATGTGGACGCTCGCGCTTACCTGCTGAAATTTGCCAACCTGTTCGTCGATCTTCCGAACCAGCAACCGTTTCACTCTCAACACGAAAAAGGTCGCCATGAATACAGTCAAATCCTGTTTGGGCACTATGCCTTTTCAAAACAAGTGAACAATGGAGATTTGCTTGCACGGAGCTTAGAGGCCCTTGTTGATCATTTCGATTTGACGTTGCGCGAGATTGAGAAGGTTTTCACCATCATGGCCCTTTATTACAGTTCTCTGCCCAGCAATCAGTTTACGAATGAATTCCTGATCGCGATGCTTTCGGCTTTGAAAGTGAAGCGCCCTCCGTTTTACGAACAGTTAAGTTCAGGAAAAGTTTCTGTTGACAAGTTTTTCAAGGAAACCGGTCTTGATCAGATGAAGAAGGAGAATTATCAACGCGTGGATCAGGGATGGGTTAAGGACATGCTGAGCCTCTGCCTAATGTCCGATGCCGAATTTAAGAAAGCCACGAAAAATGCGGAAGGAAATGAAAATGTTCAGAGCCACCTAGAACGGCTGTCAATGTGGTTGGGAAACTACAACATAAGCGGGGAAAAGGTCATACCATTCCTTTGTGGCCGGTTGGATCGCTTTTCTCTAAAGCCTCAATGAAACGGAGGCATTGGTGACGCGCTTGTGACATTCGCGCAAAGGAATTCCGTCGGAGTCCGGCGGGCGAAACGAAAGGATGGGGATTGAAGGTGTTTCCCTGAACAGAAAGGTCAAAGCCCCGTGGTGTCCTGATTTGAAACCGGGTCGCGAATACGCGCCGACTGCGCTGGATAAAAGGACGGTTTTGAAATATAAAGCAGGCATGGATAGACTAACGCTGTTCGGATTATTCGCGGTGACGGCGATGCTGGTGTTTTACGCGCTGGAGGCGCGCAGCCGGTGGTTCGTGTTGGCGTTTGCAGGGGCCTGTGTCCTCGGGTCCATCTACGGTTTTCTGCAAGGGGCGTGGCCGTTCGGAATCGTGGAAGCCATTTGGTCTGTTGTTGCGCTGCGACGGTGGCGGTCGGCTGCTCAACCCACATCGCACCAGCCCAAAGCCCCCACCCCCTATCAGTTTTAGATTAGGGCACTACCCCAAGTCTCGACAGGGCGGGCGGCGGCGTGGTAAGGTGTGGGGTGATGAGAACGCAGTCGCCGGATACAAGTCCCGAAGCCGAGCGGGTGTTGCTCGATTTGCTCCGCCATGCGCCCGCCTGGCGGAAGCTGCGCCTGATCGAAGACACCAACCGCTCCGTGAAGGAGCTGCTGATGATGGGACTGCGCCATCGGTTTCCTCACGATCCGCCGGTGGTGCTGCGTCGCCGCCTGGCCGATCTCTGGTTGGGGCCGGAATTGAGCGCGGCCGCCTACGGGCCGCCGCCCGAACCTGCCTGATTGGCGGAATGATCCGGGATTACCTAGAAGAATGGGCGCGGGAACTGGGCTTGACGGACTTGCTGCGTCGGGCGCTCGATGAGGCAGGTTTGCCTTTTAAGCCATGAACCGGACGGCGAAACAATTTGAGGGGCTGCTGGCGGGGTACTTTGAGACGCTGCTGCGTGACCAGCCCACGTTTTGCACGATCTGCGCCGGGCTGCGCGACGGCGAGGGGAAACTGGGCCGCCTGACGCTGGACTTTCAGAAGAAGCGCGAGCGCGAAAGGCAATCCGCGCTGCGGGCGCTGGAAAGCGTTTCGCCGCGCGAGCTGGCGAATGAGCAGCAGCTTGACCGGTTGGCGCTGCGCAGCCTGCTGCTCAAGGAATGCGAAGATTACGCCCGCGCGCGACATGCCCTGGAACCGAGCGCACCCGATCAACTGCTCAACATCCTGTTGCACGAGTTGCAGCGCGGGGACGACCAGCCCCGGCGGGCGGCGCGCAATCTGCGCTCGCTGCTTAGGCAAGCGCCGGATTTTCTGGATGAGGCGGCGGCGGTGGTCCGCAATCCCGAGCGGGTCTGGCTGCGGGTGATGGAGCAAACGGTGACGGGCGGCATGGCGCTGCTCGAAGGGGTAGGGAAGTTTCTCCAGACGGCGGCGGCCCAGGCGGGGGATGCGGCGTTGGTTAGCGCCGCCGGGAAGGCCATGCAGAGATACCGGGAGCGGGTGAAGGGGCGTCCGCCGGCGCCGGCGGGCGCCTTCGCCATCGGCGCCGTGGCGCTGCAACGCCGGGTGCGGGATGAACTCGGGCTGGATTACACGCTCGGCCAGGTGGAAGCCCTGGCGCTGGGCGAAGTGGCGCGCGTGGGCAGGCTGCTCAAGGCTGCCTGCGCGCGTTTTGGCCGGAACCGTTCGGCGGAACAAATTATGGCCGAGGCGCGCTCGCAATGGCGTCCCGGCAAGCCGCTGCTGGAGCTTTACCAGCGGGAAACGCGGCGCATCGCGGAAGGGTTTCGCCAGGCTCAGGCGGTGTCGTTCCCGGAAGGGGACGTGCTCGAGGTCAAACCGGTGCCGGAGTTTCTGCGCGCGGTGATTCCAATGGCCGCGTACCAGCAACCGCCGGCGTTCACGAAGGCGCAGCGCGGGGTGTTCTGGGTGAACGACCTGAGCCTGACGAAGAAGACGGAAGCGGAAAAGCTGGCGGAGCAGCAGCAGCATTTCGGCCTTTCCCTCGCCTGCGCGCATGAGGGTTACCCGGGGCATCACCTGCAATTCGTGACGGCCAACCATCATCCGCGCCGGTGGCGGCGGCTGTTTGCCCATGCGGTTTTCTATGAGGGCTGGACGCTGTGGTGCGAGCAGATGTTGGCGGACCTGAGAATCGAGCGGTCGCCGTGGCTGCCCGTGCAGCAGTTGCACAACGCGCTGTGGCGCTGCCATCGCATCCTGGTGGACCTCCGGCTGCAAACCGGGTGCTACAGTTATGAGCAAGCCGTGCGGCATTTGCAAAGGCAGGTGGGCTTCACCCGCGCGCGGGCGGAAGCGGATGTGAATTGGTACACCGCCCAACCCGCAGTGCCGATGAGCTATTGGCTGGGCCGGCTGGAAAACGAGCGGCTGCGACAACGTCTGATGATCGGGCGGGGCTGGGCCTTGCAGAAATTCAACGATTGGCTGCTGGGCTTCGGGACTATTCCGCAGGCGTGGATTGAGAAGTACGGGTTGGACTGAAATGAAAGTCCTGGTCACCGGAGCAACGGGGTTCGTGGGCCGGGAGATTGTCCGGCAGCTTCACGAAGGCGGGCAGGCGATTCGCATTCTGGCCCGCAGCCGCACTTCACCGCGCGTGCAGGAGGCCATTTCACGCTACGGGGCCGAGGTTTATCCCGGTGACGTGCTGGATGCGCCTTCACTGGACGGAGCTGCCAATGGGATAGAGGCCGTCATCCATCTGGTGGGGATAATCAGCGAGGTTGGCGAAAGCAGCTTCGAGAACGTCCATACGCGCGGCACCGGCAACATCGTGGCGGCGGCGCACCAGGCCGGAGTCAGGCGATTCGTCCAGATGAGCGCGCTGGGCACGCGGCCCGCTGCGGCCTCGCGGTATCACCAGACCAAATGGGCCGCCGAAGAACTGGTTCGGCGCAGCGGACTGGATTTCACGATTTTCCGGCCTTCGCTCATCTACGGGCCGGAGGACCAATTCGTGAACTTGTTCGCGCGGATCATCCGGCTCTCGCCGGTCGTGCCGCTGATGGGCAGTCCACGCGCAAGATTTCAACCGGTCTCGGTTGAGGCCGTGGCGGCTGCTTTCGCAAGGTCTTTGGGCGAACCGAAGTCGGCGGGCCAGACTTATGACTTGTGCGGCCCGGAGACTTTGACGCTATCGGAGATTGTGGACCGGATTCTGGAGGTGCTGCAGCGGAGGCGGTTGAAATTCCAGGTGCCGTCCGGCCTCGCCCGTTGCCAGGCCGTCCTCCTGGAATTCGTTTTCCGGCGCCTGCTGCGAAGGGCGTCCCCCCTTAACCGCGATCAGCTCATCATGTTGCAGGAGGACAACGTGGGGAATCCGCTGCCGGCCAATGAGCGCTTTGGGCTGGAACCTGTCCCTGTTCGGGAAGGGATTGCCAAGTACTTGAGACGTGAAAGGTGATGCGTGACGCGTGATGCGTGTTGCGTGGAAGGAGGTTGTCTCGCCAACCCCTTGCACACATCACGGATCACGCATCAGGCGCCGAGAGGCAACGTGCTATTGCCCTGGGCTTGCCAGCGGCGCTCCAGCGCGCTGCTGACGCAGGTCAGGACTTTGCGGAAGCTGAATTCCGCTGATTTTGAGAGGAAGCCGAAAGCGCCGCCTTTGATCGCCTCAGCCGCCCAGGACGCCGCCCCGCTGCCGGTTGGCGCTCCGCTCAATATAATGACTTCAGTTGCCGGCCACCGCTGCTTGATCGCCCGCAGCAAGCCAAGTCCGTTCGTGTCGGGCAGTTTTATGTCCAAGAGCACCACGTCCGGTTGTTCACGGTCCAGGGCCTTGCGCAGCGCCGCGCCGCTGTCCGCCTCGGTGACCTGGTAGTCGGCTTCGAGGATAGCCTTGAGGAGGTCGCGCATGCCCTCCTCATCATCGACGATGAGGATTCTGCCCTTCCCGGCTCGCGGTGAAGAACCTGCGCCGGACGCGGTCATTAGACCTCGATCCCGTAGGCCTTGATCTTGTTGTAGAGGGTTTGGCGGCCGATCCCCAGGCGTTTGGCGGTTTCCAGTTTATTGCCGCCAGTTTCCTTGAGCATCTGAATGATCGCGTTGCGCTCGACCCCTTCCAGCAAAGTGAAGTTGGTGTCCGACGAGTCCTCGCCGGACACCTTGGCCGTGCTGATGGACAAATCCGCGGCATCCACCTGGTCGCCTTCGGACAGGAGCACGGTGCGCTGCACTTCGTTTTGCAACTGGCGGATGTTGCCCGGCCAATCGAAGGCGGTCAACCGATCGACGGCGGCCGGAGTGAAGCCCTTGATGACCCGGTTGGCCTGGGCGGCGAAGCGTTTCAAAAACGCATTGGCCAGCGGCATGATGTCTTCGCGCCGCTCGCGCAGCGGGGGCAGGTGGACCGAGATGGCGCTGATGCGATAAAACAAATCTTCGCGCAGCTTGCCCAACTGAATCGCTTCCTCCGTCTTGCGATTGGTGCAGGCGACCAGGCGGCAGTTGGTCTTGTAAGCGGTCTTGCCACCCACGGGACGCACTTCCTGGTCTTGCAGCACGCGCAGGAGCTTGCTTTGGGTGTCGATGGGCATTTCGGAGATCTCGTCCAGCAACAGCGTGCCGCCTTCGGCCTGGCGAAACAACCCTTCGCGATCAGCGTGAGCGCCGGTGAAGGCGCCTTTGACGGAACCGAACAGTTCGCTTTCGATCAGTTCGCGCGGCAAGGCGGCGCAGTTGATTTTGACGATTCGGCCCTTGCTGCGCGGGCTGAAGGCATGGATGAGGTCGGCAATCACTTCCTTGCCCGTGCCGCTCTCGCCCGTCAGCAGCACGGCGACGTCGCTGGGCGCGATGCGCTCGACGGTGCGGACGACCTCGCGCATCACAGCGCTGTGGAACACCGGCGTGGCCGTGCCGCTCATGGTTTCCAGGGCGCGCCGCAAAATGCTGGTTTCCTCGCTTTGGCGGCGGGCCTCCAGCGCGTTGGCGACATCGGCCAGAAGCTTCTGCCCGTCAAACCGCTCCGACCGGCGAATAAAGTTGTAAGCGCCCCGCTTGGTGGCCTCCACCGCCCAGGAGACCGCCTCGGTGTCGTCTTTCGGCGCGCCGGTGAGCACGATGACTTCGGTGTCCGGCCAGCGCTTCTTGATGGAAGGCAGCAAATCGAGTCCGTTGTCTTGGCCTAGTTTGACATCCAGGAGCACTATGTCCGGCTGTTCCTGAGACAGGGCCTTTTTCAGCGCTTCGCCGCTTTCGGCCTCGGTGAGCTCGTAGTCATCCTCAAGAAAACCGTTCAGCACTTTGCGGTAGCCCGCATCGTCATCTACTATCAGAATTTTGCCCTTCATAAGTTGTCTTTGCTATTCTGGACGCAGGCTTGCGTGAACAGCCGGAAGATCGCCCGATGTTCCGGGTATCGGTCCACCAGCCGCTCCGGGTGAAACTGCACGCTCAACAGGAACGGCAGCGTCCTGGCCGCGCCCGGCCTCAACTCCAAACTCTCAATAATCCCGTCACTGCTGACGGCGGCCACTCTGAACGGCGCGGCAACCCGTGCGACAGCCTGGTGATGTGTGCTGTTCACACCCAATCTGTGTCCGCCCGCTATTTTGGCCATTAACGAGCCCGGTGTCAACTGGACTTCGTGAACAATTTTGCTGCGCTGGTCCATGCGCCGGTGGTTCATCGCTCGGGGCCTTTGGGCCAGAATATCCGCCAGGAGCGTGCCGCCCAGCGCCACGTTCAGGAGCTGGTGTCCGCGGCAAATCGCCAGCAACGGTTTGCGCTGCCGGAAGACTTCGTCAATCAGCACTAGTTCGCGCCAATCGCGCGCCCCGCCGTCCGGCGTGACGGTCACCGTGCCGCGCAGACGCGGCGGCAACCCGTTTCCGTAAAGGCGCGGGTCCACGTCTTCGCCGCCCGTCAGCAATACGCCGTCGCAGCGCCTCACGCTCTCGGCGATTAACTCGCGGGAGACCAGGGCGGGAAGGGCCAGCGGCAATCCCCCGGCGCCCATGAGCGCCTCCTGGTAGGTTTCCGAAAGGCTGATCGAGAGGTCGCCGAATTCGTCTCCCTTGCTTTCGACGTTTGGCGAAATCAGAATCAGCGGTGGTCTGATCATATTCGGGAATTCTGCAATCAGCCGGGCGGGTTGTCAGGTGAAAACTGCGTCAGGCCCGGCACCTCCCCGCTCCGGTCTTCAAGTTTCGCCTCGGGGAACCGCTCGCGGATGGAGTTTCTGACGCGGGCCTCTTCCTCGGGCCGGAGCAACCGGCGATTGATACGGCGCCCGACGGCGTCGAGCAGTTCCAGCCAATCCTCCAGCGGCGGTTCGGGGATGGCCTGCCAGGGGTCATAGCGGCGTTGGCGCGCGAAGAACCGCCACTCGCGGCCGACGTGCCGGGCATAGACCTGGAGTCTGACGCCCTCGGCGGTGATTCGTCTCCAACTGATTTCGGCCTTCGCCATGGCGCCGGTTCAAACCGCGACGGGTGAGGACCGTGAGCGGCTCACGGCAACTCGACACTGGCCACGGCCAGGGCCGCAATGCCTTCCTCCCGCCCCAGAAAGCCCAGGCGCTCGTTGGTGGTCGCTTTGATCCCAATGCCCTGAATGTTGATCGCGAGCGCGGCGGCGATGTTGATCTTCATCTCGTGAACATGCGGGAAGAGTTTGGGCGCCTGGGCAATCACCGTGGCGTCCACGTTGATGATCTTGCCGTTGCGAAACCCGACCAGGCGCGCCGCCTCGTTCAGGAAAATGCGGCTCCGCGCGCCCTTCCAGCGGGGGTCGGTGTTGGGAAAGAAATGGCCGATGTCCGCCTCGCCTAGCGCGCCGAGAATCGCGTCGCAGATCGCGTGCATCAACACGTCGGCATCCGAATGCCCGTCCAAGCCTTTTGGGTGCGGAATCTCGACGCCCCCCAGGATGAGTTTTCGCCCTTCGACCAAAGGGTGCACGTCGTAACCGATGCCCACATGAACCATGCGCCGGATTATAGGGCCCTGCCCTGGTGTCACCAAGGAATTTTGCGGCGGGTTGCCTGGCGCGAACTCCGCGGTAAAGGTTGACATTCGTGCGCCTGGATTGAGGCCGGGAAGGACTCTTTCTCCGACAGGAAAAAGGCGGCCCGGCTTTGAAACCGAGCCGCCCCAACCCAACCCAACCCCATCAGGGCCTCACCCCAAGAAACAGCGCAGCTTGTTTAGGCTGCGCTAATGCCCCGTCACTTTGCTCCTTTCCCTTCTGGCGGCAAATGTACACCTTCGGCGGGAGCCTGCCTAGCCCGGAAAAGTACGGTCCCCTCTGTAGGCAACAGCCTTACAGGCCTTTGCTCGCGAAAACAGCCCCCTCCGTGGAAACTGCGCCACTGGTGCTGTCCGATGAACCCAGCGTTTCACCGGGCCAATCCCATCGGGCTTAACTGTGGCCGTTGCGCCGGTTGTTTTCCCATTGCAGCGGTTGAAGGTTTTCCAGGTTATCTCCCCCGCCCCTGGCCAAAGGTTTCTTGTACCCGATTTCCCAGCCGAATTTGCTGTTGGTGTTTCCGTAACCCGCTCTCCAAATGAGGGCGCCATAGGCATCGACTTTCAACGGCGAATGTTCGCTGCTGGCCGGCGCTCTGCTCCACACCGCCTCGATGGTTGCCTCATCGAAGGGCTTGCCCGCTGCATCTGTATTCGGACGTCTGAACATGTTATCCCCCGGTCCGCTCTTTGACCGGGTCTTCGCGAGCGGCTCCTGTGTGGCGCCCGCCGAGGTTTACCCGTCGGTCTCGTGCTCACTACCAAGCCCACCGCTATGCTGTTTGAGCTACGGGGGGGCGATTTCGTTCAAAAAAGCCCACGGCTCGTTCAGCGGCAAGGACCTCAGGATGGAACGGCTGTGTGAGCCTTGGTCCCTGGCGCCCGCCTTCAGATTTCGGAGTTCCCCTTTGGGGGCGTTCGTGCTTAGACTAGGGGCATGAAGATTGAAGGCTTGCACATCGGCATGAGAGTCCGGCATCCGCAATATGGCATGGGGGTGGTGAAGACCATCTCCGAAACGACGGCGGAGATCCAGTTCGAGGACGGGCGGCGGACGGTGGCGCCGGAGCCGAGCGGGCTGGAACCGGCCGAGGCGCAGGCGAGCCTCCGGGGGCTGGACCTGCCGCTGGCCCAGGTGATCCAACAAGCGGTGGAGGCGACGATTCAGAGGCTGGGGTTGGAGAAACCGGAGTCGGTGGTGGCCCAACTCGGCGCCCGGTGGCACAAGGGACGGGCGGTGCTGCACCCCGCGGATCCGGCGTTGCAAACCAAAGAGGTGCCGCTGGAGATTCTTTTCCATAAGGTGGTGATGATCCGGAACAACCTGCGGGTGCTGGAACAGAAGATCAACGGGCATGAGCAGCTCACGGACGGCGAGAAGGTGGAGATGCAGCAATATATCACGCGCTGTTACGGGTCGCTAACGACGTTCAACCTGCTGTTCAAGGAGAAGGAAGATCAGTTTTAGGGGGGTGACTGATGACTGGTGATTGGTGACTGGCGATCGGTAATCTGTGGTTAATGATGGGTGAAACAACCTGAGCATGAAGAACAACGTTTTGACTAAGCGGTTGGCGGTGTGCAGTTGGTCGTTGCAGCCGGCCAGTCCGGCGGACCTGGCGGCCAAACTGGAGAGCACGGGCATCCGGCGCGTGCAGCTTGCGCTCGATCCGCTGCGCGAGTTTCCCGGGGTGTGGGGGGAGACGGCGGCCTTATTCCGCCAGAAGGGCCTTACACCGGTCTCGGGCATGTTCGGGTGCGTAGGGGAGGATTACTCGACCCTGGAGACGATCCGGGTGACAGGGGGGATTGCGCCGGATGCGACGTGGAAGCAGAACTGGGACAATATCCGGGCCACCGCCGCGCTGGCGCAGCAGCTCGGGCTGAAGCTGGTCACGTTCCACGCGGGGTTTCTGCCGCACGAGGAGAAAGACCCGAGCTTCCGCGAGATGCTGCGGCGGCTGGCGGAGACGGCGGATGTGTTCCAGGCCGCGAACATTGCGGTGGGCTTGGAGACGGGGCAGGAGACCGCGCCGGTGCTGGTCCAGCTCTTGCAGAAGCTCAAGCGTCCGAATGTGGGAGTGAACTTTGACCCGGCCAACATGATCCTTTATGACAAGGGCAACCCGATCGCGGCGCTGCGGGTGCTCGGGCCGTGGATTCGCCAGGTGCATATCAAGGAC
>Ga0187872_10001736_pt1 | contig 21261 bp, 16 predicted proteins | sample June2016WEW_16_4_FD_132973 | JGI IMG/M metagenome (GOLD analysis project Ga0187872, IMG submission 132973) | Peatland microbial communities from SPRUCE experiment site at the Marcell Experimental Forest, Minnesota, USA - June2016WEW_16_40 | ecosystem: Environmental > Terrestrial > Soil >...
GTGAGTGATCCGCTGCTTCTCGGCTGCCGCGCGCACCCGCGCCGCGTTGCGCTCCAGGTACTTCTTCAGCTCGTCGCGCGAAAACGGCTCCGCCGCCGGCCGGGCCGTTTTCACTTCGGGGCCGCTGCCCGCAGCGGCCTCCTGCGCCTCTGCGGCGGCGTCGAGCACGGCATCGACGCAGTACGCGAGGCTCTTCAGTTGCCGCCCGCCCGCCGCACGCCGCGAGCGCCCCCAGCTTTCGAAGGCGCGGTCGATTCCTTTGAGCACCGCCCCGAGCGGAATTCCCGCCTTCTGCCAGGTCTCGACAATCGCCCAATCGAGCGGCGACACCAGCAGATGCGCGCCACGCTTCCGCCAGAAATACTCCTCGATCTCCGTGAAGTAGTTGAAATAATTGAAAGATTCCATGGCGACTGCGGGACGCGATGCCTCCGCTGAACCGGGAGTGTAGCCATTCGCTGCCATTTTCGTGGCTCTAGTCCGCTGGCCTGCCGGAGGCCTTCTTCTGCGCGGCGCCGCCCCGCTCCTGCGCGCCGGTCTGGTTCCGCTCCCAGATGATGCGCAGGCCATTGAGCGTCAGGAACTCGTCGATCGTTTGGATGTGCCGCGAGGCAGTTCCGATCAGCGGGGCTTGTCCCCCGGTGGCGACGACCTTGGTCTTCGGCCCCATCACTTTCTTCATGCGGTCCAGGATGCCGTCGACGAGATCGGTGTAGCCATAAAAGAGCCCCGCTTGCATCGAAGCCGCGGTGTTCGTCCCGATGATTTTTCCCGGATCCTTGATTTCGACGCGGAAAAGGCGTGCCGCGCGCGCGAACAGCGCGTCCGCCGAAATCCCGATCCCGGGCGCCAGCACGCCGCCCAGATACTCGCCGCGCTCCGAAACTGCATCGAAATTGATCGCCGTGCCGAAATCGACGACGATGCACGGCCCGCCGTACTTGTCGAATGCCGCGACGCTGTTGACGATCCGGTCCGCTCCGACTTCCAGCGGATTGTCGTACTGCACCGGCATACCCGTCTTGATCCCTGGCTCGACGAAGAGCGCCTTGCGATTAAAGTACCGCTCGGCCATGCCCGCGAGCGTCGCGTTCAGCGGCGGCACGACCGAGCTGATGATGACGCCGCCGATCTCGCCGGGCTCCATGCCCGCCAGCGAGAACAGGTTGCGCGTGAGGATGCCGTATTCGTCGACGGTCTGGTCGCGCGCCGTCGTCAGCCGCCAGTGCGCGACGAGCTTCTGGCCGCGAAACACGCCGAGAACCGTGTTGGTGTTGCCAGCATCGAGCGCCAAAAGCATCAGGACGCCTCCGCGACGTCGCCCGAAAGCACGGCTTCGATCCCGCGCCCATCGTCGCGCGCGACGCGCAAGACGCCGCTCGGCTCGAGCCCGGCCGTCGTGCCGGTGAAGCTTTCGGTGGCGGTCGTGATCAGCACGCGCTTCCCTTCGTAGTAGCTGGATACCTGCGCGAACCGGCGAATAATCGGCAGCGCGCCATCCACCAGGAACTGATTGTAGTAGCGGTCGAGATGGCGCAGCAACCGGATCAGCAGCTCGAGACGCGAATGAGCCTTTCCCGTCTCCATCCGCAGCGACGTCGCGATGTCCGCGAGGTCCGCAGGCATTTTCGTCTGATTGACGTTCATGCCGACGCCGATCACGGCGTAGTGTATGCGGTCAGGCTCGGCGTGCATTTCCGTGAGGATGCCGCAGAACTTCCGGCCGCCGACCAGAACGTCGTTGGGCCAGCGAATGTCGGGGAGTGAGTCGAGATCCTCGGCAGCGGCATCGCGCGCCGCAAGGCCCGCGACCAAGGTGAGCAGCGGCGCGTGCGCCGGCGGGACCGGCGGCCGCAGCAGGATGCTGCAATAAATCCCCGCAGACTTCTCCGACGTCCACGAGCGGCCCGCGCGGCCACGGCCGGCCGTCTGCTCCTCGGCGAGCACCACGGTCCCGTGCGGCTCGCCTGCTTCTCCCAGGCGCAGAGCAACCGCGTTCGTCGAATCGGTCTTGAAGAAGTGATAGATTCGGCGCGCGAACGGCGTCCCGTAAAGGCGATGACTCAGCATCTGCGGGACCAAGATGTCCGGCACGCGCTCAATGTGATAGCCGGTGCGCGGATGGCCCTTCACGCGCACGCCCACCGCGCGCAGCTTCTCGATCCAGCGCCAGACGCGCTGCCGCGTGACGCCGATTTCCTTGGCGATCTTCGCACCGCTGATGACGATCGTGGAATTTTCCGCGAGCAGGGTCAGCAGCGCGTCGATGCGCCGGTCGGTGGTGCCGGGCAGTTCCGCCATTCGCTTCGTCGCCATGGAAGGGAGCACGAAGGATACTCGACCGCCAGTGCGACCACAAGGCGCGCGGCTGACCCCCTCCTTGTGGCTTCAGGATTCGAGCTGTTTCAGGCGGTCGAGGAGCTTCTTGTGTTCGAGCTGGCGCTCGGCGAGGAGCGTGCGCAGATCGTCGACGACTTTGGCGGGGGCTTTGCTGCGGAATGTGTCGTCCGCCAAGCGCTCCTGCTTCGATTCGATGTCTTTGGCGAGGCGGTCGATTTCTTTCTTCAGGCGCGCAATCTCGGCGGGCTTGTCCACCGTATCGCCATAGGCGATTCGGAGATCAAATTGCGCCGTGGAGCGAACCGCCGCGCCGCTGGGATCCAGATGTTCCGCGGATATTTGCAGGCTTGAAAGTGTCGCTAGGCGCAAAAGCGGATCCAGATTGTCCTCGACGAGTCTGCGCAGAACCGGATTCCCGGTCGAAAAGTCGGCGGGGACTTTGCGTTTTGGATCGAGCTTCATCTCCGCGCGGATATTCCGCGCCGCGATGATGATTTCCTGCAGCGTCGCCATGGCTTCATCGGAAGCGGCATCGGCCCACCCCGCGCGCGCTCCGGGAAATTTGTCGAGCGCGATGGAACGTGCGCCCGCCGGCTGGGGAAGGCGGTGCCAAAGCTCCTCGGTGAGGAAGGGCATCACCGGATGCAGCAGCCGCAGTGCGGCGTCGAGCGCCGCGAAGATGTTCCGCCAGGCAGCGAGCGCGACTTCGCGGTCGGGAGCGCTGAGCTGCGGCTTGACCCATTCGATGTACCAGTCGCAGAAATCGCCCCAGAAGAACTGGTAGATCGTTTGGCAGGCCTCGTGAAACCGGAAATTGTCGAGCGCGTTGTTGACCTGCTCCGTCACTGCCGCAAGGCGCGAGAAAATCCAGCGATGCGCGAGCGCGCCCTCCCCCGGCACCGGATAGGGCGCCCCTGCTCGGATTTCGGGCGCGGCTAGTTCTTCGAGCGTCAGGCCGGTGGCTTCGACCTTCTCAAGGTTGACGAAGAGGAAACGCGCGGCATTCCAGATCTTGTTCGCGAACGCGCGCGCGCCGAGGATGCGGTCTTCGGTCAGCGCGATATCCGTGCCGGGCGCGGCCATGCTCGCGAGCATGTAGCGGAGCGCGTCCGTGCCGTATTGCTGCGTCAGTTGCAGCGGGTCAACACCTGTGCCCTTCGTTTTCGACATTTTCGCGCCTTCGGCCGTGCGCACGAGCGAATGCAGGTAGAGGCGGCGAAACGGGACCCGGTCCTTCGGCTCCGCGCCGGCAGTCAGGTGCAGGCCCATCATGATCATGCGAGAGTCCCAGAAAAACAGAATGTCGTAACCGCTGATGAGCAGACTTGTGGGATAGAACGTGCGCAGGTCCTCGGTGTCGTCCGGCCACCCAAGCGTCGAGAAAGGCCACAGCGCCGAGCTGAACCATGTATCGAGCACATCAGTGTCCTGCGCAAGCTTCGCGCCTCCACACTTCGAGCATTTGGTGGGAGCGCTCGCCGCGCGCGCATGGCCTTCGACAATCTCGACGCGCGAATCCAAAGCCGGAACCATTTCCTTGCAGCCGTCACAGTGCCAGATCGGAATCCGGTGGCCCCACCAGAGTTGGCGCGAGATGCACCAGTCGCGAATATTGTCCAGCCACTGCAGCAAGATCGTCCGCTGGTTATCGGGCACGACTTCAATGATGCTGGCGTTCACAACTTCTTTCGCCGGTTCTGCGAGTGGCTTCATCTTCATGAACCACTGCGTCGAAATGCGCGGCTCGACGATGGATTTACATCGGTCGCAGACGCCGACGGCGTGCATGTGTTCCTTCACGCCTTCGAGCAGGCCGAGCTCCTGCAGGTCGGCGACGATTCGCGCGCGGGCGGCAAATCGCTCGACGCCCGCGTACTTTCCCGCGGCTTCGTTCATGTGTCCGTCATTGGTCATCACGTCGATTTCGGGCAGATTGTGTCGCTTGCCGACTTCGAAGTCGTTTGGGTCGTGCGCGGGCGTGATCTTGACGACGCCGGTGCCGAATTCGCGGTCGACGTATGCGTCCGCAATGATCGGTATCTCGCGGGACATGAGTGGGAGAAGCACGCTCTTACCAATGAAACGTCTGTAGCGCTCATCGTCGGGATGCACGGCGACCGCCGTATCGCCGAGCATCGTTTCGGGACGGGTGGTGGCGACGACCAGAAAATCCTTCGAGCCGACGATCGGATAGCGGATATTCCAGATTTCGCCGGCGCGCTCGTGATGGACAACCTCGAGATCGCTGATCGCCGTCTGGCAGCGCGGGCACCAGTTGACCATGTAGCGCCCGCGATAGATCAATCCCTCGCGATAGAGCCGCAGAAACGCCTCGAGCACCGCGCGGTAGAGCTTGGGTTCGAGAGTGAAATGCTCGCGCGTCCAATCGCACGAAGCGCCGAGGCGAACCATCTGATCCTTGATGACGCCGCCGCTTTCCGCCTTCCACTGCCAGACGCGCCGCTCGAACTCTTCGCGGCCCAAATCCTGGCGGCGGATCTTCTGCTTGGCCAGCTCGCGCTCGACGACAAACTGCGTGGCGATTCCAGCGTGGTCCATGCCGGGCAACCAGAGCGTGCGATTGCCCTTCATGCGATGCCAGCGGACAAGCATGTCGATCTGCGTATGCTCGAGCAAGTGGCCGATGTGGATCGAGCCCGTAACGTTCGGCGGCGGCAGGGCAATCGAAAATGCCGGGCCGTTGCCCGAGTTTTCGGCGCGGAACAGTTTTTCGTCGAACCAGGCCTTGGCCCAGCGCTCTTCGATCTCCTGTGGCTCGTAAGCCTTGGGGATTTCCCGGGGCATGCGTTCCTTATGGAATCGGATTTCTTGCGGAAGCCAAACAATCAATATAAGCGGCGGGTGCGCGAGGCGTCAATCCGCCCATGGACACAGGAGAATAATAGGGGAATTTCGCGAATCACACGCGCAAAGAACCAAGGCGGCTTCACTCCCTTCGCACAAGGCGCTCAGGGTGGCGGGATGACAGCGGGCCTACGGCGCGGCGCAAGCGAAATTGGCCGCCTCGTCGATGCTGCCGGCGCCTTTGTATTTCGCAACCTGCGGGTACGGGCACAGGGGCCGCGTGCGATCCACTTGCCCCTTTGTGCTGTGCGAGGCGATCATTTCGACGGGGGCTTTCTTCTGTTCGACCCACTGCTCGATCGCGCCGACCACGTCGAAATCGTTGGGCCCTTCGCCGCCGCGGCAGTGATTCATCCCCGGCACCATGAACAGGCGCACTCGATCCGCCGTCTTCGCCGCGCCGCCCGCTGCCTTCACGACGCTCATGTAGTAGTTGACGCTGTTTCCGGGAGGGATGAGTTGATCGGCCCAGCCGTGGTACATCAGGAGCTTTCCACCGTGCGAGAAGAAAGGCTTGAGATTGGGATTGATGGCGTTGTTCAGGTCGGCGTCCACTTTATCGGCAAGCGCGACGTCGCTATCGAAATTCAGGGTGAGGTAATCGTAGTCCGGGTTTTTGAACACGATGTACTTGAAATAATCGACGGCGACGATCGGCGGCCTGCTCAGGGGAAGGGCCCAGGCGGACTCGCTGCCCGGCTCGAGGGGCGGAAACAGTTCCTTCTTCGTGCGCGGATTCACGACCGGTGAGTAGATCTGCCTGACCGCCTGGACCTGAGGAGCGGTGAGACACGATGCGTCGCCGGCGCCCTTGCACAAAAGCACGGCGGGATCGAAGTGGCAGCGACGGGGATCATCGAGGAGACCGTCCTTGACGCCATCGAGCGCGTCGCAGGCTTCCAGCACAGCCCTGTGGAGGAACGGAAGCTTCTCCGGGGGGATGGCGCTTTCCGGAGTTTTGCGCACGGCCTGCGAAATCCAGACGGACGAGGCCTGCAGACGGCTCATATAGTTCGCGGAGGAGCCGGCGACGATGCCGTCGAAATCGCCGGGGTAGCGCTGCGCCTCCGTGAGCCCCTGTTTGCCGCCGGTCGAACATCCGTTCCAATACGAGAGGCGCGGCGCGCTGCCGTAAAAGGCCTGAATGATGGCTTTGGCCTTCACGGTCATCTCGTGCTCCGACCGGTAGGCATAGTCCACTAGCTTTTCCGGATGGCCGAACGCAAAGACGCCGTTGGCGCCCGTGTGCCCGGTGTCGGTGGATCCGCTGGCGTAGCCGCGCCCAACGGCCAGCCCCAGAGCGCCGTAGCTGATGGTCCCGGCCCAACCGCCGTTGCCGACGGCCTGAAATTTTTCGTTCCAGCCGGAGACCGGCATCCACACCTCGATCTTGATGTCGGAGTCGGTTGTGGGTTTCAACGTAGCCGCCACGCGGCAAAACGGCGGCAGGTTGTCAAAACGTGGCGGGGGCACTCCCGGCGGTCCTGGCGGAGTACCGGGCGGCAACGTAAAGCTGCCCGCAGGCACGATCTGGGCCAGCGTGATGGTCGTGTCCGGCAACGGAAGCGAGGCCAAGCTTTCGCACGACGCCGCTTTCACGGGCGCGGCGCTCGCGAGGCCAATCAACAAAAGTACCCCAGAAAAGATGACGCTGGAACGGACAAAACCCGGCGCGATCGCGCGAGAAGACATCGTTGGCGTATTCACGAAACGCCCCCTTCCGGTTACATTCGGCGGCGCTCAGCATATACGCGCGAGAAACGGCTCGCAAGCGGAAGCAGGCCGACTGGTGTAAGGCGAAGGCGGCTGGCGGAGCGAGCGAAAACCGCGGGCGCTTACTTCTCTTTTTTCGCGAGTTCCTGCTGGAGAAGGTTTTCGATCAGCGGCTTCAACAGGCCCTGCGCGAGCAGGTCGTGAAGCTGCGGCTCGAGCCTCTCGAGGACTTTCCGGACCACAGCATCGACTGCGTTCGGATCGGGCGTCGTCTCTTCACGCGCATTCGGATCGAAGCCCGGAGGCGGCGTAAGGAACGGAATCTCCGCGAGCGCCTCGCGGTTGGGCGGAGGACCCGTCGGAATGCGTTCGTCGAACTCATTTTCAGAAGACGCGATCGCCGAAGCCTCTTCTTCTTCGGCGGACTCTTGAGCAGCGGTCACTTGGGAAACCGGCACCTGGAATGCGTGCAGCGGAGTGAGTTCCGGCGACTGCGCGCCGTAATCCGAAGGTCCCTGCGGCTCGTCTTCGTCAACGAGCAGCGGCTCGGGAGTCACATGCACGGCCGGAGGCTCTACGAGATCAGGCTCCCTGAACGAGGCATGAGCTTCGGGCGACTCGGGCATGACCTCAGGGCCGGAAACTGCCAGGGCGTTTTCGGCCGGCTCAGGAGATACCTGGGCGACCGCTTCCTCGGCTGGTAGCTCCCAAGCGAAGCTTGGCGCGATTTCGCTCGGTGCCGGCTCCTCCGCGAAGAACGCGTCTTCATCCGACGGCTGCGGAACCAGGGCTGTGGCCGGCTCGGTTGAAGCGGGCAATTCCTCCGCCGGCGCGAGTTGCGCGCGAGGCTGCGGCTCGGAGAGCGCAGTCATCCATCCGCTCTCCGGCTGTTGCGCCGGAGAAGATGCTATCGCGTCCATCCAGTGCGGTTCTCTGGATGCGACGGCCGGCTCTGGATTGGAAACTGATTCGCATGCGATCGCGGGAGCCTCGGCCGGCTCAGCAGCGAAAACTTGTGGCTCCGGGGCCGCGGCCATCTCCGCGGCGTGCTGCGACAGGTCCTGCGGCGTCGCCTGTATTTCTTCGGCCACCTCCGGAGCGGAGACGACCCGGGACGGCTCATCGCGCTTTGAAGGGCGCTCCGATGGAAAAGTAATTGGCTCCAGCTCCTCATGCGAAGAGAACGCCGGCTTGTTCGCGGCTTCCGCCGGGATTTCGAAGTCCATGGCGCTGCGCCGCCAGTCGCGCGTGGTCGATGAGCCGTCGAAATCTTCCTCTGCCCCTTCCGCTTCAGCAACCGGCTCCTGGGGCTCGTTCGCGTTAGTCCCGGGTCCCTCGCGTTCGAAGGTGCGCCGTCCCTTCCCGAACCCATACACCAGTGCTGCTTCCTCGGGACTCGGCTCGGGGAACTCAGGCAGCGGCCGGGGCTCAATCTTGGCCGGCACTTCGGCCTGAACTTGAACTGGGACAGCGGCGTGCACGGGAGCTTCGGCTTCGTGCAACGCATGGGGCTCGAGGGCTGCCTTCGCCTTGGCAAGTTCGGCTACGACCCTGGGATTCTTCTCGAGTGCGGCCATGACCATCGCGATGAGCGGGTCGGGAGGAACAAAAGGCTTCTTCAGAACGCCATCGGCGCCCACGCGGCGCGCCTCTTTTTCATCGAGGGGATCAAACGCGCCGACCAACAAGATGACGGGGATGTGCGAGAACCGCTGGTCTTTCTTGACGAATTCGCAGACTTCGTAACCGTTGCGCACCGGCATGAAAATGTCGGCCAGAACGAGGTCGGGGTTCAAATCGGGAAGGCGGCGCACGGCGGCTTCGCCGTTGCCGACCGAAACAACCTTGATGCCGCGCTCTTCAAATGCCAGCGCGACCATCTTCTGAATATTGGTGTTGTCGTCGGCGATCAGGATGCTGGGCACGAGAATCCTCTGGCGGCGCACCTGCAGTACAAGCGCCTGCCTCTTTCCCCATATCTATTGCAGCATCCCCTAGGGAGAGCGTCAACGGAGTCAAGGTACAGGGGTGCCTCAGTCGTTAGGAGGGGGTCAAAAGGGGCTTACCAGGGAATGAGCTTCTTCAAACCCTTCTTCTTCTTGCTGGTGGACTCGCTCTTGGGATCACTTTGGCTCGTCGCTGGCTTGGCGTTCGCCTGGGCGGTTCCGCTGGTCGCGGCCGCCGGCGCTGCCTGCGAGGGAGACGCTTCGCCCTGCGAGGGCGTCTGCGCTGCAGCATCTACGTGGGCAGCATCGGTCGTGATTGCCGAAGTTGCCGCTGCGGGACTCCCAGCGGACGGATTCACCGAATCTGCGGGCGGAGTGGTAGGCGCCGCGATGATCTCGGCACCGACGGCCCTCGCCGGTGCGTTCGTCATGGATTCGGATGTCCCGCCTTCAATCACTGGGCCACCGGTGGCTGTGTTGCTATCCGCGCCTCCGTCGTTGGCTGCCGCCGGCATCTGCGCGGCCACGCCAAACGACGGCCCGGCTGCGCCCGGCTTCAAGATTTCCCGCGCCGAAGCCGAGTCATCCGGCGGGTTTAGGTTGGGCTCGCCGAAGCGAGCCGCCGTGGACACATCGGGTCTCGACTGGACCATTCCGAGCGGGAATTTTAGAGCGAAGTTCTGGTGGTGTTGCTTTTCAAACATCTGTTGCTTCTTCATTCGCGCGACCGCTTGGGGATCGGCGGCGGGAATTGGCATCCCCAACAACTTGAGGTGCTCCTTCGCCTGGGGCGCCAGCCTCGACAGCGGGTAGTCCTCAAGAATGCGGCTGTAACATTTGGCCGCAAGGTCAGCCCAGTGGTTCTTGTCATCTTCGTTCTTCGATACCTGTTTGGCGCGCATATAGACGTCGCCAAGCATCGCGAGCGCGATGTCGCTCTGGCTGTAGAGCGGATATCGCTCGGTCAGCTCAAACAGACGGGCCGCCGAAGCGGCGAAGTCCCGCTTCGCGTAGTAAAAGTGCGCGACCCTGAACTCGCCGTCGGCCACAACCTCCTGCACGTCGCGCAAATGCTGAGCCGCCCGCGGCACGAGCGGGCTTTGCGGATACTTCAGAAGAAACGCCTGGAACTCGTCCTCGGCTGCCTCCGCCTGGCTGGTGTCGCGGTCTGACTTCCCCATCATCCGGTAGTGGGCCATGCCGACCTGCATCTGCGCGTATGCGGCCTCGTCAAGGAACGGGAAGAAGACGATAAAATTCTTGTACTCCTCGACCGCCTGGGTCAGATTCGAGACGCCGCCTTCGTTGTAGTAGGAATCCGCGCTCCCGAGCTTGGCCTTGGCCAGGTACTCGCTGTCCGGGTAGGTGTTGATCAGGGTTTGCAAACTGAGGCGCGCCTCAGTGTACCTCTTGTGCTTGATGTCGTTCATGGCGCGGTCGTAAAGCACCTTGTCGGGCTCGGCCGACTCGGCGCCTTCCTGTTTCTTCTCTTGCGCCGGCTTGACCTTTGTCACCTTGGGCTTCTTCTGCCCGTAGGCACTCGCGCACGAGAACCCGGCGAGCGACACGGCCAGAGCTGCGATCCAAAGGTGACGTTTTCTCATCAGAAACCCAACCATCATGCCCTTCCTCAAACACGCTGGCTTAGAGCCTCGGTTGCAAGCTTGCGCATCTGGCGCACCGCCGCGGCTGCGTCGGGCGTGTGGAAAATCGAAGTCCCTGCGACGAACGTGTTCGCGCCCGCCTGGGCCAGCTCGGCGGCATTTTCCGCGTCCACGCCCCCGTCAACTTCGATCCGGAAGCCGCCATTATAGCGCGCCCTCCACTGATTCAGCTGCCGGATTTTCTCGATCGACCCGGGAATGAATTTCTGGCCCCCGAACCCCGGGTTTACGGACATCACCAGAACCGTTTCAACCTTGTCGAGGACTTCCGTGAGCATCGCCACCGGCGTCGCCGGATTGATGACAGCGCCCGCCTGCGCTCCGTGCTCCCGAATCATGGCCAGCGCGCGATCCAGGTGCACCGTCGCCTCTTGATGGACCAGGACGCGGTCGGCGCCCGCGCGCACGAATTCCTCGATGTACCTCTCGGGCTGCTCGATCATGAGATGCACGTCCAGCGGCAGCCGGGTTGCTTTGCGCAGGGACGCCACGACAGGGATTCCGATCGAGATGTTGGGCACGAAATGGCCATCCATCACGTCCACGTGGATCACGTCCGCGCCGCCTTGCTCGACTGCGCGCACCTCTTCGCCCAACCGTGTGAAGTCCGCGGCTAGAATGGACGGCGCGATCTCAATCCTTGCGTATGTCATAAGAAGCTCGGTGATTCTAGCACGCCTTTGCAGGGGCTTTCTTCATTCCGCCACCTGCAATTCGACGGGCGTGTTCGCGTCGACGCGCTGCCCCCGAGAGGGCGCCTGCCCCACCACGGCGCCGCGCGCCGCCTCGGGCACCAGTGACGGTGTGAGCTTCGCAACCTTCAGCCCGGCAGCGTTCAATTTCGATTCCGCCTCGGCAACCGGGAGACCGACCAGCTCCGGCATCACGTAGGCCGCCGGCCGCGACCCGAGCGACACAAGCAGGTTTACGTGCGGGCTGGTGACATCCGTCGTGCCGGGCGCGGGATCCTGCTGGATCACGGTGTCCTCCGCGCTGCCGGGAAGATACGCGCTCGAAACCTCGCCGGGTTGCATTCCGCCGCGCAGCAGCTCGACCTGCGCCGCGCGCAGGCTCTTGTCCTGGAGCTGCGGAATCGTCGCCTTCTGGGGACCGAGGCTCAGCACGACGTGCGCATTCTGCCCGACTTTCACGCGCATGTTCGGAGGCGGGCTTTGCCTGACGACGGCGTCCACAGGAAGGCTGCTGTAGATCCGGTCCTCGATCTTCATTCCCACGCCGCGCCCCCGCAGAATCTGCTGCGCCTTGGCGGCACCGGTCCCGACGACATCCGGCATGGCCACTTCGCGACCCTGGACCGCGAAGCGCATCGCCGTCAGCGCGCTCAGGAACCCGATCGACGACAGCACGAACAGCAGCAGCGCCATGCGCAGGATCCAATGGAGACGCTCGCGCAGCGTCATCTTGCGATCTTCCTTGCAGTCAGACTTCCGACGTTCGTCATACCGAATGCCACTCCATCATCACGCTAGCACGAAGGAAATGTGGCGCAAGGGGAAATCCCGGTGGACTTTCGGCGGCGATTAGGAGGCCTGAAAGCCCGCGGCGAAGAAGCCGGCGGTTTCTTGCTGGCCCGGGAGCGTGTGGAATTGCCCGGCCCCGTCGAATAGTTCCGATGCGGATACACCTGGCGCGAGATGCAGCGCGAGCGCGTCCGCCATCTCGCTTGCCGGAACGCGCTGAACCGACTCTGCGCCGCGCAAAACTTCCGCGACGACCTCCTCGTTTTCCTCCGGCTCGATCGAGCACGTCGAATAGACGAGCCTTCCGCCGGTCCCGAGATGCGCCAGCGCATTTCGAAGCATCCGGACTTGCAGCGCATGAAATTCGGCGAGCTGCTCGGGCCGCAGCCGCCAGCGAATCTCCGGGTGCCGGGCGAGCGTGCCGGTGCCCGAGCAAGGTGCGTCGAGAAGAATCCGGTCGAATCGCTCGCGGAAAGGAAGCGGCTGCTCGGCGTCGAGCTCGACAAGCCGGACGCCGATAAGCCCGAGCCGCTTGAACTGCGCCGCCATCGCGCGAAGGCGGTGCGCATAAAGGTCGGCCGCGACGACGGTCCCTTTGCTTCCCGCCGCGCGGACCAGCGCAAGCGTCTTTCCGCCCGGCGCGGCGCACAAATCGAGAACGCGATCGCCCGCACGAACGCCGAGCAGGAGCGGCACCGCCTGCGAGGCTTCGTCCTGGATCGAGATTCTCCCCGCGCGAAACTCTTCCGTTCGTGACGGGCTTCCCCCGCTCACGGCGAACGCGTTCTTGAGCAACCGCCCCGGCTCGACGCGCAGGCCTGCCTTCTCGAGCGCGCGGAAAATCTCGTCGCGCCGGTCTGCGTCGCTGAGTGCGCAGCTCAGGCGAGGCGCGCGATTGTTGGCTTCGAGCAGAGCGATCGTATGTGGTTCGCCCAGACGCGAAAGCCACCGCTCGACCATCCAAGTGGGATGCGAATGTAGAATTGCGAGGCGTTCGGCCGCCAGAACTTTCGGCGGCAGGAATTTCCCGGCGGGCGATTTCGCGTCCTCAGCGATCCGGCGCAGCACCGCATTCACGAGCGGCGCTGCCGAGGCTTTCCGCGCCCTCTTCACCAACTCCACCGATTCATTCACGGCGGCGCGCGCGGGAATCTTCTTAAGGAATCGTAGCTGATACGCTCCCATCCGCAGCGCGAGCGCCACCGGCAGATCGAGTTTCTCGGCCGGCTTCTTCAGTTGGCGTTCCAGGAGAAAATCAAGCAGTCGCCGTTGGCGCTGCACTCCAAGCGTCAGTTCCGTTGCAAGCGCCGCATCGGCCGGTTTGACGTTCGCGCCAAGCTCGACGTGCAGCAGGTCGCTGGCGTACGCGCCCTCGGCCTCCACGCGCCGCAGCACTTCATACGCGATTTGTCTGGAGATCGAAACTGCCATGTTGCGGCTCTACGTGCCGAAGCGCTCGCCCGGCACGATGCGCGCCCCGTTCATGAACCCTCCGTCAGTGACCCGATTTCGGCCTTCGAGTTGGACCTGTTCAACACGCAAGACAGTGCTGCCGCCGCAGATCACCAGCAACCCATCTTCGCGGGTCGGCAGTATCGCGCCGGGCATACCACCGGCCGAGATTGGCCTGAGCGGCTTGCCCCAAATCTGACAGGTTTTTCCACGAAAGGTCGTAAACGCGCCGGGCCACGGCTGCAGGCCGCGGATGCGGTTGTATATTTTGTGCGCACTGAGCGACCAATCGATTCGCCCGTCGTCCTTCTTGAGGATGGGTGCAAACGTCGCCCGAGAATTGTCCTGTGCCGCGGGCGTGATCTCGCCCTGATCCAGCTTACGCAGCGTTTCCTCGACCAGCGGTCCGCCCAATTCAGCCAGACGCACAGTCAGCTCCGGCGTGGTTTCGTCAGGGCCGATTTCGGTCTCACGCTTCAACAAAATTGGGCCGCTGTCGAGTCCAGCGTCGATTTGCATGGTTGTGAGGCCTGTTCGCGTCTCGCCATTCACGATCGCCCAGTTGACCGGCGCGGCACCGCGATACTTCGGCAGTAGTGACGCGTGCAGGTTGATCCACCCCAGCCGCGGGATATCGATCAGGCGCTGCGGGATGATCTGCCCATAGGCGATGATGACGACCACGTCGGGCGCAAGGCGCTTGAAATAGTCGTAGGCCTCCTCCGACTTGATCTTTTCGGGCTGATAGACAGGAATACCGGCGGCAACGGCCGCATCCTTCACGGGCGAGCCTGCCGTTTCCTGCCCGCGGCCTCGGGGGCGGTCCGGTTGCGTGACGACCGCTTCGACGCGGAAATCCGGCTGCGCGATCAGATGCCGCAGGGATGGCACGGCAAAAGCGGGCGTTCCGCAAAAGACGATGCGCAGCGGCACGACGCGCCTACCACTCGCCGGCTTTTTTCAGCTTGCGGATTTTCCGCTTGATCATGTCCCGCTTGAGCATGCTGAGGTGCGTGATGAAGAGGACTCCGTTGAGGTGGTCGATCTCGTGGCAGAACGCGCGGGCGAGCAGGCCCTCGCCGCGCATCTCGAATTCTTTCCCGGCCGCATCCTGGGCGCGCACGGTGACGTACAGCGGACGCGCGACGTGCCCGCGGAAGCCGGGGAGCGAAAGGCATCCCTCCTCCTCGCGCTGCTCGCCCTCGGCGTGAATGATTTCCGGATTCACGCAGACGATTTTCCCTTCCGGGTTCTTTCCGTTGGTCACGTCGATCACGGCGAGCCGCCGCCCCAGCCCAATCTGCGGCGCCGCCAGCCCCACGCCCTGCGCCGCGTACATAGACTCAAACATGTCTGCTACGAGCGTCTGTAGTTCCTCATCGAACTTGTCCACCGGCTTCGTAGGGGTCTCGAGCACCGGATCGCCGTATTTCACGATTGGATGAATCATCGCGACTCTGTTCCTGGAATATTCCTAGAAATTGTCCAACTGCCGCTGATAGCCGTCGAAATTCCTTCGCATTTCCTCGAGCGAATCGCCGCCGAACTTCTCGATAAACGCGCCCGCGAGCGTCAGCGCCACCATGGCCTCGGCCGCCACACCGCCCGCCGGCACCACGCACACATCCGAGCGCTCGTAGGCCGCTTTCACCGCTTCCTTCGTGTTCATGTCCGCGGTGAGGAGCGGGCGGCGGAGAGTCGAAATCGGCTTCAGGTATCCCCGGATGACGACGTTCTGGCCGTTCGTGATCCCGCCCTCGAGCCCGCCCGCGCGGTTCGACGAGCGATCGAACCGTTTCCGCGATGCGTCGTACCGGATTTCGTCCTGCACTTCGGAGCCGTAGCTTCCCGCATTCGCGATGCCCGTGCCGATCTCGACGGCCTTCACCGCCTGGAGCGACATCACGGCGCGAGCGAGCTTCGCGTCGAGCTTCTCGTCCCACTGCACGTGACTTCCCAGACCCGGCGGAATCCCGCGCGCGACGACTTCGAAGATTCCGCCGACGGAATCGCCCGCGCGCAGCACGTGGTCCACTTCGGCGACCATTCGCCCTTCCACGTCGCGATCGACGCAGCGCAGGGGCGATTCGAGATCCTCGCAGACGGCTGCAATCTCATTCCACGTGGCATCGCGCTCAAGGCGCGCGTGGCCGACCGCGATCGTGTGGCTCAGGACGGCCGCGCCGAACTCGCGCAAGAGAAGCTTGGCCAGCGCGCCAGCCGCAACGCGAGCCGCAGTCTCGCGCGCCGAGGCGCGTTCGAGGACGTATCGCGCGTCGTGAAAATCGTACTTTTGCGCGCCGGCCAGGTCGGCATGTCCCGGCCGCGGCGCCGTCAAGCGGCGCTGCGCATCCTCTGCGCCCTCGCTATCCTCGACCGGCAGAGCCTTCTCCCAATTCTTCCAATCGCGGTTTTCGATGCGCAGGGCGATGGGCGCGCCGATCGTCTTGCCATGGCGCACGCCGGCGAGGAAGTCCGCCTGGTCTTTTTCGATCCTCTGGCGCCCGCCGCGGCCATATCCGAGCTGACGGCGGTGCAGCTCGCGCCCGACGAAATCCAGGTCCACCGGCACGCCGGCGGGCAGCCCGGAAATCCAGGCCACCAGGGCCTGGCCGTGAGACTCTCCGGCGGTGACGAATCGCAGCATGTTCAGTGGCGTATCGGGATCGGGAACAAACGAAGAATTCTACCGGACGCATCCGCGCGCGTAAAGGCCGCGCGGATGTTTGCTTGACGTGCTGCACAGCGGACGTTACGCTCTCGATGACTCGGCCGGGGGCCCGGCAACCGGGTCCCACACGATGCCCGAACCCAGCGAAACTCCGTCGCTCCTCTCGCCTCTTGCGGGCGCGCTCAAGCGCCAAATCTTCTCCGTACAGGATTATTCGCTGCTGGCCCTCCAATCGCTCGCCAACTTGTTCACGCCGCCGCAATACTGGGGCGACACGCTCGCGCAGATGGATTCGATCGGTGTCGGTTCCCTCGGCATCGTGGTGATCACTTCGTTTTTCATTGGCGCTGTCATGGTCCTCCAAACGGCGGCCTACTTCGAGCGATTTGGCGAAACGTCTTTGACGGGCGACGTGGTGTCGCTCTCGCTGATCCGCGAATTGGCTCCGGTGATCACCGCATTGCTGGTCTCGGGCCGGAATGCGTCGGGGATCGCGTCGGAACTCGGTTCGATGGTGGTGACCGAGCAGGTGGACGCGATGCGCGCTTTGGGTACGGACCCTATACGCAAGCTCGTCACGCCCCGGGTGGTGGCGATGGTGTTGATGCTGCCGCTGCTCACCGCCGTGTCTGATTTTGTCGGCCTCGTCGGTGGTTCCCTCATGGCGTATTTCTCGCTGAGGCTCGGTGCGGTGCAGTTCTGGACCCGCGCGATCGACACACTCGAATTCGGCGATCTGGTCCAGGGCATGGTCAAGCCCCTCGCATTCGGTTACGTCATCTCCACGGTTGCGTGTTATCAAGGGTTGCGGGTGAAGGGCGGCACGCAGGGTGTCGGCCGGGCGACGACCTCTGCGGTCGTCATCTCCTCGGTAATTGTGCTTATCGTCGATTTCTTCCTCGCGAAACTGTTGCTGTACATATTCCACAAATGAAGCAGTACGCCAGCGAGCGGCCCGTTTTCCAGCGGCTCCTCGCGCAACGCGGCATCGGGAAAACCTCCGCTCCGAATCGCCCGCATTTCCATCTATAATCGCGGGATGACGCTTCCTTCCCGCCCGGCGTCAGTTGATCTGACTGCGAGCACGGTTCCGGGTGAGCCTCTCATCGCCTTCAAAGACGTCCACATCGGTTTCGACGAGGGAGAGGTGCTCCGCGGGATTTCCTTCGAAGTCTGGCCGGGGGAGACAAAAGTCCTGCTTGGCGAGAGCGGCTCGGGAAAGACGCTCATCATGAAGCTCGCCACGGGCCTGCTGCATGCGGACGCGGGCCGCATCTGGGTGATGGGCCACAATATCGCCGAGATGCCCGAAAGGGAGCTGCTCGATTTTCGTCGGCACGTTGGCTTCGTTTTTCAGGAAGGCGCTCTCTTCGATTCGCTCACGGTCGCGGAAAACGTCGCCTTCCGGTTGCGCGAAGAAAAGCTCCCCGAGGAAGAAATCGACACGCGCGTGCGCGAAGTTCTGCGCTTCGTCGAGATGGATGCCGCAATCGACAAATATCCCGATGAGCTTTCCGGCGGCATGCGCCGGCGAGTCTCGATTGCCAGGGCGCTGGCGGACCGGCCGCCGCTCGTGTTTTACGACTCGCCAACCGCAGGGCTCGACCCCGTGACTTCGCAGACGATCATCACGCTCATCCTGCGCGGGCGCGACTTGCAGGGCGTGACCTCCTTGCTCGCCACGCAGCGCGTGCAGGATGCATTCGGCCTCGCGCACTTTCGATTCGACGAGGCCAAAAGCCGCGTCGTGCCCGCCAACGGCGGCGGAGCGCGGCTGGCGCCGCGCGAGACCGCGAACGGAGGCGCGCCGCCCACCAATATTCTCATGCTGCGCGACGGGCGCGTTTACTTCGAAGGAGCCGCCGACGATTTGCTGCATTCGTCCGATGATTATTTGAAGGCGTTTCTGGTTTCCGCGGAATAACAGTTTGATCCGGCACCACTGAGGAGGAACGGCGATGGCGCAACGAAAGCAATTGACCTGGACGGAATTGCGAGTGGGAATCTTCGTGCTCGTGGGCTTGTTCATCGTGATGATTGCCATCTTCTACGTCACGGGCGCGGGTTCCCTGGGGCCGAAATATAGCGTGGTCACCTATCTCCCCGAGGTCGAGGGAATGAAATCGGGCGCGCCCGTCGATCTCGACGGAATCCAAATCGGCAACGTCCAGTCTATGAGCCTGACGCCGCACCCGACGGACCGCGAGCACAGCATCAAGCTTGTCCTGCGCATCGGCAAAAAGTACCAGGGACAGATCCGCACCGACTCCGCCGCGAGCCTTGTCACCCAGGGCCTGCTCGGCGACCGTTACGTCACGATCTCGCGCGGACTCACCGGCTCCGTGATTCCTCCGAACGGAGAAGTTCGCGGCGTGGAAGAGGCAGCGATGAAGGAGGTGATCGAGCGTGGCGCCGATCTCATGCAGAATCTCGGCACGCTGACCGACGACATTCGGGACGTCATCGACCAGGTTCAAAAAGGCAAAGGCACGCTTGGAGCGCTTTTGAGCGATCGTTCGCTCTATAACCATCTCGACGATACGACGAGCAAGCTCGACGCAGTGGTAACGTCGGTCCAGGAGGGCAAGGGAAGCTTCGGAAAATTGATGGTATCGGACGAGCTGTATAACAAAGTGGACGCCACCGTCGGTGACGTGCAGAACGTGACCGCCGCCGTGCGGGAACAGAAGGGCACGGTGGGCAAACTGATCTACGATCCGGCGGCCTATGACGAAATCAAGGGCTTCGCGCAGAAAGGCAACGCGCTCCTCGGCGACATGCGCGCGGGCAAGGGCACGCTCGGCAAGCTCGCTACCGATGACACCGCCTATAACAATCTCCGCGATGCTTCCGCGAGCGTTCGCGACGCTACCGCCAAGCTGAACTCCAACCAGGGCACGGCGGGGAAGTTCTTCAGCGATCCGGCATTCTACGACAACATGACGGGACTTTCGGGTGATCTGCGCCTGATGATCAACGATTTCCGCCAGAACCCGAAAAAGTTCCTGCACATAAAGCTCGGAATTTTCTAGAGGCGCGTATCTTCCCGAGCGCCCCGGCCGAGGCTGGATTCTGCCACGCGACTGGCTAGCACTACGGCGTCGCGCAGCGAAGCCCGTACAGATACCTCGGCCAGGCCGGTCAGGAAGCCGGAAGGACGGTTTGGCACCCAGACTCGTGCGTTGCGTCTGGATACTTAAGCTTGGTTGCCCAGCAAGCGTTAGATTTACGGCGAGTTGACTACTCGGCGAGACCGAAGCCCGTTCGGCGACAATCCCGGCGCAGCGTCAGTGCCGCTTGCACTGGCAACGAACTGTGATTGTCAATTTTCTTCATTCCGAACAACCTCCAGCATAGCGGAGTTTACGAATAGTTTTCGATTTGTACAACCAAAGGCCTTCGAACGGCGCAGATTCGACCCTGAATGGTTTCGCTGAACGGCTGAAGTGCGACCACTCCCCCAAGGTGAAAAATCCGGCGCCTACGCTTCCTTTTCGGCTGGCGAGAATTCGAGCGCGAGTTCGCGAATGCGGCGCAGGTCGAGCTTGCCCGTGCCCAGGCGGGGTAACTCCTCGACCATGAAGAACTGGTTCGGCCGCGGCGTCCACAGGTTCGGCAGGCCGGCTTCCGGCAGCTTTTCGAGCACGAACTTCAACTCTTCTTCTCCGAGCAGGTGCAACACCACGAGCCTCTCTCCTTTCTTTCCGTCGGGCACCGAGGTCACGACGAACGTCTGCTCGGTCACTCCGGCAATCAGATGCAGTTGCTCTTCGATCTTGATGTGCGGCACCATTTCGCCGCCGATCTTGCTGAACCGGCTCAGCCGGTCCGTGATCGTCAGGAAGCCGTCTTCGTCTTCGGTGGCGATGTCGCCCGTCACGTACCAGCCCTCTTGCAGCACCTCTGCCGTCTTCTCCGGCCTGCCGAGATACCCGAGCATCACGTTGGGCCCGCGCACGATCAGCAGACCCGGTGTGCCGACCGGGACAGGTTCGAGCGTCTCCGGATCGACGATGCGCACGCTGATACCCGGCAGCGGATGACCGATGCGTCCCCGTTTTCCGCCCACCTGCCGAAATCCCGGCGCGCGAAAGTCCCGCGTGTTCACGGCGACGACGGGCGAGCACTCCGTCGCGCCGTAGCCTTCGAGCGGCTTGATGCCGAAGCGGTCCTCGAAGGCGAGCGCGAGGCGCTCCGGCAGTTTCTCGGCGCCGACGAGCACGAACTCCAGGCTGCCGAAATCCTCCGGCGAGCAGCGCCGCATATACGCCTGCAAGAACGTCGGCGTCGCTATCAGGAACGTCAATCGATAATCGCGCACGAGTTCGCTGATGGCGGCCAGATCGAGCGGGCTCGGATGATACACCGCGCCGACGCCGAGCACCGCCGGCAGCCACAACGTGACCGTGAAGCCGAACGAGTGGAAGAAGGGCAGTACGCCCAGCAGCGAATCCTTTCTGCCAAACATGAACGTCTGGGCCATCTGTTCGATGTTCGATGCGATGTTGTAGTGCGTCAGCATCACGCCCTTCGGCTCGCCCGTGCTGCCGCTCGAGAAAATGATGGTGGCGAGATCGTCGAGCTTCCGCGCCTTTCCGCCGTTCAGCGCCCGCTCGAGCCACCACCCCGGCAGGAACCACAGCAGCAGAGCGATCACTCTTTCGCCCAGCCTCGGCGCGGCTGCGGCTTCTTCGAGCAGAATCGTCTTCCCCGGCACCTTCAGCGGGATTCTTTCCAGCAGGGGCTTCGTCGTGATCACGGTCTCGAGTCTGCACTGCGCGGCGCACGAGGCCAGCGCCTCGTCCGATACGGTGTAGTTCAAATTGACGGGAACATTCCCGGAAAGCGTCGCCGCGAAATTGACGAGCGCTCCCGGCACCGACGGCGGCAGCAGAATCCCGACCATCTCTTGCCCCGCCCACGTGCTGCGCAGACGCCGCGCGAGGAAGATCGCGCTCAGCAATGCGCTGCACCATTTCATCCGGGGGCGGCGCTTGTCTCCCATCGCGAAACGAAACGGATGATGGTGCGCCGTTCGGATCAGCGAGCGGTGCAGCGTGCGGAGATGCTTCTTGCGATGGCGGTACGCTTCGGTTTGCAGCTCCTGCACGGCCCGGCGCACGTCGAAC
>Ga0187872_10001737_pt1 | contig 21259 bp, 12 predicted proteins | sample June2016WEW_16_4_FD_132973 | JGI IMG/M metagenome (GOLD analysis project Ga0187872, IMG submission 132973) | Peatland microbial communities from SPRUCE experiment site at the Marcell Experimental Forest, Minnesota, USA - June2016WEW_16_40 | ecosystem: Environmental > Terrestrial > Soil >...
GCCGCGACCACGAGCCGGCTGCTGGAGACGCGACCAGGACCAGTTTCGTCGCGCGAAATGCGGATGCTGCGCGCCTGGGTGACGCAGTCGTATGCCAAGACCGCGTTTGTCGCCGGCGCCGATGGCCAGGCGTTCCTGAAAAATCTGCCTCATCTTACTCATGTTAAAACGCAGCCCGGGCAGCCGCCGGCCACCGAAATCGCCACGTGGCAGGGTAAATGGAAAGGTGACGGGGCTGATTACGAATTGTCGCTCAGCAGCAGCAGCAAAAAACAATCCATGCCCGCCCAGATTGACGGCACGCGATTGACGATCAAGGACGACAAAACCACGCTGGTGTTCGCCCACGAATAATTAATTGCGGACGGCCTTGTCAGGAAGGTCGTCATCCGGCCCGACCGGCAGTTTGAAGTGGACTTCGGCAGCACGACATTACTATGACGCCACCGCTTGTAATGGAGTGAAATGGGCGGAGCGAAGGAATTGCTCTGAATCGTGTTCCAGCAGCTCTCGCCAAAGAATTCCACGAATGTTTGTATTCCTCGTCACCTCAATGTCTATCACCGTTCTGAAGCGAACTTTGTCACTCACCGCAGTGCGCATGCTTCTTTGACACGCATTCCAGTACCCACACCGTGCGAAAATATCGGTTTCCAATATAAAGCGCGTTGGTGTCAGTAAAAATTATCATTCCGTTGGGAGAACTGTTGGCGGTGAGTCAACCAGTACATCCGTTACTTTTTCAGGCGGTAAAATTGCGCATTCCAATTCAACGTATTGGTCACAATATTTTGATTGCCGATGGTAGCCGGCATGCCCGCGCTGGACCAGGTTGGTGATGCCAAATTGGTGGTGGACTGCAGGACAAAACCGGGATCCGTGCCCGACAGCCATGAAATAATCGCGTTGGTGCCGGAGGCAGTAATGCCCAGCGTGGGCGGCGGCCCGGCGGCAACGGTAAGAGCGCTGAATTGGCTCGCAATTTGACTGGCGTTCAACTGGGTGCTCCAAGTGGCCAATTCATCAATCTCACCACTGGCAACGCCGGCAGTGCTGGTGCCACCCGAAACAGGAACGACGGCCGCCTGCTTGTTCCCGACGATAAATGTGTTTCCGTCACCCAAAGTACCCGTGCTATTAATGTTTCCGCTCCCGCCCTTCTGTTTAAATCCTGACGACAGTGTTCCGCCCGCCGCTCCCAGATAATAATTGACTCCGTTGACGCTTGTAACCGTGCCATTGAGGTTGTAGGTGAGTGCCAGATAATACCATGTGTTGGCAGTTACAGCCGGCAATGTGACTGATGTGTTGACGAGTTTGAGAGTAAGAGCGCTGCTGGAGAACTGAAGAGCAAAAGCGCTGTTGGCCGGCTGACTGCCGGACGCAGCACCCGTAGTATCACTGTCTGAGAAATAATATCCCGTGGTGGGAATGCTGCCCGGCACGTAAAAAAGCAACGATAGCGAACCCACCGCCGTGGATGTGCCTTCACCGCTGATAACGGCCGGGGTGGTGAGAGAAAGGTAATCGCTGGTGGCTGGGAATAAGGCCGCGTCATTCGCGTTGCCAAAATAATCGCTGCCGAAAGTGGCGCCGCCGTTGGCGGTGAATGTCGCCGTGCCGCCAATAGCATCCACCAGATTGCCATCGAGTTTGAAGTAGTAACTTGGTGACTGACTAATGATGACGCTTTGATAGTTCGAACGCGCCAGCGTGCTTGAAGTCCCCACGTTGACGGTCAGCGTGGCGACGGCGCTGGTTACGGAGCCAATGCTGTCGGTCACCACCACGGAATAATTGCCGGCGTTGGTGCTTTGTGCATTGGTGATGGTCAGCGAGGCGTTGGTCGCCCTCGCCAGGGTATTCGTTGCATTGAACTGCCATTGATAGCCAAGGGTGCCATTGCCATTCGCGCCCACCGTGAAGGCGGCATTCTGGCCCGCTGTGACGATTTGGTTGGTCGGCGGACTGGTGATGCTCGGTGCGTGATACCTGGTCAATGAATAAAAGGCAACCTTGGCGCCATCGGTGGCGCAGTTACATTGGTTGGTGGTCTGGCTATAGGCTCCGGCCTTGAAATAAACCTGGTTGGTCTGCCAGTTCGCATAGCCGGCTCCGAACAGGTTAAACGTTTTGTTGCTGTTATTGATGGTGACCGACAACAACCCGTTCGTCACCGCAATTTGATAAGTAATCGGGGTTCCAATACTGAGGGTTCCATAATTGTAAGACGAACTGGAGTCGACGTTTCCATCGGGCCAGACGTTCACATAAATTTTACTGTTGTTGACAAACATGATCATTACCATCGGCACGACATCGCCGCCACTGACTTGTTCGTGGACCTGGCCAATGCAAACCTTCAAAGTGTCGGAGGGCACATTCGACACCACGCAGGTGGCGGTCAAGCTGTGTGTGCCATAGGGAGTCCAGTTCACGCTGGTGTTACCGGGAGACAACTCTTCACGCAGTTCGCTGCGGGGATGAGTCGAGCCGGAGGTCGTGGCACCGTTGTCCGGCACCCAGAACGTCATCGCGCCGTCGTTCGTTGCCGTGTAAAACCAGGCGCTGGTATAGCCATTGGTCAGTTGCGCCGTTGATATCGAGGCCGAAGCGCCAACGTTGGTGCCATTGCTGTCCACGGGCAATTGGAGATACCAGTGGCTCAAATCAAAATTGCTTCCCGGCGGCAGGCTCGGATCAAGCGCCCGGGCCGGAACAACCGCGAAACGGAAAATCGCGAGGAAGGCTGACCATAAAATCAGTTTCCGCCTAATTCCCACCATGCTAAACCATATCATAATTTCAGGAAAATAGCGCGGAAAAGTTCCCGTCCGCCACCGAACAGCATAACCTTCGTCCTTCGCAAAGCACCGCCTTCTGGAATGAAGTCATTCTTGAATTCCTCCAGTGGGCGGCGGCGGGAGTTTACGTGGAGCGTTCGTTGAACCGATGTCAATCCTGGCCGTCTTGAAAAGTAAACGCCCGCGGCTGGCGGCGAATTGACCGTCGCGAAAATTTTTCAAGGCGGCGGCGAGATTGCTTTCGGGAAATTCGGGCGCGGCGCGCAGCAGAAGTTCGCCAAGGTCGGCGCGATTGGGTTCGTGGATTTGTTGAAACGGCCATTTTTTGCCCGCGGCGGCATAAGGCGACATGAATTCCAAACCCTTGAGCAGGCTGCGTCCGTCGGGCGTTTGGTAATGCCACAAATCCACGCCGATATTCTGACCGATGCCGGCCAGATCAATCAACGCCCGCAGATTGAAAAGGCTGTAGCTGAACGAAAGAGTGCGCGCCAATTCAAGCGGCTCGCGTCCGTCCGGTTGAATTTGTCTGGCCACACGCACACGGCGCGCATCCAGAACAATTTTGCGGGCGAAATCGGTTTTGCCAATGAACATGGCTATGGCCGCAGCTTGCGTGTCATAAAAGCTTCCGTGGTTGTTGGCGGCGTGAGCTTCGCCCAAACCGATTTTGCTCGTCGTAAGCCACTGAAAATACTGTGTCATCCACACGAGCATTCCGCTTTGATCGGCGGCGGTCCAGGATTTGGAACCCGCCAGCAGACCCAGCGCGTCCACCAATTCCACCAAACCGCGCGCACTGATTAGTCCGGACGGACGGCCTTCGGTTTCGCCGGGAATGCCCTGGCCGAAGTTGAGATTCGGATTCATTTTGGTCGCCGGATTCAAAAACCAGACGCGCAGAATTTCCACGGCTTTGGCGGCGTATTTTTCATCGCCGGTGAAATAAAATGCGAGAGCCAGTGTCTGCGCGCTCGAACAAACCGTGCCGAACCGTCCGGCGTCGGAATCTTGTCTCGATTCTGGATTTCGCTCGCCGTCGCGACGAATATATTTGCCACCGGCAGAATTTGTGTCGCGCCAAAAATACGGCGCCTGACTGACGTAATCGTGTTTGTCTCCGCCGGGCGGAATCCTGGTTTTGTCCATCACCGACGGCGGCTTGATTTCAAGCGCCTCGCGCGCGTCGGCAAGCAATCGGTCGAACGCGGGCTGGAGCGCTGGATCACCAGCAGCCAATCTGGCTTTGGCGTCGGCGAGTACGTGCGGGTTGGCGCAAACAACTTTTGGCAGCACGGCTGGGATTGGCGTTGAATCGGCACGGACTGCAAAAACACATTGAAAACAAAAGGCGAAAACAATCAGCGGCAATTTTAATGTGTGGAACATACCTCGTGTCAGTCACCGGCGGGCGACCGGTGAGCGAAGACAAATGCGCCACCATCAAAACGGCCAGCTTTATCGAGTGATACCAGTTTCAGCATGTAATTGCACTGTTTCGCATTTTTTGCAGCGGTGCTCTGTGAGCGCCGGTGAAAACAATGGCGGCGGTCACAGACCGCCGCCACAGTACAAAAACAAACTGTAAATGGCATGAAACAACGACCGCACAGGCGGCCACTGCCACCGTCACTTTCCCGTCATGCCCGGAAAGCTCTGCGTTTCCAAAGGACGAGCAACCCACTCAGGCCAAGCACCGCGCAAGTGGATGGTTCGGGCACGGTGGTTGTCAGTGCGTTAAACTGCGCCGTGATATCGCTGCTGCTTAACACGCTGCTGAAAGTGGCCAATTCATCAATTTCACCGCCCGCAACACCGGCAGTGCTGGTTGCAGGAACACCAACGACGGCGGCCTGTTTGTTGCCGACGATAAATGTGTTCCCGTCACCCAACGTGGCGGCCGTACTCAAATTTCCGCTCCCGCCTTTCTGTTCAAACACTGATGAAAGAGTTCCACCCACCGCCCCAAGATACCAATTGACTCCGTTGACGCTTGTAACCGAACCATTGAGGTTGTAGGTGAGCGCCAGATAATACCATGTGCTGGCAGTCACAGTCGTCGGCGCGCTGTAAGACTTGTTGCCGATTTTCAACGTGAGAGCGCTACTGGAGAACTGAAGAGCAAAAGCACTGTTGGCCGGCTGACTGCCGGCCGCGCCACCAGTCGTCTCACTGTCCGAGAAATAATATCCTGTGCCGGGAATCGTGGCCGGCACGTAAAAAAGCAACGATAGTGAACCCACCGCTGTGGATGTGCCTTCACCGCTGATAACGGCCGGGCTGGCAAGAGAAAGGTAATCGCTGCTGGCCGGGAATGAGGCCGCGTCATTCGCGTTGGCGAAATAATCGCTGCCGTAAGTGGCGCCGCCGTTGGCGGTGAACGTTGCTGTGTTGCCAACGGAACTCAGCGAGTTGTCGAAGTGGAAATCATAGGTCGGACTTTGTCCGGTGACCGTGGTTTGATAATTGGCGAGGTCCGCGCGAACCGCAGTGGTTGCGAAGGCCAGACTTATTGCGATGGTTAGGAATGTTTTCATAGGATCATTATTTCTAGGGTTATTTAACACTTCACTTTTCGTTTTTTTGCTGGTTAGTCAACGATTACTTTTTCAGGCGATAAAATTGCGCGCTGCCGGAAATTGAATTTGTGACAACATTATTAGTTCCCACGACGAACGACGCGCCTGCGCTCAACCAATTTGGCGACGCAAGATTTGTCGTGGACTGCAAGCCGTAGCCGGAATCCGTGCTGGACGGCCACGAAAGAATCGCGTTTGAGCCGGAGACGGCGATGCTCAACTTCGGCGGCGGTCCGGCGGAAACGGAGAGCGCGCTGAATTGCGCCGCGACTTCATTCGTTGTCAGCAGCCGGTTCCAAATGGTGAATTCGTCCACCTGGCCGTTGCTTTGTCTGCCGCTGTTGACAGCGCGGAAGCCGCTGGTGAAACCAGTATCGTTGCCGATGTAAAAAGTATCACCTTCGCCGGCGAGCGAGCCGATGGTCGCCGAGAAAAATCCGGTTTGCAACGTCATGCCCGGACGCGCCAGCCACCAGTTGACTTGCTTGTTGGGTTGGGTCTCATCGTAGGTCATCGCGAAGTAATACCATTCGCTGAAAAAATTGGTCACCGGCAGAATGACATCTGTGGAATCGCCGAAACGGATTTTCAGCGCCAATGGATTCGCGCTCGTCGTGTTTTCAAAAAACAGGGCGAAGCCGTTGCTGTTTGTAGTGGAGCCGCCCGCGGAAAAAACGAATTTCTGCCCCGTGTAATTTGTGCCCGCGAGCGGATGAAACAAACAGGAAATGGAACCTTTGCCGCTTCCAAGCGCGCCGGTGTAAGTGCCGCCGCCGTTGAGAAGATTGGTATTGGCAACCAAGGCGTCCGGGCCGGCAGAAAAGTAACAGGCGTTTGACTGCACTTCAAAATAATCGCAGCCGTAACCCAATTGAGGCGCGCTCCCGTTTATGCTCAAGACCAACGACCCATTCACCGAATCCACCGGGTTGCCGTCCAATTTGAAATAGTGGGTCGGCGATTGGTTCGTGATCACGCTTTGATACGTCGCGCACGGCGGCAAGGCGACGTTTGGCAGATTGGTGAACTGCGCTTGAATTTCATTCGTGGTCAACTGGCGGCTCCAAAGGGCCACTTCATCCACGCGCCCGTCGCCCGGGTTGCGAAGCCCGGAGGCATACGTCGTCTGGGCACCGATGAAGAAATCCGTTCCGTCGCCGGCCACTGCGTTCACGGTGTTGGTCGTGGTGCCGCTGGCGAGCGTGCCGCCGCCGCTGAGCCGGCCCAGATACCAATTTGCCTTGTTTGTATTAGGCAAGCCGCCGGAATTGGTGGCCGCTTCGTTGTAAGTCAGGGCAAAATAATACCACGCGTCTGGCACGATGTTCGTGGCCCGCAAAATCGTGGTAGAGGCATCGCCGAAACGCACCTTGAATGAACCCGGATCAACGGTGCCGCTGTTGGTGTTTTCTATGAGCAGGGCGAACGTGTTGCTGGCCCCGGCTGTGCCGCCGGCAGAAAAAACAAAATGCTGCCCTGCGGCTCCTGACGGCGGAGGGCCGGGATCAATTGTCCGAAACAGCAATGTGATCGAGCCTGTGACAGTGGAATTCGTGGTCGCCGTGCCGCCGCCGTTAATCAAATGATGCGTTGTGTCGTAAGCCGTGTCAGTGGTTGCGGTGAAGTAAATTGCGTTTGTCGGATTTCCAAATATGTCGTAGTTGAATGGGAATGAACTCGACCCCGAGGAATAATAGTAGCTCAAAGTCACCGGCGGACTGCCGACGACGCTCGTCAGCGACCCGCCGTCAAATGTGAAATAGGAACTGGGACTTTGGCCGAGCACGATCGCTTGATAGCTGGACAAGGTTTGCGCCGAAACGCCGAGGCTGAAGCACGTCAGCGCCAGCAGGATTGTTGAACCGGTTTTCATAAAAAAATTCAATTTTTGTCACGATTTTCCCAAAGCGTTTGCGTCCACGTTGTCGCCGCCATACTGAACTTGATCGGATGCGCGCTGTAATCGCCGTAAAGCACGTTCATGGACGAAAGCGCGCTGTGACAAAAATACAAGTCCAAACAGCCGGCGGGGCTGCCCGACTGCAAGTCGGTTTGGGCCGTGTCCCACTGGATATTGGAATAACTTGTGTTCGCATTGGGTTTTTCCTGTTGGGCTTCCACCACGACGATGGTTTCCGTCGAATTGAGCATTGGAACGGATTTTCTTGGATTTTTCGCCGTCAAACCGACGCTGTTGACTTGGGTGCCGAGCATGGCGCCCGCGCACGCATACGTGCGTGATATTTCGTTGGTGCCGAGGCCTGTGTATCTTGCGCTCGGACAAACGAACACTTGGTTTTCCGCGCTCGAACCCTGGCCGCCTTTTTGAGGCAGATACGATGAGATTTCCTTTGTCCAGATATTTGAAGATGATCCATCGGATGCCATCGGGAAATAATCACCGTTGTCGTCAGTGTACATCTTCAACGAAAGTCCAACTTGCTTGAGATTGGCAACACACGCCGTTTGGTAGGCTCTTTCTTTCGCCTTGGCCAAAGCCGGCAGCAGCATCGCCGCCAGAATGGCAATGATGGCAATGACCACCAACAGTTCAATGAGGGTGAAACCCCGGCCCTTCCGGTCGGTTCCAGAAATGCCTGATGGAATGTTCACGGGCCATGAAAAGTTCTCAATCATGTTCGGATTAACGATACAAGTTAACACATTTGTCGCACCACATCTATTGAACGTTCGTTCTATTCACCGTTCCAAGAATTTCACCACCGCCTCGGTGCGTGACTGGACGTGCAGTTTTTCGTAAACTGCGTGCAAATGCGCCCTTACGGTGCTCAGGGCGATGCCGAGCTGGTCGGCGATTTCCTTGTAGAGATAGCCCTTGGCCAGCAGGGCAAGAATCTCGTGTTCGCGTTTGGTTAACTTTTCCATATCGGATTGCGGTTTATTGATATGCTGGAAATGGTTCACGACCTTGCGGGCAATCTGCATGGACATCGGCGCACCGCCGGCGTGGACCTGTTCAATGGCCTGGATCAATTCCGTCGGCGGCATGTTTTTGAGCAAATAACCGCTGGCCCCTTTGCGCAAAGAATCAAAAATCAAATCATTCTCGTCGTAAGTGGTCAGCATCAACACCTGCATCTTGGGCATCCGCTCCTTGAGCCGCGTGACACATTCAATGCCGTTCATCTCCGGCAGGTTGATGTCCATCAATACCACATCCGGTTCTTCCACGGGAATCTGGCGCAGCGCCTCTTCGCCATTGGCGTGAGCGCCCACACAGCGCAACGATGGTGCCCGCCCCAACAACTCGGTCAGGCTCTCGCGCGTGCCACGGCTGTCTTCGACAATGGAAACTTTGATCCGCATATCGCGTTTCTTTGACTTTGGGTCAATGGTCTTATTCATGCAATTGAACGAACGTTCTAGTCAGCCGTCCGGCCAGGGCAGATGCAAACTCACTTTGGCGCCTTTGCCGGGGCGGCTTTCCAGTTGAATCTCTCCGCCGATGTCGGCCATGCGCTGGCGCATATTGCGCAGGCCGTCGGCGAGCGCGTCATCCGGCGCGTTCTCGAAGCCGCGGCCATTGTCCTCAAGGCAGATATCCAATGCCCGGTCGGTGACGCTGGCCCGCAACCAAAGCTCCGTGGCTCCGGCATGTTTCACGACATTGTGCAAGGCTTCCTTGATGACGAGAAACAGATTGTGGCGCAGGTCGGTGGAAAGTTCATGCAGCGGAATTTGTTCGGGAAAATCCAACCGGCAACGGATGCCCGCCAGCCGCAGATAATCCACCGCAAACTGGCCGGCGTAATCAATCAAATGCGCCAGCGTGTCGTTGCGCGGGTTGACGGCCCAGACAATTTCATCTAACGACTTGATTGCCAGTCTTGCGGTTGTCGAAATTTTTCCAAGGCGCGCGGCGACCTGCTCCGGCTTGCCACGATCTTGATGAGCCAGTTCGCCGAGGAAGGCAATTTGCGTCAGGTTGGCGCCGAGGTCGTCGTGGATGTCCTTGGCAATGCGGGCGCGTTCTTTTTGCAAGGCGGCCTGCGCTTCCAACACCCGCAACTGTTTTTGCAGCCGGCGGAATGAAACATAGCGCACTATGGCAATGACCCCAAAAGTGAATGCGGCCAGCACCGTCAATCGGAACCACCATGTCTGCCAGAAAAACGGGGCGACCACCAAACTCAATTGCGCGCCGGTTTTGCTCCATTCGCCGTCATTGTTGCAAGCTGTGACCTCAAAGGTGTAATCCCCGCTGGAGAGGCGCTGATAAGTGGCGCTGGGACGGGTGTCGGCGGCGACCCAATCATCTTCAAAACCCTTGAGGCGATAACGGAATTGGACGTTTTCCGGCGCGTTGAAACTCAAGACGGCAAACTCGAATTCGATGCGCCGGTGTTTCGGCGGGAGGTGGAGCTTTCCATTGGTAGAAGTGATATTCACTGTATCATCGCCGGGGTTCGCGGTTTTCGGAAGAATGCCGTCATAACGAGCCACCACCCGGTCATCCACCAGGATGCGCGTCAACAAAGCCGGTGGCGGTTCTGACTTTTGATCCAGTTTTTTGGCATTGACCACGACCAGTGCTGTCCGCATGGGAATCCAAAGCCGTCCATCGCGACTGCGCAGAACGTCCGGCGAATCGCCAAAGGTGCCTTGCAAGCTGGGCAGGCCATCACCGCGACCGTAATGAACCGAACGCACGCGTGACGCGCGCCCCACAAAAAAATCCTCCAGATCCTGCACGCGCACTTTGGAGATGCCGCGGTTGGCGCCAAACCACAGCCAACCGCAGCCATCAGCAACGATGTGGGAAATATAATCGTCATAGAATCCCTGACCGGCATTGATTTCCGCATAATTTCCGCCCTTCATGCATCCCAAGCCCCAGCCGGCATAACCAATCCAAAGTGCGCCGTCGGGCGTGGCATAAAGACAACGGATCGAGGCAAGCTGTTTTAATGGACGCGGTGTCACTTCCTCAATCTTGTCCCCGGTAACGCGCAGCAGGACTCCCTTGGAGGTGCCCGCCCAGATGTTCCCCGCTGCGTCTTCGGCCATCGCCCGGATCGTCCGGCTGTTTGGCGGAACGTCAAAGGTCTGGATGTGGCCGGCGCGCAGCCGCAATATGGCAGGAGTATCTTGTCCAATCCACAAATCGCCGTTCTGGCTGACCAGCAACGTGTGGATGGGTTTCCCTTGAAGCTGCCCGGCATTGCTCCACGTCACAAACCGGCCATCGCGCCAACAAAAAAGACCGTGCAAACGAGTGCCAATCCAGAGCGCGCCTTGAGGATCCGATGCGATGCACGTGGCATCCCCGGGCCATTGGTCATTCACCGGGACAACCTCCCACCGTTTGCCAGTTTTCCGAACCAACACCCCATTTTGCGTGACCGCCCAAATAACGCCATTCGTGTCCTCACAAATGGATTGAACCGACGCAACGGGCAATCCGGTTTCGACTCCTTCCAGCGTGATGGAGCGGGGCCGGATGCGATCCAGGCCGCCACCAAAAGTTCCCGCCCAAATATTTCCCGCCCGATCCTCCAGCAGGCTCAAAATCCCCTGATGGGTTGTGGGGATGGTTTCAAAACCAGAATGGTAGTGGCGGTAAAGGCCGCTGTACGATGTGCCAATCCAGACAGCGCCTTCATGATCCTCAATCATGACCGTCACCATCGTGCCGCTGTTTTCCGGATGAAACCCGCCAAAATCCTGAAGCTTTCCATTTTCATCACACTTGAAAAGCCGGTAGCCGGAACAAATCCACATGCCACCATCCCGCGCGGCCGCCAGGCATATGGGTTGTGGATCCAGGCGGCAAAGCGTTTGAAAGACTCCGTTGCTATAAATCCCGACCTGGCTGGCCTTGGCAAACCAGACGCGACCACGGTTGTCTGTGGTTAACGCGCGTATATCCAGTCCCTCGGACAGTCCTGGTTGTGCCTTGAACGAATTTACTTTGTCGCCTTTAACCCGATAAATTTCGCCGCCACGATACGCGATCCACAACCCGCCATCGGCATCCTCGCCCATGCCGCTCGGCATGTGTAAATTGGGCAAATCCTTTGTGAACGCGCCGGACGAACTGCCGTTGAGATAAACCACCGCACCCCGATCCATCACCAGCCACAAACCGCCGCGCTGACTGTTCATCATGGCGATGATGCCCCGGTTGGGCAGGCCCACAACATTCGTCAGTGAAATATCCTCGAAGTGCAGGCCATCAAACCGCGCCAACCCGCTGGGCGTGCCAATCCAGAGATATCCGTCCGCCGTTTGCGCCAAACCGGCCACACTGTTGTCCGGCAGTCCATCATCCGTCTGCCAGGAGCGCGTGAGCCAGGCCGCATTGGTTTCCTGCGCGAGAGCCGCGCCCGGGGACAGCAAAACCAGTCCGGTCAACAGCCGTCCGAGAATCCGGCAAACGAATGAGGTGGACACGATTTTATGTTAACCCCCGGCGCAACTTAATCAAGCGTTGCGGAAATTTTGCAGTGTATTTATTCAGTTGGATTAGGTCGGATTAGGTCGGATTCAGTTGGATTGGGTTTGACCGAAGCGGGATGGGTTTTGCCAGACATTTCCGTGTCAAACCTGAAATCTTTCCATGGCAAATCGAACCGGAAGCGGTGAAGCAACTCGGCCATTTTTTTGCCATACTCGCCGCCGCCAAAACATTCCGCCACTGCTTGGTTGTGCATCGGGCTTAAACATATTTCAATCAGGTGGTTTTTGTTTTCCCGATCCAGGCGTTCCAAGTCTTCCTCGTCCTCGTATTCCACTTCCCGGTTCCAACGATCGCGTTTAATGAACGTCCGCACGGCCCGGTGATCATCACGCCGCAATTGGGAAAATACCCGATGCACTTCACAAATGATCTGCCAGCATTTTTCCGGGTCGGTCTCCTTTTCCAACCGGGTCATCGCCTGGCGGATGAGTTCCACCGCCAGCACGCCGGCAAATCGGTCGCTGATTTCCATGCCGTCCGCCGCCTCATCCAAGTCGTCAGACTGCTCGGTCAGCCTGCTTACCAGCGAACGGGTCTCCTTCTGCCGCAGCCACTCCTGATGGGCGCCCTGCTTCCATTCGGAGAGGTTCTGTTTGGTGACGGCGCGTCCGCCAAACTGCTCTTTCAACACTCTCTGCACGCCCGACAAGCCATTGAGCCATTTCACCAGTTCCTTGCCCGGTTCACCATCTTCGATGCGGCGACCCAACTGGTCGCGGATGCTTTTTGGTAATCGCCCGATTTTTCCAATGTGAGTGATGCTCTTAATTTTTTTAGCGGTAACGGCCACGAATGTGGCGGTTGTAGTAAACGCCCAAGGACGAGGCGTGCACGAATGCCATATAAACGGAATCGGGGACGCCGTGATGATCGTAAATGCGCCTGCGCGGCGGAGCGCTCCGTGAGGTCAACCTTGCTCCACTTGGCGATAAAATCCTGGGCGGTCATGGCCGCGTGGCAAATTCAGCGGGTTTTTCCCGAATCGGCATGGGGATTTTCTACACGAAAGCGGCGGCGGTGTCATGCTTTATGGTTTTGCGGGCGATGGCGCAGGAGTGCGTTTTGAACGCTCGCCTAATCATACAGGCAATGTATTGCCCGCCTCGTCCGGCTGCGCTCCACATTGCACCGTATCCGGCTGGGGGAGCACGTCTGGCGCGGGCTGCTGGGGCGTGAGCGGATGCCGGCATGGCAGCGCGCAGATTTGATTTCGTTCGTCGTCGCCAGCTGACTCGACCACAACGCCAGCGCCTGCTGGCGCGCTACCACCAATTGCCAACACAAATCTGCGGAGCATTGCCGCGGCTTGATAAATGAGCGATGATTGCGGCAGGGCGCGGCAAAATTGGAACAACTCTATTTTGACAACCGGAAGAATAAATTTCCCGTGGGCGGCATGATGGTGATGCTGTTCGTGCCATTGTTGGAAACTGCGCAACTGCTGTTCGACCAACTACGGGCCGATTTCCACTCGATAAAACCGTTGCGGATCAGGACCGAGGGAATCCGAGGCGGTCGCCGTTGAATTGGTTGCGGTGATGGCACTCCCTAAATTGTTCCAGCTCATTTGATACAAATTCGTCTTGAACTGTAATTGGTAAGTTTGCCCCGCCAGTGCGCTCCAAGTGAGCGTGATCGTCCCGCCGGCTTTGGTCACTGATTGGAACACCGGCGCCGGCGGGGACACCAGGCTGAGACGGAAAATGGCACCGTTGCCATACGCACCGCCAGAGGATGTCGTTCCGTAGAAATTGCCATCCGTGCCCTGCACCAGAGCGGAATTGGGATAGGCGCCATCACTGCCGCCGGTAAAGGTATACACCGTAGTCAGCACGCCGCCGGGAGTGATCTTGAATACCGTGCCAGAGTAGTTGGCGCCGCCGTATTCTGCCGTGCCATAGAAATTGCCATCGGCGCCCTGCACCAGTCCGGCAGCAGGATTAGCGCCATCCATACCGCTGAACGAGCACAGAGGAGTGAACGTGCCATTGGTCATGATCTTGAACACCGTGCCAGAGTAGTTGGTGCCGCCGTATTCTGCCGTGCCATAGAAATTGGCGTCGGCGCCCTGCACCAGTCCGGCTGCAGGATAAGCGCCATCGCTGCCGCCAGTGAATGAGTAGAGGAGGCTCAGCTTGCCGTTGGTCGTCATCTTAAATACGGTGCCATACCCGGGGGGATCCGAACGGGATTCGAACGATGGGCCGGACCCAGAGCGGTTGATGCCGCCGTATTCTGTCGTGCCATAGAAGTTACCATCGGTGCCTTGCACCAGCCCGCCCTCAGGCTCAATGCCATCTCTACCACCGAACGAGACCAAGGAGGTGAATGAGCCAATGGCAGTTATTTTGAAGACCGTGCCATCATCCAGGTAGTAGTCCACACCGCCGAAGGATGTCGTGCCATAGAAATTGCCATCGGCGCCCTGCACCAGTCCGGCTGCAGGATTAGCACCATCAATACCGCTGAACGAGTACAGAGAAGTGAACGTGCCATTGGTCATGATCGTGAACACCGTGCCAAAGGTATCGCCCCATTGGTCCTCGTACGCGCCGCCATATTCTGTCGTGCCATAGAAATTGCCATCGGCGCCCTGCACCAGTCCGGCAGCAGGATTAGCGCCATCGCTGACGCCAGTGAATGAGTAGAGGGTGCTCAGCGTGCCGCTGGTCGTCATCTCAAATACGGTGCCAGAGTAGTTGGTGCCGCCGTATTCTGTCGTGCCATAGAAATTGCCGTCGGCGCCCTGCACCAGCCCGTTTGGGCTGCTGCCATCACCACCGCTGAACGAGTAGAGGGTGGTGAGCGGCGAGTTCGTTGAGGCAACGACCGTGAGCGTCAGGAGCTGATCGTAGATGCCGCCCAGACTGTCCGCAACTTCCACGGTGAAATTGAACGTGCCGCTGGCAGCGAGCGTGCCCGAAAGCAGGCCGTTGGTGGCCAGAGTCAGGTTGGGAGGAAGCAAACTGGCGGAACCGGACGCGAGCGACCAACTGTAAGGCGATGCGCCGCCAAAAGGCACTCCGGCGGCAGCCTGCAACTGCTGGCTGTAATTCAGGTAATTGGTGCCGTCGGGCAAAGAAGTCGTGGTGATCTGCAGGGCGTTGCTGATGCCGATGGAAAATTGTCTGTTGGTGATGTTCACGCCGTCGCTGAGTTGAATGGTGAAGGTGAATGTGCCGGCAGCGGTGGGTGTGCCATTGATTTCGCCGGATGTAGGGTTCCCGGTCAAACCTGGCGGCGGTGTTCCGGAAATGACCGACCCGGTGATAGGACCGTTGCAACTGGAGACCAGCAGGAACTGGTCGTAATAGACGTTGACTTCGCCGGCGGGGAAGGACGTGGTGATGATGGAAATGCCGCCGCAAGGTTGGACGATGAAATTGTTCGTGGCATTGTTATTGTTAATAATTGCCGTCTGGTTGTCGGGGCACTGATAAGTGCCGCTGCCAAGAATGTTGTCCAGGCTGTCGTCGCCGCCATTGCAATTGATGCTGATGTTCCAGTTGCCGTTGGCCACGTTCATTGAATAATTGCCGTTGGCGTCGGTGTCCACATAGTTCGCCTGGTAGTTCGTGCCGTTGATGGTGGCATTGGCGTTCACGCCGACGCCCACGATGTTCGTACCGTTAGCTGTTACGTTGCCGGTGATGTAATTGGTGGCGAGCAGGGCGGTAAAATTCTGGAGCACAGCCTGCCCGGCATTGATATCGCCGTCTATGGTTTCTTGTGAAAAAACATAGTTGGTGAGCTGATTGTCGCCGTTGGCCTGCACATACCAGTAATCGCTGGTGCCCGAACCCAGCACACCCAGGACATAGTTCCCGTTTGCATCCGTGTAGCCGTCTGTTTCATACAGGTTGTTGTTGTCGCTGGCATAAACATCAAGGGCCGGCAGGGGATTTCCCAGATTGTCCGTGACGCTGCCATAAATCAGCGCCGTGGCTTCGGGAACGGCCAGGGTCACACCCGTCGCGGGAGCGGTGACATTGGTTTTATTTTGCAACCCCAGATAGCCATGAACAATCAGCGCCGTGTCGTCCGCCTTGATCTTCCATGTGCCGGCGGTGACCGGCACGTTGAAATTGCCATTGGTATCGGTAAAAGCGATCGCAATCAGGTCGTTGGCCTGCGCCGGAACCAACACTCCGGGCAATCCGATGCTGGAATTGTTGGCATCAACAACCTGTCCGGAGATGCTGGACGTGGCGTTGGTGAGCGTCAGGTTCGTGGTGATGGACTGGTTGTTGGTCAACGTGAGCACCGGCGCGGTGTAATTGGCAACATAATTACTTCTGAAAGCCACCGGCACATATGTTCCCGGCGGCACTGCAATGGTGTAACTGCCGGAATTGTTCGCAATCGTCCCCGCCACCGGGCCGAGGCCCGGGACAAACAAAAGCACCACAGCATTGGACACCGTGGTGGTGCTGTTGCTGACCACGCCGGTGAATTTTTGCGGGAAGGGAAAATTGGTGACGCTGAAACTGTTGGTGATCGGCGTAAAACCGCCCTTGGGCTGGGACAGCACATACAAATAGTTGCCGACGACGTTCTGCATGAAATCCCCGTTTTGAAAATTCAACGTCGCGGTGATGGCGCCCGTCGTGGCATTCAAATCGCCGGGCACATTGAAATTGGTCACCCCGCCAATCACAAAGTTGGTCCCATCCTGCAACGTGAACTGCTGCACCAGCAAATCTCCGCCATCAATGACGCCGTTGGTGTTGAGATCGAGAAATTTTTGGATGACCACCGTCTTGTTCGTCAACCCGGTAATGGCAAGCGAAATGGTTCCGTTGTAGGTGTTGCTGACGGCGGACGGCGTGACAGTGAACGTGACGGCGGCGAACGCACCCTGGCCAAAGGCAGCCAGCCCTGCGAATGCCACGCAGAGGCGGATGAGGGAAGTTTTCATAGATTTGATTGTTTGAGATTTCAATGACGCCATTGCTTCGACCGGGAAAACAGATTCTCCGCCGGCGGCGTGATGGTGATGCTATTCGTGCCGTGCCGGTTTGTTGCCTCCAAACCTTTCATAAGGGTTTTAATCTGTTCACAATTTCAAAATCCTGTCAATCCACCCTTTTTGTCCGCCGACAGGCCAATTAGGGTGATTTCAAACCGGAGTCTTCTCTGGCGGATTCGGTAACCGCGAGGAAAGGATGAAAAGGGTTCCTAAAGTGTGTAAAAAGGGTTGTTATTCGGGTTCCGGCGGCGAGGGTGCAGAGGGATTGCAGTCCGGCTGCATTCTGGCGGCAGTAGCGATCGCCAAGTCCGGGCGTCCACGCCCGTGAAGTAACATGGGATGGTCAGGTGTAGTGGGTTTTCCCGCACCTGACCACCTCATGTTATCTTTCAAGCAGATTTCAAATTAGGACACTACCGGAAATTTTGCCGCGGCCTGATCATAGTTCTCCGGAAAAAGCCGGAGGAGGATTACGCTGACGATTTAAATTGGGATCCGATGGAAATCGAGCGGTGGCCTGAATGGCCGGTCCATCGCGTTTGACGAACACGACATACATGTTGCAGGACTTGAGCCGGCGGTCTTCCGTGTTTGAACCGAGTGTGAGGCTTTCACCGCTGCGGACATGGCGCTCAAAAATTTTCATCGGCTGGCCGTTGATAAGAAAAGACATTTCCGTGGCGCTGAACTGGTGTTGCAACCAGTCCGGCACCGGCAGACGGCTGTCGTGCGCCACATAAACCACGCCGTCCGCGTTCAGCGAAAACTCGAGCAAATCCACCGCACTGTAAAGTTTGTCCGCATTCGCCGTCTGCACCCAGTCGCTGCCATGAAGTTTCGCCGGCAATTCGTTGAAAATAAAATCACGGTCGGCGTAAATTTTCGCGCCATCATGGGCATCGCGCTCGACCCGAACCGACGCCGCCGGGCCGGAGTATGAGAACGCAGCCAGAAAACGACCGGCATCCACCTTCGCTTCGGACGCGATCAAAGTTTGCGAATCTTCGAAAACCGGCCTGGCCAGGGCTGGCGGCGGCGGCAAAGGTGGAAATTGAGTCGCATAACCATGTTCGGTCGCAAAGGGTTTGCTGACGATGGTGGTTGCTGCCGGCTTGAGATCGCCGCCATGCACAGTAACGGTGATTTCGCCAGCCACATCAGTGGAACGCACGGCGACACGGTTGATGCCGCATTCCAGGTCGAGAAATGGATGGTTGATGGAATTCGTCTTGCCGCTGTTGTAACCACCACGCCAGATGCCGGGACCAGTGATGTCAAAATCCACACGCTGCTGGAACGTCGGACAGCGCTCGCCTTTCGCGTCCAACGCTTCCACATCAATCAACGCTACGTCCGAACCGTCGGCCTGCAAACCTTTCGGCCCAAGCATAGGCGTGAGCCGCAGCGCCACCGGCGGGCCGACGGTGTGCTTGCTTGTGGAAAGCGCCGCCCTGCCATTTTCCCAGGCAACGGCTTTGATTTCGCCCGGTTCCCACGCGACGTTTTCAAACGTGAAGAGGTAGCGGTTGGAAACTTTTCCGTGGCCGAGCGATTTGCCGTTCACGAACAGCTCCACGTCTTCGCAGTTGGACGTGACATAGACGGTTTTTTTCGTTCCCGCCGGATAATTCCAGTGGCCGATGATGTGGACCTGCGGGTCGCCGCGGAACATCGTCTGGCAAACGTAGTAGGCTTCCTTCGGCAGACGCACTCCGTCCACTTCGCCGCTGGCGCGCGTCACTTCCGCCGCGTCGCGTCCGCCGCTGGTGGTGTCGGAGAAAATCCAGTTGGCCCCGCCACTGTGATTGGGCGCACCGACCTTGAGAACGTATTGCGCGACTTCGTTGACGGCGTATTGCTCCGAAGTGAGGACGTAATCCGATTTGCCCTTCGCCTCGGGATAACCAAAATTCGGCGGCGAGGAATCATCCCACACACGGCGCGGCGATTCCTCGCGGTCATACTCGCCTTCGACGACCGGCAGGCGGGGAATCTCGTGTCCGCCTTCCGTGCCGATGCAAACATCCATGAATTGCGCGTCCGTCTGGTCCGCGCGCCGTTGTGAATAGGCCCGCCCGCCTTGCGGATCGTATTCGTCCATGAGGCTGCGCAGTTCCCTGGCGTGCGCGAGCGTGACTTTTTGGTTGCCCCCCTCCCAGATCATGATCGAGGGATGGTTGCGGAAATAAATGATCATGTCGCGGAACGCCGCCGCGCGGACTTTCCACGCCGCACCGACGGTGTCAGATTCGCCATCCACGCCCGGCTGTTCCGCCATGATGCCCAATTGGTCGCCGGCCTCAATCATTGCCGGCGCGGCCGCGCAATGTCCCCAACGCACCCAGTTGCCGCCGGCTCCCTTCATCAGCGAGAGCGTGTAGTAATGCATCCAGTCCGGCTGCGCCGCGCCGAGGCCCGGCCATTCGTCGGTGGGTTTCTGACCCCAGCCGTGCAGTTTCACGTGATGGCCGTTGATCCAGAATCCGGTCTTCGCGTCCCAACGCACCGTGCGGATGCCGAGCGGCACGTCGCTCGTGTCCACCTTTTCGCCGCCGGCGCGGAGCGAAATGGCGACGTGATAAAGATAGGCGTAATCCGGCTCCCACAATTGCGGATGATTGAGCGCGCCGGATAAATTCAACTGTGCGTGCCCGCCCGCCGCAACGTCGCCGCTTTGGCTCAGCGTCAAAACCGTTTTGCCGTCGCGGTCCAGGATTTGCGCCGTGACCTCGATCTTTTCGTTTGAACTGCGGCCGTTTTCAACCGGCACCTCCAGATGGATGGTGGCCGCGTTGGTCGAGACCTCCGTTGTATAGACATACGGCCCGGCAGTCTGGAGGAAACTATAAAGCGGCAGCGAAATGTGCAGCGGATCGGTGACGTGCAGATAGACGTTCCGATATATGCCGCCATGCGCCGGATGCCAGTGCGGGTTGTTCCAGGGAATCTGGTCGGCTTGAAGCTGGTCCACGTCCTCCGGGATGGCCGCGTTCACTTTTGCCGAAAGCGCCGCCAGGTTCTCGCTGGCGGCCGGTGCTAAATTCAAGCTGTCGCCGGCGGGTTTCGACGCGGGAGCTTCAGCGGCATCGGCCAGCGGGTCCTTCATGAACCGGTTGTCGCACATTACAGCCAGGATGTTCGGCGCATCGAAGCGCAACCACGGCGTCAGATCAAAACCAAACGGGAGGAAACCCGTTTTGCTCACGCCCAGAAAATGGCCGTTAAGATAAACCTCGGCCACCTGTCGCGCCGCCTCAAATTCGATGAAGACCTTCCTGCCCTTGAAAGTTTCCGGCAGGGAAAATGTCTTCCGATACCACGTGCGCCCGCCCCACTGGTTCTGTTCGCCGCGATGCCCCGGTAACGACCAGTTTTCAAACGTGTCCACATCATTGTACGTGTGAGGCAATGAAACAGAACTCCAGCCGCCGTCGTTGAACCCGGCCTGGAACGCGTTCGTCGGGTCAGCCTTGATAAATTTCCAGCCAGGGTCGAAGTTGAGCGTCAATCGCTCATCCGCGCTGGCGGCGCCCGCCAGCAGAAAAAGCAAAAGGAACAAGGCCCGAAGAACCCGCTCCGGCAACCCTGCGCTGATGCTTTCGTGTCTAAAAGACATTTATCCTATAGTCGCCGCAAAACACCCCCGCCCGCCACTGAACGTTTGTTCTATCCTGCGACAGGTTGCCGGCACGCGTGGTCATTGCCTTGGGGCGTGCTTTTCATCTTCAAATAATGGACCACAGCCCTGAACCGTCATGATTTGCGGACTTGAACATTTGTTCAATAGCCGGACAGTTCGTTTGTGAACATGGTAAACAAGGTAAGTTTATTTTACCTTCAGCACCATGTTTTTCACAGCAAATCGCCGAACCTGCCAGGGGCGGTTGAGTTCATCGCCATCACGCAGCCGATTTTGTGGCTCACCAATCCCGGCGATGACAAATTGCCTTAACTTTTTTTTCGCTGTACTCGCGCTGGAAATCCGTGTCGGCCGCGCGCGCTTGGGCGCCAGCGATGCCATGCCCCTCGACGCTTGTATTTTCGCATTAACCCGAAACCCGAAGTTGCCCGGCGTGGGTAGCGGTGACGCCTCGTCACCACCGTGTGGCGGCGACGCCCCCGTCGCATTTTTTCAGACACCGGAAAAGACGCCGCGCCAACCGGCGACGAGGGCGTCGCCAGCACCTTTCTGCGACGGGGCGTCGCAGCCACCCGCAGGCCAGCTTCGGAATTAAAACAACTCGACCGAACCGTTTTGACGAACGGACGAAGCGGATATGCCGGTCGTTGACCCACTACGCTCTCCTGTGTGTGACTTTTGCGTTTCGTGTTACACATTTTTTTGGTGAAAAAAACAACAAAACAATCGGGATTATGCACTTGACGAAAGTTGACTCAAAAACAGTGCTTTTTTGCCGTTCGCGCC
>Ga0187872_10001745_pt1 | contig 21159 bp, 14 predicted proteins | sample June2016WEW_16_4_FD_132973 | JGI IMG/M metagenome (GOLD analysis project Ga0187872, IMG submission 132973) | Peatland microbial communities from SPRUCE experiment site at the Marcell Experimental Forest, Minnesota, USA - June2016WEW_16_40 | ecosystem: Environmental > Terrestrial > Soil >...
CACCGGCCGAATCAAGTTCCTTATCGTACGGACGAGTCGTTCACCTCCTGCTGCTCCCCACCCCGTGTCGCCACGACGCAGTTTCAGGCTGGTTACCAGTTACGTGGACTCGGAGAGGACTTCCGCCTCTCTGATCGGATGCGCTCTCAGGCGCACTAGCGCGGGCATCCTGCCCGCCGGGGCGTGGGCATCTTGCCCGCGCCGTCCGATCGTAAGACCGCAGCTTCGTATTGCGTCCCTCTGGGATCACTGTTTCGTATGGCGGTTTCGTGGGGCGGGAGCGGGACGCTCCCGCGACAGCGGGCGGGACGCCCGCGCTACTTTTCTTCCCGCCGTTCGCGGCATCGCGACCGGGGACAAATTACATCAGCTTGTAGACGCGGACGTAATCGACCAGCATAGTCTGAGGGAAGACGGCAGATGCGTCGGGATTGCCAGGCCAGTTGCCTCCGACCGCGAGGTTTAAGATGATGAAAAACGGGTGATCAAATACCCATGTGGCGTCGGCGGGCAGGTCGGCGTTGGTGGTGGTTTTATAGAGCTGGTCATCAACGTAGAAGCGAAGTGCGTTCGGCTCCCACTCGACTTTGAAAACATGAAAGTCGTCGGCAAAACGCCGGCCATCAGGCAGCGTGTAGAGGGCGCCAATGCTGTGCATGCCGGAGTACCCAGGACCATGCACGGTGCCGTGCACAATCGACGGCTCGCGACCGAGGTTCTCCATGATGTCGATTTCGCCGCATTGCGGCCAGCCCGCAGTGGCGAGGTTGTTCCCCATCATCCAGAAGGCGGGCCACATCCCATGGCCGGAGGGAACCTTGATTCTGGCTTCGATGCGGCCGTAGGCCTGTTCGAACAGACCCAGCGTTTTCAGGCGAGCCGACGTGTAGGGACGCGCCTTGCCATCCGGACCGGTGAATTGTTCCTTCGTGGCCTGAATCACCAGGTTGCCGTCCTGGATGTGAGCGTTTGGGGTGCGATTCGTGTACGTCTCGAGCTCGTCGTTGCCCCATCCATTGCCGCCAATGTCATAGGTCCACTTGGAGGGGTCGGGTGCAGAGCCGTTGGGACCATTGAACTCGTCGGCCCAAACCAGCATGTAATGCATTTGAACGGCAGGCTGCTGGCTCAAGCCCAATCCACTACCATAAAGCAGCACCACTACAAGAATAGTGAGAGCAAGGCGTAGACATTTCATCGAAGTTACCTCATGAACGAGGAATACTAACATGATCTTCTCCCGCAGGGAGAAGGCGTACGCGACATGGAAGTTAAAGGTAGAGGTAGTGTTTGATCTATCGCGCCGGTCCATGCATAGGCGATACGTCAAGGGTTAGGCGAGAAAGACATGGCCAGGGATGTAGCGCGGGCGTCCCGCCCGCTGTCGCGGGAGCGTCCCGCTCGCGCGAAGTGCGCGGGCAAGAGGCCCACGCCACAGCGGGCAGGATGCCCGCGCTACAATGGCGGGAGGTCCCCACTCCCACCTTGTGCCGTACTCCCAGGCAATACCAAATCGAGAATGGATGGATTGTGGCGGGGGGTTCGCGATAAAATCCAGCGCCGGGAAAGGAGACGATGTGATGCCAAATAAAGTGCGATGGGGTGTTCTGGGGGCTGCTCTGATTGCAGTTCAAAAGGTGATACCGGGAATGCAGCGGGGAGAGTGGTCTGAGATTTCGGCGATCGCCTCTCGCGAATTGGGAAAAGCGCAAGCCGCGGCCAGCGCGCTCGGCATCGGCAAGGCCTATGGATCGTACGAAGAGCTCTTGCGGGATCCGGAGATTGAGGCGATCTACAATCCGCTTCCCAACCAGCTTCACGTGCCGTGGACGCTCAAGGCGATCGAAGCGGGCAAGCACGTTCTCTGCGAGAAACCGCTGAGCCTGACGGCGGAAGAGGCCAAGCCCCTTTTGGCGGCGCGCGACCGGGCCGACGTCAAGGTCGGTGAAGCCTTCATGGTCCGCACGCACCCGCAGTGGCTGAGGACTCGGGAGATCATTGAGTCCGGCCAGATCGGCGCGTTGCGCTCGATCACGGGCTTCTTCAGTTACTTCAACCGCGACCCCGCCAATATTCGCAACGTCGCCGAGTGGGGCGGCGGAGGCTTGATGGACATCGGGTGCTACCCGATCACGACCTCGCGTTTTGTTTATCGCCAGGAACCCGTGCGGGTGATGGGCCTCATCGAGCGTGATCCCGAAATGAAGATTGACCGGCTAACTTCCGCGATCCTCGATTTCCCCTCGGGACATTCCATCTTCACCTGTAGCACCCAAATCGTGCCCTATCAACGCATGCAGTTTTTCGGCACGCAACGGCGCATCGAGGTGGAGATTCCGTTCAATGCCCCCAACGACAGGCCTTGCCGGATCTTCGTTGACGACGGACGTGACTTTTTCGGCGGGGGCGTTAAAACGGAAGAGTTCGCGACGACGGACCAATATATGATTCAAGGCGACGTGTTCTCGCGGGCGATTCGCGAGGGCGGCGAGGTTCCGGTATCAGTCGAGAATGCCATCAAGAACATGTCCGTCATCGATGCCATCTTCCGGTCGGCGGAATCAGGCCGGTGGGAAAAACCGTAAGAGCGAGGGCGGCGGAAATAAACGCGTCCCCGTTGCACACGGTGCGAAGTTTTGGAGTGCGGCAGATTGGTGCCGCTTTTTCTACCGCTGACTTGTCAGCGGTTGGTGTTTCGCCGCGACGAGTCGCGGCGAGCAAGAGCGGCGACGAGTCGCCGCACTCCGAAATAACGGTCCGTGTCGCCGTGGCGCGAAGCTTTGACTAATGCATAAGGCGTTCGCAATTTTGCTTATAGTTAACGTTCTTAGGGTCAAGCTGGGCGGCAGCACGGTATTCCTGTAACGCGCCTCCCCGGTCGCCTTTCTGCTCCAGCGCGTCGGCGAGGCAGGCGTGCGCAGGGGCATAATTAGGGTTGAGGCGCAGCGCCTCGCGTTCCTCGGTGATGGTTCCATCATAGTCGCCCTTGCCGGCCAGCGCCAAGCCAAGTCCGGCGTGGGCCAGGCCGTTATTGGGGTTCAATTGCGCCGCCGTGCGGTACTCCGCGATGGCGCCGTCCCAGTCACCATTGTTTCTGAGGGCATCGCCCAAGTAGACGTGCGCCCGATCGTCATTGGGCTTCGAGCGCACCGCCTCGCGATATTCCTTGGTGGCGCCGTCCCAGTCCCCCTTCTTCGCCAATGCCGCGCCCAGGTTCGCGTGCCCCCCGTCACTATTAGGATTCAGGCTCAGCGCCTTGCGATATTCGGCAATGGCGCCATCCAAGTCGCCTTTGTTGCTCAGGGCCGTCGCCAGGCTGGCGTGCGCCATGTCGCTATTGGGATTCAGTTCGAGGGCCTTGCGGGATTCGGTAATAGCGCCGTCCCAATCACCCTTGCTCGCGAGCGCCGATCCCAGGTTGGCTCGCGCGAATTCATTCTTGGGGTTCAGTTCCAGGGCCTTCTTCTCTTCTGCGATTTCGCCGTCCCAATCGAGCTTGCCGCCGAGCGACACACCCAGGTAGGCGTGCGCATAGTCATCGTTCGCGTTCAGGCGCAGGCCCTCGCGGTCTTCCGCGACGGCGCCGTCCCAATCGCTCTTCCCAGCCAGGGCCAGGCCGAGGACGATGTGCGACATGGCGTTATTGGGATCCATCTTCAAAGCTTGGCGGGCGGCCGTTACATCGTCGTCCCACTTCTTCTGGCGGCCGAGGACCATGGCCAGGGCCAGGTAAACGTCGGCGTTGGGCGGCCCCAGCGGAATGGCGGCGCGGAATTCCTTTTCCGCATCCGGATATTGCCCTTTCAGCTTGAGTTCCGCTCCGTGCGCCACGTGTTGCCGGACCTCAACTTGTTTCGCCTGGGCGGCAGCATTGGGCGAGTCGGGCAACAACACGTTGGCGCCTTTGACCGCGGCGACCAGGTCGTCATCACCGCCCGCCAGGCGCACTTGCTGAAGATAATCATCCTTCACGTTGAAGTCGACGCCGTGGCCTTTCACCAACATGGTGATCCGTTGGGTGGGCGACTCCGCCGCGAGCTGGGCGACAATCTGCACTTGGTTAATCGGCATCTTATCGCGCACCGCCTTCAGGAATGGGTCCTTCGTACCGGCCGTCTTGAGGGTTCCGACATATTCCTCTGTGGGCGCGAAATCAAGTCCCCGCTGCGTGACGATTTTCGCGCCGGAGTCGTCGCCCAGTCCGGCCTGGACCATGTCATTCACCTGCTTTTCACTTAAGGGCTTGTTAGCACTCAGCGCCTTAAGGAACGGCGCCTTCGCACCGGAGGCCTTGAGGCGGAGGAGAAATGCCCGTGAGGGAATGAAAGCGAGCCCGCGCGACGCGATGAGCTTCGCTCCCGCGTCGGTTCCGAGGCCTGCTTTCACCATGTCAAGCACCTGTTGCTCGGTAAAGGGCTTGCTCTGGTCCTGGCCCTGGTCCTGCGCCCAAGCCGGCAGGGAGAAGACCAAACCCATCGCCAGTATGAGAAAGATCAGCGTTTTGTGTGATCTCATTGCCACCTCGCGAGGCTGTTGTAAACGGATTTAGACCTGAGGAGAGATTCTACCGCACTTTTCCCGCTTGTGGTCAGCCGGATGTTGGCCTGGGGGTAACGCCATAGATCACCCTCACATACTCATTTTGGGGCGCTGGCTTGGAATCCGGCTTCCCACTGCACGGGTTCTGACTGGCCGGAAAAAGTCATTCGTAGGGAATTCCCGCTCAGTTCATGCTGCACCGGGACCTCCGTGCCCCCTTTGGTTCTTGCCCGCGCTTGCGCGATGGTCATCCCGTTGGGAACGTAGAACCACAAGGTGTAGGCATCCCCGGACACAGTTTCTGACGTGCCCCGCAACGCGCTCTGCGCCGGGTCCCACTCCACCTGCTGAATCGAGTACGCCCCTGTGATGTGGCGGGAGGTGCCCACCAACTGCGGGTGATCCGCCAACGGATGAATCAGCAGCACCCGCGTATCGTGTGGCGCAATCGTCAGTGCCATCTTGCCTTTGAATACACCCAGCAGCTTCTGCGCCCAGAAATCGAATACGACGTAGGAGGTCTGGGAATCGAGACCGAGTTTGTCCTCGAAAGAAAGCGCTCGGCTGGCTGTAGAAGTGCGCCAGTTGGTGAGCGCGGCAACGTCATAAATCCCCGACGGGGCATTCACCTTGACGTCCAGGATCTCGGGATAGTTATGGATGTAATCGTCAGGAGTTGTGCGCTTGAAGGTGTCCCACTTGGCGTCGGTTCCACGGCTGAAGAGGTCGATGGGCAGAATGGGCATGGTGGGCAACGTCTGCTTGAGCAGTCGCACGCGCTCGGCCGGCAGCTCCGGCATGACGCTCGCCATGGGATAAGCAACTCCCGTGAGCGAAACGTAAGTCACCACGGTGCGGGCCTCGGGCAAGGTCGTACCGAATCCCGTCAGGGGGGCCTCGCGGGTGCGGGCCGTCTCGATGACCGAGGGGTGCCGGTGCTTCGCGGCTTCCTCCGGCGTCATCGGCGGCAACAATTCCATCCCCTCCCCAGGCATTACGTAAACCACTAGATGATTCAGGAAGGCATTACCATTGATGGAACTAAAGAGGTTGTACATCCCCCGCCAGTTGTTGTACACATCCTGCCCATTGAAGTAAGAGTTGAAATACCCAATGCCATCGAGCGGCGCGCCGGCCGGACAACCCTCAATGAACCGGTGCGGACCCATTGTCTCCCGGATCACTTTCAGGCGCTGCCGGTACGCCTCGATGGGGTCACGCGACTTATCGATGACCTTATCGAGGTCAACGCCCGGGATGTACTTCAGATAGTCATGCTCGCCGTCAAATTTGTAGTAATCGAATCCCCAATCGTCCAGGGTGGTGAACTCCTTCTTGAGAAAATCAATGACCTGGGGGTTGGTGTCATCGAGCGTGGGAGTCTGGTAATCCAGAATGATCTTTCCGTCCCGCTTGTACCGCAGATACCAATCGGGGTGCTCTGTCACAGCTCCGGCGTAACTGTTGGGGACGATCCAGATTCCTGCCCGGAGCCCTTTGGATTTGATGTAATCGGTCAGCCACTTCGGCCCATGGGGGAACTTCTCTTTGTCCCAGTTTTCTACCCAGTAGTGCTCGCCCGACTTGCCGCGGTCGTAGCCGTCGTCCAGTTGCACGTATTGGTACCCGTACGGCTTTAGGTTTGCGGCAATCCAATCGGCGTTGCGGACGATGTCCTCCTCGCGCACGCCCTCGTAGTAGCTTGTCCAACTCGACCAGACCATCGGCGGTGTGCGGAAGTAGGAATCGTCAAACGGGACGTAGACGGGAAGCCCCAGGGTCTTGGTGAAGTAGTCGCGCAGGACCCGCACTTGCGCGTTGCCCGGCACGGGAATTATGACATCCAGCAGGTTCGCATCCTCCCCGCTACGTTGCATCGAGGTTGTGTCCGGGAAATCAATCGCCGTGTCGGTGGTGCGATCGAAGAGGCTGTGGAGGCGAGAATCCGATACCTGCCCCAGCGCGAGGTACATGACCTCCGGGTTGCGGCGGGGAAGAAAGGAAGGGTTGCGCGTCTCGCTGGCGCCGTAACCGTCCTTGACTTCGTCAGTGCCCACCCAGGTCACGGGCACTCCTTGCGGGTCCAGCAGGCGCGCCACAATCCGATCCGGAGTGGCGGGTGCTTCCGCGGTCAGCACCCCCTCCGCCGTCGTAGTGGAAATGGTCAATGCCTCGGGGCCCAGTTTGAAGTCCCACGCCGTGCGAGGCTCGGCCGAGTGAATGGTAAGTTCGTTTTCACCGATCTTGGCTACGGACCACCCTTTCAATTGCTGTAATCCTTGCGGACCGCGCAGATTCAGCCGGACGTCCTTCAATATCGTTCCGAGATTCTCGTACGTGACGCTGATTACTCCCTGCTGACCGTCCGCGGTAATCGTCCAACCGTCACTGCTTACGGTGAGAGGATTCCCAACTTGTGTCCAACCTATTTGCGCGGTCAGAAACAATCCGATCACAACCAACAAGACCCTGTGCATCTCTTGCTCCTTCGTCATTGAGCTGGACTCATTATGTAGAACACCGCGCCGTGGGGCGGCACGTGGAACGCGCGGCCACTCTGGACTGTGCCGAGCGAGCGCTTCTCCCAGAGATCGCGTAAAGTACAGCTCTCGGGAAGACGCAAATGATGCCAATCCACGCGGATCTCGGCTGGCCCGCTGTCACCGACGTTAAAGACCGCCAGATACTTTGAAACTCCATCGGGCGCCGTGGAAACCCAGGCGATTCCATCGCCGTGAGAAAACAGTTGATGGCTGTCGGTTCCCTTCTGGTTGGCAGCCAGAACCTCCTCGTTCGAGATCAGCGCCAGGGTCGCGGGATCGTTGCTCGGCAAGTCGCCGCCAAACATCAGGGGTGAGCGTGCGATGGACCACAGCGTAATGTGGGTACGCTGCTCGTCCGGGGTGAAGCGGGTTCGGCGATCATCCCCCACCTCGCCGCGAATACCGATGCGGCCGAGCGGAAGCATGTCCGCGTCCGGCCAGTTCCCCGGCTTGACATACGCACTCCAACTGTTGAGGAGATCGAAATTCTTGCGCAGCGATGGCCAATTGTCCCAGAAATCTCCGGAAATTCGCCAAAGGTTGGCGTTCTCAGCAAAGAAGGCGGCATGCGCAAGCGGAGCCGGGCCTGGCGACAGGCTGAGCACGATGGGGCGGCCCGCATGCAGAATCGCCTTGTGCAGAGCGGCAATCTCGTCCAGTTGCACAGGCGAGGACATGTCATCGGCCTTGATGTAATCCACACCCCATTCTGCATACATCTTCACAATGGAGTCGTAGTACGCCTGGCCGCCGGGATGCCTGGTGTTGACCCCGAACATGTCCACCATGCCTGCCCATTTGCAGACGTTTGATGTATCGGCTACGTCGGCCGCTGTGTAGGATGTACCGAGAATAGGCAGCTTGCGGGTGACGGCCTCGCGAGGAATGCCGCGCATAATGTGAATCCCAAACTTCAAGCCTTTCGAATGGATGTAAGCCGCCAGATGCGTGAATCCGGAGCCGTCCCCCGCAGAGGGAAACCGGCCAACCGCCGGCACCAACCGCCCATACTTATCGAGCGTCACGTTCGCGGGATCGGGGATGTAGCCGTGAGTCTTGGGCCTCGGTGTGTACCACTCGATGTCGACAACGATGTACTGCCATCCATACTGGGCCAGATATTTCGCCATGTAGTCGGCATTCGCCTTGACCTCTTCTTCCCGAACCGTGGTGCCGTAGGCGTCCCAACTGTTCCACCCCATGGGAGGAACCAGCGCTACGGTCGCGGCGGTTGTAGGCCAGGGGACCGACAAAGCGGCAAGCGCGAAAAGAATGATTTTGATGGCGCGAGCGATCATGCCTTTTTCTCCTTCTCTAAGGTGCTTCCATCCGGCACGCCATTGCCGCGGGTATACTACGCGCCAGCGTGCCGTTATACAAGCCGTGGGATGGCCAGCGCCGATGTTTTTCGATAACCACATTTGTTATCAGCAACATCACGGGGTAAGCGTCGTAACTAGCTTATTTTTCATCAACATCACGGGGTGCCAGTTTTTGTCACCATTGTTTTCAATAACATCACGGGTTATCTCTTCATTTTTGATAATATATTTTTCGGCTTCATAGCCTCGGCAAAACACACTAACCTCTTTAAATTCAAAGGCATCGATTTTGCCAAAATTCGAGTCATTTACGCTAACCCGATTTATTTCAATTACATCACGGGATATCGGCGGCATTGTTACGTCGCCCTTGTGCCGTGGCCACCCTGGCCATGTCTCCTGCACGCGCAGGATGCCCGTGGCGCTCACCATTCTATCGTTGGTGCCGGCGTCCGGTTGCGTTCGGCGGGCCCGCAAGTCCGCCATCCGGCGCTAGCCTTTAATGCTAGCATATGCTGATAGTCCCTGTCAAGAGAAAACCTATCGAATAGTTTAATATCGGTAGACGTAGACTTTAAGTCCGAAAATACTGCCCTCGGGAAGGAAAGATCACTCGCGCGGGCGTCTAATTGTCCGAGATCGCTCCCGGCATCAGCAGAGGAAGCGCGTGGGGAAAGCCGTGGGAAATCTGCCCGCACCACGTCGTACCTCCACGCGCGGATGAAATGACCGAACCAGCGGGATTAGCGTATGTTATAATTCCCGGCGACAGGGCGAAACGACAATTTTTGCGCGAGAGGGGTGTAACATCCGCCGCCGCGACTTACTTGGCGCAACCTCCGGCAGCCCGTTAGAGGTTTCACGGGCGGTTTCCTGGAGCCGGCGTGAATTCCTTCGCGCGGCGACGGGGGCAACCGCCGCCGGGGCTCTCGCGGCCTTCCCGCAGCTAGCGGGGGCAAGAGCCGTACCGAGCCGCCGCAAGGTCGTGGTGGTCACTTTCGGCGGGGGTGCTCGCGACGAAGAGACCTTCATGCCCGAAGGTCAGGAGAATATTCCCCATCTCTTGACCGAACTCCTTCCGCAGGCCAGTTTCTTCACGCAGGTGGTGAACCGGGGCATCCTGGGGCACTACGTCGCAACGGCCAGCCTGGCCACCGGCGTCTACGAGCGTTTCAATAATTTCGCCGACGTGCGACCCGAGAACCCGACAGTGTTTGAGTACTTTCGCAAGGACCTGAAGCGGCAGGCGAGAGATGCCTGGGTTGTCGCCCCAAGCAACGGCTTCAACCGAATCGGTGAGAGTTCCAACCGCTCCTACGGGCAGGGTTTGGGCGCGGGTGTGATTCTGCCCAAGCGATTGCTGACGGCGGCGCTCGATTCCGGCGGGAGAACGTCCTACGAGCACCTTCTGCGCGACAACTATGAAACCCCGCTGTACACGCCGGAGCTGAGCGGGAGCGAATTTGAGTTGCAGCAACTCGATGAGATCGTGAAGCTTTCGGTGTCGGATTTCGTCACGCACGCGCGCAATCTGGCAAGTCCGGATGAACTCTCGGTCTATGTCGCTCGGCAGCTCATGCGGCAATTCGCCCCCAGCTTGCTTTGGATCACGCTGCACGGCATCGACGTGGCGCACTCCGGGACTTTCTCACTTTACATCGAGGGAATACAGCGGTCTGACCGACTTTGCGCGGAGATCTGGAAAGCGATTCAGACCGATCCCGAATATGCCGGGAAGACCACCATGTTTATCCTCCCGGATTTTGGCCGCGATTCCGACACGGACGCCAGCGGCAACGGCTTTCAACACCATCGAACCGGCGATGCCCTCTCGCGAACCACCTGGATGTTGGTGATGGGTCCGGGCGTTCGCCAAAACGTCGTCGTGGACCGTCCGGTAGAGTCGGTGGACTTGGTTCCGACGCTCGGTTCCTTGCTCGGGTTCTCGACGCGCCTTTCGCAAGGCAAGCCGCTGCCGGAAGTGGTGTAGGGAAACATGCTTTCGTCTGACCTCAAGCCAGAGCAATTCCGGACGTACCCTCCGCAAGGGCGGCAATTGGCCATCGCCCACATTGCCTTGCTGAAGCAACTGCCGCCAAGTTTTGTGGCGCTCCTGCTGCGCGAAGTGATCGCTTACGACTGGAAGTTTCCTGCCGAGCAAAAAGATGTGACGCAGCAGCTTGCCTACCTCGACGCCCTCTCAAATGAGCAGCGGCAAGAGGCGATGGCGGGCTTTGCACAGATTCGCCTGTCCCCCGAGTTCGAGGGCCTAGATTGGGTGAATGCGCCCACTAAGTTTTCCGAGCGGCTGACGGCCCACCTGTGGTCCTCCCACCAAATCGATGGTTTTCGCGCGGCGGCCCTGGACTATGGCCACCGCGTTGACGCGAGCCGCACGCCGAACACGCCTCCGATCCCCCGACTCGGAATTGTGGTGATTGGGCAGGGAGTCGCGTCGAGCACCTATTCGCTGTTCCGCAAACTCCGCAAGCAAGGAGTCTATTTCAAGGCCGTCAAGCCGGATAGCGGGCTGCAAATCCTCCTGGATGCAGTAGCCGCCCGAGCGACGGCTCATCCCATTCCCTTTGGCCACTGGTACATCGACGGGGCAGCGCAAGAGCCCGGATCCAGCCCCGGGCTGACCTCGGTCTCTTACCATGCGCTCGAGCCCGCCCGTGCCGCTATCCTGAAGAAGATGGAGAAGGTGATCAAGTCGGGAACCGGTGGGCCGGAAGCGCTCCACGACCAGATGGCGGACCTGCGGCCGGAGGAAATTGGTCTCGACGGTACGGGCGATGAAGCCGTATTGAATCACTTCCAATCGAGCTTGCTGGCGGAGGGCTCCGGAACGCAAATCTTCAACACGAGCTTCGTTCAATGGGCGGCTCGCGAGGCCCTGCGACGTGCTCAACCCGTAACGCTCTTGGCGCGTTTTACCCCTCGCCAACGCCAGCGCCCGATGGGTGAGCTCATCACATCCCCGCAGCAATCACCTGAGCTGGACCCCGAGGGCTCCCTCATCGATGCCGACATGGGCGCTTACTTGACTTGGATCAATCAACAGCGCCTCTCGGGTGCGGAGCAATCGTCCTTCCTCGTCTGGTGGGAAGACCACCCGGAGGCGGTGGCGATTGCGCCAACGCTGCCGCACGGCGCGGTGTCAACCAGCCCAATCGATTTACACCAAGTGCTGGCCCAGATCACATAGATTAATCCACAGATTTCGCAGATTACACGGAGGACTTCAACGCCCCAATTATTCCCGTGCCGGGCGGTACATTCCAGAGTAATCTGCCTGGGGGGCGGGACAAATCTACGCCCGCTCGCATCGAGGAGGGTCGGATAATGAAGTATGGGAAGTCTGGATATGCCCTCGCAGTCTTTATTATTATTTTGTTGGGCGCAGGTGGGTTCCACCTAGCGAAGAGAATGCCACTTCTAGTCACACCAAGCTTTGCGGCCCAATCCTCCGTCCCTGCGGAGACCATTTCGCCAGGCAAGGCTGCGGGCCCGGTTCAGGTGAATCCCGAGGAGGTGACGGAAAAGGTTGCCAACTTCTTGGGAGGTTTGCCTCCCGGCGGGACCGCAGAATCAGCGGGCCATGAACGGTATTACATCGTTTCCTACCAGGTAGACTTCTTTCGAAAGACGCCAACGGCAAGCGCTCCGGAAGAAGACCTGTCGTATGCGCAGCTTCGTGAGCAGGACATGGATAAGATGCCTCCCTATGTATATTACGGGGAAACGGTCCTGGGAATCTACGACCCTGCGCAGCCGAAAGTGATTGCCGCCCGCGCCACGATCGATGGTAAGGAGATCAAAGGGTACCTTGACTCGAGCAAGTTATGGCTCGAGCCGGCCCTCAACCGCCCGGCGAGTGACCGGTACATGGCGGTAACGGAAACCGCTTCTGTTCGCGTGGTGCCCGATTCTGCCAGCCCGGCGGTCCTGACGATTTTGCAAGGGGAAGTTGTGAATGTTGTCGGCCAGCTTAATTTCCAAGGGCGGAACTGGATCAAGGCACGCTTCAACGCTCCCGAACGCCCCCGATACGGATTCATTGCGGGGAGTGAAGTGCAGCCCTTGATTTTCGCCTCCGTCAATCAGTCAGCGGTCGCTAAAGGAGAGGTCCCAAAGCGGATTCGCAGCTCGAAATTGACCTTTTCTGAAGCGGACCGGCAGACACTTTCCCGGAACGGGTTCTATATCGAGACCATACCCGCGGTGAATGATCTCTACGTCGACGACATGGCAGATTTGTATTCCGACTCATCCCTCGGCGAGCAAGTCTTCATAACCACTGACATTTTCCTTCACTCCTTCCACTTGATCTTTGATCGGATGCTCCAGGACATCGAAGAGAAGAAGTTCCTGCCCGCAGCGACGAACCTCTCCAAAGCGCTTGCGAAGTCTGCGGAAGAGGAGGTTAAGGGGTCGCCTGCCTCGGTGCCCGCTCTACACGAAGCATTACTTTGTGATCTGCTCTATTTTTCGGTGGCGGCGAAGGCGCTTGATCCATCGTTCGCCGTTCCCCCGGCAGTTCGTCCTCAGGCGGAGGTTTTCGTCGCGCGCATCAATGCGGGAGAAGGCGAGTTGCCTTCCACCCAGAACTTCCTGGGATTCGGCAAAGAAGACTTTACGCAGTATAAGGTGCGGGGCCATTACGCGAAAAACGCGGCGTTGCGACGTTACTTTCGCGGCATGATGTGGTACGGCCGCCGCAATTTCCTCCTCTCCGACAAAACCCAAACGCTGGCGGCAATCCTGCTGCCCCACTTATTGGATCAAGCGCGTGCGGGAACCAAGTTCGACAGCATGGATGGAGTGGTCAATTATCTTATCGGCCGGCAGGACAAATACACTTTGGCGGGGTATCGGTCCGTCAATCGGAAAGTCTTCGGCACGGAAGTCCCGGGTATCCACGAGCTCAGCAAGAACCTGGACGCCAACCTTGCGGCGTTCCAGCGAATGGCTTGGAGCAATCTTCCCGCGCCTCGAATCGTATCAGTGCAAACGGGAATCGGCATGACCCAGGAGGAGCGCCTGCGCGAGACGGCAGGACTCAAATTCCTGGGACAGCGCTACGTGCTCGATGCCTTCATTCTGAATCAACTGACCTCCCCCAGCGTGGGCGACGACCACAATCCGCGCAATCTTCCCTCCGCGCTTGATGTAATGATGCTGCTCAGCTCGAAGGGAGCAACGGATTTACAGCAGATGGAGCAAAAGCAACACCAATGGCCCAACTACGACAGCCAGATTTCCAAGCTTAAAGGCGACGCTGAAGCGCAACTGGGGAAGCGCTCGACTTTTTACGAGCAATTTCTGTACGGCCTCAAAACCCTATTTCTGCCCACCTCCAGTAAGCAATTATTCACTTTGGGAGAACCCTGGCAGTACAAGAACCTGAACACGGGCCTCGCCTCGTGGACGGAGCTCAAGCACGACACCATCCTTTATGCCGAACAGTCGGCGGCGGAAATGGGCGGTGGGGAGGAATTCCAGATTCCCCCCTTCGTTCCGCCGGGGCCCAAAGGGTACGTCGAACCGAATCCGGCCTTCTTCGCTCAACTCACCACGTCGATTGACCAGATGCTGGCATCGCTCAAGAGCACGAACTTCATCACGGATGAATATGTGGATAAATTCACCCGGTTCAGGGATCTTGTTCATCGGGCGGAAGAGGTCGCGCAAAAGGAGATCTCCGGCCAGCCCATCACCCCCGACGACTACGAATGGATCGGAAACCTTCGCAAAAGTTTCGACCGTTCGCTGCTCCTGCCTCGCGGCGCGGATGAAATCAAGGACCCCTCCCTTTTGCAAATGGCCCTGGTCGCCGATGTGGCGACGGATGCCGTAAGCGGGCGGGTGTTGGAAGAAGGGATTGGCACACCCCAAAGGATCATCGTGGTGGCGAAGGATGCCTTCGGTGGAACGCGGTTAACCGTAGGGTATGTTTATTCCTGGTACGAGTTTATTTCCAACCGGCCCTGGAATGATGCCGAGTGGAAGAAGATCATTTATGCCGGAGGCGAGAAGACGAGAAGACTGCAAGGCGTCACCCCGCCCGGTTGGTATTCTACCTTCTCAAGAAATGCCGGCGGAGCGCCTTGATGGGACGGTGTTGCGGCGCAGTTTTGTTATTCCTGCTGACCACCCCCGCGGGGGTCCGCACGTACCACTATTCCTGGTGGAGCGATAATCCCCAGCCCTATCTCGAAGCCATTGCGAAAGCAAGCGCGGTTACCCCGCCACCTCTCGCGCCCGGCGAGCGGATTCGCGCGGGTATTGTGACACATCATTTTCTGGCCAAGAGTTTGATGATCAGGTTCTTTAACACGCTGCGCGCCGAGTCTTCCCCGGAGACAATAATCCTGATCGGCCCCAATCACTTCCACCATGGATCGGCAAACATAAGTATCTCTTCCCTGCCTTGGAAAACCCCTTTCGGCGTGCTGGAGGCGGACGAGCCCATCGTGCAGCAGGTGAAGGCCGCAACTGGCTTGCCGGAGGACACGGAAGCCTTCACCGGAGAGCATTCCGTGGGAGTCCTCATTCCGTTCGTAAAGTACTACTTCCCCCACAGCCGTGTGGTACCCATTCTAGTAGACGTGAACGCGCACGAAGACCGGCTCAGGGAATTGCGCGGCGTGCTTTGCGTGCTCCTACGGGATCCGCAAGTACTGGTCGTGCTGAGCATGGATTTCTCGCATAACTCCACCGCCGACATCGCCGATTCCCACGATGCGCAGGCACAACAGGCGATTGCGGACTTGGATTTGAGCAAGGTGGAAGGATTGAACGTGGACTGTCGTAAAGGACTTTGGCTCCTCCTGGCCGCGCTGCGAGATCTGGGGCAGGTGAACGTGCAGGTCAGCGAACACACCAATTCCGTCCGGCTAAGCCAAAATCCCAACCAGAAAGACGTGACGAGCTACTTTTCTGTGTACTTCGTGACCCGGTAGCGCGGACCTGTTTTGTAGGTCCGCGGCTCTTCGTACCCGACGGCAGTCAGCCCGAATTAACGGCATTGCATCTAACCCAACCTGCGCATTTGCTCCAGCAGGCGCTTCAGGGCGTCGACGGCGAGCACTGCTGCGTGATGGGAGGCAGGCGGCAAACCACCAAGCCCGGACGCAACGTCGCCCGGAGTGAGAGCGGAGAGTTCCGCGAGAGGTCTGTTAAGGATCGCCTCCGTTAACCACGACCCGCACGCCACAGAGGGAACACAGCCCGCGGCTTTGAATTTTACCACCTGAATCCTGCCCTCGCGGACAACGGCCCACAGTTTCATCAGATCGCCGCAGACGGGATTCGAAGCCTCCACCGCCACCGATGCCTCGGCGATTTCACCCACGTTGCGGGGATGGTGGAAGTGGTCGAGTAGGATCGGGGAATACATGCTTGTTATCCGTGGTCCATTGTCAGTTGTCCGTAGTCCGTTGCAGGTCGCCGGTTGTTGGTTTCAGGGGGCAGCCCCTGGGCGCGGTTCCCCGAAGAAAGGGCAGTATCTGATCTTAATTCCTTTTACCATGAATTATCACAGACTTTCTTGCGTCGTTCCTTGTCGTGTGCCCGCCACAAGAGGTCTGATGGGCGGATCTTCCGGCCCCGGCGGGCTCCCAGGGGTCCAGAAGGCCGGTAGTCGTCGTGCAGGGTGAGGCCTTGAATCGGGGCTGCAATGTTACAGACGTCTGTGTTCCATTGAACAGCAGGCGCAAAAGGCCACGAAACGCGAAAGGGTCGGGGCGCAGACATAATAAGCAATGTCTGTGCCACGCGCGTAATCTCATGGTGACCATCGGCGGGTGATCCGCCGCTTTGGCGCGGTGATCCGTGCTTCTCTCAAGTCCCCGGGAAGCATGCCGCGATTCCAGCCGGTGTCAGTGTTCGGTCAGCACAGCAACGGGATCGACGCGCACAGCGCGCCGTGCCGGCACCACGCAGGCAGCGAGCGCGATGATTCCCAGCAGCACGGCAACACCTCCGATGACGAGCGGATCCAGGGGCCGAACCCCATAAATCTGGTTGGTGACTACATGCTGCAACCCGGCTGCGCCGGCGAATCCCACGAGCAGCCCGATTGCCAGAAGCAGCAAGCCTTCGCGGAGCACGAGTTTCACGACACCCGCTCCAGTACACCCGAGAGCCACCCGGATGCCAATTTCGCGTCTGCGCTGCGTAACCAAATACGTGAGAACTCCGTAAACGCCGATCGCCGAAAGAAACAGGGCCAGGCCGCCAAACGCCAACGCCAGCATCAGTGACGTCCGGCGGGATGACATTGAAAGCCCCGCGCGCTCACCCATCGTCTTCACATCGAACAGCGCCAACTCCGAATCGATCTGGGCCACCGCGGTACGGAGCGTGTGCCCTACGGAGCCCGCGTCGCCGGCGGTTCTGACGGCAAACGTATAACCTCGCGATGGGTTCTGCGCGTAGGGGAAGTAGTAAGCGCCGAACCCGCTCCTGGCCCCGGCGAGATCATCCAGCCTGACCGAGCGCACAACTCCCACCACTTGGTACCAGCGGGTGTTCGCATCGGTCTTGCTTAGATCCTTCGGATTCTGTGGCTTATACATCTGCTGTCCGATTGGATCCTGGTTCGGCCAGAACTGGCGGGCCAAACGTTCATCGACAATGACAACGGGCGCGGCGCTTTCATTGTCGCGATCCTCGAAGTAGCGTCCGCGTATCAGGGCAATGTTCATCGTCTCGAAGTAGCCTGGGGTGACGGCCAATTGGCGCGGAGAGACCATGGATTCACCCGGAATCATGACATGGCTCTCGGCCAATATGACGCCGTTGCTGTTGTTGCTGCCGAACGGGATCGCCGTGGTGGCCCCGGCAGCGGCCACGCCCGGCAGACGCCGAATAGAATCCAGCGCCCGGTTCATCAGATTCTCCAATTCCCCGTCGCTATGGTACCGGGATTGCGGCGCATCCGTGGACGCGGTTACCACACCTTTGCTCGTGAACCCCGGATCGACCGCCAGCAGGTGGCGAAAACTGGCCAGCAGCAGCCCTGCTCCGGCTAGAAGCACGAAGGCCATCCCAATCTCGGCGCCCACCAAGCTCTGACGCAACCTGCGGGTCCGGGTGCCGCTGGTGCCCGTGCGGCTGCCGTCGCGCAGCATGCCACTCAGGTTGACTTTGAAGGCGCTGGCAATCGGCACAATTCCCACCAGCGCGCCTACCGCGACCGCCAACCCGAGGGCGGCAAGAATCACTACGCCGTCGATTCGTACTTCCTGCGCCCGGGGGAAACGGTCAAGCCCGATCGCCGCCAGCACCCGCAGGAGCGCTGTGCCTAGCAGCACGCCGGCGACGCCGCCTGCCCCTGCCACCAGCACGTTTTCTACTACCAACTGGCGCGAGAGCTGGGCCCGACTCGCGCCCAGTGCCAGTCGCGTGGCGATCTCCTTGCCGCGGACACTCCAGCGCGCCAGCGCCAGGTTGGCGATGTTCAATCCTCCAATGAGCAGCACGAACACCGCTCCGCCCCACAGCAGGTACAGAGCACCTTCTACATCTTTGACCAGCATTTGCTTGAGCGGTTCGACCCGGGTGTAGAAGCCCGCATTGATGAGGATGTTCTTCATCGCGGGAAACCGGTCCAGGTTGGTGGTGTTCAGAGCGTTGATCTGCGCCTGGACCTGGGCCAAAGTGGCCCCCGGCTTGAGCCGCCCGATGTGGTTCCAGTTGTTGCTGTGATATTGAGTCTTCTCCTCGGCGGTGAACGCCAGGGGAACCCAGAAGCGAACCTCCGGGTTCACGAAGACAAAGTCCCGCGGCATCACGCCGACGATGGTGAAAGGTGTACCGCCCAGGCGCAGGTCGCGCCCGATCGCGGAAAGGTCGCCGCCATAAAGTTGCTGCCACAGGGCGTGGCTGAGAATCACCTTGTGCTCGCCGCCGATCTCGCCCTCATCCGTGGTGAATGCCCGTCCGCGCGCCGGAGGAATCCCGACGAGCTTGAAGAAGGACGGGGTCACGGCCATGCCCGGAACCTGCTCCGGCGTGCCGTTCATCTCCAGCGGCGTGTCCCTCGACTGGAACATCGCTTGTTCTTCCAAGGCTGTCACCACACGAAGACGGTCGTAGTAATCGGCTGCGCTGCTGGCACTCTGATCGCCGGCGCCGGCCTTCGGATACAGGTTGGACATCAGCACAATAGCATCGGCGTTCGGACCCGGCAGTGGGCGCAATAAGACCGAATGGACAATCGCGAACGTGGCGGTGTACGCCGCAATGCATATGGCCAGAGTCAGCACCACCGTCGCGGCAAACCCCATGTCCCGAAGCAAAGACCGCACTCCGAGCTTGATATTGCGAATCAGATTCTCCAACACGACTCCTTCTCCTTTACCATGCAATACGCCTGGCCGCTCGTTTTCGTTCCTAAGAAGTGTTGCCAGGGCCCGAACCAACGCTAATCGATGGGCGAAGAGCATGAGCCAAGCCCTTAACGCAGCAATCTGGACCACGCCTGAACCATAGTCGTTGAAGCTCCCGCTCCACTTGGCCGTATTGCGGCCATAACTGGCCAATGATGATGCCCGCTTTGGACTTAACTCTAGCAGAATATTGAGGTTAAAAGCGCGTGCACAGATTGGACCAGTTATGGCCACATTAACCGGCCAAACTGCTTGATTATAAAACGCTTACGCTAGATTTAGGTCCAAGCAGATTTGGACCGGTTAATTTTACCCAACCGTCAAGTGGCTGCAACGCGGCGATGCATAAGCCCTGAATAGACCTATCGTGGTGGCGGAGGGTAGGTTGTTGCGGGCGGAAAAGGCCGGGCCTTTCAAACCGTTCAAACCGGTGCGAGGGAAAGGGAAGCCGGTCTCCCGACTGATCCTCGAGGACCGGCGGTGATTTTGCCCGACCAGGCGCTCGAACAGATGAGGAGCTCAAATCCATGAGAAGAAGTGATTTTGCCCTGCGACTCGCCACGTCGCTCACTCTAGAATCTTGAATCTGCAATCTCCTATTCCCCCGCCCCCAGCCCCAAAGCCCTTCTAACCCTTGACCCCGAATCTCGAGACCCGTGTCCCGAGCCGGTTGTGGTTTGCCAGATCTTGGAGTAAGATATTCTTACCATGGAATTGAAACTCTCCACCAAGGGCCAGATCGTACTTGCCGGGGCAATTCGCCGCCGACTCGGCCTCCAACCCGGCGACTCGCTCGATGCCAAGGTGCAAGCGGGGCGGGTCGTGTTGACTCCGCGGAGAAAACGCTTCTCAAAAGCGACCCTCCGCGTTGACCGCCTAACCGGTCTCCCGGTTCTCAGCGCGGGTGCGGGGGCTCCGCGTTTGGGCAGCAAGCAAGTTCGCGAAATTGTGGCGGAGTTTCCGTGAAATACCTGCTGGATGTAAATGCCCTGGTCGCGCTGGGCTTCCTTGAACACGAATTCCACGAACGGGTTGCTCGATGGGTGCGGAACTTAGCCGTAACAGGAACCCCCGAACTCGCCACCTGCTCGATTACCGAACTGGGTTTCGTGCGAGTCCTCGCGCAAGCGCCGCAGTATGGGTTTACGGTGGGCCAAGCCTGCGATCTGTTGCAGCGGCTTAAGGCCACACGAAGAGTGAACTTTACGCTGATCCCTGACGCCCAGGACATTTCGCATCTCCCCCGTTGGGTCAAGACCGCAAAACAAACCACGGACGGCCATCTTGCGCAACTCGCCGACGCGAATGGCGCCATTCTTGCGACGCTGGATAGGCGGATTCCGCACGCATTCCTGATCCCGGTGTAATCACTACAACGACGATCGGGAATCTACAGTCCGTAATGTCTTGGAATCTGTGGCCGATCTTGAACCTCAATCTGCAATCTCCAATTCCTCCGCCCCCTAAGCCCTTCAAACCCCTAACCCCCCTATCCCGAAACCCATCACGCGTATTTCTGCCCCCGGCCACGGACGTCGGACTTGGTCTTTTCTTGAATCTTGAATCTGCAATCTCCTGTTCCCCAGCCCCCTGCCCGCCTTGCCCTGTGCCCGCACAAGCCGATGTGAGCAGGCCGGCAACTGGGTACCCGCTGGACCGGCCCTGAACCGCCCAGTTCCCGGAGAGCAGGCCAGCTCGATACACAACCCCTAAGCAGAGGGCCCTCGTGGTTCGGGTGATCGCTGATCGTGGAACGCCACCACCCCTCGGGCAACTTCTAAGTGTAGGCGACACAGCAAAGTGGACCGCTTGGGATTCGCAATCCAGTTTCCTGTGGTGAAATTCTGGGCGGAGTGATCCTGAACCAATACTGCTTGTGGGAAGGGGATTTTGCAACAGGAATCCCGCTTAGATGCCCATGGCGCCGCAGGGCGTCAGCAGCCAAACTTCGGGGTAGCCGAAGATCGGGACGGAAGGTCACATTCCGGTAACGGGACTTCAACGGCGCTTCATGGAAACTGTCGCACGGCGGTCCTATTGGCAGTCACTCGCCCGTGCTGAGACTCGCCAGGCGATGCCGAGCTTGTTAACAGCACGATCAAGAAACGTTACCGATTAGGGACCGACTCCAACGGCGGATCGCCTGGCGAGCGAAGAGTCTGAATATCCCGCATCGGTGGTTGGCCGAAGAAACGGCTGTATTCGCGGTTGAACTGGCTGGCGCTTTCGTATCCGACCTCAAAGGCCGCACTTGCTGCGTCCAGACCATCCATGAGCATGCGTCCCCGCGCTGCCTGCAACCGAAGCTGTTTCTGATACTGAAGAGGACTCATGGCGGTCAGCACCCGGAAATGATGG
>Ga0187872_10001749_pt1 | contig 21122 bp, 22 predicted proteins | sample June2016WEW_16_4_FD_132973 | JGI IMG/M metagenome (GOLD analysis project Ga0187872, IMG submission 132973) | Peatland microbial communities from SPRUCE experiment site at the Marcell Experimental Forest, Minnesota, USA - June2016WEW_16_40 | ecosystem: Environmental > Terrestrial > Soil >...
GGCGATCTGCGTCCAGTGCGGAAACCCGGCAGTTCACACGCAGCGGTTATTCAAATCGGACGAATTGATCGTTGTCGGCGCGCGCGGCATGTATGAGGCGCGCTGCCGGAAGTGCTTCGATCCGGCGCTGCGTGCTGAAAGTTAATCCAGTAAGAAAAGATTCCCTGGTCTGGAGTTCCGAATTGCCCCGGTCCGGCCAGCACGCCACAGCGATCGACCCAGACGGAAAAGTCGGCGAGTTTAGTGCTCCCGTAGACGGAGGCGGGCGCGCTAGTACAGAAGTCCGGTCCAATCCCTTTTGTGAAACTCCTGGAGGCAATTGTGTGGAATCGTCCAGCCGGAAAGTCTTACCATCGACCCTGAGCGGAATCGAAGTGAGCGCGGGGATCGAGTAAACCCGGCTGCTGCTGAGCAGCATCAGTCCAGCATTGTGCGCCCTGCAGTATTCAAGTACGTTCACTAAACTCGAAAGGTTGTGCTCGAAAAGCTGCCGACTGCTGAAACCCCCATGTACTCCGGCCAACACGCTCGGATTGGCCGCAGCGTCGATGACCCAGTCGGCCGCAGGCAGGGACTCGAAGTCGCTCGTCGCACGAATGTCCCCGTGACGAATGTCACGCCAAGCTTATGAAGTCGGGTACGGTTCGTCTCCGAGCCGGGACGCATTAAATTATCAATACCGGATACAGATATACCCTCATGCCTTTCGAGAAGGCATTCGGCCAACGCACTCCCCACGAAGCCACAAATCCCAGTGATCAGAATCTTCATAAGCCAGATTGCTTGGCCAGCCGTTCTGTCCAGCTAATTACGAGCTCCCGGAAGATGCTGTCCAACGCCCTGGTAATGTTCCATGCCGGATAATGCAGCCTTATATTGAGGAGGTCGTTGTAGTAGCAGATGTGGTCGCCGATGCGGTTCTCATCCACGTACCGCGACTTCATCAAACGGCCAGTGATCCGCTCGGCCATTTGGAAGGCTTCGATGATGGAACAGAAATTCCCCTTGCCGCTGCCCAAATTGTACACCTCCGCCACACGCGCGGGGCCTTCCAGAACTCAAGCATAAAACGTGCGACGTCCTGGGAGCGGAGATTGTCGCGCCCTGTTGGGATCGGGTACTCCACGGGAGTTGAGGAATCGACAGTCCTCGTTTGTTTTTGTGCTTCTTTGGCTGTTGGCTCGCTCTTCAGCGCCTGCGCGTCGTACAAACTTCTCTTTCTCGTCGTCACGACTCAGACGGCCTCGGAATCATCGCTATCTCAGACATAAATTCCGCCACGCAAGAGAACAGGGTTGCGCCACGGGCTGCTAGGCGTGGATTGCTTTGGCAGTGTGAAATTCGAACAGAGCCGTAACGATTCGAGCCTGATCCGATTCCCCTAATTCATTGTAGAAGGGCAGACGAAGGAGATGTTCGCTCATCTGTTCGGTGACTGGGCAATCCCCCTCCTTGCCGCCTGCCTTACGACCCATCTCTGACAAATGCAGCGGCTGATAATGGAAGGCGCTGGTGATTCCGCGTCCAGAGAGGTGCGCGATGAGAGCCTGGCGGTCTATGAGCGAGGGCAGAACCAGGTAGTACATGTGATAGGGATGTTCGCAGTGATCGGGAACGAAAGGCAGTTGGATGCGATTTTCCGCGGCCCAGCCGGCGAGCTGCTGATTGTAATACTCCCAGATCCGGCGGCGGGTAGCCTGGATCTGATCCCGGCGTTCGAATTGCGCGAAAAGAAACGCGGCGAGAACGTCCGAAGGCAAGTAGCTCGATCCGACGTCTACCCATGTGTACTTGTCCACCTGCCCGCGAAAGAAACGGCCTCGGTTAGTACCTTTTTCGCGCATGATTTCAGCGCGTTCGCACAAGCTTGTATCGTTGATCAGGAGAGCACCGCCCTCACCGCAAGTGAAATTTTTGGTTTCGTGAAAACTCTGGGTGGCGAGGCAACCGAAAGTGCCGAGGTACTTGCCCCTGAATTTTCCGAGAAGACCGTGCGCATTGTCCTCAACGACCGGGATACCGTGCCTGGCAGCGAGAGCGAGAATCTGGTCCATCTCGCAGCCGACACCGGCGTAATGCACGGGAACGATCGCCCTCGTGCGATCGGTGATGAGACGTCCGAGCTTAGTCTCGTCAATATTCAAAGTGTCGGGCCTTACATCGCAGAACACCGGGCGCGCGCCGCGAAGCACAAATGCGTTCACGGTGGAGACGAACGTGAAAGAAGGGACAATCACTTCGTCGCCGGGCTTGATATCGAGGAGCAGCGCGGAGAGCTCGAGCGCGTGGGTGCAAGAAGTGGTGAGAAGCGCCTTTGGGACACCTATTTCGTTTTCGAGCCACGCATGGCATCGCTTAGTGAAGTTGCCGTCGCCCGAAATATGGCTGTTTTCAAGAGCTTGGAAGATGTAGCGAAACTCGTTGCCGAGCAGACATGCCCGGTTGAAAGGGATGTGGTCACTCATTGCAGACACCTCGCAACGACCTCAGCAGTGACCTGCTTTTCCAATATATAAAACCGAAAATCGGAGTACCATGCTGATGCGCTTTCTCGTCCTTTTTATCAGAACGGCGAAGCAAAGTAAATGAAGTGCGGTTGCCGAGCGGATAATGTGACAAATATCGCGCCACGAAAGGATTTTCGGTGGCGCGCAATGTGTGAACTGAGTGTTGGCGGCCGTCCTCTACCTTCCGAGGATAAATGACTGAAGCCTGTTCGAGAAAAGTGGCTATCCTGCAGTCGAACTACATACCCTGGAAGGGATATTTCGACTTGATTCATATGGTGGATAAGTTCGTTCTGTTCGATACAGCACAGTACACCCGGCGCGATTGGCGAAACCGGAACATAATCAAGACGCGTGATGGTCTCTTGTGGCTAACGATCCCGGTGGCCGTGAAGGGGCGCTATCTGCAGACGATTCAGGAAACGGAAGTGAGCGAACCTTCGTGGAGAGAACAGCATTGGAAGACTCTTCAGCACAATTACGCACGCGCGCCTTATTTCGATGCCTATCGAGCACGATTCGAAGAGCTTTACCTTGGATGTCAGGAGAAACTACTAAGCCGGATCAACTACCGATTTCTAACGGCGATTTGCGACATACTCGGCATCCAGACGCATTTCAGCTGGTCGTCGGACTACCCGGACGTCCAAGGAAAGACGGAACGGCTCGTGAAATGGTGCAAGCAGCTGAAAGCAACGGAATATTTTTCGGGGCCAGCGGCAAGAGATTATATCGAGGAAAGTTTGTTCGCCAACGAGGGCATCGCATTACGTTACATGGACTACTCCGGATACCCTGAATACCGGCAGCTTTACCCGCCGTTCCATCATGCGGTGAGCATCATCGACTTAATTTTCAACGAAGGTCCCAACGCGGCACATTATATGAAGAGCTTTGATTCGGGTGTTTTGCGACGAGTGACGGAGCCCTCCCATTAAGGAAGAGTGTTTTATGGATCTCTCGATCGTCACCACACTCTATCAGTCGTCGCCATATATCGAAGAGTTCTACCAGAGAGCCTCGGCCGCCGCGCAGCAGATCACGCCGGATTACGAACTGATTTTTGTGGATGATGGGTCGCCTGACAATTCTCTGGATCTGGTGTTGTCACTCTACGCGGACGATCACCACGTTCGAGTGATCGAATTATCGCGGAACTTCGGGCATCACCGCGCGATCATGACCGGCCTCGAACACACGAGAGGCAAACTCGTGTTTTTGCTCGATAGCGATCTCGAGGAGGAGCCGGAGTTGCTGCAACAGTTCTTCTCTGAAATGCAAGTGACGGGCGCGGATGTCGTGTACGGGGTGCAGAAGAACCGCAGGGGTGAATGGTTCGAAAAAATGACCGGGAATTTGTTTTATCGCATCTTTAATATGCTTTCGAGTTATCCGATCCCGGCCAACCCTGTCACCGCACGTCTGATGACACAGCGGTATGTGAGAGCCCTGGTGCAGCACAAGGACCGGGAGATCTGCCTGGTGGGATTATGGGCGATCACCGGCTTTCGACAAGTAGCTCGCCCCGTCGACAAAGGGCATAAGGGCACGACGACTTATAGTTTGTTCAGTCGTGGCACGGCTCTGGTGAATGCGATTACGGCTTTTAGCAACCGGCCGCTCGTATTCATTTTCTATATCGGATCGGCAGTGGTTGCGGTATCGGCGATTTCGGGATTGGCGCTGATTCTTCGAGTCCTGTTTATTGGTCCGTACCTTGCCGGCTGGGCATCGCTGATGGTCTCCCTCTGGTTCCTCGGCGGCCTCGTGATCTTCTCCATCGGGATTGTAGGGATGTATCTGTCCAGGGTCTATACCGAGACAAAAGAGCGTCCGTACACGATCATCCGGCAGCTCCATCAAAGCGAGGACGAATCCCCGAAAATTGAAGGGCGCGTGCATGAAGCTCAGTCCCCTATTGCAAAATGTTGAGAAGTACTACACTGAGAAGGTAGCTACTCACGGCTGCACAGCGCGGGGCGCGGATTGGAAATCCGAAGACTCGCAACGGTTGCGTTTTGAGCAGCTGCTGCGTCTAATCCGGCCGGCCGGCAGTTTCACGATCAACGATTACGGCTGTGGATACGGAGCTCTCGTCGACTATCTGAAGTGTCAAAATGCGTCGTTTCGCTACCGCGGCTTTGACGTTTCCGAGGAGATGATAGCGCGCGCGCGCCGGGCTCACGAGGGAAACGCGCGCTGCGAGTTTTTCTCTGAAAAGTCGCTGCTTTCACCGGCGGAGTATACGGTAGCCAGCGGCATCTTCAACGTAAAACTGGACACGCCGGAACCCGAATGGCGCGAATACGTCCTCGACACGCTAAGGGAATTCAAGGAGCTGAGCAGAACGGCGTTCGCATTCAATGCGCTGACCAGTTATTCAGATCCGGAGTTCATTCGGCCAGATTTGTATTACGCGAACCCGCTTGATTTGTTCGACTACTGCAAAAGGAACTTATCGAAGACGGTTTCTTTATTACACGACTATCCGCTTTACGAATTCACGATCGTCGTGCAGACGGCTTGAGGTGGATACATGGCTAGAATCGTCGTATTCGGTATTGGGGACATCGGTCGGCTCGCCCACTACTATTTTGCGCATGACAGCGAGCACGAAGTGGTTGCTTTCACGGTAGACCGTGAATACGTGAAGGAACCGACGTTTCTGGGCTTGCCACTTGTGGAATTCGAAACAATCGGCGAGACATATCCGCCATCGAAGTACAAAATGTTCATCGCGGTGAGTTACGCCAAGATGAATCAGTTGCGAGCGGCCAAGTATTTCCGCGCAAAGGAAATGGGCTATGAACTCGTGAGCTATGTGAGCAGCCACTGTACGTACCTCACCGATGCGCCCGTGGGAGACAACTGCTTCATTCTCGAGGACAATACGATCCAGCCGTTCGTCCGCATCGGAAACAATGTGACACTGTGGAGTGGGAATCATATCGGCCACGACAGCATCATCGACGACCATTGTTTTCTCGCCTCTCAGATCGTCGTTTCGGGCCGCGTTCACATCGGGTCCTACTGCTTCATCGGAGTCAATGCAACGCTGCGCAACGCGATCAACATCGCGCCGCACTCCCTTCTGGGGGCGGGCGCTATCATCATGAAAGACACCAAGGAATACAGCGTATATATTCCACAACGGACGGAGCTGTACGCGAAGAAGAGCTCCGAAATTGATCTTTGAGACCGGCTAGCATCCGTTTTCGTATGGGCCGTTTGTTTGAGTGCGGGAAATGAAGGTATGTCTCTCGTGCGGCCAGAGCTTTCAGCAAGTTTCATGGTTGTGTCCGCGGTGTGGCCACCGTCCAGCACGGATCGGAACGTATTTGTCGTTTGCTCCGGAACTTTCGGAATCGAACGAGGGATTTCCCGCCGATTCCCACGAGCGTCTTTTTCAGCTCGAATCGGAGCACTTTTGGTTTCGCGCACGAAACAAGATCATTTTGTGGGCTCTTGCCAAGTACTTTCCGAGCGCCAGAAGCTTTTTTGAAATCGGCTGTGGGAACGGTTTTGTTCTCTCTGGAATCAGGTCTGAGCATGCCCAGATGGAACTTTCCGGGAGTGAGATTTACGGACAAGCTTTGAGATTCGCCGCGAAACGAGTGCCTGACGCGGCGCTCTATCAAATCGATGCCACGAGAATTCCATTCCAAGATCACTTTGACGTGATTGGCGCCTTTGATGTACTGGAACACATTAGGGACGACCGACTCGTGCTTAAAGAAATGCACAAAGTGGTGAGAAAGGATGGTGGCGGGATTATTCTAACGGTCCCGCAGCATGCTTTCCTGTGGAGCGTGGTCGACGAATTCTCGTGCCATTTCAGACGCTATTCGGCGAAAGAGCTAAGGACCAAGGTCGAACAAGCGCGCTTTCGCGTTCTGAGAATGACTTCCTTCATGTCTTTGCTTCTGCCATTAATGTTCGCGGCGAGATGGAGGAACAGGAAACAATCTTTGAAAAACTTCGATCCGGAGTCTGAGTTTCGCTTACCAGGGGCCATCAACAAGATGCTCGAAGCTATCCTGAGTGTTGAGCGGGCAACCGTCGCGGGCGGCATGCGATGGCCCGCCGGCGGCTCGCTTCTGCTGGTGGCGCGACCGGAATAATCTTGATCGATTGCGACTCGGGAATGAATCGACAAAACTGGAAAAAGAGGGGGCGGATTTTTATTCCCCAGGGGGATCAATCCTGGTTTGTGAGCCACGCTGCGCTCCCGGTTGTGCACTCATTGCAAGCCGAACTGCATCGAATCTATTTCTCCGGGCGGGACAAAGAAGGCCGGGCTCAGATCGGCTATTTCGAATACGATTTCGCGGAACCAAGTGAGTTGTTGCCAGTATCCGATTCACCAGTCATCCGCGTGGGGGCGTTCGGCGCTTTTGACGACCGCGGCGCAACGAGTTCATGCATTGTAGAACATGAAGATCGTCAGTATCAGTATTACACTGGTTGGAATCTTGGCGTTACCGTGCCATTCTATCTGAACATCGGTTTAGCGATTAGCGATGACGGAGGGAAAACGTATCGGAAAGCGTCATCGTCGCCGGTTCTGGGTCGGACCGCAGTGGATCCATACTTGACAGCGTCGCCCAGTGTACTGATTGAGAATGGACTTTGGAGAATGTGGTATGTCTCGGGAGTGCGCTGGGTCATCGAAAATGGGCTGCCCAAGCATTATTACCACATCAAGTATGCCGAATCCGACAACGGGTTTGAATGGCGACCTACTGGGAGAGTGTGCATTGATTTCAAGTCTGCCGAAGAGTACGCGATAGCGCGCCCGTGCGTGCTGCGCGAGGGAAACCGCTACAGGATGTGGTATTGCTATCGTGGCTCGAAATACCGCATCGGTTATGCGGAATCCGGTGACGGCCTGGCGTGGGAGCGCAAGGACGAGCAAGCTGGGATTGAACCTTCCGACTCAGGCTGGGATTCCGAAGAAATGGCCTACCCGTTTGTTTTCCGCACCGGCGAACGTCTGCGCATGTGTTACAACGGGAACGGTTACGGGAAGACGGGTATCGGGCTGGCCGTTTTGGAAAATAGCTAGATTTGTTTTTCGTATTGGAGCGAGAGGGTTCCAAATGCTCCGAGTAAGTTGCAAGTCGCGAGGTTGGCTGGCGAATGTCTTGGAGGCCGTCCGCTTTCAAGGCGGCGCAGTTGTGGAAGATGTGCTCAGCGATACGATGCTCGCGAAAACTCGCGAGGCGATGTACCGGGTTCAAAAGGCGATTCATCAGGAAGTGGGTGAGGAGAAGCTGCAGCGGGCCGGAGAGCTTGGAATTCTCCGGCTGATGCTCAAATTTGAGCCTATCTTCTTTTCGTTTTTGGAGCTAGATGAGGTGATCGCGATTATTGATGGCACCATCACGCCGACAGCAATTCTGCACCTGCAAAATGGGTTCATCTTGCCATCGTTCCCACGCGATCAAACGCCCAGCATCTTCCAGAACCGCTTTCACCAGGATTTTCCACGCGTCTTCAATGGGTACCTGGCGTCGATCAACGTATTGTTCGCGATCGACGAGTTCAGCGCATCGAATGGCGCCACCGTTGTCGTTCCGGGGAGCCACCAGAGAATGCAGGTCCCGGATACAGCCTTTCTCGAATCGGCAGCGGTTCCGGCGGAGGCGCCTGCCGGATCGATGATCGTTTTTGATTCCACGCTTTGGCACCGTGCGGGGGTCAATACTTCCGGGAGCGACCGGCTGGCGATCAATCACCAATTCACGCGTTCCTTTCTAAAGCAGCAGATCGACTACGTTCGCGCGCTGGGTGACAAGATGGTCCTAGAACAGAGACCGCGCACACAGCAACTGCTCGGATGGGCGACCAGAGTCGTGACGAGCCTAGACGAGTACTATCGGCCTGAGGCCGAGAGGCTATACCAAAAAGGACAAGGATGAGTCCTGAGGTTCCATCGCCCTGAGGAAGTAGAGGTGTCGAAGGTTACTGACGCATCAGGAATGGCAAGAAGCTATCGGCGGCGAGTCCACAATATCTACTTTGAAGGTAGTTCGATGCCGCGGTCATTCCTTACGAGAAACGAAAAGTCATCCAGGCTCCCGACGACTTTGAAATTCCTGTGAATGTAGCGCGCGAGCGGCAGCGCATCCATGTCCTGATGACTCCGGTTCCAGAAGGCTACGAGTTGCGGGTTGTAGAACACGCACGCTCTCGGATGCATGGAAAGTTCCGAAGAAATCGCAGCCTGGTCTTCGTCGGTGTAAACTAACATCCAAGCATCCGCTCCCAGCCCAGCCGGCGGTGCAATACCAGTCCAAATATGAAGGCTGGGAAGTTCGGGCATGCCGAAAAAGATGTCGCAATTCGCTTCGATGTTTTGAACGAGCCAATGATAATCGCGCGCTTGTGCTGCCGCGAGGTGAATTCTCTCGGCGCCGGGAAGGTCCAGGGGCATCAGTGAATTGTAGGTCTTTCGGTTAATTCCTGCGATAAGGAGATAAAACACCGGCACGCAAAGCAATGCCATAGCGAGAGCGACCCGAAGAATCGGAAAGGAAGCAACCGGCCGTCTGCTCCGATACCACACGAAGAAATCGCCCAGACAGACCATTGCCACAATCATTAGCGGAATCTGGATGAAGCGGTTCTGGCTTCCGGCAATGGGGTAGGCATAGAGGGTTTGGACCACGGTGACGGCACACAAGAGCGTCCGCGGGAAGGACTGAGAGATCTGAGCCTCCTCAGTCGGACCGTACAAAACGAGCCAGGAAAATGGTGCTACGGACCCGAGCAAAGATTGCCCAAAGAAAACTACACAGGCCGCCGAAGACGGACCGAGCATCAGTTTCAGATAGAACAGGGAACGCTCTATAGCATCGTTCTTGGAGGCCATTCTCACGAAGATGGCGCCGCCTAGACCGGCGAGTATCCACGGAATCCAGAGCCGCGAGACGTTGACTGGCACATACCAAAAGCCTTGGTTGATACTCACCCGCAGGTTCACGAGCACGAGTGAATTCAGAATACTATAAGGAGGAACGCGGTCGCCTGCGATCAATACGAAAAGAACGGCGACGACCACGCAGATGAATGAGGCGAGAGCGATCCAGAAATCTCGCAAAGAGAGAAACCTGATTCGAGGCATGCGCGTGAGAACCAGCAGCATCGCTGTCGTCGATACTACGACGACCAAGCAATAGCGTTCCGCAACACGCTCGTCCAGATGAGCCTTCATTATGGCAAAGGGAAGAATCAGGCTTGCGCAGGCGACCGCGCCGAACAGGTATGTCGACAACCTTTTCCAATGCAAATGCCACAGGACCGTTAAGGCAACAGCAAGTATCATGAAGACGCCGATGTTCACCTTGATCAAAAGCAGGGCTCCAGGCAGAGCCCCTAAGCAAAACATCGATGGCAGCCGCCAGCGTGGAAGAACACACGCAATTCCACTCGCCACCAAAGCCATCAACAGCAGGATGCAAAGTTCTTGAGGATGGCCGGGCTCGTTGCGGAAGAAAGATAGGCCTATGAAAGCAAAAATGTGCGTGAAGGAGGCAAGCAAGAGCGAGTCAGTTAGCCGAAGAACGATCCAAGCGCAGACCAGGGCGGTGAGTAGCCACGGGATGAGCGAGCTCATGCGAACGGTGTCGTGCGTGGCCGGAGTTCCGGAAGCGGTTCGGAGAATCCATTCATAAAAGTAATACACCGGGCCGTAGCCCTTGATTTGATCGTAAAGCTTCATTCCGCCGAGGAACTGACGGAGGGTGAGCAACAGTGTTCCTTCGTCGTCCCAAACGCTAAATCCTGTGAACATCCAGTAATAGGCGGCAATACCGGCCAGGACACTGAGGACGAGAAACCAAAGAGCGATGTAGAGCCGTTGGGGAAGGCCCGATGAGTTAGTTCGAAGCGAGCAAGTCATCGGTGATCGGAAGGTGATTCGCGGCCCTGCATTGTCGTTTACTTAAGTTTACCAAGCAACGCGAGTTTAAATGACCCTCACATGCTCAAGACGGAAATAAGCGCCAGATTGCTTTTTGGGTCGGCATAGAACAGCGCTCAAGCCCTCGTTCCGACAAAGACACCAAGCAGAATGAGCGCCGCGCTCACGAGCTTATACAAAGAGATTCGTTCACCGAGAAAGTACAATGCTCCCAGCATCACCAGGAAAAAGGTGAGGCCCACGTAAAGGGGATAAACGGTTGAGATCGAGTTCCTCGAGACGGCGCGGAACCACATGAGCGTCGCGGTGGTAAACAATACCGCGGCGACAAGAAACATCGGCTCGCGGACCAGATTCAGAACTCCAGCGCGCGAAAGCGAAAAATCCGCAACGCGCGCGAGACTGCTTCGGACCAGCAAATTGGAGACGGCGGTAAGGAAAGCAGTGAGGCACAGGAAAGCAAAAGCGTTGAAAGTCATGCTGTGATTCTCCAGAAAGCACAGATGCAGCACACCAAGGCGCCTCGAAACCGCAGATCGTTTCGAATCGTGACCGACGCCAGACGCAGTGTCAAGCGATTGGTGACGCGGGTATGCTCGTTCCCCCAAGAGACTAGCGGAAGCCACAAACGCGATCGAGTCTTCAACACGGCGGCTGCCCGCGGTCGCCTCCCTTCTGATGGCGCGTTCCCAAAGCGTCGCAATCATCTGCGTGTAGAAGGCAACCACCAGCATTTCGCCGTCGAGCAGCACTGCGTGGGTGCCGATCAATTCGTGACGGTCCTGTGCGCGGTGAGGGCACATCGCAAACTCGGGTGCCGTCTTGAACGATTCGCCTTCCACGATGCTGACCTTTCCATCGGTGCTGATGAACAAGCCCAACATTTCAACCATCACTTTCCCGCGTTAAGGGAATGCCCCGAGTGAACTGGAGAAAGTCCCGACACTCCCCCTTTCACGTCCACTAAGCGCGAGAGGACAAGTGGCGCGCCAACGAAACGTTGGCGTGTACCCGCCGCGTACCTCACTTGGGGCGCACGATGCGCGAGTCTGAGGTCCAAATCGGAAATTCCGGTAGAGAACCAAAACGCAATCCCGGATTGAATCTCACGACGCGTCTGTGGGAAAGCCCTCGGTTTCCGCACGAAATGGCGCCAAGAAACCGTAACCAAGAAGTTGAAGCGCTGACGATACGATATTAGACTACTTCTGCGTTTCGTACACGGCTCCGCTCACGGGGAAGTCCAGGCAATTGCCTCTGGTTGGGAGGAAACGAAAATGGCAGCGAATCAAGACCTAGTCATTGTCGGCGGTTGTGGCCACGTGGGCCTGACACTGGGGATTGTGCTCGCGACGCGGAGAGCGGCAATCGTTACATTGTTAGACGTCGATGCCAGCAAAGTAGAGAGTGTAAACAACGGCCGCATGCCATTCATGGAAGCCGGCGCAGACGAGCTTCTGCGGCAAGTGATTGGAAAGACGCTGCGGGCCACGCTCGATCCGGCCTGTCTGCGCACCGCCAACACTGTCATTACAGTGGTCGGGACTCCCGTCGACGAACACCTGAATCCAACGGTAACGGAGTTGTACAGGAACGTCGACCAACTCTTGAAGGAAATGAAGGACGACTCACTGCTCATTCTGCGCAGCACGGTCTATCCGGGAATGACGAAACTCGTATACGACCGGATCGCAACACGCGGCGGCAAAATCCATCTGGCTTTTTGTCCTGAAAGAATTGCCGAAGGGAAGGCATTGGAGGAGCTGGTCACGCTGCCACAAATCGTGGGTACTTTCGAATCGGAGGCGAAAGAGAGAGCTCGCGAGCTTTTCCTCCGCATTACGCCAATCATCATCGATCTGACGCCCTTGGAAGCCGAGCTTGCAAAACTGTTCACCAACAGCTGGCGCTATCTCAATTTTGCGGTTTCGAACCAGTTCTACATGCTCGCGCAGAGCTGCGGACTGGACTTTTACCGTATCCACGACGCGGTAACCCGCGAATATCCCCGGATGCGGAGCTTCGCGCGGGCCGGACTGGCGGCCGGTCCCTGTCTGTTGAAGGATTCGCTGCAGCTGGCCGCGTTCTCAAGCAACAACTTTTTCATGGGCCACGCGGCGATGTTGATTAACGAGGGGCTGCCGAACTTCATCGTGAGCCAGTTAAGAAGCAGGAACCTTTCCGGACGACGGGTGGCCATCCTAGGAATGGCTTTCAAAGCCGATTCGGATGACAAGCGAGATAGCCTCTCCTACAAGCTGAAAAAGCTGCTCCAGGTCGAGGCACGCGAGGTCCTTTGTACCGATCCCTATGTCCAAGACCCATGCCTTGTTCCGGTCGAGGAAGCCATAAAGAGGGCGGACATTGTGATCCTTGGGGCGCCCCACTCCGTTTACGGCGATCTGAAAATTCCAGCCGGCAAAGTGGTTGTCGATGTTTGGGGATTCTGGCGCGCACGCGAGGGCTCTGCGGCAAAAGTGGCTGGAGTTGCCGACTCCAAATAAACGAGTTATGAAAATACTTGTCTCCGGCGCTGCCGGCTTCATTTGCGGTTATCTGGTAGAAGATCTCCTGCAGGCAGGCTATGACGTTGTTGGGCTAGACAACTTCAGCAAATACGGTCCACTGGAGAAGTCGTACCAGAGCCATCCCCGATACACTTTTGTCCAGGGCGACGCAAAAGATGGCGTGCTGATGAAGAAGTTGCTGGCAGAGTGTGACCATTTCGTCGCGGCGGCAGCCATGATTGGAGGTATCTCCTACTTCCACGAGTTCGCTTACGACCTGCTGGCGGAAAACGAGCGCATCACAGCGGCTGCTTTCGATGCCGCCATATACGCGCACAGCGAACGCCGATTGCAGAAAATAACGATCCTGTCGTCGAGCATGGTCTTCGAGAAGACCACGGAATTCCCGACGCCGGAAGGGGCGGAGCGACTCTGTCCGCCGCCGCGCTCGACCTACGGCTTCCAGAAGCTGGCAACCGAGTACTTCGCGCAAGGTGCTTGGGAGCAGTATCGCTTGCCGTACACCATCCTGCGGCCGTTTAACTGTGTAGGCATCGGAGAAAGGCGAGCGTTACGCGACCGCAACATCGCCAGCGGGAATGTGAAACTGGCCATGTCACACGTCGTGCCCGACCTGACCCAAAAGGTGCTGAAGGGCCAGGAGCCGCTGCACATACTGGGTTCAGGCCATCAAGCTCGTCACTATACCTATGGAGGCGATCTGGCCCGCGGCATCCGTATCTCCTTAGAGCATCCCTCAGCGCTCAACCAGGATTTCAACCTTTCGACACCTCTGCGGACCACCGTGCTGGAGCTTGCGGCGCTGATCTGGCGGAAGATTCACCCTGACTCAAAGCCTTTCCGATACGTCAGCGATCCTCCTTACGAGTACGACGTCCAGGAGCGCTCGCCCAAAACAGAAAAGGCGGAGACCCTGCTGGGCTTTCGCGCGACTACTACGCTGAGCGAAATCCTCGACGAAGTCGTTCCTTGGATCGTCGATCAGGTGGCGGCGGGCACGATTTGAGCAGCGATGAACAAAGAGCTAGAGAACATCTACCGCAACCGCTTTCACAACAGTGAGCGGCAGCGCGATGCAGTCTGGAAGGTGCTGGTCGAGCGTTTCTTCCAGCGGTGGATCCAGCCCGACGCGACAGTGCTCGATCTCGGCGCCGGCTATTGCACTTTCATTAACAACGTAAAAGCTGGGCGGCGGTATGCGCTCGACCTCAATCCAGATACGCTCCAGTTCGCCGCCGAAGGTGTCCGCGTTCTCAAGCACGATGCCACCGAAGCGTGGCCCGTTGGCGACGTATCTGTTGACGTCGTGTTCACAAGCAACTTCTTAGAGCACCTCCCCTCAAAAGCTAATCTGCTTTCGTGCCTGCACGAGGCATACCGTGTGCTGCGCACCGGCGGCACGTTGCTGGCCCTTGGACCCAACGTCCGTTTTTGCGGCGACGTGTACTGGGATTTTTTCGACCACTATCTCCCGCTCAGCGATCGCTCCGTTGCCGAGGCCCTCCAGTTGGCCGGCTTCAACGTCGAGCAGATCATTCCCCGCTTCCTTCCGTACACGATGAAGTCAAAGCTGCCGCCCTCGCCCATACTGCTGCGCGCCTACTTGTCCATCCCCGCAGCATGGCGCCTGCTCGGGAAGCAATTCCTTGTAGTCGCGCGCAAGGTTTCAGCGTGATGCTGACGGTCGTCATCCCGGTGTACAACGAAGGCTCTAATTTCCACGCGCTCTGGGCCGCGATCCGCGAGAACATCCACTCGCCGTTGCAAGCGTTCGCCATTTACGACTTCGACGAAGATGACACGCTGCCGGTGATCCGACAGATTACGGCGACAGGTAGCGAGCCCCCACTTCGCGCCGTGCGCAACCGTTACGGACACGGCGTCGTCGGCGCCATTCGCACCGGCTTCGAGCAGGTCGAGCACGGTCCCATCCTCGTCGTCATGGCCGATCTTTCCGACGATTTGGCGAAGGTTGACCGTATGCTTCAATTGCACTCTGAGGGCTACCATATCGTGGTTGGCAGTCGTTACATGAAAGGCGGGAAGCTGGTCGGCGGGCCTTTTCTTAAGCAGGGTCTTTCGAGAATTGCCGGCATGAGCCTCTACTGGTTCCGCGGACTCCCCACGCACGACGCGACGAACGCCTTCAAGATTTACGACCGCGATATGCTCCGTTCCTTCACGATCGAGAGCAAAGCCGGTTTCGAACTGAACCTGGAACTTACGGTCAAGGCCTTCTTGGCCGGATATCACATCGCGGAAATCCCCGCGGTTTGGCGCGACCGCACCCAGGGACAGTCAAAGTTCCGCGTCTGGCGATGGCTGCCGCATTACCTGAAGTGGTATTTCTACGCTTTTCGTCCGAGGAGAACTGCTTGAACTCTGCGCACATCGCCTCAAAGGAGCGCCCCCGCCGGGCCGAGTCGGCTGTGAGCGACTGGACGGCATGGGACGTCGCGCTGCCAGCCTTCGAGGTACTGGTACCAGCCCGTGTTGGAGCTGCCGGAGCTGGCTCCTACGTATACGAAGTGACTCAAGAAAGTACCCCGCAGACGGTCTGGAGTATGCAAATCACGGGCACGAATCTGTACCGCGCTTTCCGCATTCCAAGCCTCTATCGGGAGCAATTGAAGGTAAGTTCTGTGGTCCAGGTTAAGGATTACGTGGGATCGTGGAGCCCGGTTAACAGACTCCACGATCCGCGCCGCTAGCTTGAAAACCCCTGTGCGTTCGCAGGAGCTGCGGGCAACCTAAAGGCCTTAGAAAGAAGAGCTATTCCCACCAGATCAGCCCCCAACAGAGCCACGGTGCCCGGTTCTGGAGTTTGGACATTGTTGCTGTTGCCCGGAGGATCGACAAAACTCAATTGGACATCGCCGAAATCGGACTGGGTTCCAAGACCAAGGCGACTCAGCGAGTGGCTGGGGTGAACGGACCGCCGTTTTCTACGGGGAGGCACGGATTCTCAGATTCCTGTTGCGGAATGCCTCACGCTCATAGCAGATTACCGTTCGATGAAAATCCCTCTCGAAGGGGCGCGCGCGAAACGGGTGCTGCTTGTCGTTTCGCTTGCAACGGCCGCAATCCTCATCTTTCAGGCGAGCGAGATTTGGCTTGCCGACCACCGAATCAATTCCGGAAAACCCGAGCAGATGGAGCGCGGCGCCGCGCTCCTGCCCGGAAATGCCGACGCATGGGATCTCCTCGGACGCTTCTACCAATGGGATTTCATGCACTCCGACATGTCCCGCGCCATCGCTAACTACCAAAAAGCCGTCCAGAGGAATCCTCTGTCCGCGCACTACTGGATGGATCTGGCGAGCGCGTACGAAGCCACGGGCGATGATGCTCGCGCGCAGGAAGCTTTAGAGGGCGCGAAGGCTGTCTATCCGACTTCGGCGGAGGTCGCGTTTCATTACGGGAATTTCCTTCTGCGCGAGCAGAAGTATCCCGAGGCCTACAACGAACTCCGGCAAGCCGTTCAGACCGACCACACGCTCTTGCCGCTGGTGATTTCGCGCACGTGGCGCGCAAGCGGGGATGTCAATCAGCTTCTCGATCACGTCCTCCCGGCGGACGTGGACGCGTACTTGCAGGCGCTCGATTTCTTCGGGTCGGCCCATGAGGTGGAGCCCGCAATGGCGGTTTGGCGCCGCCTCATGGGGCTCGGACGATTCGTCCCTCTCGCGCGCATGTTTCCGCTGCTGGACGAACTGATCAGGGAAGATCGCGCCGATGACGCCCGCCGCGTCTGGCGCGAGGCTCTTGGCGCCGCCGACCTGCCCCATGTGGAGCCGGCCCCCGCTTCCCTGATCTGGGACGGAGATTTTCAGGCGGAATTTTCCAACGGCGGGCTTGGCTGGCGCTGGGATATGACTCCCGGCGCAGCGATTGACTTCGATTTCCAAGCCGCACCCAACAACTCGCGTGCTGTCCGATTGGACTTCAGTGGAGGGAATAACGTCAGCTTGAGTGCGCCTTACGAGTTTGTTCCTGTCGAGGCAAATCACGCCTACCACTTCCACGCCTCCATGCGTACGGAGCAGATCACGACCGAAAGCGGCCTGCGCTTCTCGATCACGGACCCCAATCACCCGAACGCCCTGAATATCCTTACCGACAATTTCACGGGATCGCGGCCGTGGACGGCCGTGGAGGCTGATCTTTCGACTGGGCCCGAGACGCACTTCTTGCTCATCCGGTTGGTCCGCGACCCGAGCCGGCTCTTCGACAACAAGCTCAGCGGGACGGCGTGGATCGCCGACGTGTCGCTCGTTGCTTCCAGTGCTGCCTCCGGCACGGCGACGGAGCAGCGGTCCCGATGAAGGCGCTGCGCATTGGGCTCTGCCTGCTGCTGGTCTTCAGCGTGCTGGCTTTCGGCGCCGTGCAAGTGTGGTCCGAATCGCTCCTCGAGATCGGGGCGGCGCTGCTCTTCCTCTTCTGGGCGTGCGTCGCCTATCGAAGTCCCGACGCGAAGGTTGAATGGAATCCGCTCAATTGGCCTCTGCTGGGCTTTATCGGAATCGGACTGCTGCAACTTCTGTTCCACGGGACCGCGTACGCGTTTCTCACTCGCACGGAGCTATTGAAGCTCGCGGCCTATTTTCTATTCTTTTTTCTGGTGGCGCAGGCGTTCAGAACGCGGGCCGACCTCTCACTGCTGGCTTGGTTCCTCATCCTCTTCTGTTTTGCAGTTTCGTTGCTCGCGATCATTCAACACTTCACCTCCGGCGGAGAAATCTATTGGATGGTGCCCGTAGGGATCTATGGTGATCCATGGGGCCCCTACGTGAACCGCAACCATTTCGCCGGATTCGTCGAACTGACGGTGCCGGTGGGCCTAGCGCTGATGGCTTTCCGCGGTGTGCGGAGAGATCTGTTTCCCCTGACGACTCTGTTCGCGATCGTTCCCGTGAGCGCGATCGTTCTCGCAGGCTCGCGGGGAGGAATCGTCAGCTTTGCTCTCGAAATCGGGGTTCTTGCCCTGCTGGTACGGAACCGGCGGGCGTTGCACGGCGGGCGTGTGGCCGCCGTCGCCCTTGTGGCTGTCGTAACTTTGCTGCTCGTTTCCTGGGTTGGAGCAAGCCGAGCCATCGAGAAGTTCTCGACCTTGAGCCCCCACGATACTTCGCTCAGTCGTCGCGTCTCGATGTTTCGCGGTGCGGCGCATATCCTCTTCGACCACCCGATAAAAGGATGCGGCCTGGGAACGCTCGTTGCGGTGTATCCGCGCTATGAGACTGCCTACGACGCCCACGTCGTCGAACACGTTCACGACGACTACATCGAAACGCTGGCCGAAACGGGGCTTCTCGGCGGGCTGTTCGGTCTGATTTTCCTGCGAACTCTCTATCGGGAGGCGCAAAAGAACTTCACGGCCGACCAGGCGCACTTTTCTCAGGGGCTTCACGCGGGAGCCATCGTCGCCGTCAGCGGGCTGCTGCTGCATAGTTTCGTCGATTTCAACCTGCAGATTCCCGCGAACGCCATGCTTTTCCTCCTGCAAGCCTACCTTGTAACCTCGCCACCCTTCGCGTCTCGATCCTCGCAACCCGCGCACGCGCAGAACGCCCAGTAGTCTTTCTCGGCATCGCTGAAATCGCCGTGAGGGACGCGGATGAAGTCGAGACCGAATACCCCAAAGGGCTTGTAAATCATCTTCTTGACCGTTGTTTTCATGCCGCCGATTGTTGCGGCATGCATCAAACACAGAGATGAACTTGGCGATGGCAGCCATCACAGAGGGTGACGAGGTTCTCGGCGACATCATCTCCCAGCGAGCTTCGCGGGCAGATGTGATGGACCTGGAGATCGTTTGGGCTTCCGCAGTTCTGGCATCGCCATCCGTCGCGCTCCAAGACCTGCTGGCAAAGTTTGCTGTAGGAATCGGGATCCAACCGAAACCTCGGTTGCTTCGGTCGTAACGGGTTCACGATGCCTTCTGCACTTCCTCGATGAACTCCGTCTTCTGTGGTTGAGGAAGTAACGGGAAGTGCCGGCTGAGGGCCAAGAGCAGCGACTTCGGACTGCCATTCTCCAGATTCGCTCCTGCGAGAGAGTCAGCACAGATCATCTCAAGACAGTAGCCCCGAGCGGCCCTCCCGAGCATCAGGCCTGCTGTTTCAAGCGCCTGTTCGATCACTGGCAACTGGCTCTTGTACACCTTGAAGTACAGCATCTCCGATGCCTCGATCTCCCGCCCGTCAGGCGGCGGTCAACCTCCTGCTTGAACTTTTGGAACTTTCGCACCCGTTAGACGGAAAACCCGCAGAGGATCTCGGCTCCTCATGGCAAGAAGGAATCCTCGATTTCATCGGGCAACTGCGAGCGGAACACAACCGGGGACGACACGACCGATCGCACGAGTTGTTTGCCTGCATGATTTTCGATGTGTGGAGAAAGTATATCCGGAGAACCCAGCCTCTAGCCCACTGGTAGGCGGGTAAGGACCGGCTGTGCGAATCCTGAATGTGGCCCAAACCTATTTCCCCTACTTGGCCGAAGGTCAGCTGTGGAAGTAAGTGGTGACGGCCGGGCACAGGGTGCTTTGTGAATGCGCAGGGCGCGGCTAGGGCTGTCCAGGCCAAGCCTGCTGCAGAGCAAGATCCTCGTGGATCAGAAGGCTTTGCCAGCCGGCATTCCGAGGATCAACAGGTGAACTGCCGCCATCCGCTCTTCCAAGCAGTTTGGTTCGCGTGCAATGTTCTCTTGATTCTTTCGATTCTGCTGGTTGCCTATTCAGTCGTGTGGGAGTACTCGACTCGCAGGTACTTGAAGGGTTTCGCTGACGCCGTGGTGCCGGCTTCGGCGATGGCCGAAGAGAAAATCGAGGTGATTCTGAACTGGATGTCGAGCGGCCCCGGGCGGCTGAAATCGAATCCGCCCGCGGCTTCATCGGCCCGCGATCCGGTCGAAACGCTCAACTATGCCGCGTTGCTTAAAGTATGCGGCTCGGCCACAAACGCTTTCGTGAATCTGGCTGACAGCGCGGGGCTGACGGCTCGGCGTCTCCTTCTGTTGGATTCGCGCCAGATGACCAAGCATGTCGTCGCAGAAGTTCTGATAGAGGGGCGCTGGATCATTGTGGATCCTGGGTTTCGAGTGATTCTCCGCGACGCTAGCGGCAGATCTCTAACCCGTCAGGAACTCGCCGATCCCGCCGTTTTCGCGGCTGCTACGAGCGGTATCCGCGGCTACAGTCCGGTGTACACGTTCGACCGTACATCCCACATTCGTTTGGCTCGTCTGGGGCCGGTTGGCCGGTCGTTTCGGTATGCGCTGGACCGTCTGCTCCCTAGCTGGGACGATTCGGCGACGATGACGCTGCTGGTTGAACGCGAATCCTTCACCGCGCTGGTCACCTCCATGGCGCTGGCGATCCTCCTGATCCTGCTGCGAATTTTTCTCGGCGGGTACGCTGACAGAAGGTTGAAGATCCGCCGCTTACGCGTAAGACAGCGACTGGCTCAAGTGTGTACTGCGTTCTTCAATACCGTCGAGGGAGATTGAAGGTCAGGTCCGTGGTCCAAAGCAAGGATTATGTGGGATCTTGGAGCCCAGTTAGCAGGCTGTTTCATGCACGACGATGGGCTTTACTGTGGCAACCGCTGCAGAGTGCAATGAGGTTCTCAAGGACGTCATCTCCTAGCAAGCTTCGCGATTGAATGTGGTGGGCCTGGAGATTGTTTGGGCTTCCGCAGTTCTGACATCGCCATCCATCTCGCTCCAAGACCTGCCGGCAGAGTTTGCTGTAGGAATCAGGGTTCAACCGAAGCCTCGGTCGTCTGGGCCCCACGGATTTCACGATGCTTTCCGTACTTCCTCCAAGAACTCCGTCTTCTGTGGTTGGGGAAGTAACGAGAAGAGCCGGCTGAGCGCCAGGAGCAGCGACTTAGGGCTACCATTCTCAAGATTCGCTCCTGCCAGGAAGTCGGCACAGATCATCTCAAGGCAATAGCCCCGAGCGTCTCTCCCGAGCATCAGGCCTGCGGTTTCAAGGGCCTGCTCGATCACCGGCAACTGGCTCTTGTAAACCTTGAAGTAGAGCATCTCCGAAGGTTCAGTTTCTCGCCCCGTCATGTGCCGCTCGACTTCCCGCTTGAATTCCTCTCTGGGCATCGCGGTGGCCTTGTGCACCCAGGGTGCACAGTCGAAGTTCTGACC
>Ga0187872_10001761_pt1 | contig 21019 bp, 21 predicted proteins | sample June2016WEW_16_4_FD_132973 | JGI IMG/M metagenome (GOLD analysis project Ga0187872, IMG submission 132973) | Peatland microbial communities from SPRUCE experiment site at the Marcell Experimental Forest, Minnesota, USA - June2016WEW_16_40 | ecosystem: Environmental > Terrestrial > Soil >...
CACCGGTACGTTGGCGTTCGCGGCAAGCTCGTCGAGCGATTCCTGCGCGAAGACGCGCGCGACGATGCCCTGCACCCAGCGCTCGAGGTTCTTCGCGATGTCGCGGATCGGCTCCCGCTCGCCAAGACGCGCGGCCGTGTGGTCGAGAAAGATCGAGCTGCCGCCGAGATTGGCGATACCGACTTCGAACGTCACGCGCGTGCGCAGCGAGGGCTTTTCGAATATCAGAACGAAAACGCGGCCGGCCAGCGCGGTCCGGTATCGATCCGGATGCGCCTTCATTTCCGCGGACCGGCGGAAGAAATCGCGCAACTGCGCCGGGCTCCATTCCGTGCCGGTGAGAAGGTCTCTTTTCAATGCGAGCAGCGTGGCGATGGCGGTCATGATTACCTCGTCGCGGCCACGGCCAGCGGCTCCGGATGCGCTTCCGCCACCGGAGCACTGGCAGGCCACTTCTTTGCGGACTTTGCGCCCTGCGCAAGTACCGTTTCGAATTCCGCGAGAAATTCCGCTACATCCCGCGCGCGGATGATGAACGGCGGGAGCAGGCGCAGAATGTGTTCGTGAGTGCAGTTGATCAGCAGACCGCGGCGCAGCGCTTCCTCGACAAACGGCGCGCCTTCGACAGAAAGATCGATGCCCACAATCAGCCCCTCGCCGCGGAGCTCGCGGATGAAGTCAAAGCGCGACGCGAGCTTTTCCAATCCCGCGCGGAGTTCCGCGCCCCGGGCGCGAACGTTGGCAAGCAGGTCTTCGTCCTCGACAATCGTGAGAAATTCGAGCGCAGCCGCACAGACGAGCGGGCCGCCGCCGAATGTCGAACCGTGCAGCCCGGGTGAGAAGGCGGCGGCGAAGCGCTCGCTGGCAATGAAGCCGCCAAGCGGAAGGCCGCCAGCGAGCGGCTTTGCGACCGTGACGATATCCGGCAGCGAGCCGAATTTCTGATACGCGAATTTGCGGCCGGTGCGTCCGAGGCCGCTTTGGATTTCGTCCGCAATCAGCGCGGCCTCGTGCTGCGTCGCAAGCTCGCGGGCGCGCCGCCAGAAGGTTTTGCTCACCTCGAAAACGCCGCCTTCGCCCTGAATCGGCTCGATGACGATGGCGCAAACCGAATCGTCGAATTTCGCTTCGAGGTCCGCCACGTCGTTGAACCGGACGAATTCAACGCCCGGGATCAGCGGAGTAAACGGCTCGCGATATTTTGGCGTGTAGGTGATCGAAAGCGCGCCCATGGTGCGCCCGTGGAAGGAATTCTCGAGCGCCAGGATGCGCGTCTTCGGAGTGCCGCTGCGGGTGGTTTTGCCGTGCGAGTAAGCGCGGGCAAGCTTCAGCGCGCCCTCGATGGCCTCCGACCCGCTGTTCGCAAAGAACACGCGGTCGAGTCCCGACCATTCCGCCAGCTTGCGCGCAAGCGGCGCCTGGTACGCGTTGTGGAAGAGATTCGAGATGTGGGTCGCGCGGCCAGCTTCCCGGCGAATCACGCGGACCATCCGCGGATGCGCGTGGCCAAGAGCATTGACCGCGATGCCGCCGAGGAAGTCGAGATATTCGCGTCCCCGCGAATCGTAGACACGGCATCCGTGGCCGCGGGTGAACACGACCGGCGGGCGCCGGTACGTCTTCACGAGGTAGCGCGATTCGTCGGCCAGTATCTTTGCCGATGAAACCCGCTTTGACGCGGAAGTCTTTTTCTTTGCCATGGCTATTGCGCCGCTCCGTGCGCGGCCCTGGCGGCAGGGCGAATGACGGGGAGCACGCGTGTCCCCGGGCAGCGCCCCGCGCTCGCAGCGGCAAGCAACGCCCGCGGTTTCGCGCCCCCGACGATGCGCACTTCGGAGACGCCTCCGGCGAGCGCGCGCTTCGCGGCTTCGAGCTTCAGGATCATTCCTCCGGAAACCTTGTTCCGGCGGATGAGGTCTTCGATGTCCGTCCCGCGGACGGCGCGCAACACTTTTTCGCCGTCGAGCACGCCCGCGACGTCCGTGAGGAAAATCAGGCGGTCCGCGCGAATGAATTCGGCTGCGGCCGCGGCCATGTGATCGGCATTGATGTTGTAGAGCTCGCCGTCGGCGCCAAGGCCCATGCACGAAGCGACCGGAACGATCCCTTCACGCCATAGCGAGCGCAGGAAATCCACGTTCACTTCGGTCAGATAGCCGACGAATCCCAGGCCGCCTTCGCGATCTTCGATTTGCATCGGCTCGGCGAGAAAGCAGGCGGCATCGCTCGCGCTGATGCCCACGGCCGGTTGTCCTGCAAGCGAAATCGCTCCGGCCAGCTTCTTATTGAGCAGTCCGGCGAAGACCATTATGGCGGCGTCGCGCGTCTCGCGGTCGGTGACGCGCAGTCCGCTGACGAAACGGCTGGGAATCCCCATGCGCGCGAGCGTCGCGGTAAAGATTTTTCCGCCGCCGTGGACGACCAGCATTTCGTGCCCGGCCCGCGCAAGCTCCGCAATCTGCCGCGCGACCAACTGCACGTCTTCGTCGCGCTCGAGCAACGCTCCCGCAATCTTGACGACCATCCTCATAGCAATCCCGCCGTTTCCGGATACCCGCGCATCCCGTTCAAATTTTGTACCGCCTGCCCCGCCGCGCCTTTTCCAAGGTTATCGAGGCACGAAACGACCACCAGCCGCTCGCCCGACGGATCGAGCGCGAAGCCGATGTCGCAGAAATTCGTGTGCGCCACATGCTGTAACTCCGGCAAACTTCCCGCCGGCATGATACGCATCATCGGCCGGCCCGCGTAGAACTTCCGATAGAGCGCTTCGACCTCATCCAGCTTGCGCGCCGGGTCCAACCAAACGTAGAGCGTCGAAAGAATTCCGCGCTCGACCGGCAGCAGATGAGTCGTAAACACGAAGTCGTTGGATGCGAGTCCGAGATGATCGGACACCTCAGGTGTGTGCCGGTGCGTGAACAGGCCATACGCGCGGAAATTTTCATTCACCTCGACAAATTGCGTCTCGCGCTTGGGCTCTTTGCCGGCCCCCGTCACGCCGGACTTGCAGTCGCACACAATCCCGCGCGCCCTGTCGATCCAGCCGGCATCGACGAGCGGCTTCAGTCCGAGGATCACCGAAGTCGGATAGCATCCCGGATTCCCGATGAGCCGTGCTTTCGGAAGCGCATCCGCATACAGCTCCGGCAGGCCGTAAACGGCCTCCGCCAGAATCTTTGCGTCCGGCGCGGGCAGCTTGTACCACTTCGCGAACGTCTCCGGCTGGCGGAAACGGAACGCGCCGCTCAAATCCACGATGCGCAGCGCCGGGTTCGCCGCGAGCAGTTCGGGGACGAGTTCGAGCGAAGCCTCGTGCGGCGTCGAGAGGAACACGACTTCCGCGCCACTCTTGGCGACGGCTTCGACAGAAAGCGGCCGGCAAGGGGCGTCGCCCCAGCCCCGGAGTTGAGGGAAAAGCTCCGTGAGGCAGCGGACGTTCGCGTAATTCTCACGGAGAAAGAATGTTGGCTTGTCGATGTGTGGGTGCCGCAGCAGAAGCCGGGCCAGCTCGAATCCCGCGTAGCCCGTTGCTCCGACGACGGCGACCCTTGTCGGGTCGTTCATCGGAGCATTTCCTCCACGCGTTTATGAACGGTGTTGCACGCGCTGCGCGAAGAACAGATGACGAGAACGGTATCATCGCCCGCGAGGGTTCCGGCGACTTCCTTCCAGTGCTCGGCGTCCACAGCCGCGGCGAGAGGCTGCGCACCACTAGGCGGCGTCTTCAGCACGAGCATGTTCTGCGCCGCACGGATATCGAGCAGGAATTCCTTGAGGGCGCGGGCCAGCGCGGGAAGGGAAGACGTCTCCTGCGCTGCCGCGGCCGCAAGCGGCCGGTAGCCTGCGGACGTTTTCACGAGCCGGAGTTCGCGGAGATCGCGCGAGAGCGTCGCCTGCGTCACGCGCACGCCCAAGTGGCCGAGCTGGCGGCGCAGTTCATCCTGGCTCGCGACGGGCTGGCCCGTGAGGAGCTTCAAAATCTGTCCCTGGCGGAATCGTTTTTGTACGCCCATGTCCGGCTATGCTTGATTATGCATTCCCCTGCATAATCATACAGCACAGGACACACGTGTCAAGCATTTCTCCCTGGCGAAACGGGAAGTGAGCAGTGCGATCGGCTCCGGAGCCAGATCGCTCGGATGGCGCGCAAACCGCGGTGTGTTAAGATAACTTTCAGTAGGCCCGTAGCTCAGTTGGCTAGAGCGCCACCTTGACACGGTGGAGGTCTGCGGTTCGAGCCCGCACGGGCCTACCACTTCTCGCCATGGCCTTCCTGTATATCCTCCAAAGTGAAACAACAGGACGTTTCTACGTAGGCTCTACGAGCGATCTGGACCGGCGCTTATCCGAGCACCATCGTGGCCATGCCCTAGCCACCAGAGGACGTGGCCTATGGCGATTGGTTTATCAGGAACGGTTCGAATCCCTCGCGGATGCACGCCGCCGCGAACTCGAAATCAAACGATGGAAATCCGCAAAGATGATTTCGGGGCTGATTTCCGGGCGAGTTGGCTAGAGCGGGCCGACTGAGTCGGCCAGGTCTGCGGTTCGAGCCCGCACGGGCCTACCATAGGTTTTGGGTCATTAGCCAGCGCCGCAGCGGTTCGCTAGGCTGCCTGGCCTCGAGCCTGTTGCTTGACGCACACTTTGTTCGTCAGCTCGATCAGTTGCCTCAGATTCCACCATTCCTCTTCATTCATCAGCCTTCCGTCCCGGCTTGAAAAGTAGATGGAAACAAAGCCGTCCTCGGACAACGGAGAGCGAATCACCAACAGCGTCTTTTGTTGCTCTGGTAGTTGCTCAGACATTGTTCCTTCCTCCTAGGTTCGTTTTGTGAGATTTGCGCCGCTCGCGCAGTTGCCGCCAAGCCAGGAACATTGCTTGCCCGTTTCAAGCCACTATCGAGGGCCGGGATTCTATCATCGAGCGCGTGAATTTCACATCAATGAGATGTGAGTCCATATCTGGCGTTGGCGCGCCGCGGCCGCAGTTCACTGGGCCATACCGCAAATTCCACATGGCTCTTTCGCCTAGGAAATCCATGTTTGCGGCGCACGAAGGAGTCAAGGTTCTAAAATGGCTGCATGGAGAAGAAGATCTTCTGGGGCAGTTTCACGGTTTTAGGTGTGGCGGCTGATTTGGCCTTGCCACTTTGGTGGGCGCTGGCAGCCACTATTCCGATTGCTCTCGTGAGTTGGTGGCTGGCCTATCGTAGCGGCTGGTTCTAGCTTCATATCCTCGCAATTCTGACAGCCCGCACGGACCTGCGATCCATCGCCGTTGTTGCTTTAGGCTACGAAGCGGTATCCCACTCCTCGGACCGTAAGGAGATGATTCGGCTTCGATGGGTCCTTTTCGAGATAACGGCGCAGCCGCACGATGAAGTTGTCGATGGCGCGCGTGTCGGTGTCTTCGCGAAGGCCCCAGACGTCTTCGAGGATGGATTTGCGCGAGACGGTCCGGCCGTTGTTGCGGATCAGGTGGCGCAGGAGTTTTGCCTCCATCAGCGTCAGTTGGATGGTGTTGCCGCCGGTGCGCAGTTCCAGAGTGCCGAAATCGATCGTCCGTCCGTTGAACGAAAAGACCGCCTCGTCGAGCGTTGAGGCGGAATCCGCCCCGGCCCTGCCGGTGTGGCTCGGCTGACCCGCGACGCGATCGGAGCCGGCAAGCCACGCGCTTCGCCGCAACAACCCCTGAAGCCGCGCCAGAAAGATAGGCAGCTCAAAAGGCTTGGCAAGGTAATCATCGGTGCCGGCCGCGAATCCCTGCAGCACGTCTTCGGGACGTCCTCGAGCCGTCAGGATGAGAACCGGCACATAGTTTCTGGCCTTACGGAGCGCGGAGACGACGGCAAAGCCATCCATCCCGGGGAGCATCACGTCCAGCACGACGGCGTCAAACTTTTCGCGCTTGGCGAGGAGCCGTTCGATGGCCGTCTCGCCGTTGTCCACGACCTGCACGGAGTGTCCTTCCGCCTCGAGGTTGAACCGCAGGCCTTCGGCCAGATGAGCTTCGTCCTCGACAATCAGAATGCGGCTCAAGGCTCGCTCCTCGGCAACTCGAGAGTGACGGTCGTGCCGCGCGCCTCGCCGCCGCTTTCGGCGAACACGCGCCCTCCGTGCGAGCGCGCGATCGAGCGAACGATGAACAGGCCCAGGCCCGTGCCTTTCACCGGCGTCGCGGACCGGCGAGGCACGCGATAAAAACGCTTGAAGATTCGCTTCAGTTCATCGGCCGGAATTCCGATGCCGCGGTCGCGAACGTGCAGCGCGACGTGTTTTTCATCTGGCGCGTCGATCGAGACCGATACGTCCACGTTGCTGCCCGAATACTTGATGGCGTTGTCGAGAATGTTCGAGACGGCGGTGTGGAGGTCGCCGGGGTCGCCGTGCACCTTGATCCCGGCGCCGTTGACGCCGACCGGCTCCTGCCAGTGCAATGCGTCTGGCTGTAAGTGATGCCGCACGCGGGCCAAGTCCATGCACTCGCGGACGAGGCCGGCGAAGTCGATTTCCGCGGAAGGGTGTGCGGCGTGCTTGTAGCCGACTTCGCCGGCCTTCAGCACCTGTTCCACGGTTCCGAGCAATCGCTCCGTGTCGTCGAGCATCAGCCTGTAGAACTGCTGGCGCTGCGACTGATCCACTTCGCGCCGCTGGAGGGTTTCGAGATAGAGGCGGATCGAGGCGATGGGCGTCTTCAGTTCGTGCGTGACGGCGTTGATGAAGCTGTCGTGCTGTTCGTTTCGCCGGATCTCCCGGACCAGGAAGACCGTATTGAGAATCAGGCCCACGATGATCGCAAAAAAGAATACGACGCCGAAAAAAAGCAGGACGCGTTCGCGCCAGTTAAGAATGATCCAACTGCCGGTGAGCGCCACGGCTGCCGCAACCAGGCAGATGCCCAGGATCAGGAAGAAGGCCATCTTCTTTCGGCGGCCTGTGATTTGCATGGCGGCTCACGGAGATTGTACAGCGGCGGGCGAGCGGATTGCTGCAGAGATCCGTTTCGGAGGCGGGCCGGGAGGAAATCAGTTAGGCGGAGACTAGATCGCTCTGCGGATCCGCGGCAACACCAGCGACCGCTACGTCCGCATCGGGAGCGCTCTCGTTCCCGTGCGGTTTCGCCGGCAGCTTGATGGTGTAGACCTTGCGCGCGAGCCCCAGCTTCTGGAGCGTCCAGATGCCGTACCAATTGAGGTCGACCTCGTACCACGCGAGGCCGTGGCGCGCCGAAACCGGGTGCGCATGGTGGTTGTTGTGCCAGCCTTCGCCGAACGACACGAGAGCGACCCACCAACTGTTCGTTGATTCGTCGCGGGTCTCAAAGCGTCGCGAGCCCCAGATGTGCGTGGCGGAGTTGACGAGCCATGTGGAATGGAGACCGAAGACGGTGCGGAAGAAGATGCCCCACATGACGAAGGGCACTCCTCCGATGGCGAAAAGCGCAACGCCAAGCACGATCATGGGCACGTAGTGGTATTTCGTGATCCAAACGTGAAACTTGTCCTTGGCTAGGTCGGGGACGTAGCGCGCCAGCGTCTCCGTATCGTGGTGCATCGACTTGCCGACGAGAATCCAGCCCACGTGCGCCCACCACTTGCCATCGCGTGGGGAGTGAGGATCGCCTTCCTTGTCGGAATGCTTGTGGTGGATGCGGTGCGTTGCCACCCAGAAAATCGGCCCGCCTTCGAGAGCGAGCGTGGCACAGACCGTCAGGAAATACTCCACCCATTCGGGAGTTTTGTACCCCCGGTGGGTCAGCAGCCGGTGGTAGCCCATGCCGATCCCCAGGCTGCCAGCAACCCAGTACAGAAACAGCGCGACGAAGAAAGCATTCCAGGTAAAGAAGAAGAGCGCCGCCACGGCGCCGACGTGGAACAAAACCATGAAAGTGGCTGTAATCCAGTTAATCCCGCTGTCGCCGGCAGACTCTTTTCCAAGATCGGTTAGTGTCATCATGTGGCCCTGTGCTCTCGTTTGGATTCCCGTGTTTCCTGAGGTGCGATCCCAGACTAGCAGCATTCCGCGAAACGCTTTGTAATAGTTCTGTAATAGCAAGGCCAGTGCGCTGTATCAGTTAGACCGCCCAGGCGGACAGGTTCAGATCGGCAGATTCACTGCGGAGACGCGTCGTGCTCCCTAATTGGAATTGATTCTGCGCAATGGAAACAGAGGGGAGGACCGGCGCAGCTTCCCGAAGCCTCCCCACGGGGTGCGGAACGGTTCGGTTCAGGATGTCATGCGGAAAACAACCTTTGCGGTCAACCGAATGGCGACCGGTTGGCCATCCAGGATCGTGGGTTCGTACTTTCTCCCCGTCACGGCCTTTATGGCCGAATCAAGGAGCAATGGGGGACCGCTGATCACCTGCACCTGGATGACGTTGCCGTGCTCGTCTATGATTGCCTCGACTACTACAGTGCCTGAGATGTGTGCCTGCCTTGCAATCGGGGAATAGACGACCGGGGGTTCATAGAGCAGCCGAGGTTCCTTCATGCCGCTGAAGATACGGATCGGGCCCTTGGGCCTTTCGGCAGCGACAGGCGGAGGCGGTGGAGGGCCGGCGACCGAGCCGCCAAGGACGTCGCCCACGCCACCCGGTACGCCTCCCTCTATGCCCGCGATTGCAGGCGCCATCGAGCCCGCATCCGGCATGGTTTCGGCGATTTTCTTCGGGACGACCGTGGGCGCGGTGAGTTGCGCCTTGATGAAAGACTGCTTGGGCACGGCCGTCTGCGCGTGCACCATCGGCGGCGGAGGAGCAGGGGGAGGAGGCGCGACCAGGAGAGTGGTGTTGAATTTGTAGAGGTCGATCCCCTCCGTGAAAAGGAGGGGGACCAGCAGCAGCGCACCGACGATTGCTAGCTGAACAGCGAGCGCAAGGCCGGTTTGCGCCGCGCGTTTCCCGCGAGCGCGCGGGTCTTCCTCAAGGATTGCGGTGGCAAAGACGTTCTGGTTACGGGGCGCCGAGCGTGGGAACGACGCAACAGTATTATGATTACGCCGAGGCTTGCGGCCGGAATCTGAACTGCTTTGCTGAAAGACACCTTCATTAAGGGCCGACATCATCATCTCCTTTTCTCTTGGAAACATTGCGGCCATGGGGCACCGAACGAATCTCCGCCGAGACCCAAACTGAGCCCACATACCGCCACCGCTGGACGAAAGCGGTGGAAAATCCCGTCTCCACGTGGAAAAGCGAGATGAAGCAACTACACTAAAAACTCTCCATTAGTTTGCAGATCCGGCCTGAAAAGCACAAACTCAAAATACGAATCGGTACAATTGAAAAAGGCGATGTTCTCCGCGAAAACATTTGCAGGGATTGAAGCGCAAGACTTCTTTGAAATTAGGCGGGGAGATTCAAGCGGCGGATTCGCTGCCTTGGCCGTCGATGCTTGTCAATCCAACGGCTTTCCCCGATAATCGAATCTCTTCCGGTTGAGACTCCACGGGGCGCTATGGTGCAACGGTTAGCACGCGGCCCTTTCAAGGCTGAAATACGGGTTCGATTCCCGTTAGCGCTACCAAATCTTCTGTTTTGAGGCGTTTTTTCCGCCGACTCAAGGAAAAAACACGCGAGTTTCGGCGGTTCAACAAAGGGGATTCTGGGCCCAGGGTACCCGTCGCGCTGAGCCCTACCTCTCTTCGGGAGGAAGCTCGTCTTCCGGTCGTCCGTGAGTACGGACTTCGCCCTGGTCCGCATCGAGTGCATTTTCCACGCCGCTAACCACGTCAGCCTCGAACGCCTGACCTTCCTCGATCAGTTCCGCGACGCTTTCCGAATCGACATCTTCCGTCCGCGACAATCCCTGCAAATCGCCCGATTGTCCTGCGGCGCCCTCGCCGAGGCCCCTCCGCGCGGGACGCGCTTCGATCTCAAAGGGGCCCGAGCCAAGGGACGATCTTTCGCTCCCGGACGATATCTCGCGCCCGGCGGTCCTGCTCCTTCGTACTGGCTTCTTCGCGCGGTTCGTCTTTTTCGCGCGCGCGGGTTTACTTCGAAGCGTGACTTTCTTTTTGCCGGCTGCTTTTTTCTTGGGAGTTGCCTTCTTTTTCGCCATGAGTCTCAGCCAGTTTCCTTTCCTGATTTCGAATTCAGCTGGCATTGTACACCGCGGCCTCGGAGTGTGCGAGACCCTGGAATCCCCCAGAAAGAGATCTCATTTTAAGTCAATCCGGCCCCACTCAGGCAATTGCCTGCGGCCTAGCAGGACCTCAGCAGCCCAAGCGCCGAGATAGACCGATAATGCGACGCCGTGGCCTGCAAAGACTCCGAGGACGATGCCATTGTCGCTTTCGGGATGGCGCGCGAAAACCGGCAAGAACTCACTGCGGAAAGCGATCGGGCCGCCCCACTGATGCGTGAATTCGGCGGCCGCGAGCGCGGGATGCAGCCCGCGAATCCGCTTCTGCAACGACGCGAACATTCGGGCTGGGCCGCCCCGCGCGACGTCGATATTTTCAAGGTCACCTGGCTTCGGCGCATCCACGAGTCCCGCACCCCAGATAATCGAGTTGTCCGGACAGAGGCGTCCCCAGAGGTAGGGAAAATCGACGGTATAAAACGGCTTGTGCGCCGCAAGGCCGATGGCTTCGATTTGTTTTTCGCGCAGAGGCGCGGTGCGCGCAGCGAGCGTGAGCTTCGCGTGTGCGACGGAGCGCAGGCCGGAAAGTTCGGCCGAAAGCGCATTCGTCGCGACGAGAACCTTCCCGGCTCGCAAGCGGCCGCGCGCGAATTGCAGCTCGAGAGGATCGCTCCATCTGATTTGCGCCACTTCGCCGTTCTCCACGATGCTTGCGCCCAGACGTACAGCGGCTCGGGCAAGAGCGCTCACCTGCTTTCCGGGGTCGAGCGTCCCGCCCGGGACTTCGTTCACCACACCCAGCGTGCCGGAATCGTTCCACGCGATCGGCGATTCCTTGAGACCTTCGCTGCGGCCGAGCTCCCACGCACCGGGAAGCGAAAGATCGCAATCGACGCCAAGCCTCTTGAGAATGTCCTGAAGGCCGGCGAGAACGTCGCCGAGGCCCGGAAGATCGCCCGCGGCTGTCTCGGCGAGCACCATTCCGCCGGTCCGCCCGCTGGCGCCTGTGCCGATGCGCCCGCTATCGAGCACAACGGCGGACTTTTCAGGGGCGAGGAGGCGAAGCCACGCGGCCGCAGCCAATCCGGTAAATCCCGCGCCGACGACGGCGAAGTCGGCAGCTCGGGGAAGCGGCTGCTCAGGCGGAGCGAAATCGATCTGCCAGGGCGGCGTGCCCCAGGTTTTGTGTTCGTGCGATGAGGACATGATCTGTCGAGCGGCTGGGGTCGCGGTCGTGTTGTTGTGGACTGCTCTACAGAATGTTCTCCGTCCAGTTCTCGAGCGTTTTCTTGATGTGGGCCATGAACTGATGGGCGATGGCTCCATCGACGACGCGGTGATCGTAGGAAAGCGTGAGGTAGACCATGGAGCGGATGCCGATGGCGTCGTCGATCACCACGGGGCGCTTCTCAATCGTGCCGAGGCCGAGAATCGCGACGTTGGGCTGGTTGATCACGGCTAGCCCCATCAGCCCGCCGAAAATGCCGGGATTCGTGATCGAGAACGTGCTTTCGCTCACTTCGTCCGGCTTGAGTTTCTTGGACCGGGCGCGCTCTGCGAGGTCGTTCACGGTGCGAGCGAGCCCGAGGAAGTTCTTCTCCTCCGCATTCTTGATGACCGGGACGATCAGGCCCCAATCGAGCGCCACCGCGATGCCGATGTTGCACTCCTTGTGCAGAACGACGTTCGTTCCGTCGATCGATGCGTTCACGGTCGGAAACGCGCGGAGCGCCTCGACCGCGGCGCGGATGAAGAACGGCATGTAGCTGAGCTTCGTGCCCCCTTCCTTCTCGAACTGCTCCTTCATCTTTGCGCGCAAATCGACGATGCCGCTGACGTTCGCCTCTTCGATCGAATAGACGTGCGGCGACGTGCGCTTCGAAAGAACCATGTGCTCCGCGATTTTCTGCCGCATCGCGGACATCGGCTGGACCTCGTAGTGGCCGAAGTACATCTTCTCGCGCGGCACGCCCGTCTCAATCGCCGCGGACGGTGCCGCACCAGGTGCGGGAGCGGTTGCGCGCGGAGCGGCTGCGGGCGCCGTGCCGCTTTCGACGGCTGCGAGGATGTCTCGTTTGCTGATGCGGCCTCCCGCGGCCGTGCCGGGCACTTGTGCCAGGTCGATGCTGTGTTCGCGGGCGATGCGGCGGACGAGCGGGGAGCTGCGAATCTTGTCGCCGTTCGCTGCGGGTCTCTGCGGCGGCGCAGGCGCAGCGCCGGCTGCCGGGCTTGGAATGGCTTTCGGCGCCGGAGCAGGAGGCGGCGTGGTAGCGGGCTTTGGCGCCTCTGCCTTGGCTGGGGCCGGTGCGGGAGCAGGCTTCGGCGCCTCCACCTTCGGTGGAGCTGCCGCCGGTGCCGCGGCGGCCACGCCGACGGCGTCAATGACGGCCACGACCGTCTGGATCGGCACCGTCTGACCTTCGTTGACCTTGATCTCTTTCAGTACGCCGGCAGAGGGCGAAGGAATCTCCGCGTCTACTTTGTCAGTCGAGATCTCGAAGAGCGGCTCGTCGCGCTCGATTTTGTCGCCCGGCTTCTTCAGCCATTTTGTAATCGTGCCTTCAAAAATACTCTCGCCCATCTGGGGCATGATGACATCGACAGCCATGGTTTTCTCCTCGGGACTAGGTACTTCAGACGGGGCTCAGACACTCTTCGTGCCAGACCCCCGGGATTCCTTCGAGCGTATAAATTTCATCCCCGCCGTGAAAGAAACTGACGTTACTTACTTTTGCTGTCCGGCCCGCGTATTCGAGCTGCTCCGGCTCGAGCTCGTTGTGATACTGGCCAGCCTCGAGGAACTCTGCCAGGAAGGCGCGGTCCGCGATGCGAATCTCCGTGCCGACTTCAAACTCCGCTTTGTTGAGGCCCTTCGTTTTTCCCATGGTCGGCTTAGCCTGCTTTCACCTTACATTAATAGTTTAGACCGCTTTGACTTGACATCAATATTTTGCCAATTCACGTGCGGCTGCGGCAACTCTTTCGACGCTCGGCAGGAATGCGGCTTCGAGCGTCGGCGCGTACGGAACGGGCGTATCGAGTCCGGTGACGCGCGCGATCGGGCCGTCGAGATCCTCGAATGCGCCCTCGCAGACGGTCGCGGCAATCTCTCCGGCGATACCGCCCGTGCGGGTGTCCTCATGCACGATCAGGAGCTTGTTCGTCTTCTTCACCGAGGCAAGGATCGTCTCGCGGTCGAGCGGCAGCAGCGTGCGCAGGTCGATCACCTCGGCTTCGATGCTTTCCCTGGCGAGCGCCGCGGCGGCTTCGAGCGACGTGTGCGCGGCGGCCGCGTAGCTGACGATCGTTAGATCGCGGCCCTTGCGGCGCACGACGGCCTTGCCGAGCGGCACCGTGTAGTCGCCCGAAGGAACATCTTCCTTGATCCGCCGGTAGAGGAACTTGTGCTCGAAGAAAAGCACGGGATTGTTGTCGCGAATGGCGGACTTGAGCAGGCCCTTGGCGTCATATGCGGTCGAGGGGTACACAACTTTCAGACCGGGTGTATGGACGAAATACATCTCCGGGTTGCCCGAATGGAACGGGCCGCCGTGAACGCCGCCTCCGGAAGGCCCGCGCAGAACCATCGGCACCGGAGCGCCCCAGCGGTAGTGCGACTTGGCGGCAAAATTCGTGACCTGGTTGAAGCAGCAGGCGATGAAATCGATGAACTGCATTTCGGCCACCGGTCGCAGTCCCAGGTAGCTCATGCCGCAGGCCGCGCCGACGATGGCGGTTTCGCTGATCGGCGTATCCATCACGCGTTCGGGACCGAACTTCGCGAGCAGTCCCTCGGTCGCCTTGAATGCGCCGCCGTAGACGCCGATGTCCTCGCCGAGCGCCACCACGGCCGGGTCGCGCTCCATTTCTTCGAAGAGCGCTTCGCGGATGGCTTCGAGCATGGTGATTTCGGGCATCGTTAGCGTTTCCCTCGCTTGCCATGAGGCTCTTTCCCGAAAGGCTTGTTCCGGTGACCTTTGTGGAAGGGTTTGCCGTGGCGATTGACGACAGGAGTTTTTTCCTGCGATTCGCGCACGAAAGCCCTGTCCTTGGGACCTCGGCCAAACGGCACACGCAGCGGGACCTCTTGCTCCGCCTCGGTCTTCGCCGGCTCCTGCAGGGAGGGCTGCGGCCCGCCGTTGCCGCTGCCCGAAATTGGGCTTTTAGCGGGCTTAACGGCGCCAAAACTGCCAAAATCCGCAACTTTCCAGACTGCTTCCACGCTCGCAGCCGGGGGCATGACTTCTTTCTTGGGCCGGCGCCAGTCGGCTTCAATCGTGTGGCAGCCCTCGCAATAGACGCCCTGCTCGACGGTCTCGGGCGGAGGCATCGGAGATTCTTCCGCGAACTTCTGGTCTTCGTCGAGTTCGCGCTCGATGCGGGCGTCGATTTCGGATTTCTTCCCGGCGTCCCAGAGTTTTTGCTGGGTCAGATACTTTTCGTAGCGCGCAATCGGGTCCTGCGCCTTCCAGTATTCGAACATCTCCTTGGGGACGTACTCGGCGGGATCGTGCTGCGCGTGGCCCTTCATGCGCATCGTTTTCGCTTCGATCAAGACGGGCCCGCGCCCGGCGCGGCACTCGTCGACGGCGGCTTTCGAGGTTTCGTACACGGCGATCACGTCGTTGCCGTCCACGATCCGGCTTTGAATTCCGTAGGCAAGGGCGCGGTCGGCGAGATTCTTAAGCGGCACCTGACGGGAAACGGGCGTGGAATAGGCCCACTGGTTGTTTTCCAGCACAAGAACGAAGGGAGCGCGCTGCGTGGCGGCGAAATTGAGGCCTTCGTGAAACGCGCCGGTCGAGCTGCCGCCGTCGCCGATCCAGGTCATCGCGACGATGTTCTGCCCGAGGTAGCGCCCGGCCATGGCAACGCCTGTCATCACGGGAATCAAGTCGCCGAGCATCGAAATTGGAGACACGACGTGGTGCGTCTTCAGATCGCCGAAATGGCTGGTGCCGTCCTTGCCGTGCGTGGGAGACGTATATTTCGCCATGTGCTGCGTGAAGATGTCGCGGGGCTTGAATCCCTTGACGAGCAGCGTTCCGATATTGCGGATCATCGGGGCGAGCCAGTCGCGCGGCTCGAGCGCGTAGGACGTGCCGATCGAAACCGCCTCTTGTCCGAGACTCGAGTAGACGCCGCCGACGATCTTGTTCTGCCGGAACAGGCGCACGAGGCGTTCTTCAAGCTGGCGGTTGAGCTGCATGAAGTAATACAGCTCGAGGTGCTGCGAGGGCGTCAGATTCGCACTCATGATTCCTTTCGCTGCCGAATTCCCAATCGCCTGCAGGATCCAAAATGCATTGTCGCGGCAGGGCGTGTGTCAGACCCGCCCCTACAAGTTACACCATTGCCGTGAGCGCGCCAGCGGACGTTTTCTGCCGTGAGCCGGGAATCCTGGCCAAATCCTCGCGCGTGACATGCTCCAGGAGGAGCTGGAAAACATCCGCGAAATGCGATGCCAGTCGGGCGCGCACTTCGCCGCAATCCATCGAACGGTTCAGGACGCGTTCGAGGGACGTGGCGCGCGTGCCGGCGATGCCGCAGGGCACGATCAGGTCGAAATAGCGCAGATCGGTCGAGACGTTGTAGGCAAAGCCATGCGACGTCACCCAGCGGCTCAGGTGCACGCCGAGCGCGCCGAGCTTCTCTTCGCCGCTCGCCGTTTCGATCCAGACCCCGTGCCTGCCTTCCACGCGTTTCGCGGTGACGCCGAAATCCGCGGAGGCGCAAATCATCACTTCTTCGAGTCGCGCCACGTACCAGCGGACGTCGCGGCGGTGCTCGTTCAAATCGAGAATCGGGTAGCCGACGATTTGGCCGGGTCCGTGGTAGGTGATGTCGCCGCCGCGGTCGGTCGGATGGAATTCCACGTTCATCTGCTCCAGCAGGCGGTCGCCCGCGCGAAGATGCTCGCGGATACCGTTGCGGCCAAGCGTGATCACATGAGGATGCTCGCAGAGGAGAAGGACGTCGGGGATGGAGCCCGCCTTGCGCGCCTCGACGAGTTGCCGCTGCAATTCGCACGCCGGCCCGTAGGGGAGCAGTCCCGCGTCTACGACCCAGCCTAGTTTTCGTGGTTCTTTCATACGCTTTGAAAAAAACTAAAAGTTGATCGCGAGGCCGCGCACGGAATTGAATGCGTCGCCCATCGCTTCCCACACGGTCGGGTGCGCGTGGATGGTCGCTGCCATGTCGTCGAGCGTCGCTTCGAGTCCGAGCGCGGTGACCGGCTCGGCGATGATCTCTGTGGCGAGCGGCCCGATGGCGTGGACGCCCAGAATCTCGCCGTATTTCGCCTCCGCCACCACTTTGATGAAGCCTTCGTGCTGGCCGAGGATCGTGGCCTTGCTGTTGGCAAGGAAGGGGAACTTCCCGGTCTTGATCTCGAAGCCGGCCTCGCGGGCCTGCCTTTCCGTGAGGCCGATGGACCCGATCTGGGGTTCGCAATACGTGGCGGCCGGGCAGCGCCTACGGTCAAAGGGCTGCACGTCCTTGCCCGCCATGCGGCCGACGGCGATGATGCCCTCCATCGACGCGGCGTGCGCGAGCTGCGGAAGCCCGGCGACGATATCGCCGATGGCATAGAGACGCGGCTCGTCGGTCTCCATGAAAGCGTTTGTATGGATAAAGCCGCGTTCGAGCTTGGCCTTCGTTTTTTCGAGGCCGATGTTTTCCGTGAGCGGGCGCCGGCCGACGGCGATGAGGACTTTTTCCGCGGCGATCGATTGTGCTTTTCCGGCCTTGTCTTTGAACGAAACGGTTGCGCCGTCGGCGGTTTTTTTCACGGAATCCACGTTTGCGCCGGTCTCGATGCGGATGCCCTTCTTCTTGAACGCTTTCTCGAGTTCCGGAGAGATGTCTTCGTCTTCGAGAGGCACGATGCGCGGAAGCGCCTCGAGGATCGTCACCTCCGTGCCGAACGTCCGGAAGATCGAAGCGAACTCGACGCCCACGGCGCCCGCGCCGACGACCACGAGCGACTTGGGAATCGCCGGCAGCTGAAGAATCTCGGGATTCGTCAGAATGGTCGTGCCGTCGATTTCGACGCCGGGAAGCGAGCGCGCCGCCGAGCCGGTAGCGAGAATCGTGTAGGTGGTCTCCAACTCGGCCGTCGCGCCGTCCTTCTCCACGGCGACGCGGCCCGGACCGGTGATGCGTCCCCAGCCGGTGATCGACTCGACTTTGTTTTTCCTGAAGAGGCTCGCGATTCCGCCCGCGTGCTTCTTGACGATTTTCTCCTTGCGCGCGAGCATCGCGGGCCAGTTGACTTTCACGTCTTTCACTTCGAATCCGAATTCCTCGGCGCGCTGGAAGTAGTCGTAGATGTCCGCGTGGTGCAGGAAAACTTTCGTGGGAATGCAGCCGACGTGAAGGCACGTGCCTCCGAGGAACGGGTCCTTCTCAACGACGGCGGTTTTCAGCCCCCACTGGCCGGCGCGAATTGCGGCGACGTATCCGCCCGGGCCGCTTCCGATGATTACCAAATCATATTTGGCCACGCCGGTTCTCCGTTGGTCTCTTCATTTCGGTCTCGGCCGATATGGGCATGAAAGGATGGTCGCGATGGAGGCTCGTCCCAGCGCAGACTTCAGATTCTAACAGCGGGCATCCACGGTCGCAACCGAGCGATGGCGCGATCTTGCGGGCGAGCCCGCTACCCAAGCGAGCGCCATGCGTCTATGAAGTGGCGCGCGTTCGAAAAGACTTCCCGCGTCCATCGACCCGGCGTATATTGGCGGGCCGCGGCAGGCATTTCCAAAGGACAAGACCGAGAAACGTAGACGTTGATGACCACCGATCCAGTCCAGTTCGAAGCGCCTGCGCCTGAGCCCGGCGGTGAGCCGTCCTCATTTCAGCGGTTCATGCATCAGATTTTTCTGGGTCCCCATGGAATTCGCGCGGGCTGGCGGATGCTGATCGCGGTCTTCCTGTTCTTGGCCATTGTGACCGTGCTACAGGTGGGTCTGCGTCGCATCCCGCCGATTCGAGCTTGGCTGCACGCTCAACCGAGGGGGGTAATGACGCCGGGCGCCCTTCTTTTCGGTGAGGGCACGGCGGCCCTCGCATTGCTCCTAGCCGCGCTTATCATGGCGGCGATCGAGAAACGATCGCTTGCGGATTACGGTCTGCCGGGCAGAGAAGCCTTCGGAAAGCGTTTCTGGCAGGGCATGCCGTACGGGTTCGTGATGATGAGCGTCACGATGGGGCTGATCGCCGCGTTGCATGGTGTTTCGATCGAAGGGCTGGCGCTCGGCACGGCAGGAGCGGTGCTCTACGGGCTTTTCTACCTCCTGGGTTTCATTCTGGTCGCGTTCTTCGAGGAGTTTTCGTTTCGGGGGTATTTGCAGGCGACTCTAGCATCCGGCATCGGATTTTGGTGGGCAGCGATTGCACTCTCGATTCTGTTCGGCGCACTTCACCTGCGGAACCCCGGAGAAGCGAGATTCGGCGCTCTGATGGCCGGAGCCTTCGGTTTGCTCGCGGCATTCTCGCTGCGGCGGACGGGAAGCATCTGGTTCGCCATCGGGATGCACACGGCGTGGGATTGGGGAGAGACTTACTTTTACGGAGTTCCCGACAGCGGCGTCGCGGCGCAGGGACATCTGCTGAATTCTTCGTTTCACGGGCCGGTGTGGCTGACCGGCGGAACGGTGGGCCCGGAGGCGAGCGTCTTTTCATTCGTTGTGCTGGCTCTTTCCGCCGTCTGCCTGCACTACATGTTTCCCGCAAAGCCGAAAGAAACCTGAGCCCGAAGCGCGCGAATCCTTTTGCGCGGAGCCCGCATCTATTCACAACTGCGCCGGTGTGGTAACGCATTACCAGCGCTCGTTTGACAGTGAGTTACGTTGCCGGTAGAATCGTCGGATTTGAGTGAGGCATCGGACCTCACCTTGGGACTTAGATCGATGGATAAGAAGCGTCTGGAGTATTACAAAAAGAAGCTGGTGGCGCGGCGCGAGGAATTGTTGCGTGCGATCACTCGCACCCAACAGGAAGGCCGCGAAGCCGACGAGGATCCGACCGTGGACCTCGCGGACAAGGCCGCCAACTCCTACACGAAGGAGTTCTTGTTTGGCGAGACGCACAACTACCGGTCTCTCCTGCAACTCGTCGATGAGGCTCTGGAGCGCATCAAGGACGGCACGTTCGGCGAATGCGTTTCCTGCCATGAAGAGCTTCAGCAGAAGCGCCTCGAAGCCGTGCCCTGGACCCGCTACTGCCTCACCTGCCAGGAAAAGAAGGAAAAGGGCCTGCTCTAGGCCTGCTCCCACGATTTCACCCCTTTTCTCGCCGCCGGATTTGGGGTAGCGTCTCACCGTACCCTCTCGGTTAACAACGCATCCGTGATCTTGAAAGGCGCGCTCGACGCACTGGCATCGGTGCTGTTCCCCGGCCCGTGCCGCATCTGCGGGCGGACGCTCACGAACGCGAGCCGCATCCCCATCTGCGAGGCTTGCCTCGCCGCGTTCGAACGAATCGCCGAGCCGGTGTGCCTTTGCTGCGGCCGGCCGTTCGCCTCGGCCGTGGCGGGGCAGGCGATGCAACCGCGCTGCCGGCTCTGCCGCGTCAGTTTCTACGCCTTCGACATGGCGCGGAGTTTCGCGGTCTACGACGACGCCCTCTCCGAGGCCATTCTGCTGGTGAAGTACGAGGAAGTGACCCGGCTGGGCGAGTGGTTCGCGGAGCGGCTCGCGGAAATCGTGGTCCGGGACGGAGCCGAGTGGCGCGCCGGCCTCGTGGTGCCCGTTCCGCTGCACCCGGAGCGCCAGCGCGAGAGGGGTTACAACCAGGCCGAGCTGATCGCGAGGCCGCTCGCGAAGCGGTTGAACGTCCGGCTCGATCCGCGTCTTCTGGTCCGCACGAAGCCGCGCCCGCCCCAACTGGTGCTCTCCCGCAGCGAGCATTGGAAATCGGTCCGTGGCGCCTACGCCACGCGCGAAGGCAAGCAAGTTGACAACCTACGCGTCCTGCTGGTAGATGATGTATTAACGACCGGCGCGACGCTGGATGCGTGCGCCCGGGCCCTCAAGAAGGCGGGGGCCGCGGTTGTACTCGGGCTGACCGTGGCGCGGGTTCGCTCGTGGTCGGTTGCGCCAGCGCCCGGCATGAAAGCGTTCGGAGCCGGGAGCAAACCCGGCGGGCCGGACGAGCATCCGTAACACGCAAGGAGATTTGCCCGGCTGCGCGAGGGCAAAGGCGAAGCGATGGATAACCGGCACAAGATTGGGTTACGCCCCCGGCCCGGCATCGGACTGGCCGGCGGAGTAGCGCACGAGTTCGCTTATCCGAAGGCTCCGGCTCCAGCGCCGAAGCGGCCTTCGGTGATGCAGGCGCCGGTGCTCGTCTTGAACGCCACGTTCGAGCCGATCAACGTGACGGCGGTGCGCCGCGCCCTGGTCCTGATGCTGAAGGGAGTGGCGCAGGCGGAGGAGACGAACCACGCCGAGGTTCACTCCACATCGAAAGCCATTCAGGTGCCGTCGGTCATCCGGCTGGTGAGCTACCGGCACATCCCGCAGCAGAGCCGCGCGCTTTCCCGGAAGAATATCCTGCTGCGCGACCGCAACACCTGCCAGTTCTGCGGCAGCGGGTTCCCGGCTTCGGAGCTGACGCTCGACCACGTGATGCCGCGGTCGCGCGGCGGGCGGTCGTCCTGGGAGAATCTGGTCGCCTGCTGCTACACCTGCAACAACCGGAAAGGCGACCGCACGCCAGAGGAGGCCGGGCTGAAGCTCCAGCGCCGGCCGCGGCCGTTCACTCTGCATACCTCGCGGCAGTTGATGCGCCTGATCGGCCATCGCGACGAAAAGTGGCGCAAGTACCTTTTTTATTGATCGCCCCTTGATGATTGGATCGGCCGGGAAACCTTCTTCGGCATTCCCGCGTCTAATTAATCAAACACTTCTAGGACACATCCCGGGA